>ENA-OUQP01000019-OUQP01000019.1-human-gut-metagenome-genome-assembly--contig:-NODE-19-length-175293-cov-154.095824_pt1 | contig 175293 bp, 162 predicted proteins | sample MGYA00237951_ERZ548836 | MGnify/ENA primary metagenome ERZ548836 (study PRJEB26490, sample SAMN05194702) | human gut metagenome | biome: terrestrial biome; feature: human-associated habitat...
TTCAGGCGAATATAGTTACGGAATTCTTCGTAAAAAATATGGGTATGGAATACGGTGCGGGATTATCGCTCTTTTCCGCCATAGGTTTTATTTCCTATCCGGTAACGGTGCTTATTATTTTCTACCGTCCCCTTGCGGATAAATTCGGGCGTAAGCCGTTTTTGGTTATTAACACGTTATGTATGGGGTTAGGGCTGTTCCTTGTGTATTTATCTAAGGATATCTACGTTTACATGATAGGCGGCACGTTGATGAGTTTTATGGTGTCGCACGATATGCAATGTGTGTACATACTGGAATGCTCCGACGAAAAGTCCCGCGCCCGTAACTACGCAATCGTAAAAGCGGTGGCGATTCTGGGTACGTTGCTTGTTCCGTTGCTTAGGGCTACGCTTATGCAAAATGTAAGCGAGCGTTGGCACGTTGTATATTTAGTTCCGGCAATTATCGGTTTTGTAATGGCGTTATTCGCGTTGCTTTTTGCAAAGGAAACAAACGCGTTTTTAACAAAAAGAATAGAGTACTTAAAAACTCCCATCGAAGAACGCAAACAACGCAGTAAGGAAGAGTGCGAGCAAAACGCTCAAGGCGGAATTCTGACCGCTGTAAAATTCGCATTCAGACACAGGCAATTACGCTTTTTGATCATTGCCTGCTGTTGTTTCTATCTTGCTTCGTTAGGTACGGCAACGTACAGTACGGTTATGGCAAAGTCTGCTTTGATGACGGAAGAAGAAATAACTCTTGCTCTATTCTTGTATCCCGTAGGCAACGCGCTGTTTACGTTGATATCGGGTTTTGTGTCGGACAAATTCGGGCGCAAAATAACTATAATTGCGATGTCTTGTTCAGCGTTGGCGTGCTATTTGCTGTTTATTTTAAGCGGTATGTTCAAGTGGACTCCGTATTTGACAGGCTTTGCAATCGGCGGATTTATGGGCAGTTACTGGGGCGCGGGCGATACTATCGGCGGAATAATGTTCTCCGAGTCGTCTCCTACAAACTTGCGTTCGTCCGTAACTGTAATCAACACGTTGCTTAACGGAATTATGGGCGGACTTGCAACGGTTATCTCTATGATACTGCTTCCTGTCATTCCCGAAAAGATGTTTGGCTATATGTACTTGGGCTTGACTGTGCCGGGGCTTGTGGGCGCAATCGTAATAATGTGGCTGTTTGTCGGCGAAACCCGCGGACTGGATCTTAAAAAGGTAACGGGTACGGAATGGGATAAGCCTAAAAAAATTAAAGAAGAAACACAGGAGGGTGAATAAAAATGGATAACAAATGGTTTGAACTCGGCGCAAACGAACAGCCGTTGGATATTATCAAGGAAACATGCGGTTTTGCAGGCATATTCAAACAAATAGGAGTGATAGGGGATTCTTTGGCGTCGGGTGAGTTCGAAAGCCACGACGAAAACGGCAGCATAGTTTATACCGATATGTACGAGTATTCGTGGCCCGCTGTTTTGGAGCGCATTACGGGGACGAAGTACAACAATTATTCTCGCGGCGGAATGACCGCGCGCGAGTATATGCAAAGTTGGGCGGATGCAAACGGATTTTGGCAATGGAATCAAGCGTATATCATTGCGCTGGGCAATAACGATTCGTTTGTATGCGGACATCCGTTGGGAAGCGTCAAGGACGTTAACGCAGAATGTCCGCAGGATAACGCCGATACGTTCTTCGGCAATATGGGCAAAATCGTTTGCAAACTTAAAACGATCGAGCCAAATGCGCGTATTTTTGTTGTTACTCCGCAACTTCGCGGTGAAGCCTGCGATAAAGATATTCGTTATATCGCAAGCGAACTTGCCAAATTGTGCGATATGTTTGACTTTACATACTTGCTGGATATGACTGCGCATGCGCCCGTATACGATGCCGAAATGCGTAAGTCGTTCGGGCTGGGCTTCCATCCGAACCCGATGGGGTACTATGCTTACGCATTGATGGTGGCTAATTATATCGATTACGTTATACGTAGTAACCCTCGGGAATTTGCAACGATACCGTTTGTCGGTACGTCGCTCAAAAACAAAGATTACAAATAGTATGTATTTGCTGAAATGCACAATTAACTAAGCTTGTAGATGTTTTCATTGCAAGTTTACAACAATTTATACTAAATATATAACCGTTTTGGGGGCGTGTGAAAAAACGAGAGTTTTTTCACACGTCCTTTTGCTTATGGATGTAATAGTAGTTATATTACATAAAAAAGGGTATAGTTCCCCTTACCCTCATAAGAATGCTATTATGAAATCCTATGCGGCAGTTGCACCTTTTTTTTGTTTGTTGTGATATTTATAAAGATTGTGTCCGATAGAAACAAGAAATACTTTGAGCAGTAAGATAACATTCATCTTGTCTTATGTATCCTCGAATACCATTGTTTAAACTGCTTCTTACAACGTATGGATATTTGCCAGCAAATGTTACTGTGGAGAAGATGAGTTCGTATCGGCAAAAACAATAAAAAAGAAATCACATAGATACAAGAGCTGTGGTATACTGTGTCTATGCGAATTTATAATAGTCTTAGGACAATGTATTGGAGGTGCAAACTATACGAACCTGCAAAAAGGTATTCACGAAACAACAGAGTATCTGGAAGCATTTCTCAGAAATCTGCTTTTGAACGAGAAAAATGAGCTTCATAATCGAAATCTTCATATAAGTGGACTCTTGAACGAAGAGAAAGTGGACATTGGAGGTGCAAAAGTGGATATTGAGAATGGAAAAGTGGACATTCAGGACAAAAAAGTGGATATTGACAGTGTACTTTCCGAAAAAGGTAGTGATTTCTCGGTAAAAACGATGATTCATATCCATAGACTTTTTGAAAAGTTTGGTTTCGATGAGGTGTTTGGAAGAAGTGCAGTTATGGAACTTCTTGGGCTGAAAGGTTCAGGTGCTTCAAAACTTCTTTCCAATTTGGTAAAGGCAGATATTATTGAACCGGTATCCGGTCACGGAAAAGGGAAATATAAATTTAAGAAGTAGTTTATAAGACTTCCTTGAAATTATCGACATGGTGTGTAGACAATCTGATGTTTTGTCTTCGGCAGTAGGATAAAGAAGATAAGGAAACAGAACAGAAATAGATTATAAAAGGTCTGTTGGGCAGTATAGCCTAATGAAGCCTACAGAAAAAGGTTGCGTGAAGCCACATAAAAATGTATAATTAGGAGTAATGAATTTCATATTAAATGATATTGGAGGTACTCATGTCACAGTCGGTTACGATAAAGAGTAATAAATATGGAATCAATTTAGTTTTAGATGCGGATATGTCATTTGCTGATTTGATAAAGGCAGTTGTAGAGAAGTTTAAGGCATCCGCCCATTTTTTTAAAAACGCAAAGCTTGCTATTTCATTTGAGGGAAGGCATCTTTCAGATGAAGAGCAGCAGCAGATAATTGCAGCTATTGAGGAGAATACCACAATTGAGATTTTGTGTATTGTGGAGACTGGCACGGAGCAGGAAGCCATTATGAAGGAGCAGGTTGAGGCATTTAATGAGGCAGTGCAGAAGCAGTGCGAGAATGTTGCAACAGTCAGTGTTCCGGAGCAGTTTTACCGTGGTACGCTCAGGTCAGGCCAGGTGATTACCAGCGAGTCTTCGGTCACAATAATAGGTGATGTCAATCCGGGAGCCAAGATTATAGCTCAGGGCAATATCGTTATTCTTGGTGCATTAAAGGGCAACGTCCACGCCGGATGTACAGGTGACAGGAGCTGCTTTGTATTTGCACTTGATATGCAGCCGATTCAGATTCAGATTGGTGATTTGATTGCGAAGAGTCCGGACGAGCCTCAGCCAAAGCACAGGGTAAGGCGCAAGGAAAAGCCGGCACAGGAGCAGGCGCAGATAGCCATCGCAAAGGATGGATATATTTACATCGAACCAATTACTAAAAATATTTTAAATAGCATTTAGGAACGTAGGAGGAAGAAAGTTCATGAGCGAAGTAATCGTTATCACATCAGGAAAGGGTGGTGTGGGCAAGACCACAACCACAGCAAATATTGGTACAGGTCTTGCACAGTTAAATAAAAAGGTTGTTATGATTGATACTGACATCGGACTGCGTAACCTGGATGTTGTTATGGGACTTGAGAATCGTATTGTATACAATCTCGTAGACGTCGTTGAGGGTAAATGCCGTATCCGTCAGGCTCTTATAAAGGATAAGAAATATCCTGATCTGTGTCTGCTTCCATCAGCCCAGACAAGGGACAAGGATGCTGTTACACCTGAGCAGATGGTTGAGCTTATCAATGAGCTTCGTGAGGAGTTTGACTATATTCTGCTTGACTGCCCGGCAGGTATCGAGCAGGGCTTCAAGAATGCCGTTGCAGGAGCTGACCGTGCACTCGTTGTTACTACACCTGAGGTATCAGCAATCCGTGACGCTGACCGTATTGTTGGCCTTCTCGAGGCAAATGAGATGAAGCGCATTGATCTGATTGTCAACCGTCTGCGTGTCGATATGGTTAAGCGTGGTGATATGATGAATGTGGATGATGTAACAGAGATCCTTGCAGTCAACTTAATAGGTGCAGTACCGGATGATGAGCAGATTGTTATTTCTACAAACCGTGGTGAGCCGTTAGTTGGCTCAGACAGCCTTGCAGGAAAGGCATATATGAATATCTGCCACCGTATCATGGGCGAGGAGGTTCCTTTACTTGATTTAAATCAAAAGCATGGTGTATTTGAAAAGCTAAAGGATATGTTTAAGAAAAATTAAAGGGGGATACGTACCATGGGTATAATGGATTTATTTAAAAAGAAATCTTCTGGTAATGTTGCAAAGGATCGCCTGAAGCTGGTGCTGGTTTCTGACCGTGCAAACTGCTCATCGGAGATGATGGAGATGATGAAAAGGGATATCATTGAGGTTATTTCCCGCTATATGGATATTGACGCGGATGCTCTTGATGTGAAAATCACAGAGACAGAGTCTGATTCTAACAACGGAATGGTTCCGGCACTTGTTGCCAATATTCCTATCCGTGACATGAAGCATCGTCCGGATCCAAGATAGAGTAAATAAAATAACAGGATATGATAAGATATGAGGGTCAAAAGGTGTTTTGGCCCTTTAATTATTATATTGAATAAAAAGACTTGATTTGATATTAGAGTGTGATATACTTTAATACGTTACAAATAAATAAATTTTAGCAGAGTAGACACATGTGCGTTAAGTGCCGGATGAACAGGGAGTTGTCACCCGGACGAAAAGAAAATCTTGCGGTACATGAGTCGCATCCCGCTGCATCCGAAGATATTAATTATCTCCTGTTGTAGTTCGGTGAGGTCTGCAAAGGAGGTAATTTTTTAATGAAAAAATTCGTTACTTTGTTCACCGATTCTGCCCGAGAGCTTAAATCGGTCAGAACCATCACAACTATGGCAATGCTTGCTGCAGTTGCCGTTATCCTTGGATATTTCTCCATCGAATATGGACAGTTTATCCGTATCGGTTTTTCCGGTATTCCAAATGGTATCGTTGATTACTTGTTTGGACCGGTTGCCGGAGCTGTTTTCCACGGAGCGCTTGACATCATCAAGTATCTGATGAAGCCTACAGGACCATTTTGTCCACAGCTTACACTTGTTGTAATGCTTGCAGGTGTTTTATATGGATGTTTCTTTTACAAGAAAAAGCTTACCATATGGAGAGTGCTTGCTGCGAAGTTTGTAGTAATGCTCATCTGCAATGTCATTCTCAATACCCTGTGTCTGCAGGTACTGTATGGACAGGCATTTATGGCAATCCTTCCAATGCGTGCACTTAAGAACCTTATTATGTGGCCGATAGATTCAATTGTCTTTTTCGCCATTGCAAAGGCACTGGAGCAGATTGGACTGTTCCGTACCTTCCGTAAACCGGAGCTTATAAAGAATGCATAGCAACAGGTGAATTGACCGGGTACTCAAATGAGAGTACCCGGATTTTTTATTTAATGAAAAGAAATACGTATAATGTGGTATGTGTATCATGTTCTTTATAATATATATAAATGATGAAAAAGGAACATAGCAACAGAATAATGCACAGACAATATAATGCACAAAATATTACAATAAAATAATATTTTAAGTGTTAAATGACGGTTTTTATTTATAATTTTAAGCATAAGTGTCTTTAAACTGACAATTGTGAGGTATTTCGCATTTTTAATGAAAATTGTTGACACAATATATTGAACGTGATATTGTTTACTTGTTCAAAATAATACACAAAAGAAAACGAACAAACAACTACATATTAATTATGAATATTTAAGAGCAAAGACGCTAACCGGTGAAGCACTTTGCTCTTTTTTATTTATCAAAATCACAAGGATATTTAAATTAGGAGGCAATATATTATGAGATTAAAAGACACAGGATTAACAGCACAGGACATCAAAGACAAAGTAAAGAAGTATATGATTGAGACATATGAGCGTTTCGATTTCATCGCTGAGACTGCTGAGGGCATGTATCTATATGATGAGAATGGCACACCATACCTTGACTTTTACGCAGGAATCGCCGTAAACAATGCCGGCAGCAGAAACCCTAAGGTTGTTGCAGCAGTCAAGGATCAGGTGGATGACATCATGCATACATTCAACTATCCATACACCATACCACAGGCACTGCTAGCTGAGAAGGTCTGCAAGACAATCGGAATGGACAAGATTTTCTACCAGAACTCAGGTACTGAGGCAAACGAGGCTATGATTAAGATGGCTCGTAAATATGGTATAGAGAAATATGGTCCAAACAGATATCACATCGTAACTGCAAAGGACGGCTTCCATGGCAGAACCTTCGGTGCTATGTCAGCAACAGGACAGCCTGGAAACGGATGCCAGGTGGGATTTGGTCCTATGACATACGGCTTCTCATATGCTCCTTACAATGACTTAAAGGCTTTCAAGGATGCTTGCACAGAGAACACAATCGCTATCATGATTGAGCCTGTACAGGGCGAGGGCGGTGTTCATCCTGCAACACCTGAATTCATGAAGGGACTTCGCGAGTTCTGTGATGAGAAGGGCATGCTCCTCCTTATCGATGAGGTTCAGACAGGATGGTGCAGAACCGGAGCTGTAATGAGCTACATGAACTACGGCATCAAGCCTGATATCGTTTCTATGGCAAAGGGCCTTGGCGGTGGAATGCCAATCGGTGCTATCTGTGCTACAGAGGAGGTCTCAAAAGCATTCTCAGCCGGTTCACACGGTACAACCTTTGGTGGACATCCTGTATGCTGTGCAGCAGCACTTGCAGAAGTAAACGAGCTGCTTGACAGAGATCTTGCCGGAAATGCAAAGAAGGTTGGTGATTATTTCACAGCTAAGCTTGAGAAGCTTCCACACGTAAAAGAGGTAAGACATCAGGGACTCTTAGTTGGTGTTGAGTTTGACGATACAATCTCAGGTGTAGATGTAAAGCATGGCTGCTTCGACCGCCATATGCTTATCACGGCAATCGGAAGCCATATTATCCGTATGGTTCCACCACTTATCGTAAGTGAGGAAGAGTGCGACAAGGCATTTGATATCATCAAGGAGACAGTTGAGTCACTTTCATAGAATGCTTGAAGCATATTTGAAGCAGGCAACAGAATATATTGCGGCAGATTTTGCGAGCCGGATAAAGGACAAGGGCGTCACGATTAGCTTCGTGCGCCCTTCTTTTAAACAAAGAATATAGGTAACTAAGCGGAACGAGTTTATATAACAACATATGATTAAAGGGTCAAAAGGTATCGTCGATGCATACCTTAGAGACTTTCATATCAACACAGTATAAAGATGTATATAAGAAAAGCGAGGGGAACAAAATGGCACATCTTGTTATTACAATAGGATGCGAATATGGCGCTAAAGGAAACCAGATTGGCAAAAAGGTTGCCAAAGACCTGGGAATCAAATTTTATGACAGGGATACTGTAGATGAAATCATAAAAGAGGTCGGTATTCCGAAGGATATCATGGAAAAGGTTGAGGAAGGTATCACTATCGCAGGAAAAGGTGCAGAGGGTGATGTCAGAGGCTCTTTCTCCAAATATGCAGACCTCACAGAGCGTGCAATTCACGTCCAGAAAACCATAATCAGAAAATTATCAGACCGTGAGTCATGCGTGATTATCGGTCGTTCAGCAGACTATATACTAAAGGAACATAAACCGATTTTGCGTATTTTCATCTATTCACCGGATGAAGTGAGGATTGAAAACGTAATGAAGAGCCACAATTTGTCGGAGGATGATGCAAAGCTTTTTATCACTGAAAAGGATAAGCGTTATCATAAGCGTCATATGGCGCTGACAGGAAGCAACCGAGGCGACAGACACAACAGGGACATGCTTATAGACAGCAGCCTGTTAGGAGTGGATGGCACAGCGGAGCTTATTGAGTCTCTGGCAAGAAAAGTGGTAGAGAATGAAAGTAAGACAGAAGCCGGAGGTGACAGGTAATGGAACAGAAAAAATCAGAATTTAACAAAGTCCTGAATGCCTGGGACGTGCTTGTAATTGCATTTGGAGCCATGATTGGCTGGGGCTGGGTTGTCTCAACCGGAGGCTGGATTGAAAAGGGCGGAGTGCTCGGTGCTGCAATCGGCTTCGTAATCGGCGGTATCATGATATTTTTCGTGGGAATGACCTACGCGGAGCTGACAGCAGCCATGCCACAGTGCGGTGGCGAGCATGTATTCAGCTACAAGGCAATGGGTTCGACCGGTTCATTCATATGTACATGGATGATTATTCTTGGATATGTCAGTGTGGCATGCTTTGAGGCGTGCGCTTTCCCAACAATCATCACATATTTGTGGCCGGGCTTTTTGAAGGGTTATCTGTATACGGTAGCAGGCTTTGATATCTATGCTTCATGGCTTATTGTGGCGATAGTTGTGGCATTTTTAATTATGATGATAAACATTATCGGCGCAAAGACAGCAGCGATTTTGCAGACTGTGCTCACATGTATTATTGGTGGCGCCGGAATTTTGTTGATAATTGCATCGGTAATCAATGGAACCGTTGATAACCTGAATGGACAGATGTTTGTAAGCAGCTCTGCAGGTCTGAACGTAAAGGCAATTATCGGAGTGGCAGCGCTTTCACCATTTTACCTTATCGGATTTGACGTAATACCTCAGGCAGCTGAGGAAATCAATGTTCCGGCAAAGAAAATCGGTTCAATACTTATCTTATCAGTAGTTCTGGCAGTTGTGTTCTATGCACTTGTCATTGTTGCGGTAGGCCTCGTTATGAGTCCACAGGCAATTGTTGCTTCAGAGCAGGCAACAGGACTTGTCACAGCAGATGCAATGGCTGCCGCCTTCAACACGAAGATAATGGCAAAGGTTATAATAGTCGGTGGAATGTGCGGTATCGTAACCTCATGGAACTCATTTTTGCTCGGCGGCTCACGTGCTATGTACTCAATGGCAGAGTCATATATGATTCCGAAGTTTTTTGCAAAGCTTCATCCAAAGCACAAGACACCAATCAACTCACTGATTCTCATCGGAGCCCTCACAATGCTTGCTCCTTTTGCAGGCAGAAAGATGCTCGTATGGATCTGTGATGCCGGTAACTTTGGCTGTTGCGCGGCGTACTGCATGGTCGCTCTTTCATTTATTATTCTTCGCAAGAAGGAGCCTGATATGCCAAGACCTTACAAGGTTCCTGCATACAAGTTTTTTGGAACAATGGCAGTTATCATGTCGGGTTTCATGGTTGCAATGTACTGCATACCGGGAAGCGGTGGATCACTTATCGCCCAGGAGTGGGGCATTGTGCTTGCATGGTGTGCGCTCGGCGTGGTATTCTTCGCCTTCTGTAAAAAGAAATACAAGGAGTCATTTGGTACACTGGTTGAGCTCATCTCAGATGAGGATGCTGCAACACTTATGCCGGAGGCAGATGAGGTTGAGCTGGACAAGGTTATCGATGCTGCAATAGACAGGGTACTTGCAAAGAAGGCCAGCTAGTACATTACAAAATGCAAAATACCTTAAGACTTAAAATTATATACATAAAATGAGATACAAAAATTCAGAAAGGACAGATTATATATGGAAACATTTAATTTCTCAGTGCCACAGGACATCACAGTGGGAAAGGGCAGTCTCTCAAAGCTGCCGGAAATAGCTAAAAAGCTTGGAGGAAAGCATGCACTCATCATTTCAGGACCGCATCTTGAGAAGATGGGACTTGTAAAAAAGGCAGCAGATTATCTGGCATCAGTTGACATAAAAGCAGACACTTTTACAGATATAGAGGCAAATCCATCTGTCACAACAGTGGAGAAAGCCACAGCAAAATACCTGGAGTCGGGCGCAGACTTTATCGTGGCATTTGGAGGCGGCTCACCGATGGATGTGGCAAAAGCAGTGGGTGTGGTTGCCAAATATGGCGGAAGCGTCACAGACTATGAGGGAGCACACAAGGTGCCGGGACCAATCGTACCGCTCATTGCGATACCAACCACCGCAGGAACAGGCTCAGAGGTGACAGCATTCTCTGTAATCACAGATCATAGCAGAAACTATAAGCTCACAGTATTCAGCTACGAGATATTGCCAAAATATGCGATACTAGATGCAGAGCTCATCACAACAGCACCGGCAAGCGTTGCGGCAGCATGCGGAATTGATGCATTTATCCATGCAGAGGAGGCGTATGTATCCACAGCGGCATCGCCATTTTCTGATGCACTGGCAGAAAAAGCGATGGCACTTCTCGGTAAAAATATCCGCAGATTTGTAGCAAACAGAAACGATATCGAGGCTGCAGAAGCTATGATGACAGGCTCGCTTTTTGCAGGAATAGCATTCTCATTTGCAAGGCTCGGAAATGTGCATGCAATGAGCCATCCGGTCAGCGCATTTTTCGATGTGCCTCACGGAGTGGCAAACGCAGTGCTGCTTCCTGTAATCGCAGAGTACAATGCACTTGCAGATCATGGAAAGTATCTGACCATCTACAATGATATAAGCCCGCTTCCTGCGTATGCGGACGAATTTGAGCCTATGATGCTTGTAGATGCAATCAGGGAGCTTTGCACAGACATCGGAATCCCTGAGAATCTGACCATCGCAATCAACAATGCCAGCAAAACCGGAACAGTCACAAAGGAAGAGATAGAAAGCAGGATAGAGCCGATGGCTGTCGATGCCATGAAGAGCGGCAACATTGCTGTCAATCCAAGGGCTTCACGTCAGTGCGATATCGAGATGCTGTATCGCAGGGCACTGTAAAACTTATAAAATGATATGAGGGTCAAAAGGTATTTTGCCCCTCATTTATGATTATCAACAGTATAGTTAGAAAATTAAATGCAAAAACGGAGATATGAGTATGGATTATCTGTCACACAATGTATCTGAAAATTTAAAAAGAATACGCCAGTCAAAGGGCATGAGCTTAGACCAGGTAGCGGAACAGACCGGTGTGAGTAAAAGCATGCTTGCTCAGATAGAAAAGGGCACAGCAAATCCATCTATCGGAGTGCTTGGTAAAATCACAAGCGGTCTGCGAATTGAGTTTCAAAGACTTATAGATCCGCCGAGAGTAGACTATGCGTTCATATCTCCGGATGATCTGATCCCGACAAAGGAGCTTTTGGGGCAGTACAGGGTATGGACCTGCTTCCCATACGAGGACTCAAGGGAGGTCGAGGTATACCGTATCGACGTGGAGCCGGGCGGCGTGTATACAAGCGGTGGGCACGGCGAGAAAACACGCGAATATCTTACAGTCACAGACGGTGTGCTGACAGTCGAGTGTCACGATCATGTGCAGGAAATCCATAGGGGACAGGTGTATAAGTTTGAGACCGATCAGCCTCATTTGTATCGTAATGATGGCGAGAGGGTGGCAAGATGCATGTGCTTCTTTTTGGATTATACTAATATTCGGTGAGATTTTCATTGGTTATCCTATTGCATATATAGGTTTACCTATATATAATGATGTGAGTTAAGAAACAAATAGTTTCACCAACAACACACCGGGAGAACACAATGCAAACATTAAAGAAATTCATCAAATACTACAAACCCTACAAAGCAGTCTTTTTTATAGACCTGCTTTGCGCAACAATAATCAGTGCCATAGATCTGGCGTTTCCGCAGCTGCTTCGCACGCTGACCAAAACCCTTTTTGCAGGAGCACCGGGAAAAATCATTTCTGCGCTTATTCCTATTACAATAGGTCTTTTGGTGGCATATATCATACAAACTGCGTGCAGGTATTATGTGACATATGCGGGGCACATGATGGGAGCGAGGATGGAGCGTGACATGAGAAAGGAGCTTTTCGACCAATATGAAAAGCTTTCTTTTTCGTATTATGATCAGAATAATTCAGGACAGATGATGAGCAAGCTCGTATCCGATTTGTTTGATATATCGGAGCTTGCGCATCACGGACCGGAGAATCTTTTTATATCGCTTATAAAGATAATCGGTTCGTTCATTTTTCTGTTTATGATAAACCGTATGCTTGCGGTTCCTATGCTTATTCTTGTGGTGCTTATGCTTGTATTTTCATATGGCCAGAATAAGAAAATGCAGGAAACCTTTATGGATAACAGGCGAAAAATCGGTGATATTAATTCGAGTCTTCAGGATACTCTGGCGGGCATAAGGGTGGTGCAGTCATTTGCCAATGAGCGTATCGAGCAGGAAAAATTTAACAGAAGCAATGAAAATTTCCTGATTTCAAAGGATGCAAATTACAGATGTATGGGAAGCTTTATGAGCGGAAATGCATTTTTCCAGGGGATGATGTATCTTGTTACGCTGGTATTCGGTGGTTTCCTGATAGCGCATGGAAGGATGGAGGCATCCGACCTTGCCATGTATGCGTTGTATATAGGCATCTTTATCAGTCCTATCCAGATACTTGTAGAGCTGACTGAGATGATGCAGAAGGGACTTTCGGGATTTAGAAGATTCTTAGAGGTGGTGGAAACTGAGCCGGATATAGTTGATGCTGCTGATGCAAAACCGCTTAAAAATGTAAAGGGAAATGTCTGTTACGAGGATGTTTCGTTCCACTATAGCGATGATGATACACCGGTGCTTTCGCACGTATCCTTTGAGATACCGGCAGGAAAATCAATTGCGCTTGTTGGACCGTCAGGAAGTGGAAAGACTACAATATGCTCACTGCTTCCACGGTTTTATGACGTGACAGAGGGCAGGGTCACAATAGATGGAAATGATGTGAGAAAGCTCACGCTTGAGAGCCTTCGTTCGCAGATTGGACTGGTTTCGCAGGATGTTTATCTGTTTGGCGGAAGTATAAAGGACAATATCGCCTATGGAAAACCAGATGCGACGATGGATGAGATTGTAGATGCGGCCAAAAAGGCGAATATACACGATTTTATCATGGAACTGCCGGATAAATACGATACGTTTGTCGGTGAGAGAGGCACCAGATTGTCAGGAGGGCAGAAGCAGAGGATTTCCATTGCGAGGGTGTTCCTTAAAAATCCGCCTGTGCTAATACTTGATGAGGCAACCAGTGCCCTTGACAATGAGAGCGAGCGCTTTATCCAGAGAAGCCTTGAGGAGCTGGCAAAGGACAGAACGACTATCACAATCGCCCACAGGCTTTCGACAATTAGAAATGCGGACGAAATTCTCGTGGTAGCTGACTGTGGTATTGCTGAGAGAGGCACACACGAGGAGCTTTTGGCACGGGATGGAATATATGCGCGCTATTATGATATGAGCAGGTAGGATTAAGGAAATTTCCACTGATTAATCATAAATGAGGGGCAAAATACCTTTTGACCCTTTAATCATGTTATTATAGCTGCATAAACTAACTATATAGGAGCAGACACTATGCAGGCAATGTTCATAGACGTAGACGGCACTTTAAGCAGTCCGTGCTACAAGGTAAACGGAAAATTTCAGATAGGAATGTCAGATGTGCAGTGGGCAGACTACTGCAGTAAGCATGGTGAGGATACATATGAGTGGTGCCGTCCTGTGATGCAGGTAAAGGAGTATGCCATGAAGGCAAAGGAAAAAGGCACGAAGCTGTATGTGCTTACCACATCAGGCACAAAAATCGAGACAGCTGCAAAGCGCAGATTTTTAGACAGATACTATGCGGGTATGTTTGATGACATCTATGCGGTGGAGCATGATGATGACAAGGTCAGGTTCATTCTTAAAAAAGCAGCAGAGCTTGGGATTGAACCGTCGGACTGTGAGCTTGTGGAGGATACGTACCGCATACTTTTGCAGACAGTGACAGAGGGCATTAAATCTACTCATATCACAACGATTCTCACAGGCGGGTGCGAACGGTAACCAAAAATTTTATACTGACTCTAAAGAAATAAAAAAAACATCCGATAAATATGTCAGGAAGCAAAATTTACATATTTCAAGGATGAAATATAATAGAAAGGAGATCCTGTTATGCGTATAGATGCATATAATCAGATAGCCCAGTTGTATGGCGTATCAAGAACAACAAAGACAGCAAAGACACAAAGCGCGTCGAGGATGTCTGATCAGGTATCAATTTCGCAGGCCGGTAGAGATTACCAGATTGCGAAAAAAGCAGTATCAGAGGCTTCGGACATCAGGGAAGATAAAGTCGCTTTGCTTAAGAACATGGTAGACTCCGGACAGTATCAGGTCAGTGGAGATGATTTCGCCAGCAAGCTGTTAGAGAGGTACAACTCTCTGTAATATGATAATCATATCATATATCAAAGGTAAAAGAGGATTTTATAGTGGCTAGTTTAGTGGAAGAGCTTATAAATGTGCTCACAGAGGAAGAAAAAGTATACAGAACACTCGCTGCAAACGGGGAGAAGAAACGTCAGATAATCATAGATGCCGATATCCCTGCGCTTGAAGCAATAACTGATTTGGATCAGCAGGCAGGCGATGAGCTTCTTATTATGAGCAATAAGCAGGTTTCACTTCTCACAGATATTGCCAATGTACTGGGCAAATCAGATGAGAAGATGACAGTCACAAGGCTGATTGGATATCTCGGCACACAGCCGGATATTCAGGCGAAGCTTACGGCAGCGCGCGACAGTCTGATTGAAGCAGCTGCACAGATGAAAGAAATCAACGATTTAAACTCACAATTACTTGCTCAGGCAATAGAGCTTACAGAGTTTGACATCACCCTGTTCAAGAGCATGAAACAGGCGCCGGAGACCGCCAATTATGACAGAAATGCATATAACACAGGCGATATCTTAGGCAGCAGCGGTTTTGATGCAAAGCAATAATCATTAACCGGGAGGACAGGAACATGGCAAATGGATTCGGAAGTTTTTACGTAGGTAGTTCCGGACTTAAAAACTCGCAGAATGCTCTTAATACAACAGCAAACAACATGGCCAATGTCAATACGACAGGCTATGTGCGCCAGCAGGTAAGATTTTCAGACAAACATTATATCACCAGAAATAACCCTACAGCAGGCACCAACATCCAGCAGAGCGGACTGGGTGTTTCCGTATCGGATGTGGCACATGTCAGGGATATATTCTTAGATAAATCGTATAGGCAGGAGAATGGTCGAAAGGGCTTTTACTCGACACTTTACAGCACCACATCATATGTGGAGGATATCATGCAGGAGATGAACGGTGCTGAGTTTAAGGAGAGTATATCAGAGCTATGGCAGGCTTTTCAGGAGTATGGCAAGGATCCGACGAATTCAACGAATCAGAACCTTATCATCCAAAAGAGCGAGCTTTTTCTGACCAGATGCAATACGGTTTATTCTGATCTTCAGAAATACCAGTCAAATATCAACTTACAAATTAAAGACCAGGTTGACAGAATCAACGAAATCGGCGACAAGATTTATGCACTCAACCTTGAGATTCAAAAGACAGAGTCAGGCGGTGTAGAGACTGCCATGACAGCGCGCGATGCCAGGGACAGTCTGATTGATGAGCTCGCAGGTTACGCTAAGATAGAGACTGAGGAGGATTCCACAGGCTACGTGCGTATCAAGCTCGAGGGACAGCAGTTTGTACAGGATAACAAGTGCAACCATATAGGCCTCACCGAGGAAAAGGGTACAGGCTTTTATACACCTTACTGGCCTCATATTACTACACAGGAGAGCTATATGCCGGTGTTTAGTGATGTTGCACTGCCGTCAGCGCTGGCTGAAAGAGTCGGCTGCACGCAGACCACCAACATAGCAACCAGCCTGAACAATGATATAGGAAGCCTGAAAGCACTCCTTGTATCAAGAGGCTCGGAGTATGGCACCTATGATTTCATGAGCGAGGAGAATTACAGTAGGGTGGAGGACAATGTGGTCATGGAGACACAGGCCGAGATATCATATCTCGCGCGAAATATTATGATGGCCATGAACGATATATTTTGTCCGAATACCACATATACAGCGGCAGACGGTACCACATACACGGTTTTGGATACAGCAAAATGCTCGGTAGGAGCTGATGGCAGCCTGCCACCGCATGAGCTCTTTGCAAGAGAAGGATATGACCGTTACACACAGATGGAAATAGATGGCAAACAGTTTTATGTATACAATGATGAGACAAAGGCTAACAACTCATCCTGGTACAAGCTTGGAAATGTTTCAGTAAATCCAAAGCTTGCGGCACAGGTGACACTGATGCCGTCGTACAAGCAGAACGGAGCCGCAAATTATGGTCTTGCAGACCAGATTACAAAGGCATGGTCAGCCGAGAATCTATATATCAACCCAAAGGATACGTCAAAGTGCAATTTTGAGGGATATTATGACAAGATAATCTCGCATCTCGGGACAAACGGCAGTATATATAAGGCGTCATCAGACACTATGACATCGACAGCAGCGGCCATAGACAACCAGAGAAACCAGATAATGGGTGTGTCGAGCGACGAGGAGCTGACGAACATGATCAAGTATCAGTCGGCTTACAATGCATCAAGCCGTTTTATCACTGTAATCAGCCAGATGACTGAGCTCATAGTACAGCTCATATAGTTTTAGGATACGACAAGAGAGTATGAACAGGAGGAGTCGATATGGCTTCAACATTTTTTGGATTACATATAGGGTCAAGCGCTCTGAGCTCATTTCAGGTAGCGACCAATACAACAGCCAACAACATAGCCAATGTCAAGACGACCGGATACACCAGGCAGGAGGCTACCCTGCAGGCAAAGGATGCCATAAATGTCACAGCCCGCTACGGAAGCGTTGGCACAGGTGTTACAGTCACATCAATCAAACAGCAGCGTGACCTGTACTATGACAATAAATACTGGGAAAACAATTCCTGCTATGGGCGCTACGAGCAGAAGCTGTATTACATGGAACAGATTCAGAACTACTTTAAGGATAACGGCTCATCGGTTAAGGGCTTTTCGAGTGTTTTTTCACAGATGTTTTCAGACCTTGACACACTGCGCAGCAAGCCGTCCGACAAGACAGTGAGAAACCAGTTTATCAGCAGTGCGCAGAGTCTTTGTACGTATTTCAACCAGATGAGTGACAATCTCTCAAAGCTGCAGGATGACTGCAACGAAGAAATCAGAAACAACGTAGACAAAATCAATTCAATCAGTGAGAAAATTTCACTGTTAAATAAGGAGATTAACCAGATAGAGACAGGAACCGGTGTCGAGGCCAGCTCACTTAGGGATGAGAGGGCGAATCTCATCGACAGCCTGTCCAAGATTGTTAATGTATCTTACAACGAGACAGAGGTGCAAAACACCTATGGAGACAACCTGGGCGGCACCAATTTCTCACTCTATATAAATGGCGAGAAGGTTGTGGAGGGCAAGGATTACCGAAAGCTCATCTGTGAGTCGTCAAAGACGAAAAACAATCAGACAGACAACGACGATCTGTATAAAATATATTGGGAAGATACTAAGATGGAGTTTTCCGCGACAGCCGGAACCGCAGGGGGAAGCCTGAAAGCTCTCTTTGAGGTGAGAGATGGTGATAATCTGGAGAATTTCAAGGGTAAGGTCACAAAGGCTGATTCGTATTCGCTCACAGTGGAGAATACATCAATAGACAATATAAAATCACTCAATCTGCCTGACAAGGACGGCAAAATCACTGTAAATAATATCAGCTACAGCTATGACAGCTGGGAGGCACAGGTGGATGCACAGGGCAATATCAAGTCTGTAACATTTAATCTGAGCAAGGACAAGGCCATAGCAGACCCTGAAAAGACTGTGGCAGAGGGATATCTTTTAAATGCTGGCTCTGCAATAAATGCGAGAGGAATCCCTTACTATATGACACAGCTCAACGAGTTTGTCAGAAATTTTTCGGAGATGTTCAATCAGATAGAGAGCAAAGGACAGAATCTGAATGGGGATACACCGCCTACATTTTTTGAAGCAATCACAAGCACAGCCAAGGTATATGATTTCTCGGAATCAGAGGCTTACAGCAAGCTGACTGATGGACAGACTGCCACAATAAACAGCAGCTCCAACACATATTACAGGCTTACAGCGGCCAATTTCTCCGTAAACAAGGATGTGATGAACGATGTATCACTTTTTGCAACGGCTACAGACTATGTCAAGACTGATTCTTGTGATATAGTTGATGAGCTGAAAAAGCTGCAGTCGGAGAAAACCGTGTACAGAGGTGATAAAGCGGAGTCATTCCTTGAGACAATCATCTCCAATGTGTCAGTGGATACGGAAAAGGCAGAGACCTACAACAAGCTCTACAGCAATCTGGAGCAGACTATTGCAAACCAAAGGACATCGGTATCAGGTGTGGATGAGGATGAGGAGGCATTAAACCTCGTGAAGTTCCAGTATTCATACAATATGGCATCTAAAATCATATCGGTTATGAACCAGATGCTTGATAAGCTTATAAACGATACGGGCGTGGCATAGAAGCAGGAGGCATAATATGAGAATCACCAACAATATGATAATGGGAAATACCAAGACAAATATCAATTCAACAAAGGTTTTGGTGGACAAATACAATACCCAGATGACTACCCAAAAGAAGATATCCAAGGCATCAGATGATCCGGTTATCGCAATCAGATCGCTTCGCTTGTCGACCAGCCTGTCACATCTTGACCAGTACAAGGACAACAATATCCCGGATGCTTCTTCGTGGATGGATGTCACAGAGACAGCTCTTAGCAACATGAAATCTCTCCTCACGGATATACGAACACAGTGCGTAAACGGTTCTACGGATACACTCACAGCTGAGGATAGAAATACTATATTACAGCAGCTTACAGCCATGTCTGAGCAGGTGTATACAGAGGGCAATGCAGACTACGCAGGAAGAACGGTATTTACGGGTTACCGCACATCGTCAAAGCTCACATTCCAAAAGGACACAAAGAGCACATATCAGATAACACAGGAGTTTTCTGCCGCTGATTTGTCAGAGAAGCGGTATTATACAAATGGCGTGACAGTTCCGAATAGTATAAATGCGGCAACACCTGACTGTACCACAGATGTCACGGAGCACAGCTTCCAGAGAATCCGTCTGGGCTACGGTAATACGACAGACGATGTGAAGCTTTCTATCGATGGAAAAGAGCTGACACAGGGCACAGATTATACTGTATACAAGAGTGTGTCTGATTTTGACCCATCAAAGCTCTCTGCTGATGATACGGCATATATACAGGAAACCGGTGAATTTGTGTTTGGTAAAAATGTGGCTGCTTTGATTAAGGATAATGGTAAGAAGCTGTCTGTCACATATGTAAAGACAGGCTTTGACAGCAGTGATGCTAGACCTGAGTATTATTACAACTGCAAGGACATTACAAATGCTGTGACACTCGATGCGGGTGGCAATGTGCCTCATAATGCAGCAGGAGACATCATATACTCCAACCCATCAAAGGTAGTGGATTTTAAGTTTTCAAGTCAGGAAATCAAATACACAGTAGCAAACAGCACAGATATCACTGTCAATACACAGGCGAAGGACGTCATGGATACAGGCATCAAGCGCGATGTGGATGAGCTGATTGATGTAGTGCAGAATGCTGTCAATGCCCACGACAAGGTCTCACAGATAAAGAAGATGATGCAGCAACAGCAGTACTCTGACAAGGATTCACAGGCAAAGCTTAAGACTTACTTAGAGGCGGCAGAGCAGGAGGCTGACTATGCTGACAACAATTTGCAAAAGACCTATAGCCAGTACATCACACGCTTTGATGATCATTTGAATAAGGTAAATCTGGCGCTCACCAATTCGGGAAGCACAAAGAGCCGCCTCGCCCTTATCAAGAACAGAGTTGATGAGCAGCAGACGACCATAGAGGAGCTCAAGTCGACCAATGAGGATAGGGATATTTCTGACATAATCATTGATTTTTACGCTATGTACAATGCATATCAGTCCAGCCTGACAGCAGCATCAAAGGCTAATTCACAGACATTGCTTGATTATCTGTAAGGAGGAAGCTATGAAGGCAAAAACGAGAATATTTGGGGAGATTGACATCCCACAGGACAAAATCATCACAATGGAGAAAGGGATGATAGGCTTTTCGGAGCTGAAAAACTACACTCTGATATACAATTCGGAGAAGGAGAATGATAAGAAGTCTATCATGTGGCTTCAGTCGATGGATGATGGAGACATTGCATTTCCTGTCATGACACCGGATATCATCATGCCGGACTACAAGCCGACGGTCAACGAGGAGCTTCTTGCACCTCTTGGAGATCTGAATGAGGAGAATATGTATGTGATCGTCACTGTAAATGTGCCTAGTGACATCACAAAGATTGCCTGCAATTTAAAGGCTCCTATTGTGGTCAATACCGACAGCAACAAAGCAGCACAGCTTATAGTTGAGGATGACTACAAGGTGCATTTCCCGATTTATGACATCATAAAAGGGAAAAAAGAAAGGGCGGGTGAATAGTATGCTGGCTCTTACAAGGAAAAAGGGTGAATCTCTGGTGATTAATAATGACATCGAGATTACTATTCTGGAAATCAGAGGCGACCAGATTAAGCTCGGTGTAAGTGCACCAAAGGAGGTGCCGATTTACCGCAAGGAGGTTTATACGCAGATACAGCAGGAGAACAGGAAATCTGCGGATGCACAGAATGCACAGGCTCTCAAGGAGCTGTTTGGATAGCTTAAGACAGAGAGTTATATGTCGAAAGTTGCGACCGAAACTAATTGAATGAGAGTTCTATCAAGGCTATAATTGAACCAGTACAGCGATATAACTTTTTTCGCAGTGCTGGTTCTTTTCGATGTGCCAAAAGCGTATAGCGAATAAAATATAATTTCAGACAGGAGGACTTCAATTTGGAGAAAGTACGTTACATGATTTCCGATGCGGCAGCTGCTGTGGATGTGGAGACTCATGTGTTGCGTTACTGGGAGGATGAGCTGGGACTTGATGTGCCTAGAAATGAACTTGGTCATAGATACTATACGAGAGATAATATAAAGCAGTTTTTAAGGATAAAGGAGCTCAAGGAGAAGGGGTATCAGCTTCGCGCAATCCGTGATATGCTTCATTCGGATGCACCAGGTGAGCCATTAAATCCACCGAATCCTGCGGCTGTGGAAAAATCAGTGCAGCCTGTAAATTACACGAATATCACAAATCAGACGGCAAAACAGGAGATGTATGGATATAATCCGGCATATCACGATAAGCTGGACGGATACAATCATACATACAGAAGCCGCACGGCAGATGAGCGTATGGATGAGTTTCGCGAGCTGATGAGCAATATCGTGGGGAGAGCCATAGCACTGAACAATGAGGAGCTGAGTCAGCAGATATCCACTGAGGTGCAGGAGCGGATATTAAAGGAAATGAACTATCTGATGCGCGAACAGGATATTGCGCAGGAGGAGAGATATAAAAAGCTGGACGCTGCCATACGCGGAAATCTGCGCAGAAAGGGGCTTTTTTCAAGGAAAAGGAATGCGGACATGCCTGCAGATACAAAAATAAGCGCTGCAGACACCAAGGGAAAGAAGGGGCGTGATAAGACGCATACGCATGAGTTTAAGCCGGTGAGACTGTAGAGCATGCATGACAACGCTTACACTATAAAATGATATGAGGGTCAAAAGGTATTTTGCCCCTCATTTATGATTAATCAGATTACAACACAAAAAGACGACCCGTAACAGGTCGTCTTTCTTTCTTACAGTATGCTAAAAATTAGCCCTGGCTGATTGCTCCAGTTGGGCAAACACCAGCACATGTACCACAATCGAGGCAAGAATCTGCATCGATTACGTACTGTGAATCACCAGCAGAGATAGCTCCTACTGGGCACTCACCAGCACATGTACCACAGCTAACGCATGAATCAGAAATTACGTATGCCATAATGAAATCCTCCTTATAAAATAATGATCATTATTCGCCGTTATTGGCTTATCTGCATTGTAGTACAAAACACAGAATAATGCAATGCCAAATAAAATTGTACTTACTTTTACACAATCTTATATAAAAATTACCAAATATTGAGTAAAACTTGAAATGCTATTGTTACTATTGTATAATAAATAGAAAACAATTCAGAACCTCCGAGAACAAAAGCTGATACGTCATGTTTACATGCAAGCAGCAGATTTTCCTGCTCTCAAGGTAGTTCTGAAGTGTTACAATAAAAACACATGATTATTTAGAAAAACTGGTGTTTGCACATGGTATATTACTGTAGCATGTGCGGTGAGGATATAAAATGGAAACAAAAATTATAAAAATAGATCAGGACAATTTAGATCATAAGCTCATGCAGGAGGCAGGTGATCTGATTGCAGCAGGTGAGCTTGTAGCATTTCCGACAGAGACAGTGTATGGGCTTGGCGGTGATGCTTTAGATCCGGAGGCCTCAAAGAAGATATACAGTGCCAAGGGACGTCCGTCGGACAATCCGCTAATCGTACATATATCAGATTTCTCGGATTTGGAGCGCATCGCAAAGACAGTGCCGGAGGATGCAAGGAAGCTTTCGGATGCTTTCTGGCCGGGACCTCTTACCATGATAGTGGAGAAGGGCGATGCAGTGCCGTATGCCACAACAGGCGGCATGGACACGGTAGCTGTCCGTATGCCAAATCATCCTATAGCGCTTGATCTCATAAGAAGAAGCGGCTGCCTTATAGCGGCGCCAAGCGCCAACACATCCGGCAGACCGAGTCCTACGGAGGCTGCACATGTGGCTGAGGATCTAAGCGGCAAAATAGCCATGATCATAGACGGAGGACCGGTCGGTATAGGGATAGAGTCCACCATCATTGACCTGACAGAGGATACACCTATGGTGTTGCGTCCGGGCTATATCACACCGCAGATGCTTTCAAAGGTATTAGGCAAAGAGGTCATCATCGATCCGGGAATCATAGCGGCAGATGACACGAGAAAGCCAAAGGCACCCGGCATGAAGTACAAGCACTATGCACCAAAGGCAGATATGGCCATCGTGGATGGTACGAGAAAGCATGTGATTGCAAAGATAAATGAGCTTGTGGCTTCGCACAGGGATGATGGCAAAAAGATAGCGGTTATTGCGACAGAGGAGACAAAGCAGTTTTACGATGCAGATGTTGTCCTGTCGATGGGAAGCAGGGCAGATGAGGATTCGATAGCCCATGAGCTCTACCGTATATTAAGGGACTGTGATGAGCTCGATGTGGATGTGATTTTCTCGGAGAGCTTCTCCACACCACGTATAGGACAGGCCATCATGAACCGTATGCTAAAGGCGGCAGGCCATCAGGTGATAGACACACATGTGAAGTATGACAAAATCATTTTTGTCGCACAGTCCGGCACATGCAGGGAGCAGATGGCAAAGGGCATCATGAACGACTTTGTACTCAAGGTGCCGATGGAGATTGAGGCGAGAGGACTTGTGGTCCAGTTTCCTGAGCCGGTCAATCAGAAGGCAGAGGCAGTGCTCATAAGTAATGGCATTTCCACGGAGGGAATGGTGTCAACGCAGCTTAAGGAATCGGATATCACGGAGAGTACTATGGTATTTACCATGGAGTCATCACAGCGCGAGCGCATTATAGAAAGCTTTGCAGATATCGACCCGGAGCAGGTTTTTGTGCTTTCGCAGTATGTGGGCGATGAGCTTGAGATACTGGATCCTTACGGCGGCACACTTCAAAGCTACGGACTGTGCTATGAAAGCCTCAGGGCTACGCTTAAGAAGCTGGTAAAGCGCTTAAATGCAAATACATAAAAGACAAACAAATATAACACAATATAAGACAAAGGAGAACAAATATTATGGGTAAGGTAGTAGTTATGGATCATCCGCTGATTCAGCACAAGATTGGAATTATGAGAAGAACCGACACAGGCTCAAAGGATTTCAGAACACTCGTCAGCGAGGTTGCGATGCTTGAGTGCTACGAGGCAACAAGAGATCTGGAGCTTACAGATGTGGAGATTGAGACTCCTATCTGCAAGGCCACTGTAAAGGAATTAAAGGGCAAAAAGCTTGCAGTTGTTCCTATCCTAAGAGCCGGACTTGGTATGGTGGAGGGAATGCTTGAGCTCATCCCTGCCGCAAAGGTTGGACACATCGGCATGTATCGTGACCCGGAGACAGCAGAGCCTATCGAGTACTATTGCAAGCTTCCGGCAGACTGCGCAAACAGAGAGGTATTTGTGGTAGACCCGATGCTCGCAACGGGTGGTTCAGCAGTGGCAGCACTTGATATGCTCAAAAAGCGCGGTGTGAAAAACATCCACTTTATGTGCATAATTGCAGCTCCTGAGGGAGTAAAGAGACTTACAGAGGCACATCCTGACGTGGATGTATATATAGGAGCGCTCGATGATCATCTCAATGAGCACAGATATATTGTGCCGGGACTCGGAGATGCAGGAGACAGAATTTTCGGAACCAAGTAATAAAATATGTGATAGACAATATTGAATGGAGGCGTATATATGGGAGCTTCGGAAAAGAGAAAGGATTATATCTCATGGGATGAGTATTTTATGGGCATAGCGATGCTTTCAGGCATGCGCTCGAAGGATCCGAATACCCAGGTGGGTGCGTGCATAGTGGACCCGGAGCACAAGATACTCTCCATGGGTTATAACGGCTTTCCTCTTGGCTGCTCAGATGATGAGTTCACCTGGGCCAGAGAGGGAGAGGATAACAAGTATTTCTATTCTACACACAGCGAGCTCAATGCCATCTTAAACTACAGGGGCGGAAGCCTTGAGGGAGCGACCATATATGTCACCCTGTTTCCGTGCAATGAGTGCGCTAAGGCAATCATACAGTCCGGCATCAGGGAAGTAGTCTACGACTGTGACAAATACGAGGGCACGGCCAGCGTGACAGCTTCAAAGAGGATGCTTAGGGCAGCGGGCGTTACAATTCGTAGGTATGAGCACACAGGCCGTGAGGTGACGCTTGTGCTGTAGCACTTGTGGTGTACACAGAGGCTTTTGACATGGGAGCATTCGTTGTGGATAGTGATAATACTGCAATTATTGTGTCAAATTGACGTGATTTGACATGAAACGCATGTACTTTTTATGCATTTTACACATAAAAATGTAGACAAAAGCAATAAAAATGATATAATAATTTGTATATGAAAAGAGATAATAAGAAAGAGGTAATGAACGCACTTATCATGGTTTTCCAGTTTGGAATCAACATGATTGTGCCGATATTTCTCTGCACACTGGCCGGTGTATGGATTGGGAAAAAGACCGGAGCGGACTGGGTAACTGTTCCATTGTTTTTCCTTGGAGCGTTTGCGGGGGCAAACAATATATACCGTATGGTTCAAAAATTCCTCAAGCCAGAGGATGATGGCAGAGCCGTCAGACAGACACCGGGCAGGCAGAGTACTACGGAAACAGAGATATCAGACAGTATTAGCAGGGTAGAGAAGGATGTTAAAAAGAATAAATGACGCATTGCCGGGACTTGTATTTGGGATAGTTTTTTACGGGATTGTTGTGCAGCTTATCGGGGTATGGTTTGTCACAGACAAAATTTCATATTCTATCGGCTTATGGTATGGGATAGCGATAGCTGTTGGTGTGGCTGTCAATATCGCCACAGTCATATATGACGCGACCGCCATATATGGACAAAAGGATGCCAATCGCAGGATCGTAGCAAAATCACTTTTAAGGTATATTGTTGTTGCGGTCCTGTTATTTATATTGGGGCTATTTAATTTTGGAAATCTGATAATGGCATTTGTCGGTATGCTGGGGCTCAAGATTTCAGCGTATTTACAGCCTTTATTTATGAAGGTGACAGACAGATTTTCCGGGAGAAGTGATGCATCTTCCGCCGGCGAAATGGAGACAGAGTAGCAAAACAGCAGGTAAACTTAATAAGGAGGAGGTGATAATGTGAATCAGGCGATTTTACTGGAAAGTAACGCAGACAATATCGACTTTATGATCCATGGTATTTTTTCGATAAAGGTATTCGGTCAGGAGGTCTGGATTACCACATCGCACGCCTGTATCCTCATAGTGATGGCAATTATGGTCGTATTCGCTATAGTGGCAAACAGGAAGCTTAAAAAAGCAAAGGAAGTACCGGACGGCTTTCAGAATATCATCGAGCTCATCGTAGAGATGCTCGACAAGATGGTTGAGGGAACCATGGGTAAGTGGGCTCCGAGGTTTGTAAACTACATCAGCACGATTTTTATATTTATACTGATGAGTAATATCTCAGGCTTGTTTGGCTTAAGACCACCGACAGCCGACTACGGAACCACACTGGCGCTTGCACTTATTACATTTTTCATGATCAGATTCAATAAGGCTAAGCATCAAAGCGCAAAGGATATCTGGACCGGTATGTGTTCACCACTGCCGCCGTGGCTGCCTATATGGGCGCCAATCAACATTATCAGTGAGATTGCAATTCCTATCTCATTATCATTGCGTTTGTTCGCCAATGTGTTGTCAGGAACTGTTATCATGGCGCTGGTATATGGTCTGCTAAGGTTTATAGCCATAGCGTGGCCGTCAGTACTGCATGTATACTTTGATTTGTTCTCAGGAGCAATTCAGACATATGTATTCTGTATGCTGACAATGACATACGTTACACAGGCATGTGAGACGGATGAGTAAAACTATAAGATGTATTTTTAGGAGGATTCAATTATGGATATCAATGGACAGGATTTAATCAGAGCATGCTCAGCAATCGGTGCAGGTTTGGCAGTTATCGCCGGAATCGGACCTGGTGTTGGACAGGGTATCGCAGCAGGACATGGTGCAGCAGCCGTAGGACGTAACCCGGGAGCAAGAGGACAGATTATGTCAACCATGCTTTTAGGACAGGCGGTTGCAGAGACAACAGGTCTTTATGGTCTCGTTGTTGCATTACTTTTACTTTTCGTTCATCCGCTCGGATAGTATATTACGGTTTGCCGCAGAGGATTACCGTGCGGCGATACAGCCAACGGAAAGGAGAGTAAAAGTTGTTAGCACAGGGATATACATTTTTGTTTAATCTGGATGCGCAGTTGCTCTTTGATACAGTACTTTTGGCAGTTGCAGTATTTTTCCTTTTCATGCTGATGTCGTATCTGCTTTTCAACCCTGCAAGGAAGCTGTTAAAGGACAGGCAGGACAGGATAGAAAGCGATATAAACACAGCTGTTGCCGACAAGGAAAGTGCCGCAGCACTAAAGGCAGAGTACGAGGGAAAGCTTAAGGACATCGATAAAGAGGCCGAGGCTATTCTCACAGAGGCGAGACAGAAGGCGCTTAAAAACCAGAACAAGATTGTGGATGATGCAAAGGAAGAGGCTTCACGCATCATAAAGAGAGCCAGAGAAGAGGCAGAGCTTGAGAAGAAGCATGCCATGGATGATATGAAGCAGGAGATGATACAGATAGCATCGCTTATGGCACAAAAGGCTGTCGCAGCTTCGATCACCACAGACATTCAGGATACACTCGTTGAAGAGACACTTAAGGAAATGGGAGAATCAACATGGCTAAGCTAGTATCTAAGGTATACGGTGATGCATTGTTTGAGGCTGCCCTTGAGGACAACAGGCTATCCAGCCTGTCTGACGAGGTAACGGCAGTAAAGGAAATCATTGCTGCAAATGATGACCTCTCAAAGCTGATGGATCATCCGCAGATTGATAAAGAAGAAAAGGTCAGAATCATCGAAGAAATATTTGGGGGAAGAGTTTCAGCGGAGCTGGTAGGGCTTATGAGGATGATTATAGAAAAGAATCATTACAAAGAGCTTACCTTAGTCTTCGACTACTTTCTTGACAGAGTCAAGGAGTACCAAAATATCGGAACAGCATACGTCACATCTGCATTTGAGCTTTCAAAGGAGCAGAAGCTTGCTGTGGAGAAACGACTTCTTGACACGACAAAATACGTGAAATTTGAGATGCATTTTGAGGTGGATACCGCGCTCATAGGCGGTATGAAAATCAGAATCGGGGACAGAGTGGTGGATTCATCTGTCAGCAGCAGATTAGAAAGACTCACCCGCGATTTGACAAAAATACAATTGAAAGTAGGTGAATGCGCTCCATGAATCTAAAGCCGGAAGAAATCAGCTCAGTAATAAAGGAGCAGATTAAAAGATACGCTTCCCAGCTCGAAGTCGCTGATGTAGGAACAGTCATTCAGGTGGCAGACGGAATCGCACGTATTCATGGTCTTGAGAATGCGATGCAGGGAGAGCTTTTGGAATTTCCAGGGGAAGTATATGGAATGGTATTAAACCTCGAGGAGGACAATGTCGGTGCTGTTTTACTTGGACAGCAGCGCAATATCAACGAGGGAGATACAGTTAAGACCACAGGACGAGTGGTAGAGGTGCCGGTAGGCGATGCGATGCTCGGCCGAGTAGTAAATGCGCTCGGACAGCCAATCGACGGAAAGGGACCTATCCAGTCGGACAAATATCGTCAGATAGAGAGAGTAGCATCGGGAGTTATCTCGAGAAAGTCAGTAGATACACCGCTTCAGACCGGTATAAAGGCTATTGACTCAATGGTTCCTATTGGACGAGGACAAAGAGAGCTTATTATCGGAGACAGACAGACCGGAAAGACGGCTATCGCGATAGATACCATAATCAACCAGAAGGGACAGGGTGTGAAATGTATCTATGTAGCCATCGGTCAGAAGGCTTCTACGGTTGCATCCATAGTAAATGAGCTCGAGGAGTTCGGAGCCATGAGCTACACGACAGTAGTGGCTGCGACAGCATCAGAGCTTGCACCGTTACAGTATATCGCACCATACTCAGGCTGCGCTATAGGTGAGGATTGGATGGAAAACGGACAGGATGTGCTCATAGTTTACGATGATCTGAGTAAGCATGCAGCAGCATACCGTACACTTTCACTCCTTTTAAAGAGAGCGCCTGGACGAGAGGCTTATCCGGGAGATGTTTTCTATCTCCATTCAAGGCTTCTGGAGAGAGCAGCGAGACTGTCAGACAAGCTGGGTGGAGGCTCACTCACAGCCCTTCCTATCATTGAGACACAGGCGGGTGATGTATCGGCATATATCCCGACCAATGTTATCTCAATCACAGACGGTCAGATATATCTCGAGACAGAGATGTTCAACGCGGGCTTCAGACCTGCCATAAATGCAGGACTATCAGTTTCACGAGTTGGAGGCTCGGCGCAGATAAAGGCAATGAAAAAGATTGCAGCACCTATCCGAGTAGAGCTGGCTCAGTACAGAGAGCTTGCAGCGTTCTCACAGTTTGGCTCAGAGCTTGATGCAAGCACAGCAGAGCAGCTCGCACAGGGAGCACGAATCAAGGAGATTTTAAAGCAGCCGCAGTACAAGCCGATGCCTGTAGAGAAGCAGGTTATCATAATCTATGCTGCGACAAAGAAGTATCTTATCGATATCAAAATCGAGGATATTTTAAGATTCGAGGCAGAGCTGTTTGATTTCATTGATACCAGATATCCTGAGATTCCTGAAGCAATCAGGGAGAAAAAGGTGATGGACGATGATACGGAGCAGGCACTTATAAAGGCAATCGAGGAATGCAAAAAGCAGTTCCGTTAGACGGTTGGATATTAGTAGAAGGCAGGTGGTAAAATGGCTTCGATGCGAGACATAAAGCGCAGAAAAAGCAGTATTACAAGTACTCAGCAGATCACAAAGGCCATGAAGCTCGTTTCTACCGTCAAGCTGCAAAAGGCGAGAGCACATGCGGAGGCAACAGATCCGTATTTCAACTATATGTACAGGACAGTCAGCTCAATGCTTGCAAAGAGCGGCAATCTGGAGCACCCATACTTAAAGGCCGGTGATTCGCCAAGGAAGGCGGTAGTCGTTTTGACATCAAACCGCGGACTGGCAGGCGGATACAACAGCAATATAGTAAAGCTCATCACACACGGGGACTTCAAAAAAGAAGAGCTCGACATATACGCTGTGGGAGCAAAGGGTGAGGAGCTGCTTACGTCAAAGGGCTATCATATAGTCGAGAGTGCACCTGAGATGATGGAGGACCCGACCTACGATGATGCTGCGGCACTTTGCAAAAGAGTGTTAAAGGCATTTACAGACGGTCAGGTGGGGGAGATTTATCTCGCATATACCCATTTCAAAAACACAGTTACACAGGAGGCAAAGCTCATAAAGCTTTTGCCGGTGGAGCTGGATGAGAATGGGGCAGATGAGAAAGAGGACTCCAATATTCTCATGAATTTTGAACCGAATCCGGAGGAGGCTTTGGAGCTTATTATTCCAAAATATGTGACAAGCCTGTTTTACGGAGCACTGGTGGAGTCATATGCCAGTGAAAACGGAGCCAGAATGCAGGCGATGGATTCTGCTACGAGCAATGCAGAGGATATGATCAGTGATCTGACATTGAAATATAACAGAGCGCGTCAGGGCTCAATCACGCAGGAGCTTACTGAGATAATTGCAGGAGCTAATGCGATAGAGTGATACAAATCAAAACATATTAGGAAAGGAAAAGCTATTTAGATGAAATCTGCATAATATCATATACAAGACTATGCAGATATGTACCGATGGCTTAGTCGGGAATTTACGACTGTGGAGTATACAAAAACTTGCGAGTAGATTGATATTTATATAATCAAAAGCATATACGTTGAAGCAGTAACTACAAATCGTGAGGTTGTAGCGAATCATCTGGCATATACACATGTGTATATGTTTTAGTAGCAGAAACTATAAATGGCAGATAAAAATGTAGGTAAAATCATACAGGTTATCAGTGCCGTTCTGGATATCAAGTTTTCAGAGGGTAATCTGCCTGAGATAAACGATGCAGTCGAGGTGCCACTGAAAAACGGCGGAAAGCTGGTCGTTGAGGTTGCACAGCATCTGGGTGATGATACAGTCAGATGTATCGCCATGGGACCTACTGATGGTCTCGTCCGCGGCATGGATGCTATCGCAACAGGAGCACCTATTTCTGTGCCGGTGGGGGAGAATACACTTGGAAGAATGTTCAATGTGCTCGGAGAGCCTATCGACGAGGTTGAGCCTCCACAGACAGAAGAAAAATGGGCAATCCACAGACCTGCGCCTAGCTTTGAGGAGCAGGCTACATCGCAGGAGATGCTTGAGACAGGAATAAAGGTTGTAGATTTGCTCTGCCCATACCAGAAGGGTGGAAAAATCGGACTCTTCGGAGGTGCCGGAGTAGGAAAGACGGTGCTCATCCAGGAGCTTATCCACAACATCGCTACACAGCATGGTGGATACTCAGTATTTACCGGTGTAGGAGAGCGTACACGAGAGGGAAATGACCTGTACTACGAGATGAAGGAGTCAGGTGTTATCGACAAGACCACCATGGTGTTCGGACAGATGAACGAGCCACCCGGAGCACGTATGAGAGTTGCCCTGGCAGGACTTACGATGGCAGAGTATTTCCGTGACAGAGGCGGCAAGGATGTGCTTCTCTTTGTGGACAATATCTTCCGTTTCACCCAGGCAGGTTCAGAGGTATCAGCACTTTTAGGACGTATGCCTTCAGCCGTTGGTTACCAGCCGACACTGCAGACAGAGATGGGAGCTCTTCAGGAGCGTATCACATCAACAAAGAACGGTTCAATCACATCAGTTCAGGCCGTATATGTGCCTGCAGATGACCTTACAGACCCGGCACCGGCGACTACCTTCGCACATCTCGATGCCACGACAGTACTTGAGCGTTCTATCGCAGAGCTTGGTATTTATCCGGCTGTAGACCCGCTGGCATCCACATCGCGTATCCTTGATCCGCGTATCGTGGGACAGGAGCATTTTGAGGTGGCACACGCTGTCCAGGAGATACTCCAGAAGTACAAGGAGCTGCAGGATATCATCGCAATCCTCGGTATGGATGAGCTCTCAGAGGAGGATAAGCTCGTAGTAAGCCGTGCACGTAAGGTGCAGCGTTTCCTGTCACAGCCGTTCTTCGTAGCAGGACAGTTTACAGGACTCGAGGGCAAATATGTGCCTATCGCCGAGACCATCAGAGGCTTTAAGGAGATACTCGAAGGAAAGCATGATGATGTACCGGAGAGCTATTTCTTAAACGTTGGAAGCATAGATGAAGTCCGTGCCAAGATGCAGTAATGTGAGGTGATTTCATGGCAGATAACATTTTTGACATAGAAATAATCACACCGGACAGGGTGTTCTACAAGGGAGAGACAGATTTCCTCGAGTTCAATACCCAAAACGGAGAGATTGGTGTATACAAAAACCATATACCGCTCACGACAGTGCTTGCACCGGGAATCGTGACTATCCATAATGGCGATGAGGAGAAAATAGCCGCAATCCATTCAGGCTTTGCGGAAATACTTGGAGACAAGGTCACATTTCTCGCAGAGCTTGCAGAGTGGCCTGATGAGATAGACATAGACCGCGCACAGGCCGCAAAGGAGCGGGCAGAGCAGCGCCTTTCAAATCACACAGCAGAGATTGATGTGAAGAGAGCAGAGTTTGCACTCAGGAAGGCACTTATCAGAATAGATGTGGCACATCATATGTAATTATAAAATCCCGGAATCTGCAGGTAAGCGGATTTCCGGGATTTTTAATATAAGACCGATTAATACCTTCCATTTTCCTTCCGGAATTGTAACTTTTGCCTTGTCAGTGTTTGCAATAAAAAGAAGATACATCTCTTTAGCACTTTCACCTTTCTGAACTTAATAAGTCCCTTATAGTATTCAAATACATCTGCGTACTTCTTGTCGGATAATGTATCCCACTTAATGCTGTTTACTTCGTCTCCTGCATTGTATGAGTTTGAATTAAATGTTCCATTATCATTGACATAGCTCCACATCATTGGGAAATTTTTAGAAAATTATTTTTTTATGTAAAAAATGAAACATGGTCATGTCCTGACACGGTGGGATTTGCGGAACTGCTGTGGCGATTCATGAAAATTTTTCTGGAAGGACTGCGAAAAATAGCTGGTAGAGGAAAACCCGATACATCCGGCAATCTCTTCGATGCTGTGATTGGTTGTGAGCAGCAGGTCACGCGCAGACGCCAGCCGAACTTCGTTCAGGTAAGCGATGGGAGATTTCCCGTACAGCTCTGCAAAACGGTGTGAAAGGTAATATTTTGAGAGACTGCAGTTTTCGGCAAGCGAATCCAGAGAGATCATGCTCTGGTAATTGTGCTCGATAAAGCGTTTTACCTTGTGGCATTCGCGGCTGCTGTTCTGCGCATCCACCACTTCATAGGATACATGGTCTTTCCGGCAGAAATATAAAATTAAAATATCCAGATAATGCTGGCAGATCTCTGCGTAGCGGTCCTGTTTGTTATGCATTTCCCGCAGGATATTTTCAAAACACTGGCGGATAAAAGGCGAGTTTGCAGAAGCCGGGACATGAATGTATTCCGGTTCTTTGTCAGTATTCAGTTTTAATCCTTCCACCCCGAGCACATAATAATCCAGTGGATTTTCCAGATCGGAAAACTCTGTGTGTGTTACCTGTGCACCGATCACGACAAGGCTGTTTGAGGAGACCGGAAGAGATTCATTTTCAATCAGCATGCGTCCGGTGCCGTCTTTAATAAAGAAGATTTCCGTAAAATGATGGCTGTGGGGAAACGAAGTCCAGTCATTTTCATATTTGGATGCTGATATGGAAAGCAGGCGGAAATGGATTTCCGGCTGTACATCATTATCCAGATTAAATTTGCGGTTACTCATGGAAATACAGTCCTTTCATGTTATAATTGCAATGATTTCCTAGTTAAAATGGAACGATGTTGTACTTAGTATACAATAAAAAAAACAAAATAACAAGATTTTTAAAATAAAGCAAGAATTATAAAATATAGAGCAATATATGGATAGGAAAAAGAGATGGCGTACTCTATAATAACAAATGTAAGGAAGAAAACATAAGAACTTATAGTAAAAATTAACAAAAATGGGAGGTTACTATGAAGAAAAAAATTTTATGTACAATGATGAGTATGGTAATGGTAGCATCTTTATTTGCAGGGTGCGGTACAGATTCAGGAACGGAGAATTCTGCGTCAGATAACAGCAAGAAAGAAAAAGCTGGAACAACAATCAGTGTAGCTGCGATTGAGACAGGTTATGGTTCGCAAATGTGGCAGGAAGTGGCAGATGCATTTACAGAAGAAACCGGAATTCAGGTAGAACTTACAACAGATAAAAAATTGGAGGATGTAATAGGACCATCCATGCAGGGAGGCGAATACCCGGATGTTATTCATCTGGCCACGGGACGTGAAGCTGCGTTAACGGAACAGTTTATTAAGGGAAATATGATTACTGACATTACAGATGTCTTATCTATGAAAGTTCCGGGAGAAGATAAACTTGTTTCAGAGAAGATTGCAGGAGGATTTACAGATACATCATTGACGAATCCTTATGGTGATGGAAAGACATATCTTGCACCAATGTTTTATTCCCCATGTGGTCTGTTTTATAATGCAGGTCTTTTAGAAGAAAAAGGATGGGATGTTCCAACAACCTGGGATGAAATGTGGGAACTTGGAGATAAAGCAAAAGAAGAGGGGATTTATTTATTTACATATCCGACAACAGGATATTTTGATGCATTTTTCTATGCATTAATGTATGCCGCAGGCGGATCTGAATTCTTTGATAAGGCTACAAATTATGAAGAAGGTATCTGGGAAACACCAGAAGCACAGACATGTTTTGATATTGTTGCAAAGTTAGCTGAGTACACAAATCCTATTACACCGGCACAGGCAAATGATCAGGATTTTACACAGAACCAGCAGTTAGTACTTGATAATAAGGCAATTTTCATGCCAAATGGAACCTGGATTGTCGGTGAAATGGCAGATGCTCCTCGTGCAGATGGATTTAAGTGGGGTATGACAGCTCTTCCGGCGGTAAAAGCGGGAGGAGACGGTTATAGTTATACATGGTTTGAACAGGCATGGATTCCTTCTGGTGCAGAACATCAGGATGCAGCAAAATTATTTATCTCATATTTATACAGTGATAAAGCATGTGAAATTTTTGCAAAAGCAGGAGCTATTCAGCCGGTATTAGGAATTGCAGATAAATTAGAAGGTGATAATGTCATGTTTTATTCTATCTATGATAATGGAGCAAAGGCAGCCATGGGCAATTTTGCATCATTTGAAGCAATTCCGGGTATTGAAGTACGTACTGTATTCTTTGACCCTGTAAACTCTTTGGTATCAGGAGATATGACAGAGCAGGAGTGGATTGATGGAATTATTTCGGCAAGTGACCAGATGCGGGCAAATTTGAAATAAGAGTTTTTAGTTTTCCTTAATGCTATAGTGGTAAAAATGAGTCGGCGGACAGGATTTTTGTCCGCCGAATTTTAAATAGTACGGTTTGTTTGAAAGGAACGTGAAAGTATGAAAAAAGCCAGAGGACGAAGCGGTTTTTTGGCGGTATGCATAGCACCAGCAGTAATTTTATTTTTTGTGTTTATGATATTGCCTACCTTAAATGTATTCCGGATGTCGTTATTTGAAAAAGGTGCATATTCACCGAATGAAACATTTGTTGGCCTGAAAAATTTTAAAACATTAATATCGGATACTAATTTTATAAGGTCCATGCAAAACATGATTTTACTTATTGTTGTTGTTACAATAGTTACCTTTGCATTTGCACTTGTTTTTGCAGGCATTCTATCAAGAGAAAAAATCAGGGGACAGAATTTTTTCCGTATTATTTTTTATATTCCCAATATTTTATCGGTTGTAGTAATTGCAGGTGTTTTTTCTGCAATTTATAGGCCAGAGAACGGAATGCTAAACAGTATTATCGGACTGTTTCATAAAATGGAGAACCCGATTTTGTGGAAAGGTGAATCGCTTGTGATCGTCAGTCTTATTATTGCAATGATCTGGCAGGCGATTGGTTACTATATGGTCATGTACATGGCATCTATGGCGAGTGTGCCGAAAAGCCTGTATGAAAGTGCCGGATTAGATGGTGCAGGCAGGCTCGTTCAGTTTTTTCAGATTACAATTCCGTTGATCTGGACTAATATTCGTACAACATTAACATTTTTTATTATTTCTACTATTAATATGGCATTTCTTTTTGTAAAAGCTATGACTTCAGGTGGCCCAAACGGAGCTTCTGAAGTCTCACTAAGCTATATGTATGGACAGAAGGATGCCGGATTATATGGATACAGTATGGCAATAGGTGTTGTAATATTTATTTTCTCGTTTGCATTGTCTGCACTTGTAAATAAAGTTACAGAGCGTGAACCACTGGAATTTTAAGGAGAAAAAACATGAAAGAGAAGAAACATTCGAATTCTACCGAGCATTTGTATAAAATTTTTATTTATGTAGTTTTAATATTGCTTGCAGTCAGTATTATTATTCCGGTGGCATGGGTGTTTATGGCATCCATTAAGCAAAATAAAGAGTTTTATGGAAATCCGTGGACTTTGCCGAAGGGTTTTTATTTTCAGAACTTTATTGATGCCTGGAATACAGCAAAAATGGGAGATTACATGTTAAACTCCGTATTGGTTACAGCTTTGGCACTTGTAATTCTTTTAATTGTTGCACTGCCGGCAGCTTACTGTTTGTCACGTTTTAAATTTAAAGGAAGCAAATCTTTAAATGCGGCTTTTATGGGTGGTCTTTTTATTAACGTGAATTATATTGTTGTTCCAATTTTTCTGATGCTGCGAGATGGAGACAATTGGCTGAAATCAGTAATTGGGAAAAGTTTTCTTTTAAATAATCTGGTCATACTTGCAATCGTATATGCTGCGACAGCACTTCCGTTTACAATTTATCTGTTGTCAGGGTATTTTTCAACATTGGCACATGATTATGAAGAGGCGGCATATATTGATGGAGCAGGTTATAGTACAACGATGTGGAAAATTATTTTCCCAATGGCAAAACCATCTATTATTACAGTAATCTTGTTTAATTTTCTTTCTTTTTGGAATGAATATATCATTTCCATGACACTAATGAGTTCGGCAAAGGGACCGAAAACGTTACCGGTAGGATTATTAAATCTGATGCAGGCACAGCAGTCAGCAGCACAGTATGGAATTATGTATGCAGGACTTGTAATAGTAATGCTTCCTACATTAATTTTATATATATGTGTTCAGAATAAACTGACACAGGGAATGACTGTTGGTGGTTTAAAGGGTTGATGAGAAGGGAGATTAAAATGGAATTTTGGAAAAAGCACACAAAATGCAGAATAATTTTAATGGCAGCTCTTTTTATTGCCGGAATAAGCCTGTCTGTTTTTGGATGGGGGATGACAGGAAAAATGACAGGTTTAGGAATTATGCTTATTGGAATTATCTGTTTATTAATGGCATTGTGGATTTATAATTGCCCTTTTGCAGAAAAGAAGAAAAGAAAGTAATTATATGGATGAAATAGAGTGAGGAAGAAAAATGAGTGAGAAAAATACAGGTCGTGTCACAATTCCTACAAATCTGGATGTGGTTCCAGAGACAATTGAGTTAATGAAACGCTGGGGTGCAGATGCAATCCGCGATTGTGACGGAACAGAATTCCCGGAAGAGCTGACAAAGACCGGGGCAAAGATTTATGCAACTTACTACACCACGAGAAAAGATAATGAGTGGGCGAAGGCAAACCCGGATGAGGTGCAGCAGTGTTATATTATGAGTGGATTTTATACGGCTGTTGAAAGCGAACTGCAAATTCCTCTGATGAAGGGGATTTCGGATGAGTTAATGAAGGTCAATACAAGAGATGATATTAAACGATGGTGGGAGGTTGTTGACCGTTCCACAGGTCAGGTGGTATCGACCAAACAGTGGGAATATAATGAGGAGTCAGGGTGCGTCTGTATTCATGAGGCAGAACCGTTTCATGAATATACAGTAAGCTTTCTGGCATATATTATCTGGGATCCGGTACATATGTACAATGCGGTGACAAATGACTGGAAAGATTTCGAACATCAGATTACGTTTGACGTAAGACAGCCGAAAACACATAAATATTCCATGGAGCGTCTGCGCAAGTTCTGCGCAGAGCATCCATATGTCAATGTCATCCGCTATACGACGTTTTTCCATCAGTTTACATTGATGTTTGACGAGTTAAAGCGGGAAAAATATGTGGACTGGTATGGTTATTCCGCGTCAGTAAGCCCTTATATTTTAGAGCAGTTTGAAAAAGAAATGGGTTATAAATTCCGCCCGGAATATATCATTGACCAGGGATATTATAACAATCAGTACCGTGTACCTGGTAAAGAATATAAGGATTTTCAGGCATTCCAGCGCAGGGAAGTTGCAAAGCTTGCAAAAGAGATGGTTGACATCACACATGAATGTGGCAAAGAGGCAATGATGTTTTTGGGGGATCACTGGATCGGAACAGAACCATTCATGGAAGAGTTTGCAACGATCGGTCTTGACGCAGTGGTAGGAAGCGTTGGAAACGGAAGTACACTTCGTCTGATCTCTGATATTGAAGGTGTAAAATATACAGAAGGAAGATTCCTTCCATACTTTTTCCCGGACACCTTCCATGAGGGCGGAGATCCTGTCAAGGAAGCAAAGGAAAACTGGGTGACAGCACGCCGTGCCATTTTAAGAAAACCAATCGACCGTATCGGATATGGCGGATATTTAAAGCTTGCATTAGATTTCCCGGAGTTTTTGGACTATGTGGAGAGCGTGTGCAATGAATTCCGTGAACTGTATGAGAATGCAAAAGGAGCAACACCGTACTGTGTGAAGAAGGTTGCTGTTTTAAACAGCTGGGGCAAAATCCGCAGCTGGGGCTGCCATATGGTACACCATGCCTTATATCAGAAACAGAATTACAGTTATGCGGGAATTATCGAGGCGTTAAGCGGCGCACCGTTTGATGTGAAATTTATTTCCTTTGATGATATTTTAAAGGATAAGGATATATTAAAGGATATTGATGTCATTATTAATGTCGGGGACGGGGATACGGCACACACCGGCGGGGCAGTCTGGGAGAATGCAGTTATTTCCGCAGCCATTCGTGAATTTGTCTACCGGGGCGGTGGATTTATCGGTGTCGGGGAACCGGCAGGACACCAGTATCAGGGACATTATCTGCAGCTTGCCGATTTAATTGGTGTGGAAAAAGAAACCGGATTTACCTTAAACTACGATAAGTATAACTGGGAAGAACACAAAAATCACTTTATTCTTGCAGATACAACAAAGCCTGTTGACTTCGGAGAGGGCAAGAAGAATATGTTTGCGTATGAGGGAACAGAAATTCTGGTACAGAGGGACAAAGAAGTTCAGATGGCTGTGCATGAATTTGGCGAGGGCCGTTCGGTCTATATCAGTGGACTGCCATATAGCTTTGAGAACAGCAGAATTCTTTATCGAAGCATTTTGTGGAGTACACATGGCGAAAACTTATTACATCAGTGGTTTAGTACAAATTTCAATGTGGAAGTACATGCATATGTAAAAAATGGCAAATTCTGTGTTGTAAATAATACCTACGAGCCACAGAATACGGTTATCTATCGCGGAGATGGAAGCAGTTTTGCGTTGAAAATGGAGGCAAATGAGATTAAATGGTACGCTGTTTAATCAGGAGGTATAAAGAATATGAAGAAACCTGTACTTGTAATTATGGCAGCCGGAATGGGAAGCCGTTACGGTGGAATGAAACAGATTGATCCAGTAGATGAATATGGACATATTATTGTTGATTTTTCTATTTATGATGCTTATCTTGCAGGATTTGAAGAGGTTATTTTTGTAATAAAAAGAGAGAATGCGGAAGATTTTCATAATGTCATAGGGAATCGTATAGAAAAGATTATGAAAGTAAGATATGCATTTCAGGAGCTGGAAAATCTGCCGGAGGGATTTGAAGTTCCGGCCGGAAGAGTAAAGCCATGGGGAACTGCGCATGCAATTTTAAGCTGTAAAGATATGATTGACGGACCATTTGCAGTGATTAATGCAGACGACTATTATGGAAGAGAAGCATTTAAGCAGATTTATGATTATCTGAGTGTGCATGAAGATAATGAAAAGTATCAGTATGCAATGGTAGGATATCAGTTGAAAAATACTTTGACGGAGAATGGAAGTGTGGCAAGAGGTGTCTGTGATATTGATAGTGATGGAAAACTTGTCAGTGTAACAGAACATACAACGATTGTAAAACGTGGAGAGAATGCTGCATATACGGAAGATGATGGAAAAAGTTATACGGATTTGGCAGGAGATACGATTGTTTCCATGAATTTATGGGGATTTAGCAAGGGATTTTTGTCAGAGATTGCGTATGGATTTCGTGATTTTCTGCAGGAGGGTCTGCAACATAATCCACTGAAATGTGAATATTATCTTCCGTCGGTCGTCAGCAGACTGTTAGATAGCAATAAAGCAGAAGTAAAAGTTCTTCTTACAACAGAAAAGTGGTATGGAGTTACCTACAGGGAAGATAAACCAATGGTTATGGCAGCAGTGAAAAAGCTGGAAGAGAATGATTTTTATCCAAAACAGCTCTGTGGAAAATTAGAAGCGGCTGCAAACTTCTGTTTTGAAGGTGTATATAAAGAAGAAATTCCATGGGGAAATGGACATATTAATGATACTTACCGTGTTACATTTGAAAACGAACAGGGAGTAAAAAAGCATTATATTTTACAGCAGATGAACAAGAGTATCTTTAAAAACCCGGTTGAATTAATGGAAAATATCGTTGGAGTCACTGAATTTTTAAAAAGAAAAATTTCAGCTAACGGTGGAAATCCAGAGAGGGAGACATTAAATGTCATTCCTGCAAAAGACGGGAAACCCTATTACGTGGACTCGGAAGGTGAGTATTGGAGAGCTTATGTATTCATTGAAAATACTGTAAGCTATGATTTGATAGATAATCCTGAAATACTTTATGAGGGCGGTCTGGCATTTGGCAGATTTCAAAGTATGTTAGCGGATTATCCGGCGAAAACACTTCATGAGACAATTCCGGGATTTCATGATACCAGAGAAAGATTTGAGACATTCAAAAAGGCAGTGGAAGAGGATGTGTGCAGCAGAGTGGATTTGGTCCGGGAGGAAATTCAGTTTGTATTGGACAGGGAAGAAATTGTGGACTGCTTTCAGGATTTGCTTAGAAGTGGGAAAATCAGTTGTCGTGTGACTCATAATGACACAAAAATTAATAATGTCCTCATGGATAAGGATACCAAAAAAGGAATATGTGTGATTGACCTGGACACTGTAATGCCTGGGGTAGCCATGAATGATTTTGGAGATGCGGTGCGGATTGGAGCAAGTACAGCATTAGAGGATGAACAAAATCTGGATAAAGTGTGGTGCGATTTAGAGCTTTTTGAAGCATGTGCGAAGGGCTTTATAGAGGGATGTGGTGGAAAACTTTCACAGGAAGAGATAAAGCTGCTTCCGATGGGCGCTAGGCTTATGACCTATGAATGTGGAATGAGGTTTCTTATGGATTATATTCAGGGAGACATTTATTTTAAAATTCACAGACCGGGGCAGAATTTGGACCGGGCAAGGACACAGTTTAAACTTGTCTCTGATATGGAACATAAGTGGAAAGTAATGGAGAATATTGTGAAGAAGTATATGTAAGACAAAACAGTGGCATTGACAATTTCCAATGCTTAAAAGGCGTCAGTTCCGGAAATACCGGACTGACGCCTTGATTGCATTAAACGTTTGTATTTGATTCTTCTTCGCCCCAGAAATCTACAGGTTCATAATCCTGCAGTCTGGCCAGAAAACCTTTTTCTGCGAGTCCATTTTGAATATCATCTAAAATCTCTTCGGATTCAGCTTCAATCGTATGGTAATGATAACCACCGGTTACATTCTTAAGAAGGCTGGAACTTCTGGTAGAGAGTCCTTCTAAAAATTTCTTGACATCGCGTCTTGTACGGATATTCATTGTATGGCGTATATTTTCTTGTAACAATAGTGCTGCTTATTGCCCCTAAGATGAAGAAGTGAGAAACTTCAAGTTTATAAAATTAAGAAAATGGAATTTAAGGAGTATGTAAATGAAATTCTAATTTGAAAAATTTAATGGTATCGGGCACCAAAAATTTCAGGGTTTGCAGATATCATGCGCATATTCTATGGAAAATTCCGCTAAAATATGCTTTAATAGAGATATATAGCAGTAAAGGAGATGGACGCAATGGGAAGATTTGTAAATCCTGGAAACAGTGCATTCAAGGTAGCATTAGCTTCCGAGATATATATAGACAAAACAGGCTTGCTCGATTTTACCAATAGTGTGCTTGGAACAAAGCAGGCATATATATGTAATAGCCGGCCGAGAAGGTTTGGTAAGTCTATTACGGCCGATATGCTCACAGCATATTACAGCAAGGGCTGTGATTCCAGGGAATTATTTATGAATTATAACATTGCACAGACAGAAGACTTTGAGAAATATCTCAACAAGTATGATGTTATTCATCTCGATATGCAGTGGATACTAATGGATGCCGGTGCGCCGGAAAGAATATCAGGATATATAAATAAAAATGTTATATCAGAATTGGCAGATTTGTACAAGGATATTGATTTAAGAAATCAGAAAACATTGTATGGTGCTCTATCGGTTATTAACAGTATGACGAACAATAAATTTGTAATTATAATCGATGAGTGGGATGTTTTGATACGTGATGAAGCAGCAAATTCCTCAGTTCAGGAGGAATATATCAATTTCCTGCGAGGAATGTTTAAGGGAAGTGAACCAACAAAGTATATAGAGCTTGCATTTCTCACAGGAATTTTACCGATAAAAAAGCTAAAGACGCAGTCGGCACTTAATAATTTTGATGAATATACTATGTTATATGCGGGACGTTTGTCTCCATACATTGGCTTTACTGAGGATGAGGTCAGAGACATATGTGATCGCTATGGCAGGGATTTTACGCAGGTAGAGCGGTGGTATGATGGATATATGCTGGGAGATTATCATGTATACAATCCACGTGCAGTAGTAAATTATATGTTGCATGGAGATTTGAAGAGTTATTGGTCAGAGACCGGGTCTTATGATGTCATAGTTCCACTTATAAATCTGGATTTTGATGGATTAAAGACAGCAATAATTCAGATGCTGTCCGGTGGAGAAATAAAGGTGAACACCGGCAGTTTTATGAATGATACGGTCAGCTTTAAAAATAAAGATGATGTTTTAACATATCTTATTCATTTAGGGTATCTTGGGTTTGACCAGAAAAGAAGCTGTGCATTCATTCCAAATGAGGAGATACGGCAGGATATTGAAAATGCTTGTCGGCATAACCTATGATAAAAAGACAAAGAAGCATCAGTGTATTATAGAAGAATACATGAAAAAATAATCGGATAACATTTTGATAGCAGGATAACGACTGCAAGAGGAAAAGAAAATGTCTAGAAGAAAGAGGCAGAAAACCGGAATGATAAATAATGAAAATGAAAATAACAGCATGGCGCAGGAGCCTCAAACACCACAGCAGACAGTTGACGCGCAGCAGGTGGTTATACCGCAGGAGAGCGAGCGCATCTTGACATAGAAATAATCACACCGGACAGGGTGTTCTACAAGGGAGAGACAGATTTCCTCGAGTTCAATACCCAAAACGGAGAGATTGATGTGAAGAGAGCAGAGTTTGCACTCAGGAAGGCACTTATCAGAATAGATGTGTCACATCATATATAAAAGAATTAATTTAGGAGCTTAAAAAGTCCCAAGATCCACATATATAATATGCGGATTTTGGGGCTTTTTGTGTACAAAAGTGGATTAAGAAGATAATACAATCATACAGTTGGCTATAATTGGTCAGTTATACTGGAATTTTCGCTAAAAACAGGTGGTTTTTGTAAGTATTTGCTAAATTGGGAAAATTTAATAATTGGTATAGTATCATAAAAATATGTTTGATAATTGGTATAGTATAAACCGCATTTTGTGGATGGATGGTATTTTTAATATATTGACAATTGGGTGTAAACATAATATATTTAGCTTGTTCGAACGAGTAACCAATATACCAGTTATTATTTAGAAATTCAGGGAGGTAATCAATAATGATTAAATTTGATGAGGAAGAGTACAGAGGAAATCTTACAAAGCAGATTGCAGCTATTAATAAAGGATATGAGTATGCAAAAGAGATAACAGCAGATGGATATAGTAATATCTTTTTTGTAGCTGTTGGTGGAACAATGGCAATGATGTTACACTTTGCGGCAATTGCAAAACAAAAAACAAAGATTCCAGTGTATGTTGAGCAGGCAGCAGAGCTTGTTGTTGCAGGAAACACACAGTTAAATAAAGATTCGCTTGTAATTATGGGATCAAAATCAGGAGATACTAAAGAGACTGTAGCAGCCGCAAAATGGTGCAAAGAAAGAGGAATAAGAATTGCATCAATGGTCATTGACAAAGAGTCACCACTTGGTCAGTTGACAGATTATCAACTTCCATTGGTTGTATTTAAAGGGGTTGAGTATGAATATCTTTCAATGTTTGGATTATTCTACGGATTATTAAATTGTAATGGAGATTTTCCAGAGTATGATCAGTTTGTAGAAGCATTAGCAAAACTTCCGGATACATTGGTAGATGCACAGAAGAAATTTGATGAGCCAGCGGATGCTATTGCAAAGAAATATTTTAACGCAGATTATATGATGTGGATTGGCAGTGGAGAGCTTTGGGGAGAGGTATACCTGTTTTCTATGTGTATTCTTGAGGAAATGCAGTGGATCAGAACGAAATCTATAACAAGTCCGGAGTTTTTCCATGGAACACTGGAGCTTGTGGAGAAGGATATGCCGGTATTCTTAGTAAAGAGTGCAGGCGTATACAGAACTCTTGATGAAAGAGCAGAAAAATTCCTTAAGGAGCATACAGACAATCTGATAGTTATTGACGTAATGGACTATATGATACCAGGACTTAAGCCTGAGTTTGCACCATTAGTTGCCCCTATTATAAGTACAGCAGTGCTTAATGGACGTCTTTCAAAACATATAGAGTCTTATACAGGACATGACCTCGATATGCGTCGCTATTATAGACAGTTTGAGTACTAAGATATAGAGATGATAGAAGCTGTATTATTTGATATGGATGGCATTCTAATTGATTCTGAGAGAGAGTATGATAAGGCCATGAGAGAGGCAATTACGAGATATGGACATATAATAACGGACGAGTTTTTGCTCAGAGTAAGAGGAATTCCTGTAGAAGCATTTAAAAAAAGTCTGAAACTGGAGTTCGGAAGAGATTTTCCTGTTGAGAAATTCAGAAATGATTTTAAGTCCATAGTGTGGCAAAATATCAGACAATATGGTATGCCTGTAAAGAATGGTGTATACCAGCTAATACAATATCTAGAGGTAAATAATATAAGATATGCAGTTGCAACAAGCAATGACAGGGCAATGGCACTAGAATTATTAGAAGCAGCAGACCTGAGGGGAGTATTTGAGTACATGGTATGTGGTGATGAAGTGGAACATGGTAAGCCATTTCCGGATATATATCAGAAAGCTGCGGATATGCTGGGTGTGAATATAAAACACACATTGGTGATTGAAGATTCATATAATGGGATCAGAGCCGGTCATGCTGCAGGCGCAAACGTTATCATGGTGCCTGATTTAGTGCAGCCAACAGATGAGATAAGGCAAATGACAGATTATGTAGTAAGTGATCTGGGTAAAGTAATTTCATGTATCAGTAATTTTTGAAACTGGCATTGATACAACATCGGTCAATTCGACGCAGACTTTGACAGTATTCAATTACATTGTTATTTGAATCTTTAGATATTATGCTGAAATTCAACAATGGAGAATTGGTTTCGATTCCAAGTAAAACAGCATTATCAATGTCGCATATATTCATAGAAACTTTATAGCTATGATGAGTTGGAATAATGTTATAGTCGTTTTTCATTAAAGCATATAATGACTGCGTTTCATTTTCCTTAAATTTCCTTAACAATTCAGGAAACATAGCCTCAGAAAGATGAGTAGTTTCTATCATTGCCGGTTTCTGATTTATAAACCGCAATCGTTTAATAATATAAATTGGTGAGTACGGGGATAATCCAAGTATTTTGCTTATATAATCGGTGGCAAGAGTCTGGTAGCAATATATTAATTTATTGGAACGCTTGAAGCCGTTTGCTTCACAATAGGCATCCAGTGAAAATCCCATACCAATACTTGTTCTTAGTTTTGGGGGTGCCACATATGTGCCACTCCCAACTATAGAATAAAGAATATGTTCATTTTCCAATCGCTTTAGAGCCTCACGGCAAGTGGTCCTGTTAATGCCAAGCTCTTCTGCCATGGCACGTTCAGATGGAATACGGTCATGAGGATTAAGATTATGCATGGATATATAATTTTCGATAGCCTCAGCAGCGTCATCGGCTTTTGCGTGAAGATAATGATTCATAAGATACTCCTAATCAAAAACAAATTTAAATTTATCAGCTAAAGAATATGATAATGTATATTCGACAACGCGATTGTGTATATCGTACACAGTATTGACTCTTTTAAATGAGGCGGAACCATCGGGCTGTTGAAGAATATCAGATTGCGGTTTAAATATTTTGACCAAATCTATAGTTTGAACCGTATGATCAACAATTATATTGTTATCATTAAAACAGTCATATAAAGATTCTTTGGCAAAATTATAGCTTTGCGCATTAGGAACATAGGCAAATGGTAAAAAAGTATATTCGACAGAATAAGGTATTTTATTACCTAATCTTTGACGATATACGAAAAAAAGTTGATCAGATTCAGAAATATTAAATATATTTGAATATTTGTACCCGGCATTCCTTATTCCAGATGTTATAATTCTGGTTGAAGGTTTGAGATGATGGTCTTTTAAGTATTTTCTTGTAGAGGTTACAGAATTGGTAGCATGAAGCTTAGGCATGGATACATAAGTACCTTTACCTTGAATCTTGTATAGCAGACCATCGTGTACAAGCTGCTCAATAGCATTACGGACAGTGGTTCGGCTTACAAAGTATTTTTCAGCCAGTGTACGTTCAGACGGCAGGGCTGAACCGAAAGAATATAAATTGTTCTCAATGTCACCTTTAAGGGTGTCATAAATATACTTTGATGAATGACTATCCATATAATTCTCCTTAAATAATTGTAAAGCTATGTTATAATTATAAAATGGATAATAAAGTAAATCAATAAATAAAATAAATATAATAAATATAAAAGAGGAGGTGGACAGATGGTTAAAATTATGTTAGCGTCACACGGAAATCTGGCAGCAGGAATGCTTTCGTCAGCAGAAATGGTTTTTGGAAAGCAGGATAATGTCAGTGTTATATGTGCATATGTAGACGGAGAAGATGATGTATCGACAAGAATAAAAGGTTTCATTGATAGCATTGCACCGGATGACAGCTGGATCATTTTTACAGATTTATTTGGTGGAAGTGTGAATAATGAGTTTATGAAGTATATTTCTAATCCGCAAATAAGGCTTATTGCTGGAATGAATCTGGCACTTGTTATAACAGCAATGTCTATATCAGAAATGAAAAATAATGCTGCTGAGGTTGAGGAAGAACTTTTGGGTATAGCAGACAGTGTAATAAATTTTTGCAGTAGGACAGGTATTGATTCGTTAGAAGATGACGAATTTTAAAGAAAGGGGTATATAGGATGATAGTAAATGTCAGAGTAGACCATCGTTTACTACATGGACAGGTTGCAATGGCCTGGAATCAGGTATTAGGAAGTGATTGCATTTTAATAGCCAATGATAGTGTGCCAAACGATGAAATCAGAAAAGCTGGAATAAAACTTGCAAAACCAGCGAATACAAAGCTTGTTATAAAGAATATGGATGCTTCTGTAGAAGCTCTTGTGTCAGGTGTAACAGATAAATATAAGTTATTTATTGTTGTAGAGAGCATTGCTGATGTATACAAACTGTGCAAGGAAACAGGAATGATTGATAAGATCACGCTTGGTGGTGTTAAATCAAGAGAGGGGACAAGGCAGATATCAAAAGCAGTATTTACAACACCAAAAGAGGAAGAACTCTTAAAGGAGTTGATTACTGATGGAGTTACTGTGGAGATAAGGCAGGTTCCAAGTGATTCAGTTATTTATGCAAAGGATGTATTGTAGGAGGAACTGATATGATATTAAAGGCTATATTATTGGGATTAGTTGCCATGTTAGGACATACTAATTTCCTGTTTGGAACAAACCTATTAGACCGACCATTAATAATGTGTACATTAACTGGGCTGGTTATGGGCGATTTAAAAAGTGGAATTATTATTGGGGCAATGATGGAGCTTGCATTTATAGGTGCATTTTCTGTAGGGGCATCACTTCCACCGGATATGATTTCTGGAGGTGTGCTTGGAGCTGCTTTGACACTTGCAGCAGGAAATGATCCTGAGGTTGCACTTACAATTGGCGTACCTATTGCTTCATTAGCACTTTTGATGAAAAATGCATGTAAAATATTTATTTTGCCGATTTTTGTACACAAGGCAGATGATTATGCTGTTAAAGGAAATAGTAAAGGTGTTGCAAGAATGCACATGCTAGGAGGATTCCTATATTTGAATCTTCCGTATGGAATATTTGTATTTTTAGCATTCTTATTAGGAAATACAGTTATTCAGAGTGTGTTGGATGCTATTCCACAATTTGTAAAATCAGGACTTACAATTGCAACTGGCTTGATGCCGGCTCTCGGATTTGCAGTTCTTGCAAGCATGATAATAAATAAAAAGAATTGGTATTTCTTATTATTGGGATTTCTCATTTCTGCATACATGGGAATGTCAGTAACAGGAGTTGCACTTTTTGCAACAGTTATAGCTCTTATAATAGTAAATATGCAGAATAATCAGGTTATAACAGCTACAGAAATGGGAGGTGATGAAGATGACGACTTCTAAATTAATTACAAAGAGAGATCTTAGAAAAGTATTCTTCAGATCTTTTCCAATGGAGTGGACATGGAATTATGAAAAACAGCAAAATCTAGGTTATACGTATGCTTTGATTCCGATTATTGAGAAACTGTATAAGGACAAACCGGAGGAAAAAGCAGCAGCATTACAGAGACACTTGGAATTTTTTAATACAACTCCACATATGGTAACATTAATTCTTGGAATTAGTACAGCTATGGAAGAAGAAAATGCGCTCGATGAGAATTTTGACACATCATCCATCAATAGTGTAAAAGCAGGATTAATGGGACCGCTTGCAGGTATAGGTGATTCTTTTATGTGGGGAACACTTCGAATAATTGCAACTGGAATAGGAACATCACTTGCTATGAACGGGAATATTCTGGGACCAATTTTATTCTTCCTATTGTTTAATATACCACATGTAATTCTGAGATACATATGTATGATGGGCGGATATAAGTTTGGAGCTGGATTTTTATCAAAAATTGCAGCGGGTGGACTAATGGAAAAGCTTACGTATGCTGCATCAATATTGGGACTTATGTCAATTGGTTCTATGATAGCAACTATGGTTACGGTGAATATTCCATTAAAGTATACAAACGGAGATACAAGTGTTGTTATAGCTGATGTAATAAATGGAATTGTTCCGTGTCTGTTACCATTATTATTTACAGGATTTATATACTGGCTGGTTACCAAAAAGAAGATGAAGACAACCTGGGCATTGATACTTATATTTATTATAGGTATTTTGGGAAGTCTTACCGGAATACTGGGGGTATAAGTCAATATTTGTTACTACTCAATTTATACCCACTGGATAATTCAGTGGGTATATTTTATAGAAAGGATTTTGAAATATGGCTAAAACTATGTTTGATTATATCAACTCTTCAACAGAATTAATTGAGGAAAATCTAAAAAAACGAATAGCATTGACAGAAACCATGGTTAATGAATATATCAAAGGACCATATCATAATATTACTATAGTTGCATCCGGATCTTCGAATAATGCTGCTCAGTGTGCAAGACTATATATGGAAAAAGTGTTGAAATGCAAAGTTACAGTTATATCACCATTTGAATTTATTCACGCAGAGCATAGCGTTGCGTCAGATGAAATGGTTATAGCTGTTTCTCAGAGTGGATATAGTGTAAATACTATGGAAGCACTTAAGTTTATAAATGATAAACTGAATAGAAAGGCAATTGTACTAACAGGTGACTTGAATAGTGATATAGTATCGGTTGCAGACATGGCAGTTGATTTTGGCGTTGGTGAGGAAACGGTAGGATATGTAACAAAAGGTGTAATTGCATTGTCACTTTATCTTATGCTATTTGCTTTGGAAGCCGCTAAAATGTGTAAAATAATAGGCCGGAATGAATATGACACTTGGGTAAGAGAATTTGAAAAAGTAAGCGGTGCGCATGAAAAAATGATAGTTGCGACAAAGAAATTTTATGCTGATAACATTAAAGCATTAACATCGCTTCAAACAGTATATATATGTAGTGTAGGTGCAAATATGGGAACTGCTATGGAGGGAGCACTTAAAGTAGGTGAAACTATTCAGGTTCCGGGCATAGCATATGAATTAGAAGAATATATACATGGACCTAATCTTCAGCTTACACCAAATTATACAGTGTTTTTTATTGATGGAGGTCTTGCTTCGGATAGAACACAAGAGATATTTGAGGCTACAGGCGTTATAACGGATAAAACCTATATGCTTACAAATAAAAAAGGACTTGAAGGGAAAAATATAATAAATCCCGACTTTGAAATAAACGAGCTTATTACACCTCTTGCTTTTTTACCATTTTTTCAAATATTAAGTTACCAAATAACAGAGGATACTCATAAATGGAAAAAACATCCATTAATGGATGAGATGAAACGGCTAGCAGGAGCTAAAACTTTAAATTATGAAAGTAGTCCTTTAAGAAAGGATATGCCACAGTAAAAATATAGTTATGGAATAGCGTAATGATGATATTGTAAATACCATTGTTATGCTATTTTTATATTGAGTATAATATTTGTTTTAATAGCAAGATATTCTATGGAAAATTCCGGTAAAATATGCTTTAATAGAAGATATATAGCAGTAAATAACAATTGCAAGAGGAAAAGAAAATGTCTAGAAGAAAGAGGCAGAAAACCGGAATGATAAATAATGAAAAGGAAAATAACAGCATGACGCAGGAGCCTCAAACCCCGCAGCAGACAGTAGACGAGCAGCAGATGGTTATACCGCAGGAGAGCGAGCGCATCCAGCGTGCCGAGTGGATTCACGAGCAGGTGAAGCTTCAGCGTGAGGCAGAGGATGAGGCCTGGGAGAAGATCATGGAGGAGCAGAAGCTGCTTACAGAGCGCAGACGCTCCATAGATGCTGATATAAACAGCAACAGGGAGCTGAAGCGATACCATGAGGACTGCATGGAGGATATCACAGACCAGGTATATTCACTGCATGGCATATCGGTAGACAAGCTGGAGGGCATAAAAGAGTACAGGAATGCCCTGTTTCGCGGCGAAGCATTCATCGTGTTTTGCATATCTGTGATAATGGCTGCGATTGTGGCATATGCTTACGGACCGACCTCACAGCTGTGCCTGTATATACTCATGTGTGTAGGCGCGGAGGGAGCATTGTTGTCCCAAAAGCGAAAGAATATACTGTTTTTCATACCGCTTATACTGATAGCGGCGGAGATGATTGGCTATAAGCTGTATCCGCAGTATCTGGAGTATGTCACGATGGTGGGAGAGGCACTGGCACTGCTTCTTATGATGATAGGTACTGTGGGATATTTCGTGCACAATCCATACCGCAAGGACAGAAAGAATATAAAGGCTGCAAAGTCAGACCTCAAGGAACTACATAAGGTAGCCAAAAAAAGTGTAAAGAAAAACAAAAAGAGCCGCATAAAGAGTGAAGCAAAAGAAGCAAAGCTTGCGGCAAAGCAGCTAAAGAGAGAGACCAAGGCTGCCATAAAGGAGCAGAAGAGGCAGAATAAGCTCGCAAAGAAACAGGCCAAGTACGAGCTTAAGGAGAAAAAACGACAGCAGAAGAGTGAGCGTGTTGAGCTTAAGCATGAGCTGAAGAAGACTCAGCTCATGGATAAGGTGAGAAGATTTACACCGAAGGAGCAGGAGAGTGAAAGTACATCTTCTGCTGAGAGCATAGATAACAACAGCACAGATAAAAACATCATTGATAAAAATATCATAGAGAACAACATCATTGATATAGAGCGCAAGGTCAATTAATCATGGATGAGCATTAGGCAGACAGCTGATACTTCTCCATCCAGTAATTAATCTGGATAAAATATGCGATAAGCTGCGGACCTGCCATGAGCTGGCCAAACCACGGACTGCCGTATTCTGCCGGTGCCTTTAAAAATTCGCGGGTTTTGTCAGCGTCAATGAGAGTGCGCACAGGGGCGTTAGGGGAGTCTAATATCTCCTCCATTCCCTTTATAAGGAGAGCTTCATATCCTGGATGATAAGTCTTTGGATATGGGCTCTTTTTTCTGTGCAAAAGCTCAGGCGGCAGGACATCTGAAAAAGCATCGCGAAGCAGAGTCTTTTCCACACCGTTTTGATATTTCATATGCCAAGGCACATTAAAGACATACTCAATGATACGATGGTCGGCAAAAGGTACACGGGCCTCAAGCTCGGAGTACATGCTGGTGCGATCCATGCGGTCAAGAAGCGTCTGCATGAACCATTTGATATTGAGATAACCTATTATGCGGCGGCTTTCGTCCTCTCCGTCCTCGCCGTAAAGGAGAGGTGCTTTTGACCTGGACTCCTCATATCGAAAAGCCTGATAACTGGATAAATCAAGCTCCAAACCCACATCATCGCGCAAAAGAGCAAGGCGTGGAGCGACATCCGATGACCATGGGAAGCCATATCTTTCCAGCAGCTCTTTGCGGTAAAACCACGGATATCCGCCAAAGATTTCATCAGCACACTCACCGGTAAGAGCTACCTTATTTTTTCGGCTGACGAGGCTGCAGAAATATAAAAGTGACGAGTCCACATCGGTCATGCCGGGCATATCCTTTGCATCGACTGCGGCAAAGAGCGCTTTGAAGAGAGAGTTCTCATCACACTCGAGATAGGAGTGGGCTGTCTCATACTCCTCAAGCATACGATTGACATAGGGCAGATCCCTCTCCGGCTGGAAGGCGTTTGCTTTAAAATACCTGTCATTGTCTTTAAAGTCGAAGGAAAAAGTGTTGAGCGTTTTACCGCGTGTGTTCATATAGTTTGCGGCGATGGCGGTCACGATGCTTGAATCAATGCCGCCAGACAGAAAAGTACATACCGGCACATCGGAAACCATCTGCCTTTTTATAGCATCCTCCACCAGAAAACGTGTGTGAGCAACGGTATCCCGATAGCTCTCGGTGTGCTCACTGCTCGTAAGCTCCCAATAGGTCTCATCATGCAGCCCATCCCGGGTGTAAATCATGAAGTGCCCCGGCAAAACCTCAAACAAATCCTTAAACAGGGAAAGACCGCTCGTGTGCGCAGGCCCGATAGCAAGAAGCTCCTGCAAGCCCTGCTTATCAAGCTCAGGCTTTACTGCAGGGTGAGCAAAGCAGGCCTTTGGCTCGGAGCCAAACACCAGAGAATCCCCGCGGATGGCATAAAAAAGCGGTTTGACACCTACGCGGTCGCGATACAAAAGCAGCCGGCTTTTAGCCGCATCCCATATGGCAAATGCAAAAATACCGTTTAAGCGGCTGACAAAATCAGCGCCCCAGTGGATGTAGGCGTACAGAATTACCTCGGTATCTGAGGTTGTGGAGCAGACAAAGCCGTTTTCGGACAGCTCTGGAATCAGCTCATCCGTGTTGTAAATCTCACCGTTATAGCAGATAGTGTAATCACAGCCATTGTGAGTGCGCGTCATGGGCTGGTCGCCACACAGGATATCACGGATGGCAAGACGGCTGTGCGACAGACCAATATGCTTTTTAAGGTAGCGTCCTCTGGCATCGTTGCCGCGGTGGGCGAGTACAGCACGCATCTTCTCAAGACGAAAGTTCCAGTAATCGGTGTTCTCTTCAAAGTCTTCTTTAAAGTTACAGAATCCGGCGATACCACACATAAAATTTCATATCTCCGTAAAAACAGGTTTAATTTATATTATGCATACGCCTTGTAGCTGTTAATCCGGTCAGAAAATAAAAAGAGATTTTACCAAACTAATCAAAAATTTTTATTGACAAGAAAGGCAAAAAAGCAGTACTCTTATTGCATAAAGTTAGATAACACTAACGTGGATAAACAACAGGTAACCATGGTAAGTGAAATCTGACCAACAATTGCTTTTAAAGGTACAACCTTACATAAGGTAGATGTAATATGAAATGTTGAAAGAGAGGATATCATATGTCAGAAGAAGAGAGAAAGTTCTTAGAAATAGTGGATTTGAAAAAGGGCTTCGGAAGCGGCGAGACGCGCCAGGAGGTGCTGCGCGGCATGAATTTTTCCGTGGCAAAGGGAGAGTTCTGTGTGCTGCTTGGACCGTCAGGCTCCGGAAAGTCAACACTGCTCAATATCATCGGAGGCATCGACAGCGCCGATTCCGGATATATCAGCATAAATGGTGACAAGCTGAAGGATATGAGCGAGAAAAAGCTTACACAGTACCGCAGAAAGCACTTGGGATATGTGTTTCAGATGTACAATCTGATTGCAAACCTGAATGTAAAGGAAAATATAGAGGTGGGCGCATACCTGTCTGACAACGCACTGGATATCGATGAGCTGCTTCACACGCTGGGGCTTTACGAGCACCGCTATAAGCTTCCAAATCAGCTATCCGGCGGACAGCAGCAGCGTGTGTCAATAGGGCGTGCAATCGTGAAAAATCCGGATATACTGCTCTGCGACGAGCCTACAGGAGCGCTTGATTACAACACCTCAAAGGAGATTTTGAAGCTCATAGAGGATGTCAACAAAAAGTACGGCAACACAATCATCATGGTCACACACAATGAGGCCATCAAAAACATGGCAGACCATGTTATAAAGCTACGAGACGGAGCCGTGCGCCACAACGATATCAATACTAATAAGGTTTCGGCCGAAGAGCTTGAGTGGTAAGGAGGATTTGACCTATGAGCAGGAAAAAGATAAAAAATCCTCTGATAAAGCGTATACCAAAGGAAATTATCGGTGACTGGAAGAAATATCTCGTTGTATTTCTTTTCCTCGTGCTGACAATCGGCTTTGTATCCGGAATGTATGTGGCAAACGACAGTATGCTTACATCTGCGGATGAGGGAGTAAGTAAATACAAGCAGGAGGATGGACATTTTGAGCTTAAGGATAAGGCTGACAGCGAGCTTGTTACGGCTATCGAGTCAGGCGAGGTAAAAACAGCTCCAGACGAAAAAGACAGCGATAGCAGCAAAACTCCTGTCACGCTCTACGAGAATTTCTATCGCAATGAGACTGAGGACTACGACGCAGACGGCAAAAAGGATGGAACCATCCGTGTATACACAAAGACCGGGGATATCAACCTCGCATGTCTCATCGAGGGCTCTTTTCCACAAAATGAGAACGAAATTGCTGTGGACAGAATGCATGCAGACAACGTGGGGATGAAGGTCGGTGACACAATAAAGGTCAGCGGAAAGGAATTCAAGGTATCGGGCCTTATCGCATATGTCAACTATTCCACACTGCATGAAAAGAAGACAGATATGATGTTTGATGCAATAAAGTTTGATGTGGCGATGGTGACAAAGGAGGGCTTTGACCGCCTGAACAAGAGCATCCACTATGCATATGCATGGAAATACGAGGATGAGCCAAAGGACGACATAGAGCAGAAGGAAAAATCAGATGACTTTCTGGAGGCAATGGTATCACAGGTGATGGCAGCAGGCAATGAGGTGGAGGACTACACACCGCGTTACTCCAATCCGGCAATCAATTTTGCCACGGATGATATGGGCTCAGACAAGGCCATGGGAGGCGTGCTTTTAGACATTCTTATCGTGATAATCGCATTCATTTTTGCAGTGACCATAAGCAATACGATAGCAAATGAATCATCAGCGATAGGCACGCTTCGTGCGTCGGGCTACACAAAGGGAGAGCTTATCAGGCATTACCTTTCAATGCCTGTCATCGTGACATTCCTGGCAGCGGTTGTGGGAAATATACTGGGCTATACGGTATTCAAGGATGTGGTAGTAGGCATGTATTACAACAGCTACAGCCTGCCGGCATATCATACTATCTGGAATCCGGGCGCATTCATAAAAACAACGCTTGCTCCGGTGATTATCATGCTGGTTGTAAATCTTATTGTAATAATCCGCATGATGCAGCACACACCGCTTCAATTTCTGCGCCATGACCTTAAGAAAACAAAGCGTAAAAAGGCAATGCGGCTTCCTCGCTGGAGCTTCATGAGCCGTTTCAGACTGCGAATCATGTTCCAGAATGTGGCAAACTATCTGATACTTTTTGTGGGAATATTTTTCATCATGGTCATGCTTGCGATGGCAGTAGGCATGCCGGATACACTTGATTATTACAAGAAAAATACAGATGATATGATGTTTGCAAAATACCAGTACGTACTCAAATCCTATGTCGATGCAGACGGAAACGTGCTTGAAACCGGCAACAGTGATGCAGAGAAATTTGACATGACATCGCTATTAAGGAAAACAGATGAGTTTGACGAGGAGGTGTCGGTCTACGGAGTGGAAACAGACAGTGCATACGTAAAGCTTAAGGACATGGATTCGCTTAAGGATAACGAGGTATACATATCAGATTCCTTTGCAGACAAATATAGTATAAAACCCGGCGATACAATAAAGCTTGATGCACAGTACGAGAAAAAAACATACAAATTCAAGGTGAAGGGAATCTACAATAAATCCCAGAGCATTGCGGTATTTATGCCGATAGAGCATTTTGCGGATACCTTTGATTTTGCTGATGGCAGATTCAGCGGATTTTTGTCAGACACAAGGATAAAGGATATCGATGAGAGCAATATCGCGACAACAATCACGATACGCGACATCACCAAAATGGCAGACCAGCTTGACCATTCCATGGGCTCATATATGCAGTACTTCCAGGTGCTTTGCATACTGCTCTCAGCCGTCATGATATATCTGCTCACGAAGCTCATCATCGAGAAAAATGAGACAGCCATATCGATGACCAAGATTTTAGGCTACGACAACAGAGAAATTGCAAGTCTTTATCTGTTCTCAACATCCATCGTGGTGGTTATATCAGATATCATCAGCGTAGTGCTTGGTGCAAAAGTGATGGACATTGTATGGCGCATAATGCTGCAAACCTTCAGTGGCTGGTTTTCATTCCATATGACACCTGTCGGCTATGCAAAAATGTTTGCATTTGTGCTCATTGGATATATTATAGTGACAGTATTTGATTTCAGGAGAATAAAGAAAATCCCTATGGACGTGGCACTAAAGAATGTGGAATAGGTAAAAGTATACAAAAATAATTAATTATTGGCAAACTGTTGTATAATTGCACTAAAAATGGTAGTATTGTCTCATAAGTTAAAAACCAAAGTAATAACGTAACTATAATTTATGAGAGGTGATTAAATATGAAGCAGGGGGCAAATAAAAAAAGAGGGACATTTGCAACCAAAATCATAGTAATGGTGATTTTAGCTGTTATAGTTTCAAATGTAATTTGTATGGTATTTATTCTTGAAAGCTCCAAAAAACAAATTACAGACAGTGTCAAGCATACAATGGTAGATGTTATTAATACAACGTCAAAAATCATGGAAAATGAGATTAGTAATTCAGGTGTTGATGATCTGGATTATGATGGTTATGCCAATAATCTTTCAGATGTAAAGCTTGAAGGCATGGACAGTGCATACATGTATGTGGTTCAAAATGATGGCACAATGCTTTATCATCCTACAAAGGAAAAGGTTGGACAGCCTGTTGAGAATGCTGTAATTAAAGGCGTTGTACAACAGCTTCAGGATGGCAAAAAACCGGGCACGGCTGTTGTAGAATATGATTTCAATGGAACAACAAAGTATTCGGCATATACGATTTTGAACAATGAAAATATACTTGTGCTTACAGCAGACGAGTCTGAGGCACTTGCAGGAATCACTACTGTAACAGGAGTTGCCGTTGGAATCAGTGCGGTTGTTGTGCTGCTTGCCATTATTATATGCTTCATACTGGGCCGCAGGCTTATGAGACCGCTCGTAAAGGTCAGCACAATAATTGAAGAAATTGCCAATGGTGATATCAACGCAGATTTTGGCATGGTCAAGGAGACAAATGATGAGATAGGCCTGATTATAGAAAAGATGAAGGAGCTCACGCAGTCACTTGGAAATATAGTCGGAAAGATAAGAAATTCCAGTGACACAATGTCAGCAAACAGCTATGAGCTCAATGACACAAGCAGTCAGACACTTGCTGCAAATAACGAGATATCCAAGGCAGTCGAGGATGTTGCAGAGGGCTCTACAGGCATGGCAGCATCTATTTCCAAGATTAATGAAAATCTTCTGGAGATGAGCAATGAGACAAAGGATATAAACGAATCTGTCAATGAAATCAGAAATCAGACGACAGCAGTGCAGGATAGCAGTAAAATCATGAATGATAAGATTAAATCCATGCAGGATAGCAGTCACAAGATGGATGAGGGTATCTCAGCAATTTCAAAACGCATAGAAACTGTAAATACTACGGTTGACAAGGTGAGCAATATTGTCTCTGTCATTGAGGAAATATCCAGTGAAACCAATCTTTTGTCACTCAATGCATCTATAGAGGCAGCCAGAGCCGGTGATGCAGGAAAAGGCTTCGCAGTGGTGGCACAGGAGATTCGAGTGCTTTCAGACAATACCAATACGGAGCTTGAGAATATCAAGCAGATAATATCATCACTGGTTGAAGAGTGCAGGTATTGTGTTCAGGCATCCGGTACCATCGTCGAGGATAATGCCAAGCAGAAGGAAGAGATTAAGGCAGTACTTGATGAATTTGGCTCACTTGATGAGCAGATTCAAAAGACAGCAGAAAAAGCTGATGAAATCGAAGAGCTAGTCACTGCGATGATTGAGCTGAACGATGACATCACTAAGAGCAGCAACAGCCTGACAGATGTCAGCGCAGCAAATGCCGCAGCAACCGAAGAGATGAATGCCAACATCGAGGAGCTCAATGCCATGATGAACGGAGTTTCAGAAATGGCAGGAAATATGAATGATGAGTCTGATGGATTGAAGGAAGCATTATCATTCTTTCATAATTAATGGCAGGTAATCATAATTGAATTTGCAACGTAAATCAGTCATAAAAGCAGTAAAATGCTTTTGTGGCTGATTTTGGTATTTACAGGATTATTGATTATATCAGAAAAAACACGTATTATATGATAAAAAGAAGAATGAGGTATTAAAAAATGACAGACAATTTTGAGTTTAGAAGTATAAATCCAGACGAGGTAGAACAGGCAATAGCAATTGAGCAGATATGCTTCCCGCCGAATGAAGCATGCTCTCCAAAGGCAATGACAGAGAGAATTGCAAAGGTACCACAGCTGTTTCTCGTGGCAGTTGACAAATCAACCGGTAAGCTGGCAGGCTTTTTAAATGGTGTGGCAACAGACGAGGAAAAGTTCAGGGATGAGTTCTTTACGGACATCGATTTATGCGATGAAAACGGTAAGAATGTGATGCTTCTGGGCCTTGATGTGCTGCCGGAGTACCGTGGACACGGACTTGCCAGAGAGCTCGTGCACCGCTACAGCCTGCGCGAAAGGGCAAACGGACGAAAAAATCTGTTTCTGACATGCTTAGAGCAGAAGGTGGAGATGTATAAGAAGTTTGGATTGCAGGATCTGGGGATTGCGGACTCTACCTGGGGCGGAGAAGAGTGGCATGAGATGGTGCTAAAGGGATGAATGTGATAACATGGAAAATAAAGTATCAGATAACGTTATAGAAAAAAATTATAGGGAGTGCCTTAAATTCAATGAAATCAACGAAAGCAAAGTTGATAATTTTGACCTGGCAACAGCAAAAGCGGCCATTGAAAATCTGTATGAGCTTTACAAAAATAGCATATTAACAGGTCGTTTCACAAAGGATAAGGACTATGTGGTAAGGTGTGATGCTTTGGTGATATTGGCGGAGGAGAACAAAGACAGCTTGTTTTATGATGCATGGCGCGTATGGTTTAGATACTTTGTATCGATGGGCTATGCAGGATGGAATGAGCTGTGGGAGGCAGTATGAATCAACAAAAAATAACAGAACTACGTGCCGGTTTGGAAACCGGCTTCATCAATAGTGGATACAATTCAAGCCTGGCTTATCAGCCGCAACTTTTGTCAAACAACCATAAAGAAGGCAAAAAAGTATTATCCTCAATAGAAGATGAGTTAATGGCCTGTGACAAATTTCAGATAAGTGTTGCTTTTATCACGATGGGAGGCATTACGCCGTTGCTACAGACACTTAAGGAGCTTGAGAAAAATGGTATTCCGGGAGAAATTCTTACCACAAATTATCTGAATTTCAGTGAACCAAAGGCGCTTGAGAAGCTTCACGGATTGTCGAATATCACGCTCAAAATGTATGATGTGGAGAAGGCCGCTGAAGGCTTTCACACAAAGGGATATATATTCAAAAAAGAAGAGATTTACCGAATCATTATCGGAAGCTCAAACATGACAAGCGCCGCACTTACGAGTAACAGAGAGTGGAATACAAAGGTTGTATCTACAGAGCAGGGAGAGGTGGCAAAGCAGATTGTTGAGGAATACAATGAGCTTTGGAATTCGCACTATGCTCTTTCCTTTGACAACTTTTATGAGGAGTATAAAGAGCGCTATCAAATCATAAAAAGACAGCGTGAGATTGCAAAGAGCGAGGAAACTCCATCCATTGAAAAATACAGATTAAAGCCAAATGCAATGCAGGTTGGCTTTATCACAAATCTGAGAAAAATATTGGAAAAAGGTGAGGATAGGGCACTTCTCATATCGGCTACGGGTACCGGAAAAACATATGCATCTGCGTTTGCCATGCGTGAGCTGGGTTTCAAGCGAGTACTGTTTCTCGTACACAGAGGTCAGCTTGCAAGACAGACAAAGAAATCCTATGAAAAGATTTTTGATAAATCAGTTTCTATGGGACTTGTTGGTGCAGGGCACAGTGACTATGACAGGGATTATATTTTTGCAACAGTACAGACCTTAAATCGTGATGAGCATCTACAAAAATATGAACCGGATGCCTTTGATTGTATAATTTTGGATGAGGCACACCACAGCTCGGCCAACACATACCAAAAGGTAATGAACTATTTTACACCAAAGCTGTGGCTTGGAATGACAGCGACTCCTGATAAGCGAGATGATGATATTGAAGAAAAAAATATTTACCAGATTTTTAATTATCAGATTGCATATGAGATTCGTTTGCAGCAGGCCATGGAGGAAAACATGCTGTGCCCGTTCCACTACTTTGGAATAACAGATGTTTCATTGCTTGGTGACAAGGAGATAAAGAGCAAAAAGCTTACAGAAGCATCGTTCAACCAGCTTGTTGGTGATGAGAGGGTGAAGCATATCATCGAGCAGGCCAATTATTTTGGACATAGCGGCGACAGGGTGAAGGGGCTGATTTTTTGCAGCAGGATAGACGAATCAGTCGAATTATCGAATAAGTTTAATCAGACGATTAATCCTGAGACAGGCAGATTTTTCCGTACAATTGCATTAAATGGAGAAGCCACAGAGGAGGAGAGGCAGAGAGCCTTTGAGCGGCTTGCGATGGATGAAAATACGCAGTCGCTGGATTACATTTTTTCTGTAGAGATTTTAAATGAGGGTGTTGATATCGTGGAGGTAAACCAGGTCATCATGCTCAGACCGACGGAGTCACCAATTGTATTTATACAGCAGCTTGGACGTGGACTTAGAAAGGCAAATGGCAAGGAATATGTTGTGATACTTGATTTTATTGGCAACTATAACAACAATTTTATGATACCGGTCGCATTGTCGGGTGACCGCTCTTACAATGCAGATACAATCAGAAAGTATGTTATCAGCGGAAATAATACGATTCCCGGCGCTTCGACAGTGCATTTTGATGAGATTGCAAAGGACAGGATTTTTGCGTCGATAGACAAAATAAAGGGTATGAAATCCATTATAAGAGAGAGCTATGTTTCTTTGAAAAACAGGCTTGGAAGAGTGCCGTACCTATTGGATTTTTATGAAAATGGAGAGGTAGACCCGCTTGTAATAATAAAAGAGTACAAGACCTATCAGGCATTTCTTGAAGCGGTTGAGAAGGAGCTTTATACCGGCAGATTAAATGAGCAGGAAAAAATAACCCTTGAGTATTTGTCTAAAACTATCCTAAGTGGTACGAGACCGTTTGAATTGGAGATTTTAAGGCAGCTTATGAAGAAACCGTCTCTTTCAATGAAAGAGATAAGAGAGGTTTTCACACAAAGATACGATTACGAGGTAAATGTGCAGTCTCTTGACAATGCGGCTGATGTGTTGCAGGGAAAGTTTGTCAGCAAGGATGATGAGTACAAGAGATTTTGCAGAATAGATATTCTAAAGGAGGATAACAATAATATTTTCCGCAGGATGAATAACTTTACCACAAGGCTTCAAAATGAAGAGTTCAAAAAGCAGATAGATGACATAATAGAGGTAGGACTCAAAAGATACCATGATAAATATCAGACCGCACTCAAAAATGAGAGTCCGTTTGTATTGTATGAGAAATACTCCAGGCGTGATGTAAGTCTGCTGATGAATTGTGGTAGGGATCTTTCTTCCACAATGTATGGAATGAAGCGTATAGATGATGATGTATTTATATTTGTCACGTATCATAAAGAGGAAAGCACAGACGAGCAGAAAAGCTATGTAGATGGAAAGCCGGATTACGCGGATGCATTTGAAGACAATATGATTTTCAGGTGGGATTCGCAGATTGGCAGGGGTGTGGACAGCTCATATGTGTCAGATGTGGTGAACACTAAAAGAAAGCATCTGCTTGTGAAAAAGAGTGATGCGGAGTCAAATTTTTACTATATGGGAGAGTTTGATATAGTTGATGTGTGCGCTGCCAGAAAGCGTGATAACAATGGCAAAGAGCGCGATATCACCAAGTTTGAGATGAAGATGCATCACCCTGTAAGAGAGGATCTGCTTCGATATTTGCAGAGTAATTTACAACAAGGCTTACAAAATAATACACAGGAGCTTAAGGCAATATGAAAACAATACGCGTAGTGGCTGCCGTCATAAGAGCAGTCAATAATGAAAATAAACCGGTTATCTTTGCAACCCAGAGAGGCTACGGAGAGTTCAAGGGCGGCTGGGAGTTTCCAGGCGGTAAGATTGAGTCTGGTGAGACACCGCAGCAGGCGCTAAAGCGCGAGATAATGGAGGAGCTTGACACGGAAATTGCTGTCGGAGAATTGATAGATACGATAGAATACGATTATCCTAATTTCCATCTCTCAATGGATTGCTTCTGGTGTGAGGTCATTCGAGGTGAGCTTATACTAAAGGAAGCGGAGGATGCAAAGTGGCTTACAAGGGAGCATCTGGCGGACGTAAAGTGGCTACCGGCGGATGTGACATTGATTGAGAACATTAGAGAGGCGATGTATTAAATCCAGGACAGCAAAGAGCATGGAAAGGTGACTAAAAAACCATGCATCCGTCAATCATAGAAAAAGACTTTTTGTTATGCGGACGTTCGTTTTCCTTTACCTCGCCCTACGGTCATTCTCTTGAAGTCGGGCGACATGTGGAACACATTTAGGAGAATTTGAACCTACAAATGCAAGACGGTAGGGGTGTGGAAATCTCTACAGGATAGGCTCCTGGGGAACGAGGGGGGCACGCGTGCAAAATCGCGAAATGGAGTAGGGGGGATCTCAAATACAAGGAATGAAAATGCGACATTCTAATATATAATGTTATAATTTTGTAACATCACATCTTGACTTTTGCTATTTATATGTTATGATTAATGCACAAATGGAGGGATAATAATGAATGAATTATTAGGAAGCCGTATTAAGGCTTTGAGAATAGCTAAAAATTTAACACAGGAACAGGTTGCTGACCAAATCGGTGTGAGTAGACAAAAGTATGCACGTGTTGAAAGCGGAACTAATAGTATTACATTAGATATCCTTTCTAAAGTTGCAGAGATTTTAGATGTGACAGTTGGCGACATCACTAGAGTACTAGATGAAACACCGGTTGTAGCTTATCGCACTGGTGGTACAGAGTCTTCCTCAGAGAAGATCTTCGATATGCTGGATCTTTTTTATGCCAATAAGCATATGTATAACAAGCTTCAAAATAATAATATTAGATGAAGGAGGAGTATGTTATGCAGGAAAGCAGAAGAAAGGATATTCGAAGAACTGCAGCCGTTGTACGCGAAAAATGTAAGGTTAGTCGATACGGCATTATAGATTTATTTAAGGAATGTGCTCGATTAGGATATAAGCTTATACGATATCCACTCGGGGAAAACGCTGATCTTGGATTTACTATAAAAAAAGATCAGGATATTGTTATTTTCACAAATTCTAGTATTCGTTTGTCGAGAGAAATTTTTACATTGGCACATGAACTTGGACATGCAGTCCTTCATATGGAAGCTGATTCATCATTTATTGATGATAGTATTACTATTGCAGATAGAAGTACCGATGAGCGAGAGCAGGAAGCAAATTATTTTGCGGCATGTCTTTTAATGCCAGATGATGAAGTGGATCGTTTCTTTGATTTAGAATTGTCTGATATTGAGAAAAACGGATTGACTGCGATAGATATCGCAAAAATTATGTCTGAATTTAATGTCAGTTTTGACATGGCATTGAATCGTCTTGATAGCCTTGGAAAAATTACTGGTAATCAAAAGGCCCTATTGGATTGCCAACGTAATAAAACTAGAGTTGGTAATTTGTTGAAAAGTGCGGGCGGAAATGCGAGACTTAACCAGGCAAGCGAAGAGATAGATATTCCTTTTGAGTACATTGATTATGTAATTTACAATTATAATCATGATGCTATTCCGGTTGAGACGCTTGAAAAAGTGTTAGAATGCTATCAATTAAGCATGGACGATATTAGCGATAGATTGATTGAAAAGAAACATGAAGAGGATGATTTGAATGATTTGATAGGAGGTTTGGAAGATTGAGAGCCTCATTAGATACAAATGTAATCATTCATCTATATAGAGCCGAACTTCAAGGAATTTTATTTGATCTATTTGATGAAGGTGTTTTTATCTATGAGCAGATTCGTTCGATGGAACTTGAACATCATGGGCAGGACATCCTTACAAAAGTAGATTCGGATATTAACGCTGGTAAAATAGAACTTTTCACGGATCAAAAGCTTAAGGATTTAGCGGTTTATAAGATGTTTGAAAATAATGTGCGGGAAAACCGAATATTATATAATGCGGGTGATCTAGGAGAAGTGTATGCGATTTCTTTGGCACAAACTATAGGCGCATATTCATTGGTCACCGATGATACAAAGCAAGGTGGACCATATATGTCATTACTTCAATTAGATTATGATATAATGCCTTTTACTTTTGCAGATGTGCTTATTTTGAGATACTTAATGGGTATTGTTGATGCAGAGCAAACTGTGGAAGATTTTGAACTGGTGAATAACCAATCACAACTAAATTGGTCGTTCAGGAGTCAAATTTCAAAATTCATTAAAAGGTTTTTTAAGGAACCTTATCGTGAAGAAGAGAGACAATGGATTAAGGATTTGGCGACGAAATACAATATAAGCATAAAACAGAAATTGGCTGAATTAAGCAGCAAACTTACATAAAAATTTTTAGAGGATCTTTTCGCAGGTCCTTTTATTATACAGAAAGCTAACACGTTTTCCAATTTTAAGAAATTCAAGTCAAATTAAGAATTATATGGGATATGTGGCACAGGATTTACAGCTTACTACAAAGTATGTTGGAGTCCAAATGCATGTGCTTGATTATCTTGGAGATTACACATATTGATTACACTAAAAATCAATATGATATTGATACATACCTAAATAAATACTCTGATCGTAACGAAGACATGCCGATAGATACGTATACTTCGTCTAATGAATTGCACTATAAAATTTGGTGTATCGAAGGTGGTAAGTACTCAAGAGAAACGTGGTATAGGCTAATGGTGGTTTCTTTAAATCAAGAGTATGTTGAATTGTTAGATGAAATATTAGAGTAGAAAGGTACTGATTTTCTGCCATCGAAAAAAATGGCAAAAAAATTTGTTAGACCTATCTTGACATGTATAAGAAGTTTTGCTATGCCGGATGGAATGAGCTGTGGGAGGCAGTATGAACCAAATTTGCAGGGATATTTTCAGAGCCATACATGAGGGTAAATGGCTGAAAATAGAATATCGAAACAAGGCAGATCAGGTGACGAAATATTGGATAGGGATAAGAGACCTTGATCCAAGACGCCGGACTATGAAGGTTGATGGACTTCATCTGGGACAGTTTACAATTGGAGAATATGACAGGATATTTATCGATTCAATATTGTCTACTGAGATAATAGAGGGGACATACTGCCCTGAAAATAGGTTACTTGTTGAAGATATTGAGATGCATCCAGAGCGTTACAAAAATATATTTGACAGCTCAGCAAATTTAAAAATACTAAATTATCTTGAGATATGTAATAAGCTTGATACGACTCCGTATATCACAGATTACGATTTGATTCATTACATTGACAGAGAGCGGATTAACTGTGGTATGTATCAGCTTACAGACCAGCAGTTCAGGGAAGTGGTTGCTCAATTTCAGTATTTTTCATCGCGGGAAAAAAGAAAAAGCGGATCATTAAAAGTTAAGAGGCTGGCAATAAATGTCCTGAGTATAAACACTAATAAAGGACTCTATGTTCTTGCATATAGAAATCTAAATCTTGATGTAAAAAATCATATTTTTAAACCAGATGAGGAGATTACGGTGTGTACGCAGTTTTCTATAGATGGAAAACAAGAAAATGCAAGGAAATTTTTAGATGCCGATGAATATGAGCTTTTGGAGGATTTTGAGAAAAATCTGGAAAAAATAAAGGATGCAATAACAGAGCATGGTGGCAACAAATCCATAGTAGATGATATGCCGTATGTTATTGGACTTGGCATGGACGTGGTTCTCAATCTGCATGAAGAATATAAGGCAATTATGGATATGTTTGAGACTGATAATGTGACATATCCAATAAAGGCATTTTTTGGAGAGCTTCTTGAGAGACCAAGAAGGACGAAGGCATATCCGATTGCACTGATTAATAAAAATATAAATCTGGATCAGCTGCTTGCAATAAACAATGCTATGAAATACCCTCTTGCATATATTCAGGGACCACCCGGCACTGGCAAAACAAATACTATAATAAACACGATAGTAACAGCATTTTTTAACAATGTCACAGTGCTGTTTGCATCATATAATAATGTCCCGATAGATAATGTTTTTGAAAAGCTCTCATCCATGAAGTATCGCGGGAAGACAATCCCATTTCCGGTGCTTCGCCTGGGAAATACAGAAAAAGTAATGGAGGCAATTAAATATATTAATGAGCTGCGTACACAGGTGCAGTCATTGCAGATTTTTGCCTCTACACTTGATAAGCGGAAGGATGATCGTATAGACAGGGCAAAGCGTTTGTCTGCACGTCTAAAGGAATATGAGGAAATTCTGGATTTAAAGGAGAGAAAAGAGACACTTACACATCTGATGAAATATCAGGAACATATGAAAAATACTATGAAGCTCTTGCCGTTTCAGACAGACCTGCAAGGCTATCAGATGCAGAAGCTTGATAAAAGGATAGCCGCTATAGGAGAGATATCGGATGCTGATGCTATGCAGCTTCTGGATAGAAATGAGGATGAATTTTATCAGTATCTGTTTTACACATCTGCACGCTATATAAAGGCGCTCGAGGAACCTAAATTCCAGGAGCTTAGACAGATACTGGATTCTGATGAGACACCAGAGAAACTGGTGAATGAGTTTAACAAATATATGCGTAAATCTGAAAATGTAAGAAAACTTCAGCGAGTTTTTCCTATAATCATAACTACATGCATATCTGCGCACAAAATAGGTGAGCCTGAGCCTTTATTTGATATGACAATTATGGATGAGGCAAGTCAGTGTAATGTGGCAATCTCACTTGTGCCTATAATCAGAGGAGAAAAACTGATGCTGGTGGGAGATCCGCAACAGCTAAATCCGGTTATCCTGCTTGGAGAATTGACAAACAAAAAGCTTCGTCGCAGGTATCATGTATCGGATGAGTATGATTACAGAGAAAATTCAATCTATAAAACGTATCTTGCCTGTGATGCAGTAAGTGATGAGGTGCTTCTGAGAAATCACTACAGATGCAATAAAGAAATAATAGGTTTTAACAATAAAAAATACTATAACTCAAAGCTCAAGATACAGTCAAAGAGTAAGGAGCCTGAACCGCTCGTTTATATGGATGTGAAAAGCGATAACACACAGATAAAAAATACTTCTCCGGCTGAGGTTGAGGAAGTGGTGGAATATGCGCTTTTAAATAAAGATAAAAGCATTGCCGTGATTACGCCGTTTGTCAATCAAAAGCAATTGATTGAAAATGCAATAAAGCAGAATAAACTGAGCAATCTTGTCTGTGGAACGGTTCATGCATTTCAGGGCGATGAAAAAGATGTAGTACTGTTTTCTACAGCAATCTCTGAAAGGACTAGTTCAGGTACATATAACTGGCTTAAAAATAATAAGGAACTCATAAATGTTGCGACATCCAGAGCAAAGGAGAAGCTGGTGCTCCTCACAAATGGAAAAGAGCTGGAAAGACTGCATGCGGGACAAGCTGATGATGATTTGTACGAGCTGGCGCAGTATATAAAGACAAATGGCCATTCAAAAATTACTGAAAAGCATATAAGCTCACGAGCACTGGGAATACAGCCGTTCTCGACGGCTACAGAAAATGCGTTTCTTGAAAATCTAACCCATGCTCTTGAAAATATCTGGCTTTCGCAGAGTAAATATGTAATACACAAGGAGGTTGCCATATCACAGGTATTCAGAGATAACATAACCTATGATGACTTGTTTTACATGGGACGTTTTGATTTTGTTGTATACGAAAAACAAGGCAGAAGCGAATTGCCAATACTTGCCATAGAATTGGATGGCAAAGAGCACTTTGAGGATGCCGTGGTGAAAGAGCGTGACAGAAAGAAAAATGCGATATGCAAGGCACACAACATGGAAATTATCCGGGTGGAAAACTCATATGCGAGAAGATATAATCATATCAAAGGAATATTGATGGATTACTTTTCAAGGGTGCATTGATGATAGAACTTCTTATCAGATAATGATAGCGTGTAAAATGGCAAAACAAACAATAAAATGTGAGAACTCATATATAATTCAAAAAAGCATTTATGCTGGTTGGAAAGACTATATGCAAGGTTTGGAATCAAAAAAATACTGGTGCTAAATCTCAAAGACGGTTTTTGAACTTTCCACAGAAATATGTTGATTTTTTTTTGAAAACTGCATATAATACAAGTACAAGGAGATGTTCCTTGTATTCGGAGAGTCACTACCGTTAAGTGTGAGATGAAAATATTCGGAGAGTCACTACCGTTAAGTGTGAGATGAAAATATTTGGTTGTCATCACCGTTAAGTATGGCAAATAGGACAAAGATTAAGTCTTTGTCCTATTTTACTATTATGGAGGAATGAATGGAACTATACGAAGTAACCGTTGAATATGTAAAATATTTACGAAAATTTGAACCCACGAAGATTATGTCAAATGCAGATGGAAAAGAACAACGTAAGTTTTTGGGTGTGATAGTACAGAAAAATGGATATAAGTATGTCATTCCATTAAGTTCACCCAAATATAAAAAGGATTATAAAATTAGAGATTATCAAGGGGAGAATCTTCCAGAAGATTTTTCTTTTGTAGCATATGCTGATAGAATTATTTTGCTAAAAGATACAAATGTTCCAGTTGTCTATATGTATGAGAAAAAAGAATCAGGAGAAATAGATTTTTTCGGTAAAATTCAGTGTAATAATATGATTCCGGCACCAGAGTCTGAATTGACAAAAATCAATATAGAGGGAATTACTGATATAGCATATAAAACTCTTTTACAAAAACAAGTTCAGTTCATAAGAAAGAACCAAGATGATATATTAAAAAAGCATGCTAATGTCGTGTATGTAAATAGAAAAAAGGGCAGAATGGATATTGGTTACATAAAAAATGCAACGCCAGATTTTGAGTTGCTTGAGGCAAAATGTGATGAGTGGATAAGATGGCATGAAAATAAAGAATAAATTGTTAATAGAAGGGCTTAAACACCGCAGCAGGCGCTGAGACGGGAGATAATGGAGGAGCTGGATACGCAAATTGCTGTCGCGAATGTGACATTGATTGAGAAGATTGGAGAGGCACTATATGAAACCCAGGACAGCAAAGAGCATGGAGCTATATGATATATTGCTCAGGCGCGGCTACCCGGAGCCGTTTTGCGATGAAATAACAAAAAATCTAAATACCGACTGGACAGCTCAAAGGATGATAGGATATCTGTCACACTATAAAAAGCTTCCCATGGAAGAAATCGCCGATGAAATGCTTGCGATACTCAGCGACCGCAATCGCATAATGCAAAAGCATGAGCTTGAGGAGACGAATGCAAGATGGAATGAATACTTAAACATATAAAGTCAGGAGGATTCACATGAGAGTACTGAATATCGAAGATGATACATTTAAACACAATGATATTTGCAAAGCCCTGTCAGGATGTGGGATTAAAGATGTCGAATGGTCCAATAATCTCGCGGATGGCTGGAAACAGATTAAAAACTCAATAGATAGTAATAATCCGTATGATCTGATAATCACTGATATGTATTATCCCGGCGAGCCGGGCGGCAGAGAGGAACAATCAGGAGATGTTCTGATTGACAGAGTGATTAAGAACAAAATCACAATACCTGTAATTCTCTGCTCCAGCGTGAATCTCAAATACCCGGAAATATATGGTTGTGTTTATTATAGCAGGGAAAGAAACTGGGAGGCAGATATGCAGAAGCTTGTAAATAGCCTTGTGGCAGGATGATACTAATAAATCTCAAGCTTCTGATCAACCAGTGATTCACCTTCATATACAAGCTTAAGTGTGAAGAAATTTTCTTCATTTTCAAGCAGGAGCTTTAAGAAGATAGCGTCGCCTTCCCAGGTAGGAAGTGTGGGCACGATAGTTTTATCCACCCATTTGAGGTCACCTTCGTTGCATGTTATAAGCTTGCCGGAAAATTCATCAGCGGTGAAAAGACACATCAATTCAGGCTCCTGTTTATCACTTATAAAAGTTATGAGTGCGCGGAAACGGTATGATGTGAGAGTGAGCCCTGTTTCCTCTTTGACTTCGCGGAGCAAGCATTCTTCGGGTGATTCACCATTCTCGGCGTGACCGCCAACACCAATCCATTTTCCTTCATTTATATCATTTTCTTTCTTAATACGATGAAGCATGAGATATTGTCCATCGTGTTCTATGTAGCATAGAGTAGTTATTTTCATGATGTACCTCCGTCAGATGATTATAAAATGATATGCGGGTCACTAAGGTATACATCGAATTGCATGCAAGTATGCATCGATGGTACCTTTTGACCCTTTAATCATAACATAAAATGTGGGGGAAAGGTATGAAAATATAGAGGTTAAAATAGAGGGGCACATATATTTTTTGAAAGCGAAATAAAGCTCTGTGCATAAGTGGAAAGGTATGAATTTTTGCGGTATGCAATTACTAAATCATTTTGTAGAGTAGGATTCCCTACAGAGAATACTTCCACAGGCCAGAATGGAGCAGCATATCGCACATATCCCTCTGGGGCAATGGTTACACCAAGGTTCTGTGATGCAAGCTGTATGCAGGTTTGATTATTTCTTGTACGGTACGGAACAGGTGGCTGTATTCCATACTGGTCAAACAGTCTTTGGGCGGAACGTCCGGTATTCTGATCCGGAAAATGTAATATAAAGGGAGTGTCAGCGAACAGGCTTAAGTCAAGCCATGGGTAGCGGCACTCTTTTTTTGTTACTGCTTTTTGGGCAAGTGGATGTCCGACAGGCAGTACTAATAGTATTTCTTCATGGCACAGCAGCTCATAATTTAGTTTGGGATGCTCCTGCCAGTTGCTTAAAATGGCAAAATCCAGATTGGTATCGGATATCAGCTTGTCCTGTATCGAATGGCCATATTCGAAAAAATTAATGCAGACACCTGGGTGTTTTTCGTTAAAAGCAGGCAGCAGCTGTGGTATAAGGCTGGTGCTGCGCATTGGCGGAAGCGCAATATTCAGCTCGCCATTATAGTAAGAGCGCATATCTGAAAGCTCTTTTTTCCAGTCCTGATCGAGTGCCAGTACTCTTCTTGCATAATCTAGATAACGCTGGCCCAAAAAAGTAAGATCATACTGGTATCCATTTCGTCTAAAGACTTTTCCACCGAGTTCTTTTTCAAGCTTGTGCAGATATTTAGTTAATGTTGGCTGAGAAACATAGAGTGCCTCTGCAGCACGTGTGAGATTATGATGTTCAGCTATCGCTATAAAATATTCAAGGTCAGTATATTCCATGACAGATCCCCCATATATGTAATTACATAAATCTAAAACTATGCCATAAAGGTATAGAATTGATGAAAACAATGAATTAGACACATGATATGTTTTATATTACTATTAAATTGTCGAAAGGGCAAGAGAAAGGTGATGTATATGGGGAAATATTTAGAGAAGGTATTTCGACTGTCACAATATGATACGAACATAAAAACTGAGATGATCGCAGGAATTACAACATTTGTTACGATGGCATATGTTCTTGCAACAGTTCCGAATATGCTTGGCAGTGCAGGATTAAATAAAAGTGCCGTAATGACAGCGGTTATACTGTTGATAGTCATTACCACATGTGCAATGGCCTTTTACACAAACAGACCGTTTGCACTGGCACCTGGGCTTGGAAGTACAGGAATAGTGGTATCCATGATAACAAATGAAGGCATTTCACCGGAGAAAGCGGCAGGAGTGATATTCCTAAGTGGAATACTTTTTATTGCAATCTCTTTTCTGGGACTGCGAGAGGCTGTGGTAAAAGTGATACCGGTCAGTCTCAAACATGCAGTAAGTGCAGGAATAGGGCTGTTCATAGCTCTGCTGGGGGCAAAAAGCTGTGGACTTATATCTGCCAGCGAGAAAAAGAATTGTCTTACATTTGGTGATTTAAGGTCACCGGAAGTTATTCTTTGTCTGATAGGATTTTGCCTGATGCTCTTGGTAAAGATAAAGAATATACCGGGAGGCATTATTTTATCTATACTCATTACCACGATAGCCGGAATTCCGCTTGGTGTGACAAGACTGCCGGATAGGATAATTTCATTTCCGGGAAAAATGGATGATATATTTTTGAACATTGATATAAAGGGTGCATTGAATACAGCATATATTCCATTTTTGATAGCACTGTTCATACCGGATTTCTTCTCTACATTTGGCACAGTGCTGGGCGTAGGGGCAAAAGCAGGATATCTTGATGAAAAGGGAAATCTGCCGGGAATTGAGAAATGTTTTCAGGTGGATGCTGTGTCAACAAGTGTTGGGGCATTGTTTGGAATACCGAGCATGACTACATATCTTGAGTCATCAGCCGGTGTTGAGGCAGGCGGAAAAACAGGGCTTACCGTTATATTTACAGGAATATGCTTTCTGCTCATGCTATTTTTCTCGCCGATTGTGCTGATGATACCGACAGCAGCAACAGCACCTGTGCTTATATATATTGGAATACATATGCTTGGTGCGATGAAAAATATTGATTACTCTGATATGACAGAGTATATGCCGGCATTTTTATGTATTGGCTTTACTATATTTGCAAACAACATAGCGAATGGGATCTGTATAGCAATCCCGGTGTATGTGCTTATGAAGCTGATTTCAGGAAAAGTGAAAGAGATACAGCCTGTTATGTACATAGTGACAGCTATTTGTATTTTATACTTTATAACGTTGATATAAAGGCATATGAGGTACCGCATATACCAAATTTAGATCAGAAAATCATACATGTAGAAAAGGAGAATCACATGAGTAAACGACCAATTATAATTGACACCGATCCGGGTATAGATGATGCCCTTGCGATTGCGATAGCATTATTTTCAGAGGAACTGGATGTTAAGCTGATCACTACTGTAGCCGGAAATGTTTCGCTGGATCAGGTGACAGAAAATGCGCTTAAGCTTTTAAAATTTTATGAAAAGGATGTACCGGTAGCGAAAGGCTGTGCACAGCCGCTTCTGGCGGAGTTTGTGGATGCTTCGGATATCCATGGCAAAAGTGGAATGGAGGGATATGATTTTCCGGAGCCGAAAACAGAGCTTTTATTACAGGAACATGCCGTAAACGCGATGCGAAGAGTGATAATGGAAAGCGATGAGCCTATAACTATAGTGCCTATAGCTGCCATGACAAATATAGCATTGTTATTTGCCCTTTATCCTGAGGTAAAATCAAATATCAGAGAAATCGTCATGATGGGCGGTTCAGTCACCAGAGGAAACAAAGGTGTTATGTCAGAGTTTAACGTGGCAACAGATCCGGAGGCCGCTGCAATGGTATTTAATTCAGGTGTTCCTATTGTAATGGCAGGACTTGATGTTGGCTGGAAAGCACTTGTTATGCCACAGGATAGTGAAGAAATCAAAAAGATGGGAAAAGTCGGAGATATGGCGTATCATCTTTTCAAACACTACAGAGGTGGCAGCTTTAATACAGGACTTAAAATGTATGACAGCTGTGCAATAGCATATCTGCTTTGCCCGGGGCTTTATACAGTTGAGGAAACCTATGTAGGAGTTGAACTTAAGGGCACTATGACTACGGGATGTACCGTGGTTGACCTGAAGGGTTATCTTAAAAAGAAACCGAATGCTAAAGTGTGTACTGATATTGATGGTGAAAAATTCAGAGAATGGTTCAAGCAGTCAATTTCAAGATGTATATAATAATATTTAAGGAGGATGGATTATGACTACATTTGTCATGTATGCTGCAGCCATTATATCTGTGGCAATAGTAATTTTTATGCTTATCAAAAAGATGGATATTAAGATAACACTCTTTTTGATGGGAATTGTACTTATGTTTGTGGGATGCGCACTGGGAAATCCGCTTGGAGGCGAGGATTTTGTATCGACAGGATCGGTGTTTTTAGATCCTTTAAAGGTAATCGCAGATCAGTTTAAGAGCACTATATCATCAGCAGGATTTATAATACTGATACTTGGCGGGTACTCAGCATATATGAGTGCCATAAATGCAAACAGCGTAACAGTAAACGTGCTTACAAAGCCGATATCAAAGATTAAATCAGTATACATACTGGTACCAATCGTATTTTTACTCGGGAACCTGCTTTCACTTGTTATACCAAGTGCATCAAACCTTGCAGTTATCCTGCTTGCAACACTTTACCCAATCCTTATAAAGGCTGGAATGAGCTCGCTTACAGCGGCAGGTATCATTGCTACAACAGCTACTATTGTGCCTACACCACTCGGAAGTGATAATGTAGCGATTGCAGCGGAGCTTGCGAATACAACAGAATTTGCAGGACTGACAGCAACAGATTATGTATTCAAATATCATGCAATAGTATCAATACCTACACTGCTTATCATGGCAGCAATCCATTTCTTCTGGCAGAAAAGATGTGATAAAAAAGCAGGCGTGATTGAGTCTAAGGCAGTAGAGAGCAAAGATGTTGAGGAAATTAAAGGCGGGGTATTGTACAAGACAGTATATGCAATTTTACCATTACTTCCTATTATTTTGCTGATCGGTTCATTTGCTGTACAGAAGATTACCGGAGCACAGATTGATATAAGCGTGGAAGTAGCAACATTATTCTCATTTATTGTAGCAATCATCTGTGAGATCATCAGAAAACGTAATGCCGGTGAGACTCTTAAAGAGACAGAGGCATTCTTCAAGGGAATGGGTGGCTCAATGCCGATAGTTGCTCTCCTTGTTGCAGGAACAGTATTTGTAACAGGCTTAAAATCAATCGGACTTATCACAGCATTACAGAGTGCCATGACAGGTCTTTCAGGCGGAGGACTTGGATTTGTACTTCCACTCATACTGGTTGCGCTTACAGCACTTATCGTACTTTTAAGCGGAAGTGGTACAGCATTATTCTTCGCAATGGTTCCGCTTATGGTGCCACTTGCGGTAGCAGCAGGAATTTCACCGCTTGCGGTATCAATCCCAATGGGACTTGCCGGAAACCTTCTTCGTGCGGTCTCACCGGTATCGGCAGTTGTAATGATTGTGGCTGGAAGTGTAAAACGCGAGCCGCTTGAAATAGTAAAAAGAACTTCTGTACCAATGATTGCAGGAACAGTGGTAATGTTTGTACTTTCTATGGTAATATTCCTGTAGGAAAGTATATGATTATATTTGAAAGAAATATATTATTTGGAGGGCTGCAGACGTGAAAGCATTAAATTATGGATCATTAAATATTGATTTTGTATACAATGTGGAGCATTTTGTGAGAAGCGGAGAAACCATATCCTCACAGAACATGGCAATATTTGCGGGAGGAAAAGGACTTAACCAGTCTGTAGCCCTTGCCAAAAGTGGCATAGACACCTGGCATGCAGGTAATATCGGCGAGGATGGAGAGTTTCTTGCAGAGATACTGCAAAAAGCGGGAGCACATACAGATTTCATCACACGTCTGCCGGGCAGAAATGGCCATGCCATCATACAAAAACAGCCAAATGGTCAGAACTGCATACTGCTGTACGGTGGTTCAAACAGGCAGAACACAAAGACACAGGTGGATGAGGTAATATCCCATTTTGAGAAAGGCGATTATCTGATTCTGCAAAATGAGATAAACGAGATCGCATATATCATGGAGCGGGCGCATGAGAAGGGCATGATAATAGTGCTCAATCCGTCGCCGATGGATGAAAAAATTTTCACATATCCGCTTGAGTATGTAGACTATTTCCTGTTGAATGAAATAGAGGCAAAGGATCTGACAGGATTTGAAGATTTCGTTGAAGTAGATGGGATTACTGGAGTTGGTGAGTTTCAGAAGAATGTACTAAATGAAAATGTACAGGATACGGATAGTGCTAAAGAACGCGAAAACGCAAATACAAGCATAGACAGATGGGATGCACTTCTGGACGCAGTATTCAGCCATTTCCCAAATAGCAAGGTTGTGTTGACTTTAGGAGAATATGGCTCAATTTATAAAGATGAAAAACAAAAAATTCACCAGCCGATAGTGAAGGTACCGGTCGTTGATACAACAGCGGCAGGAGATACATTTACCGGATTTTTCATCGGAAGTATCGCAAAAGGGCTTTCACCGAAGGAAGCAATGCAGATAGCAGCAAAAGCATCGGCTATAGCAGTTTCAAGACAGGGAGCAGCACCATCTATACCTGAATTGAATGAGGTGTATGAGTTTGGCCGATAGAGAGTATGGTGTTATGGGGGAGCGCGAAAGACCTTGAGTTTATAATGAACTCAAGGTCTTTTTCTGTATTATAAGCAATGAATTTATAAAAAATATAAAAATCTGTATGAAGTTGGACTACTAAATACAGTAGATATGGTGTAAAATGATGCTTATAGTAAAGTCAGGACATTATAAAATGCAATAGAACTATGGGAATATAAGGGAATGTATATAACAATTATACGATATAAATTTTAAAAGAAGAGGGAATATCATTATGGCAAAAAAGGTTACTATAAAAGATATAGCTGATATGGCAGGGGTTTCAATCGCAACCGTTTCGCATGTTATAAACAGAACAAGATATGTGAGCCCGGACCTTGTTGAAAAAATAGAAAATATTATTATAGAAACCGGATATCATAAAAAAATAGAAGAAAAAGAAAGACGACTCAAGGTTGGAAGGCAGTCGGAAATAGTTGCAGTTATTCCAAATGTTGAAAGCACCATTTATCGTGATATGGTGGGATATTTAAAAAAATATGTTAGCATTCAGGGGTATCAGTTTTATATTGCAATTACGGACAATGATATTAAAGAAGAGGCTCAGGTGCTGGAAGGACTGATACAGAATAAAAAAACAGCAGGTATTATACATGTACCAGTCAGTGATGTTGCGGCAGATTATAAAAAGCTGATTGAATCTGGAATTCCATTTGTCTGCATGGAAAGAAATATTTTGGGAGATGGTATAGACTCTGTTGAATTTCGAGATAGAGAAGCCATTTTCAAGGGAACTGATTATCTGTTAGAATGTGGTCATAAGAATATTTTGTTTTTAAGAGAAAGCTTGAAGAGTACGACGAGAGATGAAAGAACACGAGGCTTTCTCCTTGCATTAGAAGAACATGGAATCAATACAAATGATGCAAATATTTCAGACATTAATATCGAATCCGGAGCTGATAACTGTATTTTGGAAATACAAAAGGCAATGAGACGATATATGCCAACTGCAATTATGGCGGGAGGAAATAGAATTACTTTATATCTTATGAAAACTATGAGGGATAGAGGAATTGAATGTCCTGAAGAGATATCGGTTGTTGGATTTGGTGATGAGGGATGGTCGGAGTTAACGTATCCACCATTGACGATTTTAAAGAGAGATGTTGAAGGGCTGAGCAGACGAGCAGTAAATATGCTTTTTGAAAAGATAAATACAGGACATGTGATTGAACAGGATTATTATGCCGATGTAGAGTTGATAATAAGAAAATCCACAAGAATGTTGGATAATGGACCTTTTGGAGAAGAAGCAGCTACACCGGAATCAATAGTCATAACAAAAGAGGAAAAGAGCCGTTTGCGTGCCGGAAATTTCCGTGTGGCAATTTCGTTTCATTATACAGGAACATCATGGGCGGAATTACACGAAAAGGGAATCCGCGATGAATTGGAACAATATGGAATTGATATTATATCAGTAACAGATGCACATTTTGATGCATCTTTGCAAAATGCACAGCTTGAAGGTATTCGTTTACAGAAACCGGATGCTGTAATTGCAATTCCGGCTGATGATAAAGAAACAAAAGAACAATTCCGTGAATTGGCAAAGGTGTCAAAGCTTGTTTTCCTGAGTAATGTCCCTGAGAATATGGAAAAAAATAGTTATGTTTGCTGTGTGTCTGTTAATGAGATTGAAAATGGAGTTAATGTTGGCAGAATGATGGGGGAGTACTGTAAAGGAAAACACGTGGAAGCCGGATTTATCATACATGGAGCGGTCTTTTATGGTACGCGTGCCAGAGATGAGGCAGCAGAAAAAATTATTTCAGAACAATACAAAAATATAGATATTAAGGCAATAAGAGGTTTTGGAGAAATTGAAAATGCATATCAGGTTTGTAAAGATATGATTACTGAGAATCCACAAATTAAAGTCTTGTATGTAAGCTGGGATAGACCGGCGCTGTTGGCAATTAAGGCGTTGAAAGAGATGCATAGAGAAGACATCGCTATATTTACAACTGATTTAGATTATAAAATTGCACAATTTATGGAAAGTGGTATTGTAAAGGGATTAAGTACTCAAAGACCTTATGAGCAGGGAAGAACAGCTGCGCATGTGGTAGCGAAATCTTTATTAAGTAATGATGTGCCAAAATATGTTGGAGTGCAGCCGTATGTTGTGGATGCTAAGCAGCTAGGAAGGGCATGGAAGGATATTTTTCATGAGGGAATGCCAGAAGAAATGAAATAATGCCGGATAAAATTAAATATCTAAAAAGAAATATATGCGAAGAAAAAGAATATCATTTTGGTATTCTTTTTTTAGTTGTTGGAAATTTACGTAAAAAATACTTTTGAAATGTTAATTTGCGCAAAACACAATCGTATAATTGTTGAAAACGACGAATTAAACAAGATTTTACGTAAAATTATTGACAAATAATAGAGCAAAATATATCATGTAATCACAGAAACAAACAAAAACAAATAAATTTACGTAAATTTAAAAAGTGGAGGAAAAAACTATGGCAAAAATAAAAAAATTATTAGCGTTGGGTTTATGCTTATGCATGGCAGCAGGTATTACGGTAGGATGTGGCGATAGTAAGTCGTCAAAGAATGGTACAGATTCTGGAAAGAATACAAATGATGGATTATCGTTTGCATTTTGTACTAATACCTTAAACAATACATTTCAAAGCTCAATTGATTCAAAGCTAAAAGAACTGTGTGACAAAGATGGAATATCATATACATGTTTAGATCCTGACTATGATTTGAATAAGCAGCTTAGCCAGTTGTCAGATGTAGCAAATAATGGATATGATGCAGTATTTGTTATTCCTGTTGATTCAGCAGGAATAACATCGGGACTGGCAGAAATAAGCGAAGCTGGTATTCCTATATTTAATGTAGACACTGCAGTTATAGATGATGACCTTGAGAGCTTTGTAACACAATTTGTTGGAACTAATGCGTATATGGCAGGACAGCTTGTTGGAGAACAGATGGTTAAGGATCATCCGGATGGAGGAAATATTGCAATTTTGGATTTCCCTTCAAATGAAAGCTGTGTTGATCGTGTAAATGGATTTCTTGATGGACTTGGAGACAGTAAAGATAAGTTTAAGATAGTAGCCCAGCAGGATGGTGGAGCAGCCTTAGACAAATCAATGGAGCTGGCAGAAGACATTATTACAGCATCTCCTGATATGGATGCATTTTTCTGTATCAATGATCCATCTGCACTTGGTGCTGCAGCTGCTATTAAAGCAGCAAATAAAACAGGCAAAATTGGTGTATATAGTATTGATGCCTCACCGGATGGAAAACAGGCATTACTGGATGATGAATTTACAGCTGTTGCATGTCAGGTACCTGTACAGATTGCAGATTATTCTTTTAAGGAAGCTGTAAAGTATGTTGATGGAGATACTAAAATTGATGAGAAAAAGGTATATCTCGATTCGCATTTAGTGTCTAAGGATGAGGCTGAGAAAACTCTTAAAGAATGGCAATAATAAGGGAGAGTTATTATGGGACAGACAGTATTAGAAATGACAGGGATAAAGAAAAGCTTTGCGGGTATTTACGCTTTAAATGGAATTGACTTTTCTTTGGAACTGGGCGAAGTACATGCACTGCTTGGTGAGAATGGAGCAGGAAAGTCAACATTAATTAAAGTGCTTGGCGGAATTTATCAGCCGGATTGTGGATTGATAAAAGTTAATGGAAAAGAAGTAAAAATTGATGGAGTCCCAGCAGCAAGAGCAAATGGTATAGGTATTATACACCAGGAAATAGTATTGGTGCCTTACCTTACAGTTGCACAAAATCTGTTTTTGGGAAGAGAAATTAGAACTAGACTTGGAACCTTGGATGAAGCGGAGATGAACCGCAGGGCAGCAGATATGATCTCTGCCCTGGGGGTCAATATAAAAGCTGAAACAGTAGTTGAGAAGCTGACTATCGCACAACAACAAATGGTAGAGATTGTAAAAGCTGTATCATTTAACGGAAAAATAATTGTTATGGATGAACCTACATCATCTCTTTCAAATGAAGAGGTGGAGCAGCTATTTGGAATTATTGAGAATCTAAGGAAGAAAAAAGTAAGTATTATTTATATTTCTCATAGAATGGAAGAGTTATTCCGAATATCAGATCGAATTACTGTTATCAGAGACGGAACATATGTAGGAACCAAAAAAACTGTCGAGACGAATGCGAATGAATTGGTGGCAATGATGGTTGGAAGAGATCTTGATAATTTCTATGTAAGAGATTATTGCGATGTGGAACATGCTCCAATTGCACTTGAAGTAAAAAATCTATCACGTCAGGGAACATTTGAAGATATCAGCTTTTCGGTTCATAAAGGCGAGATACTTGGATTTGCAGGACTTGTAGGCGCTGGAAGAAGTGAGATTATGGAAGCTGTTTTCGGAGCAAGACCATATGATGCCGGTCAGATTTTCCTGAATGGAGATGAAGTGCATTTTAAAAATCCTATGCAGGCAATCAAATCAGGAATTGCATTGGTTCCTGAGGATAGAAAAAAACAGGGGCTTGTACTGGGAAACAGTGTTGCATTCAATTTAACTTTATCAAGTCTGCGTTTTTGTATGAATGGAATTGCTATCAGTGAAAAAAAACGTGATTCGACTATTGAACATTATAGTAAAAGACTTAGGATTAAAGCAGCTTCTCCGGAGATTGAAGCAGGTAGTCTTTCGGGTGGAAATCAACAGAAGGTTGTACTTGGAAAATGGCTTGCAACAAAGCCGGATGTCTTGATTCTGGATGAGCCTACAAGAGGCGTAGATGTAAATGCCAAGTATGAAATATATACTGTAATAAATGAACTGGCAAAGGCAGGCATTGCAATTATTATGGTTTCAAGTGAATTGCCTGAGATTATCAACATGTGTGATAACGTTTGTGTTATAAGAGCAGGTAAGCTTGTTGGAAAGCTTGGAAAAGACCAGATGAATCAGGAAGAAATTATGAAGTATGCTGCAGGAGGCGTAGAGTAATATGAGTGAGAAGAAAAGAGAAGTAAATGCATTTGGAAAAAGAAATCCATTTACTTCAATTATAAAAGGCAATATAGGAATTATTGCAGTATTGATTATTATGTGCGTAATAGTGTCAATTGCAACGGATAAATTCCTTACAACAAATAATATAATTTCTGTTTTAAGACAAATTTCAATAAATACATATATCGCACTGGGAATGACACTCGTAATTATACTGGGACACATTGATTTGTCGGTTGGTTCAATTGTTGCGATGTCGGGAACCCTTACGGTTGGACTTACTGTAAATCAGGGAATGCCACTTATAGTAGCAATAATTATTGGATTGGCAGTAGGAACTCTTGCTGGATTTATCAGTGGATTTATAGTATCTCATTTTAAGGTACCTGCATTTATTATTACAATGGCAATGATGAATATTGCAAGTGGTATTGCATATGTGTATACAGGTGGACAGTCTACACGTATTACAGATAAGATGTTTATAGCTATAGGTACAGGATATTTGTTTAATGTAATTCCGCTTCCGGTAGTATATATGGTAATTTTGATTGCAATATTCAGTTTCCTTTTAAGCAAAACTAAATTTGGAACTTATGTATATGCAATTGGAGGAAACAGGGAAGCTGCAAGATTATCCGGTGTTCCTATTAAAAAAATAGAAATTATTGTATTTACGCTTTCGGGTGCGCTTGCAGCCTTCGCAGGACTTGTTCTTTGCTCAAGAATGTATTCAGGACAGCCATCAGTAGGAAGTGGATATGAATTGGATGCAATTGCCGCATGTGTACTTGGTGGAACATCAATGACCGGAGGAAAGGGCCGGATAAGTGGAACTGTATTTGGTGCGATGGTAATTGGAATTATTTCCAATGGATTAAATCTGATAGGAGTTTCATCTTATTGGCAGCTAATCATTAAGGGTCTCATTATTGCATGTGCAGTTCTGCTGGATTGTCAGAAGGATAAAATAGCGTTGTTAAAAAATAAGGTAAGGGCTGCAAAATAAATTGGAAAGGAAATCTGTTCGTTTTTTACGATACAGAGAAAGATAAGCAAATGGAAATTTTTCGTAAAATGTCTTTCGCGGATTCTACGGGAGATGCAATTCCGTTTTACCACGAAGGAAAATATCATATTTTTTCACTTACATCTCCACCGGGAACGACCGTCTATCCGGAGAGACTGCGTACAACCTGGAGCCATAGTATATCGGATGACTTAGTGCATTGGCAGGAGCTTCCGACGGCATTATATCCGGGGAAAGGAGATGAACCGGATGCTTCTGGAGTGTGGACCGGTTCAGTAATATATGGTGAAGGACAATATCATGCATTTTATACAGGATATTGTCTAACAGCGGAGTTTCAGCAGACCATATGTCACGCAACAAGCGATGATGGAATAACGTGGACAAAAGATATCGCAAATCCGGTTATTACTCCGATGACAGAGCTCTATGAAAAACTTGATTGGAGAGATCCGTATGTTTTTTATAATGAAGAAGATGAAAATTATTGGATTTTGATTTCAGCGAGAAGACTTGATATGCCGGTTACACGAAGGGGCTGTATAGTGCTGTACCGTTCAAAGAACTTAAAGGATTGGACGTATTATGGACCAATATATTCACCGGGGCATACAAACTGTCCGGAATGTCCGGAAATGTACAAGATGGGAGGTCACTGGTATTTGTCTTACTCAAGATTTTCAGAGTTTGTAAATACAATATACCGTGTATCAGAGTCTCCTTTTGGTCCGTGGAGAAAACCTAAAAAGGATGGTATTGGTGGAAGACGCTTTTATGCTGCTAAGTCAATGCAAAATGATGATGGAAGACGTTTTTATTTTGGATGGGCGCATGATCGTGCAGAGCAGAGTGACAAAGGTGAATGGTATTGGGGTGGAACATTTTGTATTCCACATGAGGTGGTGCCAACCGAAAATGGAGAGTTAAATGTAAAGTTACCATGTGAATATGAGCATATTTTTGATAAAGCTGTTAATTGGAAATATATATCAGTTCTTGGAAATGCAAAGAATTATGGTGAAAAAACTATAACATTGAATGCGCTGGAAAGCTGTTCATATGGATTTTTGAGACATACGGAAGAAAGCTATATGCTGACATGTAAAATAGTACCAAGAGAAACATATGATACGTTTGGTATTCTTTTAAAGTCTGATAAAGAGGCAAGTGGATGTTTATTCCTTGAATTTGATAAAGCAATGCAAAGGGTCTCATTTTTAAATCTTCCGATGGGAGTGGATCCATTTTGGGTACAGTCGTGTCAGGCGGTTCCGCCGGCAACCGAGCCTGGGCCGGATGGGGTGCGTGTCTGTGAGAAAACAATGCAAATTGAAGACGGAAAGGCAATAGACGTAAAGATTATTGTGGATCATGACATGATAGAGGCATTTATTGATGAACAGATAGCGTTCACATATAGAATATATGCCAAACCGGAATTTGAAACCGGTATAATTGCTCAGGATTCAAATGTTGAATTCTATAATTTAAGCATTTCCGGAAAATAATTGCGAATGGGAGAGACATGGATGGAAAAAGAATATGATATAGTTGCGATGGGAGAATTATTAATTGATTTTACACCGGCAGGAGTTTCAGAAACCGGCATGTGTCTTTATGAACGTAATCCGGGAGGGGCACCGGTAAATATGCTTACTGCAGCAGCTAAAGCAGGATTGAGAACAGCCTTTATAGGCAAGGTTGGAAACGACATGCATGGTAAATTCTTAATAGAAGCTGTTGAAAATCAAAATATTAACAGCGATGGTATTATATTGGATGATAATGTATTTACTACACTTGCATTTGTAAATCTTACAAAAGATGGAGAAAGATCATTTGCGTTTGCAAGGAAACCCGGAGCAGATACAATGATAGGGTACAAGGAAGTCGATACGGAATTATTACAGAATACAAAAGTTTTTCATGTGGGTTCACTCTCTCTTACTGATGAACCTGCACGTTCCACAACATTTCAGGCAGTGAAATGTGCAAAAAATGCAGGTGCAGTTATATCATATGACCCTAACTACAGGGCACCTCTTTGGAATGATGAGAAGACTGCTATAGAACGTATGCGTTCAATGCTTCCGTTTGCAGATATGATTAAATTGTCCGATGAAGAAACTGCTTTACTTACGCCATACGAAAATCCGGATGAAGCAGCAGACTATTTATTAGACCATGGAATAAAAATAGTTGCAGTGACACTCGGAAAAGAAGGGGTGTTAATATGTAATAGGAAGGATCATCAAAAGGTAAGTGGTTTTTCAAGTCAAGTAGTAGATACTACAGGGGCAGGAGATTCATTTTGGGGCGGATTTATGTCTCAATTTGTAAAAAGCAAACTTAACCCTGAAGATTGTTCTATTGAAGAATTAAAAAAATTTGCAAGGTATGGAAATGCAGTAGCAAGCCTGTGCATAGAAAAAAAAGGAGGAATATTGTCGATTCCTGAAGAAAAAGAAACTTTTAAACGTTTACAGCTAGGTGTGTGAAAAACAATCGTAGTGCAAAATAATTGAAATTATACGATTATAACCTCACTTTCAATTTTAATAAACATAGTAATGAAAAATGCAACATTTCTCTAAGAAATGTTGCATTTTTTATCTTACAGTTACTATATCGGACATCAATTCTAATACTTTACACCCAATTACAACTTATTTAAAAATTATATTTGCCCTTTATTGGTTGTATCTGCCTTTTTTGACGATCAATTCACACAAAAATACTTGTTCTTAGACGAAAAATGCAACATTTCTTAGAGAATTGTTACATTTCACATAAGCATGGAAACAGCTTAAATCAAGTGCACGGAGGTATACATAATGCTTAAATTAACGCTCAGAGAAGGAGAATATGTGAATATCGGGGACAACATCAGAGTTGTCTATGCCGGTGGAAGCGGAAAGAACGGACGGCTCATGATAGATGCTCCAAGAGAGATGAACATCTCAAGGTCAAACAATGATCCGAATCCTGAGAAGAGAAAAGATACATATTATCCGGAGCCAAAGATTTCAGAGGAAGCACAGCATGAAATCAAGAAGATTATCTGGAATGAAAGACAGAAGAAGGCAAAGCCGGCTAAAGCAGATAAAAAAGCATAAGTAGACAAGTTAATAGGCGGCTGTGGCAAAAGCCACACCCGGGAAGCCGCTTGTTATAGAAAACCGCAACTGCTTAAATAAAAAATAAACACAAAGCAGCTGCAAAATCCTCGGGAAAAGGATTTCCAGAGGTCAAACATAATAACCCACGAACGTGGGACAAGGAGGATTATATTATGGTAGTACAACACAACATGCAGGCAGCAAATGCCAACAGAATGCTCAACGTAACAACAAGCGCACAGTCAAAGAGCACAGAGAAGCTTTCTTCTGGTTACAAAATTAATCGCGCAGCTGATGATGCAGCAGGACTTACAATATCTGAGAAGATGAGAAAACAGATTCGTGGACTTGATCGTGCTTCAACAAATGCTGAGGATGGGGTTTCTTCTGTACAGACAGCTGAGGGTGCTCTTACAGAGGTCCACTCAATGCTCCAGAGAATGAACGAACTTGCAACACAGGCTGCCAATGGTACAAACTCAAAGGATTCAGACCGTCAGGCTATCCAGGACGAGATTGACCAGTTAACAACTGAAATCGATCGTGTATCTGAAACAACCAAGTTCAATGAGACATACCTCTTAAAGGGTGATGCCGGAACAAAGACAATCAACATGAAAGCTCATGACGCAGGTCTTAAGGGAACACTGACAGACAATGGCGATGGAACAGCTACATTCGTAATGGATACTCTTAATGCAGGTGACAAAGTTTCTATCGGTGGAAAGAATTATACTATCGGTGGAGAGACTGCTGATGTTACATCAATGCTTACAGCTGCAGGAATTACAGATAAGGCTGGAGATAAAGTTACAATTAATGGAAAAGAGTACACATACTTCGATAAAGCATCTGACGGAAATACAGTATTGACAAATAAAGGATATTATGAGACTGCACCGGATAAGGCAGATGCAACTACTGCTTCACCAACATATGCTGATAGTACTGCGATTGGTGCTGCCACAGGTACAATTTCTGTTGGCACTAAATCTGTAACAAAGATGAAAGACGCTGGAGCGGATGGAATTGACGATACAGACACAACTGTAATCTCTAAAAAGAAAGCATACGAACTCGCATCAAAGGAATTACTTAAGGCTAATCAGATTGGTGATACCGAAGGAAATGCTAAAGTAGGTGTCGGTGCTGTTGATACAGCTGTTGACCTTACAAATGGAACAGGAACATTCAAAATTCAGACTGGTTCTGCAAAAGTTGCCAACACATTAAGCTTCAGTCTCCACGTAGGTTCTGACGCTGATATGACAAACAAGATTCAGGTTGACATTGACTCTATGGATTCTGCAAGCCTTGGCATCAAGGGTATCAACGTTAAAGATGATTCAGGAAACGCTGCTACATACGCTATCGACGCTATCTCAGATGCAATCAGCAAGGTTTCATCACAGCGTTCATCACTCGGTGCAGTTCAGAACCGTCTTGAGCACACAATCAACAACCTCGATAACGTTGTTGAGAATACTACAACAGCTGAGTCTCGTATCCGTGATACAGATATGGCTAGTGAAATGGTTAACTACAGCAAGAACAACATTCTTGCACAGGCTGGACAGTCTATGCTTGCACAGGCTAATCAGTCTAACCAGGGTGTACTTTCACTCTTACAGTAATCATCTACAATTTAATGTTGTACAAAGCAGGAAGAGCTCGAAAGGGCTCTTTTTGTTGTACACTTTTTTCTATTAGAATGAAAAGTACAATCATTTATTCCCGAATAAATTGCAGACACTCCATATATAGTAGTATAATAACAATAATTAATACACCTAATTGCACAAACAGGAATTGGCGATAAGCATGAAAAGAGGTTTACACTATGGACGTAAGAAAAATGAGAAACGATTTACTGGGAAAGCGCCTTGTGGCTGCGCTTGAGTCGCGCAACATGGAGGCTTATTATGTAGAGACAAAGGAGGAGGCTGTTAAGAAGGCTCTGGAGCTGATTCCAAAGGGCAGCTCAATCAATATGGGCGGTGCCACATCGGTGAAGGAATGTGGTCTGTATGAGGCTCTCTCAAACGGAGATTATCAGTTTTATGACAGGGACAAGGTGTCTACGCAGGAGGAGAAGCAGGAGATAGCGCTAAGGGCATTTACATCGGATTATTTCCTTGGAAGTGTCAATGCGATGAGCGAGGATGGCGTATTTATCAATATCGACGGAAATGCAAACCGCGTGGCGGCATATGCTTACGGACCGAAGCATGTGCTTCTTATAGTAGGCATGAACAAGGTAGTAAAGACCGAGGCAGATGCTATGAGCCGTGCGAGAAATGAGGCAGCGCCAATCAACGCACAGCGCTTTGGCATCGACACACCATGCTCTAAGAAGGGCACCTGCTTTGACTGCAAGAGCCCACAGTGTATATGCTGTCAGATTCTGACCACACGCTTTTCAAGGGTGAAGGGACGTTTCCAGATTATTCTTGTGGATGAGAATCTGGGTTTTTAGTAACTGTTCAGTACAGAAATATGCGGTACCGCATATTTCGTAAGAAAACGTATATTATGTAGGAGCAAGCGCCCATCAGCGCAGCTGATTCTTATGCGCTTGCGGCTCGCAACTGTGAAGGTACTGAACAGTTACGACTTTTAATATATTGACCCTCATATCGTTTTTATGCATTATACGGACAGGAAATATACGCAAAAAATATACGGATAAGAAACATACAAAAAGGAATATAAGAAAATGGGATATTTAATCAGTGAGACAACAAAAGAGGAGCGCGAGGCAATTGTGGCTGAGTCGCTTGGCAATATCGAGGCTACCTGTGATGGCTGCATGTCGGGGCTTGCCGAGATGTATCAGGACTATATTGATGGAAAGAAGGAGCTTCGAGAGATAAATATGGAGTTCAATGCCAGGTATGTGCACGGTGAGGATATGCCGGGGCGAAGCGGCTGCGGATATAAGTAATTTGTGGCGGGAGCAGCAGGGGTTATTCACAGCACATGCATACTTGGCGCTGCATACAGTAAGCCTGCGGATTTTGGAAAGAGCTATCAGGAGGCGAAAAATCTTATCCCCAAAAAGGATATTTTACCCAATCCGACCAACAAGAAGGTAATCAGTGCAAGTTCCATGGGCATATACAAGTATATGTTCAACAGTGGTAATCAGCCTTGACGACTCGATGGAATATCTGGATGTAGTTAACTGTATTCTTGTAAAAAGGCTTATGTTTAATTAGTTACTGTAAAAACGCACAAACAAATTGTGCAAAATCAACATTGCAAACCTGCTTAATTAAGTTTATTATACGAACTAAGCAAAGGCGCTGGAGAAAATACTCCGGCGCCTTTTTTAATCATTAGGTATTGTCTATCCAAGCAAAGCCTTATCAGAAGCAAATTCCTCGCCGGAAACCTCCTCAAACTTCATGAGCAGATCCTCCACAGTGAGGTTTTTCTTTTCCTCGCCTGAGATATTAAGGACAACCTGTCCGTTATTCATCATGATGAGTCTGTTGCCGTGAGCGATGGCATCACGCATGTTGTGTGTAACCATCATGGCTGTCAAGCTGTTCTCCTTGATGATTTTGTCTGTGAGAGTGAGCACCTTTGCGGCTGTCTTCGGGTCGAGGGCGGCGGTGTGCTCATCCAAAAGCAGCACCTTCGGCTTCTGGAGTGAAGCCATGAGCAGTGTAACAGCCTGACGCTGTCCACCTGAGAGCAGACCAACCTTTGAGGTCATTCGATCCTCGAGTCCCAGGTCAAGCTCCTTTAAAAGCTCGTGGAATTGCTCCTTTTCAGCCTTTGTAATACCCCAGCCAAGACCACGGCGCTTTCCGCGGCGAGCGGCAAGTGCGAGGTTTTCATCAATCTGCATGGTTGCGGTAGTTCCTGTCATTGGATCCTGGAACACACGTCCCAGAAATGATGCACGCTTGAACTCAGGGAGTCCCGTGACATCCACTCCATCGATGAGAATTGAGCCATCGTCCACAGGCCATGTGCCTGCAACGGCATTGAGCATGGTCGATTTTCCGGCACCGTTTCCACCGATAACTGTGACGAAATCACCTTCATCAAGCTTTAGGTTTACACCATTTAGGGCATGCTTTTCATTGATTGTGCCCGGATTGAAGGTTTTATGTACGTTTCTAATCTCTAGCATTTATTTGCCCTCCTTTGCATTAAGTGCTGCGGCAGAGCGCTTGCCGGCCTTTTTGAAGGAGGCCTTGCTCTTACCCTTCAGGTAAGGCACCGCAAGGAAAATAGCCACGATGATTGCAGTGAAGAGCTTTAAGTCATCACTTGGCATCTGCAGCCACAGAACGATTCCGATTACAATGTAGTAAACGATTCCACCAAATATAACAAAGATAAGCTTTCCCATGAAATTCATGTGCTTTCCGAGGATTGCATCGCCGAGCACCTCACCGATGATAACTGCGGCAAGACCGATGACGATTCCGCCACGGCCCATGTTTACATCGGAAAAGCCTGAGTACTGTGAAAGCAGGCCGCCTGAGAGCGCTACAATTGCATTTGAGAGCGCAAGACCGATGAGCTTCATGTTGTCAATGTTGATACCCTGAGCCTTGCTCATTGCAGGGTTGCAGCCTGTGGCACGGATAGCAGAGCCCTGCTCCGTTCCGAAATACCAGTAAAGCACCGCGATAATTACAACCGAGAAAATCACACCGACAATTATCGCATGAGTCAGATTGCGTGATGAAAGCACCAGATTATATTTATCTGCGCTAAGTGCCTGGTTGGCGTGACGCTGCATGATATTTAAGTTGATGGAGTAGAGCGCTATCTGTGTAAGGATTCCTGCCAGAATCGGAGGAATGCCGAGCTTTGTATGTAAGAGACCTGTGCAGAGTCCTGCGAGCAGACCGGCAATACATGCGCAAAGCAGTGAAACACAGATATTGTAGCCGTTAATCGTCATCATAACGGTTACGGCACCACCTGTTGCAAATGAGCCATCAACCGTCAGATCTGCGAAGTCCAGCAGTCTGAAGGTGATGTAAACACCGAGTGCCATGATACCCCATATCAGGCCCTGGGCTATATTGCCCGGAAGGGCATTGGTGAATGCAACCGGATTTAAGGTTGCAAAATAATTCATTAGAATCATTTTATTAAATACCTCCATAGTGCAGCTGTTTATTCAGCTGAGATTTCCTCATATCCGTCAGGAACTGTGATTCCAAGCTCCTTGGCGCGGTCCGGAAGGTACTCCTTAGTGAACTTAGGAGCGCTCTTAACCTCCATAGTTTTGATGTCTGTACCATTTACAAGGATATCGTAAGCCATCTCACCTGTTGTGTATCCAAGGTCATAGTAGCTGATAGAAAGTGTTGCCACACCACAGCCCTTAGCGATTCCTTCCTCGCCAGCGAAGATAGGTTTCTTAGCCTGTGAAGCGACATTATTGATAGCCTCTGTACATGAAGCAGCAGTGTTGTCAGTTGGGATGTAGATTGCATCAGATGCATCACATGCGCTCTGTGTTACTGCAGCAACATCATTTGAATCAGAGAAAGTGTACTCTTTTACAGTGTATCCCTCGTCCTCAAGGTATTTGGTAATAGTTGTTGACTGGTAGATACTGTTTGGCTCAGATGAGCAGTAGATGATACCGATGTTCTTTGCATCCGGGAAGAGCTCCTTGATGCATTTAGCCTGCTCATCGAGTGGAGCGAGGTCTGTAGTACCTGAAATATTCTTTCCTGTAGTGCCTGACCAGTCTGACATATCAAGAGCTGTAGCGTAGTCTGTGATAGATGTTCCGAGAATCGGAATAGAGTCTGTGGCTGCTGAAGCGGCCTGAAGAGCTGCTGTAGCATTTCCAAGGATAAGGTCGTAGTCGTTTGTGACGAACTTGGTGCAGATTGTAGAGCATGTAGAAGCATCTCCTGCGGCATTCTGCTCGTCAAAGGATACATCATCTCCGAGCTTGTCCTTTAATGCGTCCTCAAAGCCCTTTGTAGCGGCATCGAGAGCCTCGTGCTGTACGAGCTGGCAGATACCTATCTGATATTTGGCACCGGATTTTTTACCTGACTGTGTGCCGCCATTTGCTGAACCGGAATCTCCACATCCGGCAAGTCCAAGAACCATTGTTCCTGCAAGAACAAGTGAAGCTAAAATTTTAGATCTCTTTTTCATGATAATTCCTCCTTTTATCAGCGCTTTAAAGCGTTGATGCATCAATTAGGTAAATTATATTCACTTATTAATGAGAAGTCAAGAGAAGATGAGGAAAAAGTGGAGCTTATGGTCTCCATTTGTTTGATAGCATCATATTTCGCTGGGTTTTGGGAGCTGTTTTAGGGATTTCGGCTGTTTCAGCTGCTTTTTTTCAGAATTTTTCCAGTTTTTGGGCTGGGTTAGGGGAGCTGTTTTAGGAATTTCAGCAGTTTCAGCTACTTTTTTTCAGAATTTTTCCAGCTTTTGGGCTGGGTTAGGGGAGCTGTTTTAGTGATTTCAGCGGTTTCAGCTACTTTTTTCTAGAATTTTTCCAGCTTTTGGGCTGGATTGGGGAGCTGTTTTAGAAGTTTTATGGATTACAGCTACCCAATGCCTGCCAGCTATCAACATATGGTTATTGTACATTATGCTAAAGAATAAAAATGATGGTTCATACTGGATTTGTGGAGAGGGTATTGGAACAGAACAAAAAACGGTTTTAGGGTAAGCAGATTATACGGTTACATGCAGCAGTGAATTTGTGTCGTATGGATTTCCACACTAAAATTATTAAAAAACTTCGCATTAAAAGAAATCATCTTAAAATGCGAAGCTTTTATTTACATAATTATTCAGCTATAACCTTGGCAAATTTCTTTTTACCACGTCTGATGATAAGACCCTCGCCCTTGAAATCGTCGAGAGTGTATTTGGTAGAGATATCAGTTACCTTCTCGTCTGCAACTGAAACACCGCCCTGCTGGATATTTCTGCGGCCGTCTCCTCTTGAATCGCAAAGCCCTGCTTTTACTAAAACAGAGATGATATCAAGCTCTCCGTCAGGGAAGTCCTCTGCTGTGATGGTAACTGTAGGCATATTTGCGTTGTTGGCTCCGCCTGCGAAAAGTGCATGGCTTGCCTCTTTAGCCTTTGTGGCTTCCTCCTCACCGTGAACAAGCTTTGTAAGCTCGAATGCCAGGATTTCCTTGGCTTCATTGAGCTGTGCGCCCTCCCAGCTTTCCATCTTGTCAATCTCTTCGAGAGGAAGGAAAGTGAGCATTCTGATACACTTAAGAACATCGGCATCAGAAACGTTTCTCCAGTACTGGAAGAACTCGAATGGTGTAGTCTTGTTAGGATCAAGCCATACTGCACCTGACTGTGTCTTGCCCATCTTCTTGCCCTCAGAGTTTAGGAGCAGATTGATTGTCATAGCGTATGCATCTTTTCCAAGCTTACGTCTGATGAGCTCTGTTCCACCGAGCATGTTGCTCCACTGGTCATCTCCACCGAACTCCATGTTGCAGCCGTATTTCTGGAAAAGTGTGTAGAAATCGTAGCTCTGCATGATCATGTAGTTAAACTCAAGAAATGAAAGACCCTTTTCCATACGCTGCTTGTAGCACTCAGCTGTAAGCATACGGTTTACTGAGAAATGAGCACCAACCTCGCGGAGCACATCCACGTAGTTTAAGTCCATCAGCCAGTCAGCGTTGTTTACCATGATAGCTTTTCCCTCGCCAAAGTCGATGAAGCGGCTCATCTGTTTCTTGAAGCACTCTACATTGTGATTGATAGTCTCTGTTGTCATCATCTGGCGCATATCTGTACGTCCTGATGGATCACCGATCTGTGCTGTACCTCCACCGATAAGCACGATAGGCTTGTTTCCGGCCATCTGAAGTCTCTTCATAAGGCAAAGAGCCATGAAGTGTCCAACGTGAAGGCTGTCCGCTGTAGGATCAAAGCCGATGTAGAAGGTTGCCTTTCCATTGTTTATAAGCTCCTTGATTTCTTTTTCGTCTGTTACCTGCGCGATAAGACCGCGGGCAACTAATTCATCATAAATTGTCATGATTTTCCTCCTGATAGATTGAATTTATATTCTGAAAAATAAAATATCCCCCTCATCCATTTAAGGACGAGGGGGATTTCTCGCGTTACCACCTTAATTTGCATCCTGCTCGCACAGGAATGCCTCCGTGAGTTGTCACACATTATTCGACATATATTATATAGTGAAAATAGCCGATTCTGCTAACACTCCGGCACTATAACGTGTGCCAATACGTTGCAGCTTATTAATCGAACCGGGGATATTTAACCATCCGGTATGACGTTCGGTGCAAAGCTCCGGGATGTATTCCAGATCTGTTTTCCTTGCGCCTCTCACCTGCCGGCAGCTCTCTGTAAGTATTGCAGAAATGTACTTATTCCCATCAAAGCCTGTTGAAATGTAATTATGCTTCAATTGACGATATTATAGCTGTTTAAGAAGGGATTTGTCAAGGGTACAAAAAGCAGTGATTACTTTAATGGTATATCCGGGTCAGAAAAGCTATTGCAAAAAAGTATAAAAAAGTATAAAATAATAGAAAAAGTATAAAAAGATATAAAAACCTATAAAGAGTTATAGAAAGTATAAAAAAGTATAAAGATTTTTGAATATCATATCATAATATATTGAGGTGAATTTATGCAGAATCCATTTACTACAACCTTCAGTAAGACTCCGGAATACACATATATCCATACAGAGAAAACAGAGGAGATACTGGAAAACTTTATTTACGATAATCCGTCGGAGTCGGTATATAAGATAACCGGTGTCAGAGGCTCCGGTAAAACCGTTATACTTGCAAAGGTGGAGGAAGAATTAAGAACCAATGAAAGCAGATATATAAACTGGCTTGTTTTTGATGTAAATCCTGCAAGAGATATACTGGGACAGATAGCGGCAATGCTTGTAAAGGCCGGTTTTGGTTCACAGGATAAGAAAACAACAGGGATAAACTTCTCTGCAACAGTGATGGGAACAGGTGGTGGAATCGGTTATACGGCAGAAAACAATAATAATTTCTTTGATATAGGTGTAGAAGTTGAGACAATGATACAGGCTGCACAGAAAAAGGGGAAGAAGATACTTATAGGAATAGATGAGGTTTCAAAGTCCGAAGAGATGATAAAATTTGCGTCTGAATATGGCAGATGGCTCAGAGCAGGGTATCCGGTTTATTTTGTGTGTACAGGCTTGTATGAAAATATACAGGAATTGAGCAATGTCAAAAATCTTACATTTTTCAGAAGAGCGGCAACAGTTAAAACGGAGCCTCTTAATATGATACGAATGACTGAAATGTATAAGAGTAAGCTGGATATTGACAGTAATGAGGCTCGTGAAATGGCGAAAATTACAAAAGGATACGCATATGCATTTCAGGAATTGGGAGTGTTGTATTTTAAGAAAAAGTTGGATGAGTTGTTAGAAGATATTTTACCAAAACTCAAAGCTGAATTGTTTGCATATTCTTATGAAAAAATATGGGAAGAGATGACTGAAATGGACAGGTTTCTTGCAGGACTTTTGACAGAAAAGGAAGAATACAAGCGTGAAGAAGTGCTTAAGCTTATGGGAGAGAAGTCAGGAAGCTACTCTATGTACAGGGATCGTCTTATAAAAAGAGGTATATTAAATACCAGACAGGGCTATATCTCGCTTGCACTTCCGTATTTTGGTGAATATATAAAGGAATATTGTTAGAATCTCGAAATGAAGCTTTTTAAATATTGCACTCTGACCTGTGGTGATGTATACTTTGAATAACAAACAAACTTTGGTTATGAAAGGGAGAAAAAATGAGCACATATAGCACATATTATACTATTATGAGTATGATTGACGGCTTTAAGTCGTTTATCAATCTGGCAGTTATGGTACTGACAATTGTTGCATCATGGATTATGTATGCAAAGGCAGGAGAGCACGGCTGGGCGGCTATTGTTCCGTTTTACAGCTCATATGTAAAATTCAGGATTGCAGGGAAACAGAAGCTGTTCTGGGGATATCTTGTGGCAAGTATCGCAAGTATAGTAGGATGTATTTTATTGATGTATGAGATTATTGCCTCAGGACTTTCCGTTATGACATCCAGTTATATGGGGTCGTATTATGATTCTACCTATGGATATGCCGGAAACCGCATCGGAGCGCACATGGGCATGCTGATATTTGCGCTTATTTTGATTATTGTAGCAATGATTGCGGCATTGGTTATGAATATCCTCTGCTGTGTCGGACTGTCACATGCGTTTGGCAAGGGAGCCGGATTTGCCTGTGGACTTATATTCCTCAATGTGATTTTTGTCTGTATTATTGCCTTCAACAAAAACATTGTTTATGTGGGAGATGGATATAATAGTAATAATAACTACTATAATCCATACGGTTCAAACGGATACGGTCAGCAGTACGGTCAGAACATGTACGGAAACGGAGCAAACCAGCAGTACGGCCAGAATATGTACGGAAACGGAGCAAACCAGCAGTACGGCCAGAACATGTACGGAAACGGAGCAAATCAGCAGTACGGCCAGAACATGTACGGAAATGGAGCAAACCAGCAGTACGGCCAGAACATGTATGGAAACGGCGCAGCTCAGGGAGGGGATGCTCAAAATTCCTACGGGACATCACAACAGCAGTCATGGAATGATGAGTATAGCAACAAAGATTACGAATAATAATTAAGAATAAATCGCGTGAATAAATAATAGATAAGAAATAAGAATAAAGCGTATGAATAGAAACTATAAATAAATGTTATAGTACAAATTTGTATCATTCTCTTGACATATAGTGTCAGAGGGCTATAATACAAAACAAGATTTAAATAAATATGTTCACCAAAATTCGTTGATGAGAACAAGGTCCGATTTGTATTTATTTTCAGAGAGCCTGTGGGCGGTGCGAACAGGCAATGATCAGATTGGAATATCCTCTCTAAGAAGCAGGCTGAAAGCATTAAGTGTGTCTGTAAACCTCGCCGGTGTCCACCGTTATATGGAAAGCATATGCTGGTATGCAGAGTGTCACAGTAATACACTGTGGAATCAGGGTGGTAACGCGGATTATTTCGTCCCTTTTCAGATTATGTCAATCTGGAAAGGGATTTTTTAATTCCATAAAAGAGTTTTAGTGAGCAGAAAAATGTTAAGGAGGCTTACAATGAAAGCATTACAAAAAGTAAGTAAATTTTTATCAGACTACACATCGATAGTTGTCATAGCAATCGCCGTAGTCACATTTCTGGTTCCGAATCTGATGGCCTGGGTAAATCAGATGCTGTTTGTGGATCCGGTATCCAACAAGTTCACATGTCAGTCAATCATTATCGGAATCATCATGTTTAGTATGGGACTTACACTTACGACACAGGATTTCAAGATACTTGCACAGAGACCATTTGATATATGTGTAGGTGCAATCGCACAGTATCTTATCATGCCGTTTCTCGCATTTGGTATCTCAAAGGCATTGAATCTGCCTGATGGAATCGCACTTGGACTTATCCTCGTAGGCTGCTGTCCTGGTGGTGTTTCTTCAAACATCATGTCATACCTCTGCGGTGGTGATGTGGCATTCTCAGTTGGAATGACAACAGTTTCCACATTGCTCTCACCATTTATGACACCGCTTCTGGTATCATTGCTTGCAAGCGGAACACATGTCTCAATCAAGGCGCTTCCGATGTTTGTGTCAATAATTGAGACTGTAATCTTTCCTGTAGCGGTTGGATTTTTACTCAACTACCTGCTTGGAAAGAAAAAGGCATTTGCCGAGGCTCAGAAGGTTATGCCGGGTATTGCGGTGCTTGGCCTGGCATTCGTTGTAGGTGGTGTTGTATCATCACAGGGCTCAAAGTTCTTTACATCAGGAGTAGTAATTTTTGCGGCAGTTCTGCTACATAACGGACTTGGATATCTGCTCGGATACGGTGCAGGAAGGCTGGTAGGCATGAACACAGCCAAGAAGAGAACCATCTCTATCGAGGTTGGTATGCAGAATGCAGGTCTTGCCACAAACCTTGCCACCACTACAGCACAGTTTGCTTCAACACCTGAATCAGCCATCATCTGTGCAGTGTCATGTACATGGCATTCAATCTCAGGCACACTGCTTGCCGGAGCCTTTGCATTAAAGGACAAAATGGCTGCTAAAAAGGCAGAAGAAGCCGCTGAGACAAAGACAGCATAAAGAGAATGAATACCTATTATAACCGATTGGTAAATTAAACAAAAATTATAGAAACTAAAAATAAATTATGTATAAAATATTTATTGAAATTTGTAAAAAAAAGAGTAAACATAATATACAAATAAAATTAAGATAAACAAAAGAAAGAGGTAATAATATGAGTGGAATCTTAATGATGGTAATAGCCATTGTTGTGCTCGGTGGAGCATACTTATTATATGGCCGTTATCTGCAAAACAAATGGGGCATTGATCCAAATGCCAAGACTCCTGCCTACGAGATGGAGGACGGAGTGGACTATGTACCGGCCGATACCAATGTAGTATTCGGACATCAGTTTGCATCTATCGCAGGTGCAGGCCCAATCAACGGACCAATTCAGGCAGCTATTTTCGGATGGCTTCCAGTTCTGCTTTGGATATTAATTGGTGGTGTATTCTTTGGAGCTGTTCAGGACTTTGCATCTATGTACGCTTCAGTTAAGAACAAGGGCCGTACAATCGGTTACATCATCGAGGAGTACATCGGTAAATTAGGAAAGAAATTATTCCTGTTATTCTGCTGGCTGTTCTGTATACTTGTTGTTGCAGCCTTCGCAGATGTCGTAGCCGGAACCTTCAATGGCTTTGCTGCTGATAAAGCAGGCGAGGTTACAAAGGTTGTAGCCAACGGAGCAGTTGCAACTACGTCAATGCTTTTCATCATAGAGGCAGTTGCACTTGGTTTCTTCCTTAAATACTCTAAGTTCAACAAATGGATTAACACACTTGTTGCAATCGCATTACTTATAGTAGCTATAGCACTGGGACTCAATTTCCCAATGTATTTAAACCTTGGCGTATGGCACATAATTATATTTGCATATATACTTATAGCCAGTGTTACACCTGTATGGGCACTGCTTCAGCCGCGTGATTACCTTAACAGCTACCTGTTAATCTTCATGATCGTAGGTGCGGTAATCGGTGTATTCGTTGCAAACCCTGCTTGTAACCTTGAGGCTTTCACAGCATTTGCAATCCCTGATGCAAACGGAAACCCACAGTATCTGTTCCCAATCTTATTCGTAACAATTGCCTGTGGTGCAGTTTCAGGTTTCCATTCACTTGTATCATCAGGTACTGCTTCTAAGCAGATTAAGAATGAGAAGAACATGCTTCCTGTTTCATTCGGTGCCATGCTTATGGAGAGTATGCTTGCAATCCTTGCTCTTATCGCAGTAGCATCATTTGGTAAGGGAGAGGCAGCAGCTCAGGGACTTACAACACAGCCACAGATTTTCGCAGGAGCTATCGCAAACTTCCTGACAGTAATCGGTTTACCACACTCACTTGTGTTCACACTGATTAACCTTGCCGTATCAGCCTTCGCTCTGACATCACTTGATTCAGTAGCCAGAGTCGGACGTCTGTCATTCCAGGAGTTCTGGCTTGATTCAGACACAGATGATGACAATATGAGTCCATTTGTCAAGCTGATGACAAACAAATACTTTGCAACAATCATCACACTGGTACTTGCATATATGCTTACAAAGGTAGGCTATGCAGAGATCTGGCCACTATTTGGTTCAGCTAACCAGCTCTTATCAGTACTTGCACTTGTTGCCTGCGCAGTATTCTTAAAGAAGACAAAGCGTCAGGGCTGCATGCTCTGGATTCCAATGGTATTCATGATGGCAGTTACATTTACTGCACTTGGCATGACAATCTACAAGCTTACAAAGGCATTATTCTCTGTAGGACTTGACCTTGGAAATTCATTACAGCTTATATTCGCAGTATTACTGCTCATCCTTGGTGTACTTGTTGCAATTCAGGGTGTGAAGAAGCTCTGTGAGAAGTCAAAAGACGAGAAAGCTGCAGCTTAGTATTTAAGGCAGAATATTAATGGGAGCCTGATATCAGGCTCCCAATTCTCTGTCCTTTCCCATGAAAAATACTGCTAAAGCTTCCGGACCAACATGGCTTCCGGTGCAGAAATCATAGGTGGTATTTATCACATCGCGCACCTTTATGCGCTTTTTAATCTGTTCAATCACATAGAGCGAATCCTCATATGCGTCAGCATGTGCCACTCCGATAATCTGATTTTCAGGGTCTGTAATGTTGTCGCATAACAGATTGACAAGCTCATTTAATACGGCTTTTCGGCCACGACATTTTCTGAACTGTACAATATATCCGTCCTTGCTACCCCTTAGGATAGGCTTGATACTTAGCATGTTGCCAACCAAAGCGGTGGTTCCGCTTAATCTGCCGGTTCTTGCAATATACTTTAAATTGCCCACGGTAAACACACCATTTAATCTGGCAGGATAGGTCTCTATCGTGTCAGCCACCTCATCAAAGCTCATGCCCTTCTCACGCATTTCGCTGGCGTATATTGCGAGAAGCCCCTGTCCGAGGGAAGCATTTAATGAATCCACCAGGCGTATTTTCCTGCCGTTACTGCAATCATCAAGGACAGCATCGGCTGCGACACGGGCTGAGTTGTAGTTGCCGCTTATGTTTTTGCTGAGGGAGAAATACAGGATATCCTTGTCTGCCTCAATGATTTCCCTGAAGGTATCCTCAAAGATTCCGCTGCTGATAAGTCCGGTCTTTACCTCGGCACCTTCTCTTATAGCATCATAGTATTCCTTTCCCTTTGCCCGCTCCTGTTCCGGTGTGAGGTCAGGCTCAAAGCAGGTCATTTCCTTTCCGTTGACAAGGTTTACAAATGATAGCACCTTGATTTTATATTTTTTACATAGCTCTGCAGGAATGTTTGCCGCAGAGTCAACAATTATTTCAAACATATTTACCCTCGTATTTCTATAATAATTGGTTAACTGTAGTTATGCATCACATACATTGCAATTATATTCCATTAATATATGTGGTTGCAAAGGATAGTATATGTAGTTTTTGATACTATGTCAATGACTTTTGCTATGTTTAGTAAAAATTTAGAATATTTAGATAGAGTTATCAGGGATGTAGTGTTATAGTAGAAATAATAGATATATAGATTCAATGAAACAGAGGAAAAATATGAATGATATAAAATTAGGCTGTCACGTAGGCATGGCAGGAAAAGATATGTTTCTGGCATCAGCCAGGGAAGCAGCGTCATATGGCGCGAATGTGTTTATGCTCTACACCGGGGCACCACAGAACACGAGAAGAAAGGAAATCTTTGAGCTCAACATAGACGCAGGCTGGGAATATGCACATGAGCATGGGATAAATGAGATAGTGGTCCACGCGCCATACATCATAAATCTGGCAAACACCGTGAAGCCTGAGACGTACGAGCTGGCAGTGGAGTTTCTGGAAAAGGAGATAGTAAGGACTGCGGCAATGAAGAGCCACATACTGGTGCTTCATCCGGGAAGTCATGTAAATGCCGGTGAGCAGGCTGGAATCGCACAGATTGTAAAGGGACTTAACACAGTGCTCAATCAGAATAATGACGATGTGTTTATCGCACTTGAGACGATGGCAGGAAAGGGCAGTGAAATAGGCCGTTCCTTTGAGGAGCTTAAGGCAATCTATGATGGAGTGGACAGGAAGGAAAGGCTGCGTGTCTGCTTTGATACGTGCCATGTAAATGATGCAGGATACGATATTGTGAACCATTATGATGAGGTTTTTGCGGAGTTTGACAGGGTGATAGGGCTTGAGCAGATAGCGGTATTTCATGTGAATGACAGCTTAAATCCTCTCGGAGCACACAAGGACAGGCATGCAAATATAGGCAAGGGAACCATCGGTTATGATACATTGCACCGCCTGGTGCATGATGAGACCTTTGCAAATGTACCAAAGATTCTGGAAACACCATGGCTTTGTGAGGAGGGCTCTGCGAAGAAGACTATTCCTCCTTATAAAGAGGAAATTGAATGGCTTCTTAAATAAGAAGGTGGCTAAAAATGTATGGAGAGGTTTTGCATTACAGACAGTAAGATAATGGAGGCATAATAGATGAAGGAAAAAACCTACGAGGGAACTAAAAAAACACAGAATGGTTTAAAGAGAATGTTTTTTTCAGCGCTTGCGATATTATTGCAGGCAGTTTTCATGGTCTATATGTTTACAAGGCTAAATGAATATGCGGCAGCGATAAATACGACCACAAGCATCCTGGCGATCATACTTGTGCTCGGACTGTACAATCGTGAGCAGACCGCATCCATGACTACACCATGGATTATACTGATACTGGCATTTCCGATAATGGGAGTGTCGCTTTACCTGTTAGTCGGACTAAACGGCGCACCGCATAAGATGCGTGCACGGTTTGAAGAGGTGGATTCCATGCTTCTTCCATGCCTGCCGGAAAATGCAGACACACTATCCGATATGTATGAAAAGGTGCCACAGGCAGCGGGAATTTCAACATACCTGGCAAAAAATGCACTATATCCGGTATATCAGAACACGGATGTGACATATTATGATCAGGCGTCAAAGGGACTCGAAGCGCAGCTTAGCGATTTATCAAAGGCAAAGAAATTTATTTTTATGGAGTATCACGCCATAGAGGACAAGGAATCGTGGCACCGTATCCAGAAGGTGCTCACGGAGCGTGTGCAGGCAGGAGTCGAGGTCAGGGTATTTTATGATGATATGGGCTCAATCTTTTTCATAGACAGGGATTTCTCGGAAAAGATGGAGAAGCTTGGCATCAAATGCAGGGTGTTCAACCCGGTTGCACCTGCCTTTAACATGTTTTTAAACAATCGTGACCATAGAAAAATCACGGTAATTGATGGAAAAATCGCATATACCGGCGGCTATAATCTGGCAAATGAGTACTTCAACGTGACACACCCATACGGAATCTGGAAGGATACGGGAATCAGGCTCGAGGGAGATGCTGTCAAGTCGTTTACCATCGCATTTCTCGAGATGTGGAATGCATCAGAGCGCAAGGTGCCGCGCGAGGTGGATGTATCGCAATATCTGCTGCACTATGATTATGAGGCAAAACAGAGTGGATTTATCCAGCCATATGCAGACAGCCCTCTCGATAACGAGCAGGTGGGGGAGGATGTCTATATCAGCATGGCAAACAAGGCACAGCGTTATTGCTGGTTTATCACTCCTTACCTTATCATTACCGATGAGATGAGCCATGCGCTGACACTTGCCGCCAAGCGTGGAGTTGACGTGCGCATCATCACCCCGGGCATACCTGATAAGAAACCAATATACAGCGTGACACGCTCCTTCTACAACCAGCTTGTGAAGCATGGTGTGAGGATTTTTGAGTGGACACCGGGCTTTTGCCATGCAAAGATGAGTGTGGCAGACGATATAATGGCAACCTGCGGTACCATAAATCTTGACTACAGAAGCCTTTATCACCATTTTGAAAATGGCTGTTTTATGGCGGATTGTGAAGTGGTGCATGAAATCAGGGATGATTTTATCAGGCTTTTCGCTGAGTCAGCGGAGGTGACGGAGAAGTACAGGACCGGAAGAAGTGCAAGACGAAGGTTGGGGCAGTCAATTATGCGGCTGTTTGCAGGACTGTTGTAGACGGAAAACTAAGTTTTATTTAGGAAGTGAGAGCATATGAGTGATTACGACAGCAAAATCATAAGAAAGCAGATAAGAGTGTACGGCTCGGTGCAGGGAGTAGGTTTCCGCTACAGAACAGAGCACGCGGCTGAAAGCGTTGGTGCAACAGGCTGGGTGAGAAATGACCCTGATGGCTCGGTATTTATGGAAATACAGGGCACAGAGGAGCAGATAGACAGGGTATTTGCAATGGTGAGTCAGGGTACTTATGTAAATATAGAGAAAATGGATGCCAAATCAATACCGGTGGTTGAGGATGAGCGGGGATTTCATACGAGAGAATCGCTTGGAGACTTCTGGGGACTATGGCACAGATAAACGGAGGCATCATATATGTTTTTTATGATGGGAATAACGGACGGCAGGAAGGACTTTGACTTCAATCAGGTCATTACCTGCGATGAATGTGGCAGGTATGGCAGGTATCAGGTGTATATGACATACATGGTGCTGTCACTGTTCTTCATTCCGTGTTTTAAATGGAACAGGCACTACTATGTGCAGACCACATGCTGTAATGCGCTTTACGAGCTTGATCCGGAAATAGGACGCAGGATAGCAAGAGGCGAGGACGTGGAGATATTGCCACAGCATTTGCAGCGTGTAAATCCGCAGTATGGTTACGGCTTTGAAAATGGAAGTGGAAACACAATAAAAAGATGCAACAATTGTGGATATACAACTACAGAGGACTTCGAATTCTGTCCCAAATGTGGCAGGAAGTTGTAAAAATTAGGAGGAAAACACATGGAAACCTGGTATTACGATGTAGTGTCCATAGACGGAGACTATGCAAATCTAAAGAGATGCGATATTGAATCAGACGATCTGAAGCTTGTGGCAAGGGCACTGCTCCCACCAGAGATTATGGAGGGAAGCAGACTGAAATACGAGCTGATGCAATATGAGATAATTTAGTAACATATAACCTTGAAGTAGGAGATATTAAGAATGCGGCAGAAATCTACGCAAAAAATACTGTTATTTAGTGTAGCAGCACAAAAAGTGGAAAAAATAAAAGCCCTGTGCAAAACCCTTGGAATATCGGTGCAGCAGGTGGAAAAATCAGATTACGGACAGAAGCTCGGTGCGATAGCAGGAATAACCGGATTCAAAAAGGATGGTTCAAGGTATAGCGGAGCCGATTTTCCGGCGGAGCTTTTGGTCTTTTCCGGTATTAATTCATCACAAATGGATATCTTTCTGGCGGAATATAAGAAGGCGGGGATCGAACCAATCGGATGTAAGGCCGTCGTGACACCGGATAATGTATTTTGGAGCGCCGATAAGCTGTTTCGGGAGATATTTAAAGAGCACCTGTTTATGAGCAGGTAAATTGTAAATGTTATTATAAAATGAAAGAAAAACCTCTATCGTGCAATTTCTAATAATTTTTTCTTTATATTTGTGAGATAACTTCTACTTACAGGAATGGTAACGTTATTTGGCAAAAAAAGTTCATTAATTCTTAGAGATAAAACTTTATTGATATTAACAATATAAGATTTGTGAGCTCGAATAAAAAAAACTGGGAGTCGCTTTGATATTTCATTTAAAGAAGTTCTTTCGACAAATACATTTGATGTAGTATGAAGGATTACATCATGTCCATTTTTTTCTATATACATTATATCATTGTAAGGTATGCTAATAATATCGTTGCCCTTGTGATAATAATAAAATTCTCGACTAAATAAATGAATAAATTTATCGAGACAATTATTTATTGTGCCATAGTTAATTGGTTTTAAAAGATAGTTGAATGCTTGAACATCATAACCATCAAATACATATTCCTTAAATGCAGTAAGAAATATAATAATACCTGTGTAACCGCTTTCTCTGAGCTGTTTGCATGCATCAATTCCGTTGAATGAGTTATTGCAATTTAATTCGATATCAGAAAAGAATAAATCACATTTTAGAGTAGGCAAGGATTTAATAAATTTTTTATATGAATTAAGCCAAATAATATTTATTAAAATCCCTGTGTTAGCAGCCCATTTTTTTATTGAGTCTGAGAGTGTTATGAAATCACTTTCATTATCTTCAAGAATTGTGATGTTAATAATCATTAATTATCCTCCAATCAATTATCTAAAGGAAATAAAATAGAAACTGAGAAAATCTCAGTGCCGGGATCAAATTCTATGATGCCATTATATTTTTTTACAATCTCATTAATCCTTTTTATTCCGATGCCATGTTCGTTTTTATTAGAAGTTTTTGTGGTTAAAAGGTTGCCATTTCTTCCATAAAGATATATACCATTTGAACTATTTGATATAAATAGTAGTAGCATATTGTTATATGGTTTAATTTCAATTTCAAGTCTACGTTTAGTCATGTCTAACTTACAGTTGGCTTCTATTGCATTATCAAGTAAATTACTAATTAATGAACACAAATCCATATCTGAAATATTATAATTAGCTGGAAAATGAATCTGATGTTTTATAGAAATATTATTATCTAGTGCTTTCGAGAGTTTTGCTGTCATAATACAGTCAATGGGGATTATTCCAGTTGAGATTGTATATGATGTCCTTTCTATAGAGTTATTTATCTGATATATGTATTTTAAGGCGTCAGAATTTTTTTCGTTTTCTACAAGTTTATATAGAATGCTCATATGGTTCATGATGTCATGTTTAAATACCCTAAGATTATGGGTGGAATTAATTATTTCCTCATTTTGTCGAGCTTCCATTTGATTAATTGTAATACTCTGAATAAGTCTGTCATTTTTTCTTTTTCTTTTCCAAGTCTATAAATATATATGGAAATATATACAAATAAAAATAGTGTAAGTCCGAAAATAAATAAGAGTAAGTGGAAAAAGTTTTCAGTGTATATTGACTGTTTTAATAGAATAATAAGTACATTCTCTTCTAATATGACACATATAGTAGAAATTATGAAATAGGAAATTTTATCAAGTTTTCCTAAAACAAACACCTGTGGAGTAAAAAGCAAAAATATGATTACAAACAAGGCAATTATAGATATATATATTAAGGAAAAAAGTATTCGCATATTTCCCAAATATAATACCTGCGAGAGATTTATATTATAAAACTTTATTGGTATTAATAAAGTCAAAGCATCTGAAATTATTAGTATCAGGCAATAGATAAAAGAGACAAAAAAACTATTAAAAATAGGATTAACAAAAAATAATATTAAGAAAATAATATTAAGTAATAGTACAGATGTTAAAGAAATAATGGTAGATATCTTGCTTATATTCATAAGAGTAATTAATAGTGATTTACATAGTATGAATAATGTTTGTTCAGCCGTATGATAATGATATTGACGTTTAGTAAATTTTGCATTACAAATTACAGCAAATAGAAACGATTCTAATAGATTTATTATAAATTCCCAAATTATGTTAAACATATATTCTACTCCTTGATTAGTGTAAGTAAATTATAACAGATGCTCTTTTTTTCTACAATGAGCAATAACACTATCGGCAAGCTATTCACAGCCAATTTTATGTCGTTTGCGCCCAATATCTTGTATAAATTAATAAATTGTGTAATTCTTAGATTAAAATAAATATTCAGAACCGCCTAGTGAATATTTGTAAAACTGTACAATGCTCGTGCTTTACCGAGACTGCGAAGTAAAATTTGATCATATCTGTGGAATGGCTCTATTCGAGCTACCTTGAGAACAAGAAAATCTCTTAACAGAAAGGTATACATAAATGAAGAAAAATAAAATACTAGTTGGTGTTATATCAATTATGTTTGCAGGAATAATTACATTGGGGATAATAGAATGTAACAATAGCAATACAAAGGATAACGATAAATTATTTATTGGAAATGGCAAATTTTGTCAAGCAAAAAGGTTGAATGGATTGGGTGCCATTTATGATGACGACTATATTTTTTTTGATTGTGAGAATCAAATATATGAATCGTATAATTATTCTAATAAGAAAAACGACAAAAAGCTTAATGTGAATTGCAGAAACTCAGCTTGTTCACACAACAATGATAAGTGTGAAGCATATGTTGAACTTGGTGAGTATTTTGTTTTCAATAGTAAAATATACAAATATTATAACAAAAGTAAAGTTGTATCAGGTGAAAATAGGTTGTATGGTTCTATTGTTGAGGAAGAATCAGGAAAAACGGTCTTTAAAAATTCTATTCCAACTGATATGTCATCAGAATTAGCAATTGATGATAGTGAGGCTATTTTATATGTTAGGGTATTGTCGGATGATATAATAAAAGTAGATGGTGATAGACATGCCTATTTGTTGGACAAGAATTTTAATATTATATACTGTCATTACAATATTGGCAAATTTCCATGGGGAGCTATTTTGAATGGAAATTATTACTATATCAATGATATAAATGAAATTGTCAAGGTAAATTTAACAACGTTTGAAAGTAAATCAATAGCATCAAATGGTAAGGCTTTTATGGCGGATAACGATGAGAATTTTATATATTATTCAAATGAATTTAGCGAATTATATAAGTTGTCACCGGATGATGAAAGTTCTATAAAAATAGCAGATAATGCGCTTTTCTTTTCTGTACAGAATAAATATATATATGCCAGTGGTGGAGATAATAGTAACAAAATAATATATGATAAAAACGGAAAAATTATTGCCGATTATTCAGCTTGTGTAAATATGGGAGCCGATTCTGCCTTTCAAATAAATGATAAAATATATACAATATTTAATGGTGGTGTAGCTTACATGGATCTTGATGGGAAGAATTATGGTGAGATGATGCAATGAGATATGAAATTAAAAAAATATTATCATGTAAAATACTTATGATTTCTATGATTGTGGCTTTTATTTTTTCAATGGCAATTTCATATAATGCATATGCTAATGAGAAAATAGATTTAAGAGAGTTTTCTGCATATATTGGTGATTTTTCAGAACGAAAATATGATGTGATAGAGCAAAAAGTAATGGAATTACAAAACAAATACGAAGAAACACAAAATGTAGATGTAATGAATGAAATGTTTGTTTATCTGACATTGGATAAAGATGCTTTAAATTGTCATAATGTTGTTGAATATAGGGATAGTGTTATTTCTGATTCTGAAATTAAAATAAAAACTGAGTCTGGATATTATAAGAGAATGAACGAAACGATAAATAAATTATATGGAAAGAAGACTAATCTTGTAATTGGAGAAAGTGAGACTTTAAATGAAGTATATGATTTATTTTGCGTAACTGATATTGTAGATATTGTATTTATTATTGTAATTATTTTATTTTCTTCTTATTTGTTTTTGAATGAACATAATAACAATACATTTTATATGATTAAATCATCATATAGAGGAGGGAAGTTATCTTATCGGAATAAAATAGTGATAACATTATTTTTTTCGATAATGGCATCAGTGGTTGAAACTTTGGGAATGACAATATGGTCAGTTTTTTGGAATAAAATAGATCAATGGAATACATCAATTCTCTTAAATAACGCTTTCTTACATTCACCTTATAGTATTACTTTATTTGAGATGATAATTGGAGTAGTAATTATGAGGGCAATTGGTTTTTTTGTATTATCTAGTGTATTTATTTTTGTTTCTTTATTTTTTAAAAGTAATATTGTGCCGATAGCGATTAATACATTTATTGGTTTGGGAGGCATAGCAATTAATTATATTTTATCAGGAAAATATTTTGCTTTATCTGGTGGCACAATCAGAGAAGCTGAAAATTATGATATTCTTAGAAAGTACACACCGTTTCCATTGATTAGTGAAAGTGTCAATTATTTTAAGGAATATGAACCTATTAATTTAATGGGAGTTCCAATTCAGTTATTAAGTTATTCTTTAATAATTAATCTGGTTTTTGCAATTATAGTGATAGCGCTGGGTTACTATTTTTATAACAAGAATTTTAGGGAAAGTTGAGTTCAAAAATATCATGCTAGAGTTAATTGATATAAAAAAAAGATATGGCAGTAAAGAAGTATTGCATGGAATTAGCATCAAATTTGAAAATGGTATTTATGGATTGATTGGACCAAATGGATCTGGTAAATCTACTATTATGAATATAATGTCAGATGTTTTGGATATGAGTTCAGGCAAAATTTTATATAATGGAACTGATATAAAAGAATTAGATGACAGATATAGGGAAAAAATTGGTTTTTTGCCACAAAATGTAGGTTATTATCCAAATTTCACAGCAAAAAAACCCATAGAGTATTTTGGGTATCTTAGAGGTGTAAATAAAAAAGAATTAGATTCAAACGTGGAACAGGTGTTAAGGGATGTTAATTTGTATGAGAATCGTAACGATAAGGTTAAATCTTTTTCAGGAGGAATGAAGCAAAGACTTGGAATTGCAATAACATGTGTAGCTAATCCGGAGATTATTATTTTTGACGAGCCGACAGTGGGACTTGATCCGGAAGAAAGGGCAAGATTTAAAAATCTAATTAGAAAATTATCTAAAACAAAAACTATTGTATTATCAACACATATTTTATCAGACGTAGAGGAAGTGGCTGACTATATAATATTGATTAAAGAAGGATGTCTGACAAAATTTGAGAAGATTGGTGGGAAGGATAATGAATAATGTTACCAAAATGGAATTATACAAAGTTCTTTCAAAACCTCAGGTATATATAATTTTTGTTGTTGGACTAATTATTCAAAGCATCATGGCGGGACAGATGAGAACAACTATGTTTAATGGATATCATAAGTCTGTGTATGAAAATTATATGAATGAAATGGAAGGCGAATATTCAATTGAAAAAAAAGAATACATTAATTCAGAATATCAGAAATTCCAAGCTATTATGGATGATGAGCAAAAGAATGAAATTGCATTTAATAATGGCAAAATAGATGGTAAGGATTATCATTCTATAATCAACGAAGAAAAGAAAGCTAAATATAGAATAGCAACTGTCAAATACATTGTTGAGAAAACAGAGTATTATGATAGTCTGGATAAAAGTGCACAATATTTTTATGATATTGAAATAAGTGATTATGTTGAAAATTTGAGGTTTAATGTTATACCTATAATAGTTATTTTATTGATTGTGGTACCTATGTATACAGATGATATATATGCAGGAACATTAGCTATGATTAAATCATCTAAAAATGGAAGAATGATATTGTTAAAATCGCGGCTGAACATTAGTTTATTAATTTCGTTGTTGATATGTATATTATTTGCATTTGTTGAATTTGTGACAAAGTACATTATATTTGATTTAGGAAATCTGAATGCAGGGGTTGAAAGTCTGATGATTGAGAGGACTATGCATTTACCATATATTATATCGGACTTGTCTATATGGCAATTTATTGTTTTATTATATCTGTTCTATCTTATAATCTCGGTTATGATTAGCATAATTGGTTTATTAGTTTCTAAAATATCACGAGGAAATATAGAAGCATTTTCAATAATGAGCGTTATTATTGTAGGTGTTTCATATATTTTAAATATTTCGTGACTGGTATGTAATGACTTTTCAATAAAGAGACTGAATATGCCGTTTGCAGACTTTGAAAGAGCGATGCAAAAGGCGGGATACAAGCTTCCGGAGCCTGTATAATAAAGTAAATGAAAAAAGGAACCAACGTCACAGGTTCCTTTTTATAGTTTGCGCGCCATGGGCGCACTCTAACGGGTGAAAGTCCCGAACACGCCCAGATAGTGGGAAGTGTATAGCTGAACAGCAAGGGTGTCCATCGTGAGATGGAATCTGAAGGAAGCTGTAAGCAAATCTCTGGTCCGACGGACAGAAATCACATATAAGGCTAGGCTATGAGAGATAAGTTGGCTATAAGCAACGAAGTCTAATAACTATCACTTTTGTAGTAGCAGAGTAAATGTGGCAGATATATGGAGAGAAAGAGCGTGCACCTTAAGCGTGGAGGTCTCATAGAGGTTCCATTAGCCTAGTAACAACGAACTGTGAGAAGTCAGCCGAGCCCATAGTAGTGAAGAAGTTTCTGTAATGGAAATAGAGCGAAGGGGCGAACAATCAATAAGTTTGAGTATGTCTCGTATTGCAGAAATGGCAACATCTGCCGTAACCAATCGGGTAAAAGATGGTCAAATCAAGCGAGACGGAAAGGAAAGAACGCATGGACACAAGTAGTCTAATGGAGCAGATTTTATCTAGAGATAATCTCAACAGAGCATATCTGCAAGTCGTACGAAATAAAGGTGCAGAGGGAGTGGACGGAATGAAGTACACGGAACTCAAAGAACATCTTGAAAAGAACGGCGAAATCATCAAGGAACAGTTGAGAACAAGAAAGTATAAACCTCAACCAGTACGAAGAGTGGAGATACCAAAGCCTGATGGCGGTGTCAGAAACCTAGGAGTACCAACAGTAACAGATAGATTCATACAGCAAGCCATTGCACAGGTATTAACACCAATCTACGAGGAACAATTCCATGAACATAGTTACGGATTCAGACCGAATAGATGTGCACAGCAAGCAATCCTAACAGCACTTGACATGATGAATGATGGTAACGATTGGATTGTAGACATTGACTTGGAAAAGTTCTTTGACACGGTAAACCATGACAGGCTTATGACTATCATAGGCAGAACTATAAAAGATGGAGATGTTATCTCTATCATAAGGAAATATCTTGTCAGCGGAATCATGATTGACGATGAATATGAGGATTCTATTGTGGGAACACCGCAAGGAGGAAATCTTTCGCCGTTATTGGCAAACATCATGCTCAATGAACTTTATAAGGAAATGGAAAAGCGAGGGCTTAACTTTGTGCGATATGCAGATGACTGTATTATCATGGTTGGAAGTGAAATGTCTGCAAATCGGGTAATGAGAAACATATCTCGATTTATTGAGGAGAAACTAGGTCTCAAGGTCAACATGACAAAGAGTAAAGTAGACAGACCAAGCGGACTTAAATACCTTGGGTTTGGGTTTTACTTTGACACAAGAGCACATCAGTTTAAGGCAAAACCACATGCAAAATCAGTAGCGAAGTTTAAGAAGAGAATGAAAGAACTCACCTGTCGTAGCTGGGGGGTTAGCAACAACTATAAAGTGGAGAAACTTAATCAGCTCATAATAAGTACAAAGAGACTAACCTCATTTGGATTAGTCTCTTTGTTAGATTACTACACCGAAAGGTGTGTTACTTGTTAAGTTGATTGAACCGCCGTGTACCGAACGGTACGCACGGTGGTGTGAGAGGTCGGGAAATTTAGTTAAATTTCCCTCCTACTCGATTATGATATTTATTGAGATAATATGCAGAGTGCTTTATGTTTAAGGAAAAATAAAAATTACCGATATAGTAGGAAGATAGGAAGAAGGTGAGCAATATGCTGGAAATAGTTGTTTGTGATGACGATATAGCAGATCTTGAGTGTGCAGTGAATATGCTGCATAAGATTTTTACAAGTCAAAAGATTGCTTATAATATAGAAAGATTTGTGTCTGCAAATGAAATGCTTGAAAATATCAGTAGCATTGATATCGGAATTTTAGATATTTCGATGGAAGAACTTAATGGTATTAAACTTGGAAGAAAAGTGAAAGAAAAATTTCCTAATGTAAAATTAGTGTACATTACTAGTTATGAAGAATATTGTATGCAGGTGATCAATGAAGTTCATGCATTTTCATTTTTATGTAAACCGTTGGATTATGATAAATTGAAAATGCAAATGTTGGATTTGCTCAATCAACTGCCGGATGCTCTAGTAGAAAAAAATTTTTTAAAAGTGACTGACAGTGATGGAAAAGAGTATATGTCTATAAAACTAAGGCTAAGTGACATTTTATATTTTGAATACATAAAAAGATCAAGGAAAGTACTGATAGTATTGTCTGATATCACTTATGAGTATGATTGTATTTTTGAAAAGCTGGTTGAAGAATTACAACCGTATGATTTTGTTGTGAATTGCAGAGGAAATCTGGTTAATTTAAGGCATATTGAAAAAATAAAGGGATTTATTATTTATATGGATAATGGGAAAGAACTACAGATTGCACAAAGGAGAAGCAACGATTTCAGAGAAGAAGTAAATAAATTTTTGCAGAAAAATTCATAGGAGATAAAAAATGAATACGGTTTTACTTGTATTGTGTAATGCACTTTCATGTTTCATAATAAGTACGATATTATTCCAGTTTATGAATGGAAAGTATAAAAAAAGCAGTCGAAATAGATATGTATATATTGTGATCGAGACTGGCACTGTAATATTTACATTTTGTATAAATATGCTCAATAATTCAATGTTAAATTTGGCGGTATGGGGTGTATTGACAGGGATTATAGCATATGTTCTGTATTATGAGGATATGGATAAACCTTTAAGACGTATTATTGAATGTGAAGCATTAGTATTTTGTATGTCTGTTTGCGAATCATTAGGAGTTATCCTTTTACAATGTATTTTGCAAGCCATAGATATAAAAAATGTGAATGAAACTATGCTTTATTGCCTTGAAGTGACATTTTCAAAAGTAATACTCATTTTTTTGTATTATACATTCATAAATAGGTATGTGAAAAAGAGTGATGTTCCTTATTCAAATACACGGTACATCATGTATGGAATTATACTTATATACAGTCTGATTAACATGAGCGTAATTGTAGAGAATTTTAAAAATGGAGAAGAAAATTATTTATGTGCAGTCAACATGGGCTGTATTGTTCTGGCGGATCTATACCTTTTATATTTTGTAAAAATGGCAGATGAAAAGAATTATTATGAAAAGCAGCTAATAGCTTTAGAGCAGCAGGCAAAGGTACAATACGAATATTATTTGACACAGACGGAAAAGTATGATCAAACCGTTCAAATATTACATGATGTAAATAAGCATATTAAAGCAATCGAAGGATTATATAGTGCAGAGAAAGAGCAATCGGCAGGTGAATATGCAGCAAAAATCAGAGAGTTGTTAAAGCCGCTCATTCCGGTTCGATATACAGAAAATCCTATTTTGAATATTCTTCTTACTGATAAAGAAGCTGTTATGAGAGAAAAAGGTATTTCAGTAACTATAAAGGTGGATAATGTGAATCTGAATTTCATTGAACCAATCGACATTACAACTATTTTTGGAAATTTATTAGACAATGCCATTGAAGCAACAGAAAAGCTGAAAGGTGATAAATATATTTGTATTAAAATTGGAGCATATCATAAGATGATAGTTGTTAGCATTGAAAATAATTGTAATGAAGTAAAGTGGAAAAATGGCTTGCCGGTATCGAATAAAGAAAAAGGTGGTGGAATAGGGCTGCTGAATGTTCAGAGTAGTATAAAAAAATATGATGGAAATTTAACATTGAAGTATATTGGAAATAAATTTATTGCTGAACTATTCCTCAATTCATAAAAAGGGCATTTTATGCTCTTTTTTTGTGAAAAGTCTTACTTCGTGCAAAAAAATCGTACATGGTGCATAAAAGGTAAAATTTTATAAGATGCTTGTCGATAGAAAAAGAAAAAATAAGGAGGTTTTCAAGCATGAAAAAACTTAATGATGTAGCATTGAAATTACTTGCAAAAGCAGCATATGCAAACGCAGAGAAAGAGGCAAATTCAGCGTGCATTATGAATATGGTGATTGATAATTTTTGAGATTTTTAGAATTGATGTAATAATAAAAGTTTGGTTGGAACAAGCAGTAACAATAGTTGTTGCTGCTTATTTGAGAGGATAATGTATGAGTGACAGTACACTTCACATCGGAGCACTTGCTTCAAACAATATTGTAAATGATGCGGGCAAATATGATGAATACAAGGAAAAGGTAAAGGATTTGACAAAAGAAATCCAAACCAGAAAAGACATTTTTGAGAAAATGGCAGAACCACTGGTATATGTATGTGACTGTTATCAAAAATTTAATGTAGTGACAGGGATGCCAAAGAGTACCTTCGGAGATTCTTTTGGCTATGATATGCAGAAAGATATATCCAGTCATATGAGCGATTTTTATGCTGGAAAGGTAAGCAGGGATGAACTTAGTTCCTATTTTGAGGAATGTTGTACTTCCATGCGTACCTATCGGACAAGCCAGCACCAGACATCTGGAACCAATGAATCAGATAATACACAGATCGTAAGTGAGATGTATGAGGTATTTGCAAAAGAAAATGCAAGGGCAGCAAGTCAGGCAAACTATCAGGAAGGAAAAGCATTGAATGAGAAAAACTATTCTGATAGTCATAGTGACTGGACTTATTATAATTCAGATTATTACTATCAGTGCAATGAAATCAATGCGGCATTGAGAAAATCTGTCCAGCAAATGACCGAAAAATGGAATTTGGATGAGGTTGACTGTGATAAAATCGAAGCAAATTCCAGTCTTACATTAGACGGTGGTTTTGATTTTAACAGCACATGGAATTTTGAGTTTAGAAATCAGGCTGGCAGAAGCAGTCTGGCAAAGGAATCAGCGATACCTCCTGAGAATTTTAAGATGTTTTTCAAGGAACAGGTAACATCTTTTACAGAGGACAATAAATTTAATGGAAATCTGAAAATAACAATCGGAGAGAATAATTACGATTTAAAGGTCCCGTTTCAGACGCTACGCACTGGATCGGAAGGTGAAATTCGTAATGTCTGGGATTTAATGGAAGATTATTATCCGAAGTCAGAAGACACTTCTAAAGTTAAAAATTTCTTGGGGAATATGTCGGTGTTTACACGATGGTATGCATATGAAACAAGAATTAATGACATATTTGGTGATTACGAAGTGGCACATAAGGAGTCGAGTTAATGGGTATATCATTGCAAGGTATAGGAGCTGTTGGAAAAGAGCAATTAATTTCCTCATGCAGCAACGGAGAACCGAATTGGTCTTATATTCCGACAAAAGGGAAAATTTCAAAAACGCAGGTGGAATTTGTTGGTGAAATTAAAGAACTGGCACGACGAGCAGCTACGACAACAAATAAGACAGAATCAGAATATATTTCCAAACAGGTTCTTTGTTTACGAGCAGAATATCTATCAGATGTTGCACCTGATAGAAAACAATTATATGAACAGGCTAAAAATACAATGAAAAACCAAGGCAGTAATCAAAAATGTAAAGGATGTGGAGAATTATCATTATTGGATTTTTTGGAGAAGACAGAAGGAAAAAGCAGTAATTTTGCTGAAAAGAAGTTTGCACTGGCGGGAGGAGGAACATTGAATTGTCCAATTCTAACTACTGGTGGTTATGGTGCTGAAATTCGGTATCAGGGAGTAACGGTATTATCTAATCTTGGAAATGGCTGGGGCTATGAGATGACACCAGCGGAACTTGCAAAAAAAGATGAATTTTATTCTATTTATTGGAGTGAATATAATTCAGTAAAAGAAAATGGAAGTTCCGAATTGAGAGAGATGCCGGATTATTTGGATCAGGATAGACCATTTTTTGAAGTTAGAGCATAAAATAAACTCTTTTTGACAAATATAAATCTTGATTCAAAGACAGTTTTGATCACGGAGAGGGAGGAGTTTTTAAATCAGCAAGGCTTTGAATTCTGTAATGAAACAGTATAAGGAGTTTATGACACCTGCGTATCTGGCAAATGGTCTGCGAAATACGGTAAATAATAATTCTTTAACGAATGCATTAGATCAGGACATTAGTGGGTTTGTAAAGCAGATTGCAAATGCAAATGCTGTAACTGGCAATGTCGGAAGTACATTTAATTATACCATTTGACTGTATGACTGATATATTTTGTGATTATAAAGTATCACATGATTAACATGGTATGAAAAATAAGAGAAAGACTATATGAGCATGATCAAAGAATTTATGCAGTTGCAATATGATTCGAACAACTTATCAGGTTATCTGCATATAAGGAATTGTATGATTACATAAATGACAGAACAGAGAGGTGATTCAATTAAATGGAAATATCAAATAATTATAGTACAGCAAAAGTGTGGAACACATCGAATAAAAATGTTTCTAAACCTTCTGAAAAAAATAAATGGAAATTAACAGATTCTTTAAAAGAGAAGATTTTTGATCTGGCAAAAAAAGATGCACAGGACAATGTATATATGGGAAATGCATTTATGAATTTGAGAAAGACGGAAGTAAGCAAAGTAGCCCCGAATAGAGCTGCTTTAATTGGAAAGTTTAGTCAATCAATGAATTCAGGTAATATGTCAGCAATGAAAGAAATTGAGGAAGCAGACAAAAAATGGCTCTGTATGCTGTTTGGAATACCTTATGAGGCAAAATATCAGGGAACAGGGACAGGCTCGGCAATTCATGTATACAATGAAGATGGCGAAGAAGTTTTGACCTATACAGGGGGAGTAGGCTGGCAGGAAAAAGAAACAAAAGCAGAGTCACAGGTTCATTCAGCATTAAAAATGACATATTATGAGGCATTTAGTGAGGCGAGAAAAGCATTAAATAGTGAAGAAAAGACTGGTAGTGTAGGTGAAAACATAATATTGCAAGATAATTTTGATATGAAGGCATGAAGTATGCAATTAAAATAAGGTCTATAATTTGGAGAAAAAGGAGCAATATTGGCAAAGAGCCTTACAATTACAAGTCCTAGTGGTGAAACACATACAGTTAGTTGGGGAAAAGGAAATGTAACGACAACCAACTTGTTCATTGCAGAAAAAGCAGCAGGTACATGGTCTGTGTATATGACGGGAACTAATATTGCGTCGCCAAATCTTGGCTCGGCATTTATTGGAGGTACAAAATATTCATCTGTAAAAATGAAAGTATCTTATATTTTAGAAGATTAAAATTATAAAGTACAGGCAAATTACAATTATGATCCAGTGGATTAGGAGGCTGCTATGAAGATTCAGAGTAATATGTATATTAATAATCCCAATATGACAAGTAGAAATATTGAGAAAAAAGTAAATGGTTCCCATGCTTTGGTTCAGGAAGATGATATACAAATCAGTGATTCAGCAAGAAAGTTAGTTGAGACTGCTCATAATAAGGTATCGGATTTTCATACAATGCGTTTTTCATCTATTAATGGAGAAATAAGAGAGATACCAGCAGAATATAAATGTGAAAATTTATTCAAATTAGATTTGAAAGCAACTTCCATTTCTGGAGAACAAAGTGCGTTTGAAGGCTGTTCGGAAAATCAGTCAGATTTTTTTGAAAAATGGCTAGACGAAAATGCTTCTGAATATTTGACAGAAGATGAAATGAAAGATTTAAAAGAGAAGATTAATACAATGACAGCAGATATGGACTCTTTAAATGCTCAAGAGGGATATAGGGGAACTTCTTATGAATCTGTATTTTTGTTAAGTGCAAGTGAAGCGGGGCTAAGGAAAGTAAATGAAATGTATGTTCCAGAGCAATTACAAGCAGGTTTTTCAGACATGATTGACGAATATGTTCATTTTAATGATTCGGCACGTAATTCTATCATGGAGAAAATGACACCAGATTACATGGTTGTTGGAATTGGAAGTAAAACAGAATCTTATAAGTACAAGTCAGAAATAATCTCAGATGAGACAGCTTTTTATGCAAATGAGAAGAAAGAGATAAGTGGTATCTGCAATCAGTTTTTAAATGGTAAAACAGATCAAAAATTATTTTGTAATGAAATGAAAGACAGTCTAAATGATTACTATGGAAGCAGGTATGAATTAAGGAAACAGCCAGAAGCTGTTGAAGGTAGAGTCAATAATATGTTGAGTAAATTACAACATATGTATGCACTTTAGGATTATGATGGAAATATGCAATGGTTATTGCTGAGTGTCAAAATTCAAAAGATGATATCAGTATGGTGGTTTGCAAATAGAGTTACATATCATATTGATGCTGAGAGAAAATCCAACAGGTAGCATAGTTGGAAGAACTCCGAATAATGAAGGAGTCTGCCGTTTGCAGACTTTGAAAGAGCGATGCAAAAGGCGGGATACAAGCTCTAATCAACCAGTCCCTTGTTCTTCCACTTTCCGCTCTTCCAGCGCAGCACCATGCCGACAGCCCTGATGCACTCGTCACTTGCGAGTCCGATGTAGGCACCGACTGCGAGAAGCCCCAGATGAAGTCCGAAGAAGTATGTTCCACCGACCGCCGCAAGGTACATGAAAACAGCACCCATGACAACCGGGAATACGGCGTCACCGCTTGTCTTCAGTGCCTGACCATAGACCAGATTGGTGACTCTTCCAAGCTCCAGCACAATATCGATGGCGAGAAGCTTTGTGACCAGATTTATCATCTGTACGTCATTCGTGAAGATTCGCACAATGTAGTTACCTAAAAGCGCAAATGTGATAGAAAGGCAGGATGCCGTAATCACACCGTAGATAGCAGCCTTGCGAGTGCCCCTATCACATTCGTCATACTCCTTTGCTCCGATATGCCAGCCGGTCAGGATGGCATTTGCCTGAGCTAAGGCAGCACCGATACAGTACGAAAAGTTAGCAATCTGTGTGGCATAAGAGCGCGCAGTGACGTTCATTCCGTCAGCATCCATCTGGTTCATGAATCGCACTACAAGAGTCATTGCGATATTGTAAAGTGCGGTTTCACAGGCAGATGGAAAGCCAATCTTTATAATCTGTCCGAGAATTCTTCCGGGAGCTATGCGCTCGGGACTGTCCTTTGCCTTGATGAGCACAGCGCCCATTGTGGCAACAATAATCAGATTGATAATACGTGAAATAACCGTTGCTGTGGCAACACCCATAACGCCCCAGTTCATTACAAAGAGAAAAACAGCGTTAAGTATAAAGTTAATGACATTTCCAATAATTGATGCCCAAAGTGACTGCTTTGTGTAGCCGAAAACTCTCAGGTAGCTTGAAAAAATCGGTATGAGAGCATTTAAAAAGCAGGCACCTCCAACAATGCGCAGATAAGTATTTGCCGAATCAAAAAGCGCCGGTGCAATGCTGACCATTTTAAGAATATTACCGGAAAAAACAGCCAGAAATACAGACATGAGCACACCTATTACAGCATTAAATATAAGCCCAAGCTGCCTTGCCTGATATGCTATACCCGGTTTTCCGGCACCGATATTCTGCGTCATGACAGCAACCATACCGCTTGAGATGACACCAAACATGATGATGAAAACGGAGATATATGTATTTGCCGTGCCGACAGCACCAACCGCCTGGTCGCTCACAGATGACAGCATAAGAGTGTCGACCATGCCTGACAGCATATAAAAAAGTGTTTCAAAGCATATTGGAATGGAAAGCTGTGTAAGTGTTTTTCTTTGAACCTGCATATAGATTACCTCATTTATAATGTATGTATACTTTGTGATATTAACAGAATGAATGCAAACTTCTCGTTATAAGCTTCATTTGGGAGAGGAAGATATAAAGAAGAGAAGCCTGCATGTATCAATATATTACATTTTCACAAATAATTCTTGTATTATTTCAAGGAAAAATTGCACTATTTCTACTTTATCTATAATGAGTCACAGAAAATAAAACCTGCAAAATTGAAATGAAATATTGAATTATTCAGATTAAAATCAGCCTTTTAATAAAAAATAGATTACAATTTGCATTTTATATTACAAAAATCAGCAGTTTTATTGTAAAATGAAAGTAACAATTCTAAACTACTAAACTTATTGGTGGATTCAGTAGATATAGCTTTATTTTATAAGTAAATAGCAGGTAGAAAAATGTATTTTGAATTAAAAGAAAACAGGCCACATGGCACACTGGAAAATCCGTTCAGCCAATACCATATCAGTAATGTAAAACGTGCATTCCAGATTCCGGTACACTGGCACGATGAGCTGGAAATTATATATGTAAAGCAGGGCAGGCTGCATGTGACCATATCAGGTGAAAACTATATAGGAAACCCAAAGGATGCATTTGTGGTATCTCCTGGCAGTCTGCATTTGATGGGCTCGCCGACAGGAGATGCAGATTATTACACGTTTCTGTTTCCTCTTGAATATATATCATTTCAGACGGACGATCTCATGGAAAAATCAATCCTATCCCCTCTCAAACGAGGCAGACTTATGATTAGTCCTCAGATAAATGATACAGCAGCAGATATATGCGAGCGGCTGATAGAGATAAATGCACAGATATCAGGGAAAAACGCAGAAAGCACAGATGCTGCAGATATAGAGGCGCAATTTGAGACAAAAATAACACTCATCAAATTCATTAAGAAAATGTGGAGAAATGGTCTGATTCTGGAAAATGGCACAAACGGCACCAACACAACAGAAAAAGAAATGATAACGTATATCCGGCAAAACTATACAAGGGAAATTTCACTGAAGGAATTTGGTGCACAGTTTCATTTGTCAGAAAAATACATATCACGCTACTTTAAAGAACATTTTCATATTACCCTGTCACAGTATGTCAATCATCTCAGACTGGAGCATGCCAGACAGCTATTGGAGGAATCAGCAGCTTCCGTTACAGAGGTTGCGATGTGCAGTGGATATCAGAATGTGAGCTATTTTATACGCAGCTTCAAGAAAATGTATGGGGTATCACCTCTTAAATACAGAAATTTTCAAACTTTACCTTGACAAAGTGACAAAAAGAGCATAAAGTATATTAAAAGATTAATTTAACAGTGTTTCAAAACCGATGAGAAAGAAGAGTAGACCTTTCCGGATATCTCAGAGAGCTGCAGATGGTGGGATTGCAGTATGGATGGATTTGTTGAATGGCCTTTCGAGGGTGATCCGAAGCGTTTGATTGTGCATAGCATAGTTTTTACGATTAAATCAGTAGGCGTCACCGGGAACCGAACCCGTTATCATTTCGGCATGTATATTAGTACATGACAGAGTGGACAATTCGTCAAATTGAGTGGTACCGCGATAATAAGAATTTATTACCGTCTCAAGCATTAGCTTGAGGCGGTTTTTTGCATAAACACCCACATGATGAAATGTCGTTAGCGCAAATTTGATTTGAGGCTATGACATTTGGCTTGTTGCGGCAGGTTTATGAGAAAATCGCGAACATCGGGAAACAAACACTTCACAAAGAAAGTGAGGAATTCAATATGAAAAAGAAAGTATTATCAGTAATTTTAGCAGCAGTTTGCACCATGGGCCTTATGGCAGGCTGTGGAGCAGAGGACTCGAAGGGCTCTACACAGAGTGGCGCAAAGGGTGACAGCTACACAGTAGGTATTTCGCAGTTTGCAGAGCATGGCTCTCTTGACAACTGCAGGGAGGGCTTCTTAGAGGGGCTCAAGGAAGAGGGCATCGAGGAAGGTAAAAACCTAAAGGTTGATTACCAGAATGCACAGACAGATACCGGTACAGCAAGCACTATTGCAGACAGCTTCGTATCTGAGAAGGTTGATATGATTTGTGCCATCGCTACACCATGTGCAGCCAGCGCCTACAATTCAGCTATGAGTGCAGATATTCCAACAGTATACACAGCAGTTTCAGATCCTGTTACAGCAGGTCTTGCAAAGGAGGACGGCTCAAGTGTCGGAAACATCACAGGCTCATCAGACGTGCTTCCTGTTGAGGAGCAGCTTAAGATGATCAGAGAGATGATGCCGGATGCAAAGAAAATAGGTATTCTCTACACCACAAGTGAGGCAAACTCATGCAGCACCATTGAGGAGTACAAAAAGCTTGCTGATAAATACGATTTTGAAATCGTTGACACCGGAATAAACACATCAGCAGATATTGAGATTGCAGCATCAGATCTTGTTTCCAAGGTTGACTGCCTGTGCAACCTCACAGACAACACAGTAGTAAATGCACTCCAGACCGTTCTCGACAAGGCAAATGGAGCAAAGATTCCGGTATTCGGAAGTGAAATTGAGCAGGTTAAATCAGGCTGTGTCGCTTCAATGGGAATTGATTACTACCAGCTTGGAATCGAGACAGGAAAGATGGCAGCAAAGATTTTAAAGGGTGAGGAGAAAGCCTCTGACACTCCGTTTATCACAGCTTCAAAGGCAGAGCTTTATGTAAACACTGCAGCGGCAGACAAGATTGGTATGACACTCGATGCAGATTACATTAAGGATGCAGCCGAGACATTTGATAAGATTGAAGTAAAATAGTTACGTTAATTTTTAAAGCAGGGGAGGATACACCGTGACATTAGTTTTAAGCGTTTTAGAGCAGGGCATGATTTATGCAATTATGGCTCTTGGAATATATATCACATACACCATACTGGATTTTCCGGATCTGACCGTAGATGGAAGCTTTCCGCTTGGAGCGGCACTTTCTGCGGTGCTCATCACAAGGGGCGTTAATCCAATACTCACACTGCTTGTGACATTTGCGGCAGGTGCGTTTGCCGGAATGCTGACCGGAATCATCCATGTGAAGCTTAAGGTGCGTGACCTTTTATCAGGAATTATCATGATGACAGCGCTCTACACGGTGAATCTTCGTATTGCAGGAAGAGCAAATCTGCCAATATACAACATGACCACACTTTTCGACAATGATTTTGTCAGAAATGTATTTAAGGGCGGCTTAGCACAGTTTTCAAATGTGATTATCATCCTTGTTATCACACTTGTGATGAAATTCCTGCTCGACTGGTACATGAGCACAAAGTCAGGATATCTGCTTCGCGCCGTAGGTGACAACGAGACTATCGTTACATCTATGGGTGTGGACAAGGGCATCACAAAAATCATCGGCCTTGCAATCGCCAACGGCCTTTGCAGCTTAAGCGGATGCATTTTTGCACAGCAGCAGAGATATTTCGACATATCAATGGGAACCGGAACAATGGTTATCGGACTGGCGAGCGTTATTATCGGAATCAGCCTTCTTAAAAAAGTAAGCTTTATCCGTGTGACCTCGAGTGTTGTTATCGGAGCAATCATATACAAGGCATGTGTGGCAATCGCTATAAAGCTTGGTATGCCGTCGAGCGATTTGAAGCTCATTACAGCGGTATTGTTCCTCATCATTCTGGTGCTTGGAATGGATAGAAACAAAAGAAAGAAGGTGGCATAATGTTAGAGCTCAACCATATCCACAAATTATATAATCCGGGAACAGTCAACGAGATATGCCTCTTTGATGATTTTAATCTGAAAATAGATGATGGACAGTTTGTTTCCGTTGTAGGAAGTAATGGCTCCGGAAAGACATCTATGCTCAATATCATCTGCGGTTCTATCCCTATTGACGGTGGCAGCATTGTGGTAAACGGCACTGATATCACAAAGCAGAAGGATTTTATCAGACACCGCCGCATAGGCCGTGTATTTCAGGACCCGGCAAAGGGAACCTGTCCTTCCATGACAATCCTTGAAAATCTGTCCATAGCTGACAATAAAGGAAAGACATACGGTCTGGGCCGTGGTACGAATCACAGCAGGATAGAGCATTACAAGGAGATGCTTGCCGAGTTAAACCTCGGACTTGAGGATAAGCTTCACACAAAGGTTGGCGCACTTTCAGGCGGTCAGAGACAGACACTTGCGCTTCTCATGGCTACGATGAATCCAATCGAGTTTCTCATCCTTGACGAGCACACTGCAGCCCTCGATCCAAAGACTGCTGAGATTGTAATGCAGCTCACAGGCAAGATTGTAGCAGAGAAGAAAGTCACAACAATCATGGTCACTCACAATCTGCGCTATGCTGTTGAATACGGAGACCGTCTCATCATGATGCATCAGGGCAAGGCGATAATCGACAAGGCCGGTGCCGATAAGCGGGCTATGCAGGTTGATGATATCCTTGGAACATTCAATGAGATCAGTATTGAGTGTGGAAATTAGGATGTGTAAAATATCTTTTGACCCTTATATCATAAATATGAATTGAAAATGTCCTCCTGTGGGAGTATAATATAACTATACTATACTTCTGAGGGAGGATATTTTTATGCTTTTATATCATGGATCGGATCATGTTATTGAAAAGCCGGAATTTGGAGCAGGAAAGAAGCATAATGATTATGGAAAGGGATTCTATTGTACAGAAAATATAGAATTAGCTAAGGAATGGGCCGTATCAGAGGATGCAGACGGATATGTTAATAAATATAGCATAGATACATCAAAACTAGAGGTTTTGGATATAAACAGTGACAAGTATACAATGATGCATTGGCTTGGAATATTACTTAAGAACCGTATATTTACACTTACAACTCCACTTGAACGAGAGGCAAAACAATATATTCTGGATAATTTTAATATTTCACTTGATGGAATTGATATCGTAAAAGGGTATAGGGCAGATGATAGTTATTTTTCTTATGCACGTGATTTTATAAGTGGTGTTATTTCTTATGAACAGCTTTCAAAGGCGATGAGACTGGGAAAGCTTGGTGAACAATATTGTCTTATCAGTAAAAAAGCATTTGCAGCTTTAGAATATACCGGAAGTGAGTATGCTAATTTTAAGGAATGGTATCCGCGGAAAATGCTTAGGGATATGTATGCCCGAAAAGGATATAGGGATATGGAAAAAGAATCATATAGAAGGGGAGAGCTGTATATTTCAAAGATTATAGATGAGGAGATGAAAAAAGATGATTTACGCATATGACAAGGTTTATCTTCGAATTGCACAGCGAAATCTTGGGGAGATGCTTAGTTATGCAGTGTATGACCTCGGATATGAGCTGGAGGATTATTATAAAAGATTTTTGCAGTCTGAATATAGTATGCGCTTTTCAAAAGGTGATTTATTTGTGATAACCGGAATGTCGGGGGCTGAACTTGCGATAAGGGTATTAGATATACCTGATGATGATATAATCATGCCTTCGTACAATACAGCTAAAAGCCAGGAATATTGGACAGGATGGATTTTGGCATATTACCAATGGGAGAATGGCAAAACCTTTGAAATGATTGATAAAGAGATACCTATTTGTAAAATCAGAAATATGTATAATCCTTATCATGAGATGGATATTTCATCTGCTATTTTGAAATTGAGAGAGATGAGTCAGGTATCAAGAGCGGAGACATATCTTAAAAAACTACGCAAAAGGGCTGGTATAAGTCAGAGCGTTCTTGCAGAAGAAACAGGCATTCCTGTAAAAACTATTCAACAGTATGAACAGCGCAGAAAGGATATAAATAAAGCACAGGTCGAGTATGTTGTCAGGCTGTCAAAGGCGCTGTGCTGTGAACCACAAGAGATTTTGGAGGAACAGTCCTCGGTCGTTTAGACCTGGGACTGTTAGTATCTATAGATTTTATACCCTCATCATCCCCGACATAATACATCCTCCGGCAGCACCACATTCCATAACATCAGAAAGTCGCGGAACACTAATGTCTGGCATAGCATCATAAGTGGATGGTGCATCGGAAGTAGTGCTGTCACAGCTTGAAGCAATATTAATGCCGCCGATTGCATAAACCGGTATCCCAACCGCATCACAGACATTTTTGAGAAAATCAAGTCCGCGCGGAGGCAGTCCTTTTTTGCAGTCGGTTGCAAAAATATGTCCTGCCGTCATATATGTAGCGCCAAGCTGTTCGGCTTTTATGGCATCTTCTACGGAGTGGACGGATGTTCCTATAACCTTGAAGAATTGTTGATAATTGTCAGTGCTTTTTGACATGCCTGTGGATATATCGCCGGGCATGTCTTTTTTGATATAAACTTCAAGGATTGGTAGTGGCAGATGTATATATGGATGCTCAAGCTCCATTGCTACATTTATAAAGCTGTGCAGCATGCACTGCACATCATATTTTTTACACAGAGCAATCACATCGCGTGCCAGAGACAGATATTCTGCCTCCGGCATATCCTTTTCCCTGAGCACAATTGCATGGGGATGCAGCTTACAGACACGCTCGAGCTGTTCCATGAACGGACGGCTGCACAGGTGTCTGTTTGTGATAGCGATTATATTATCACTCTGTAAAGCATGTTTTGAGTTTTCATCTAAGAGTTTTTCTTTATTCATATTTGTTCCTACATATTTATATTTACATATTTATACCTGTTAAAATTAAAATGATTACTGATTCTAATTCAAGCATTTCATTGTTTACAGGATTCCTACACGTAAATATAGTCGCTCATCACCGGCTGTAAACCATTGTCGAGCAGTGCATTAAATACCTCATCCACGCTTCTGCCATCAGAGATTTCAAACTGGTCATCGCCCTTGTCCTCTATATCATCCACATGGCTTCCGATTCCGGTGCTGACACCGGCTGAAATCTTGGTGGCGGCGATATTTACGAGATTGTCACGTACACGCGCTACCTCTCTAGTAGATATGGTGATGCTTGCAAACGGCATGAAGAGCCTGTAAGCGCATACCACCTGAAGGAGCTGTGTCTCGTGGACATCCTTTGGATTGATACGGTCATTGTTTATGATAGGGCACAGACGAGGGCATGAGAATGCAATCTCGGCTCTTGGATATTTTTTCTGGAGCAGGTATGCGTGATATCCGGTGGCAAGTGCATCCTTCCTGAAATCATCGAGACCTAAAAGTGCGGCAAAGCCGACACCTCTCATACCGCCCTTAAGAGCACGCTCCTGTGCATTTACACGGTAAGGGAAAATTCTCTTGTGTCCGGCAAGGTGAAGAGTCTCGTATTTGTCAGAGTTGTAGGTCTCCTGGAAAACGGTCACATAGTCAGCACCGCACTCGTGCAGGTATGCGTACTCGTCAGAGTTCATAGGATAAACCTCAAGACCTATAACCTTGAAATATTTGCGGGCAATTTTGCATGCCTCTCCAATGTATTCGACGTCTGACATTTTCTTGCTCTCACCGGTGAGAATCAGAATTTCCTGAAGACCGGTTTTGGCGATTGCAGCCATTTCCTTTTCGATTTCTGAGGCATTCAGCTTTGCGCGGTTGATTTTATTGTGACAGTTGAAACCACAGTAGATACAGTAGTTTTCGCAGTAGTTTGATATGTAAAGCGGTGTAAACATGCACACGCTGTTGCCGAAGTGCTTTCTGGTTTCAAGCTGTGCAGCCTGTGCGATTTCCTCAATAAATGGCTGTGCAGCAGGCGAGAGCAGAGCCTTGAAATCCTCCAATGTGCGGTATTCGTGGGAGAGCGCCGCGCGAACATCGGCTGCGGTGTATTGGTCGTAGTCGTAGGCATCCATTTCGGCAACAACCCTGTCCATGATATCGGAGTCAAGAACCTCCATATCAGGCAGATATTTCATATGGTCTATTCTGTTTTTCTTCATGTCCTCGAGGATTACTTCGTTTACAATGCTGTCGTTGAAGTGGTCATCGTGGGCGATATTTGCATTGATATCTTTATCATTTGTTATATTTGTATCGTTAGTCATTATGTGTTCCCTTCAAAAGCTAATTATTATATAATCGATTAGTCGCGCAGATATCCTGTCAGAGGAGATGATGCGCTGGCTCCTTTGGTCAGAGTGCGTCCGAGTCCTGACAGATAAGCCATTCTTCCGGCCTCGATAGCCTTTTTAAATGCCTCTGCCATTATCTCAACATCACCGGCTGTTGCAACAGCGGTGTTTGCCATGACTGCGGCAGCACCCATTTCCATGGCCTCGCATGCCTGTGAAGGACGGCCTATGCCGGCATCCACGATGATAGGCAGGTCGATTTCGTCAATCAGAATCTGGATAAATTCCTTTGTGCAGATGCCCTTGTTTGAGCCGATAGGCGCACCGAGAGGCATGATGCAGGCAGCGCCGGCGTTTGCAAGGTCTCTTGCTACGTTGAGGTCAGGATACATGTAAGGCATTACGACAAAGCCCTCCTTTGCGAGAATCTCTGTAGCCTTTATTGTCTCAAAGTTGTCCGGAAGCAGATATTTGCTGTCGCGCATGATTTCAATTTTTACGAAATCTCCACAGCCCAGCTCGCGGGACAAACGTGCGATTCTTACAGCCTCATCGGCATTTCTGGCGCCTGATGTGTTTGGAAGCAGTGTGACATTGTCTGGAATATAGTCGAGGATGTTTGCCAGTCCTCCATCGTTTGCACGGCGCAGAGCCAGTGTGATAATCTGTGCATCAGCTTTCTCAATGCAGGCCTTTACCAGGTCGAGTGAAAACTTTCCCGATCCAAGGATGAAACGTGAGGTAAACTCGTGACCTCCTAAAACTAATTTGTCGTTTGCTAAATCTATATTTTTACTCATGATTAACTCCTTATATTTTTATTGATGGTGTAAAAAGTGTTTGTTTTTAATCAGCCCCCGCCCATAAAGCTTAAAATCTCTACCACATCGTCGTCGGCGATAGCAGTGCTGTCATACTCAGTCTTTGGAAGAATCTCTTCATTCAGCTCCACAACGATGTGCTTAGGGTTGTAATTGTTAGCTGAAAGATACTGCGAAACAGTCATGCCGCATACATCTGCAGCTTCTTTACCGTTGATTTTTACCATTGTGCGTCTCCTTTCCGGATTGAGATGTGGAAAAAGCGGGGATTATCCCGAAGCAATACATTAAAAAAGAGTTCACAAAGCAATACACCCGCGGTGGTGTACCCCTTCATGAACTCTGTTCACTCTCAAAAATCCGTTATTAAACTATGTAAATATGTAAAATTAAAAGGGAGATACCAATAATCTTACAAACATGAGTATAGTACCTTGCACCGGCAAAGTCAACTGATTTTTAATAAAACCGCATTACGTTACTGATATGTAGTAACTGCATTACAACAATTTCCAACAAATTTTACATGACGCAGACAGTATATTTTCATTAGAATGATATGTTAAAAAAGTAATAAAAATGATATTGAATAATTTCTGATAGCCGATTTGATGGAGGAAAATAATGTTTGACGAAGAAATGATAACAAAATACAGATACATAATATTACTTCTTGGCACAGCAGTATCGTTTGTGTTTGGCTTTGCGGTGGCATTTGGACTTGCTAAGCTGTGTGGAGTGATGGCTGTAAAGGCAGTGCTCAATATCGCTTTCACGGCAGGCGGTATCACAGGAATGCTTGGATTTGTGTGCATCTGTCTGGCTGAGCTTAGACGCATATAGTTACACAGTAAGAAAGAAAACGGAATAAATTATTTTGACATACGACGAAATAAAAAAGAACAAAGAAATATGTGAATGCCTCCTATAGGAAGATAGGCATTCATGCGCAGGATGAGTATGGATCTGAATAGTTACTGATTTCACATAAAAAGTGCATATTCGCACACAAACAAAACAAAATACAAATTTTATCGAAAAACTTACTTATAAAGTTTCTCAACTCTTGAACTTAAAAATGATTGATAGTATAATTTAAGCGATTGGTGAAAATAAGATTAAATGATAAGGAGGAAATCGTAATGATTACCTGGAACAACTTGGATACCCTGGAATCCTTCAAGGAGCTTTTTAACGTGGGACGTGTTGACATAAAAGAGGCCATGTCAGGAGACAATGGCGCTAAGCGTGTCAAGGAGTACAACATCCCAATGGCAGAGGGATTCACATACAACTTCGCTGCAAAGCAGGTGGATGCAGATGTGCTTGAGGCACTTGCAAAGCTTGCAAAGGAGGCTCAGCTTACAGAAAAATTTGAGGCACTTTACAATGGTGCTGTTATCAATACAGGTGAGAACCGTCTCGTTCTGCACCAGCTTACCCGTGGACAGCTCGGAGATGCTGTAGTGGCAGACGGAGTTGACAAGCGTAAATTCTACGTAGAGCAGCAGGAGAGAATCGCTGAGTTCGCAAACAAGGTTCACTCAGGCGAGATTACAAATGCAGCAGGAGAGAAGTTTACAACAGTTGTTCAGATTGGAATCGGCGGAAGCGATTTAGGACCTCGTGCTATGTACTTAGCACTTGAGAACTGGGCAAAGAAAAACAATACATTCAAGATGGAAGCCAAATTCATCAGCAATGTTGATCCTGATGATGCGGCAAGCGTACTTGCATCAGTTGACGTCGCTCACTCTATTTTCATATTAGTATCAAAATCAGGTACAACACTTGAGACTCTTACCAATGAGTCATTCGTAAAGGATGCATTAAAGAACGCAGGACTTGATGCTTCTAAGCACATGATTGCCGTAACAAGCGAGACATCACCACTTGCAAAGAGCGATGATTACCTTGCAGCCTTCTTCATGGACGATTACATCGGAGGACGTTACTCATCAACATCAGCAGTTGGTGGAGCAGTTCTCTCACTTGCATTCGGTCCGGAGGTATTTGCACAGTTCCTCGACGGAGCAGCAGCAGAGGATAAGCTTTCAAAGAATGCAGACATCATGGAGAATCCTGAGATGCTCGACGCACTCATCGGTGTTTACGAGAGAAATGTCCTCGGATATCCTAGCACAGCAGTGCTTCCATATTCACAGGCACTCAGCCGTTTCCCTGCACATTTACAGCAGGCTGATATGGAGTCAAACGGCAAGTCGGTTAACCGTTTCGGTGAGCCTGTAGATTATGTGACAGGACCGGTTCTCTTTGGTGAGCCTGGAACAAACGGACAGCACTCATTCTATCAGCTCCTTCATCAGGGAACAGATATTGTGCCACTCCAGTTCATCGGTTTCAAGAACAACCAGCTTGACACAGATGTAGTCATCCAGGACAGCACAAGCCAGCAGAAGCTCTGTGCAAACGTAGCAGCACAGATAGTTGCATTTGCATGTGGTAAGGCAGACGACAACAAGAACAAGAACTTCGAGGGTGGACGTCCTTCAAGCATCATCATCGGAGACCAGGTAAATCCTGCATCTCTTGGTGCACTCCTTGCACACTTTGAGAACAAGATTATGTTCCAGGGCTTCTTATGGAATGTAAACAGCTTCGATCAGGAAGGTGTTCAGCTTGGAAAGATACTTGCAAAGAAGGTTCTCGCACATGAGACAGACGGAGCGCTCAAGGAGCTCAGCGATATGCTTAATATCTAATGCAATGTTTTGCAGAAGTGAAGATACAGAAATATAAAAACGAGCCGCAATCCTGTGGGTATCAGGATTGCGGCTCGTTTTGTTCTGCCATAAATCATCCGGGTTAAAGATGATGCATGACGAATTGGGTGAGATAATTTATTTAGGTTTATAGTTACTAATGTTGATAAATGTTATCATTATTTGTGTGCTTTATGAAAGACAATATCATCCTTGATATTTCTGTCATATCTGGTATAAGCATGGCCATTCTTTCCTGCTGCAGCACTGTCGTCCTTCTCAGGACCGTTCTCCATCCACCAGGCATAGGCTGCAGCGCCGATACAAACGGCAGCACACACGACAATTATTATTGTTTCAAGCATTTTAAATCCTCCGTTTTACTTTATTATCAGCATGATGCGGAGAAAATGTTTATTTAATGTATCTAAGTTATATTTCCTCCGCATATGCGCGAATTTTGAAATAATCAGCGAAGGAAGTTAGTTTATGCCCATCCTTGTCGTGGATAAAACGGATAATAAAGCGCCGGCTCGTGTTTGTAAGGCATATGCGCATGACCACGATAGCGGCATATGCGAATAAAATAATATGTATTAACTGGAGTAACGCACCCAGCCAGCTTAAATTGGATGTAAGCCTGCCTAAAAAACCAAGCGAAGAGGTACGGATGCGGCATATGACTGCAGGAAAAGAAGGTATTTCCTCTATATACTGGCAATCCATGAGTGCCGACATATCTGACTCTGAATAAAGCACTGCGCGTGAGTCCAAGACTTCCTGCTGTGGAAGCGCGGCCTTATCAGAAGAGGCATAAGAGCCCCAGACAACCCTGTGATCGTATGAACCGTATGCTGTGCGGTCAGGATCAAATTCGTCCAGATTTTTGTCGAGACTTAGAAAGGAGCAGAATATAAGACAAAGCAACAGTGGTAAAACCAGTATTTTCTTCATGAGAGTCCGCTCCTTTCCTTCCAATTTATGTTTCTATTTTCTTCCTTTAGGTTAAAAAAGTCAACTTGTAAGTAGATTTCTTTTCAAAAATATTGAAATTCTTAATGGGCTGTAATTGTAACCAAATGATTATCTTAAATCAATGATATACATATTGCATAAAAAATAATCGAAAATTTATGCATGTTTGTGCATCACGATAATAGACATTTTTCATGGCACGTGATACTATAATTAACGTAAAAACCCCCCAATACATTATATATTTTTACTATCCCCATAGTAAAATACCTTCTCCTAAAGGACAGCAGAACGATGGCTGTTCTTTTTTTGTCCAAAAATAGTGTATATTTCGGGAAACAAGCAGATAAAATATTGTTGAAATAATATAGACATGATACAATGAGATTAGGTATTAGACAGCACGCAAGAAGCGAGACATGCTGATAACAGTTCTCTTTCTTCAAGCCTGCAGACATTCATTGAAGGCTCTGATGTCATAATTCAGAGTCACTGACACCAAATACTGTGAGCAGATGACAGTTGCTTCACGTATGAGGAGGAAGAACATTTTAAGATTTAGGGTGTACTTCCGGCGAAGTGCACCCTTTGTTCATATTAAATACAAGATATAAGGAGTAACACATGGAAACAAGAATAGCCCTGATCGGTATTATAGTTGAAAACCCGGATTCAGTTGAGCAGCTCAATCATCTGCTGCATGAGTACGGCAGCTTCATTGTTGGGCGCATGGGTATCCCATACGAGAAAAAGAACGTGAATATCATCAGTGTGGCGATTGACGCACCACAGGATATTATCAGTGCTCTGTCCGGCAGGATTGGCAGGCTGGATGGCATAGGAGTGAAGACAGTTTATTCTAATAAATAAAGCAGACCAGACTACAGGAGAAAGCATGGCCGAGAATACAGCAATAATAAAAATAATAGATGAAATTACGGCATGCCGGAATATCACGTTGGAGCAGCTGCATATGCTGCTTGAGACGGATGATATGCAGGCGGTTGATTATATGAGAAAAAGGGCATCAGAGAAAGCACACGAGACCTATGGCAATCAGGTTTTTATACGAGGGCTGATAGAGTTCACCAACTACTGCAAAAACGACTGCTTCTATTGCGGCATAAGGCACAGTAATACGCACGCGGACCGCTATCGCCTGAGCACGGAGCAGATTATGGCATGCTGCGAGAGTGGCTATGAGCTTGGCTTTCGCACCTTTGTGCTGCAGGGCGGTGAGGATCCGTACTATACGGATGAGCGCATCTGTGAGATAGTGTCCGGGATTAAGACCAAGTATCCGGACTGCGCGGTTACGCTTTCTATCGGTGAAAAGCCAAAGGAAAGCTATCAGAGCTATTTTGATGCAGGGGCGGACAGATATCTGCTGCGTCATGAGACTGCGGATGAAAAGCATTACAGTAGGCTTCATCCGGCAGAGATGTCACTTGCAAACAGAAAGCAGTGCCTTTGGGATTTGAAAGAGATAGGATATCAGGTTGGCTGCGGCTTCATGGTTGGATCGCCGGGACAGACAGTGGAGACCTTGTATGAGGATTTGCAGTTTATAAAGGAGCTTGAGCCTCACATGGTTGGAATCGGTCCGTTCATATCACAGAAGGATACACCTTTTGCAAATGAGAAGTCAGGCACGATGGATGAGACGCTTCGCCTGCTTTCAATCATCAGGCTCATACATCCCAAGGTGCTGCTGCCTGCCACAACAGCGCTTGGCACAATCCATCCGCTCGGCAGGGAAAAGGGAATACAGTCGGGTGCAAATGTCGTGATGCCAAACCTCTCACCGGTCAATGTCCGTGACAAATACAAGCTTTACGACAATAAAATCTGCACCGGAGATGAGGCAGCAGAGTGCCGCTACTGTATGGAAAACCGGATGAAGAGCATAGGATATCAGGTGGTGGTGTCGCGCGGAGACTACGCAGATTTTTGATTAATAGTTAGGATTAATATATATAAAACAACACTAGGATATATAAGGAGATAAAAATGTACAACGTAAAATCATTAAAGGCTGAAGAATTTATTTCAGACGAGGAAATCAAAGAGACTCTCGAATACGCAGAGGCAAACAAAAATAATATAGGGCTTATCGATGCGATTATCGAGAAAGCAAAGCTAAAAAAAGGACTCACACACAGAGAGGCGTCAGTGCTTTTAGCCTGTGAGATTCCTGAGAAGCTCGATGAGGTTTACAAGCTTGCACAGCAGATAAAGAAAGACTTCTACGGAAACAGAATCGTGCTTTTTGCACCGCTTTATCTGTCAAACTACTGTGTGAACGGCTGTGTTTACTGTCCATATCACATGAAAAATAAGCATATTGCGAGAAAGAAGCTCACTCAGGAGGAGATAGTAAAGGAGGTCACAGCCCTTCAGGATATGGGACACAAGCGTCTTGCAATCGAGGCAGGAGAGGATCCTGTAAACAATCCGATTGAGTATATTCTCGAGTGTATCAACACAATCTACAGCATCAAGCACAAAAACGGAGCTATCCGCCGTGTAAATGTAAATATCGCTGCCACTACAGTGGAGAATTACAGAAAGCTCAAGGAGGCAGGAATCGGAACTTACATACTCTTCCAGGAGACATATCACAAGGAGAGCTATGAGCAGCTTCATCCGACAGGACCAAAGCATGACTATGCATACCACACAGAGGCCATGGACCGCGCTATGGAGGGCGGCATTGACGATGTGGGACTTGGTGTACTTTTCGGACTGGATAAGTACAAGTACGAGTTTGCCGGACTTTTGATGCATGCAGAGCACCTTGAGGCAGTTCACGGTGTAGGTCCTCACACCATCAGTGTGCCGCGTATAAAACACGCAGACGATATCGACCCGGATGTATTTGACAATGGCATCAGTGATGATACCTTTGCAAAAATATGCGCACTTATCCGTATTTCAGTGCCATACACAGGAATGATAATCTCAACCCGTGAGAGTCAGGCTGTCCGTGAAAAGGTTCTGCCGCTCGGTGTTTCACAGATCAGCGGCGCATCAAAGACAAGTGTCGGAGGCTATGCAGACCCTGAGGCTGAGAAAAATGCAGATGAAACATCAGAGCAGTTTGATGTCAGCGACCAGAGAACACTTGACGAGGTGGTAAACTGGCTTATGAAGATGGACTATATTCCGTCCTTCTGTACAGCCTGCTACAGAGAGGGCAGAACGGGAGACCGTTTTATGGCACTGTGCAAGAGCATGCAGATACTTAATTGCTGTCATCCGAACGCACTCATGACACTTAAGGAGTATCTCGAGGACTATGCAAGCCCGCAGACAAGAGAGCTTGGAATGAAGCTCATCGATAGGGAAATAGAAAAGATTACAAATCCAAAGGTTAAGCAGACCTGCTATGAGCATATACATGATATTGCAGACGGAAAGCGTGATTTCCGTTTCTAAAGGAGGATGCATATGGGAAATTTGAATGAGACACCTTCTGCCAACAGACTTCATATAGGTATATACGGAAAGACAAACAGTGGTAAGTCATCTCTGATAAATGCGGTTACAAAGCAGGAGGTTTCCATTGTGGCCGATGTGGCAGGTACGACAACCGACCCTGTGTACAAGCCGATGGAGATTCATCCGCTCGGACCGTGCGTGATTATTGATACGGCGGGCTTTGATGATGACAGTGAGCTTGGTGAAAGACGTGTGGAAAAGACCCATCTGGCAGCAGAGAAGACAGACATAGCCGTTGTAGTGCTTGATATTGCAGAGGTCATTGCTGCGAAGAAGGCGGGAATTCCGTTTAAAAAGGCTTTTAAGGATGAGGCAGAATGGAGTCTGCTCTTTGCAAAAAAACATACCCCGGTTGTATTTGCCTTAAACAAGATAGACGAGATTTTGCTTTCCACAGAGGCACAGGAAAAGAGCAGGGGAAAGCTTGACAATGCTGCAATAGAGGCCGCAAAGTGCTGGGTTTATGAGGAAAACAGTGCTGTGATGGGCAAAAATGCAGACAATAGCTTTGAGGTTGTAGCAGTCAGCGCATTAAAGGGCAAGGGAATGGATGCCGTTATCTCTGCACTCACACGCCTTTTGCCCGAGGATTTCGGACAGGAATTTATCCTGGGAGACCTTGTTTGTGAGACAGATCTGGTGCTTCTTGTTATGCCACAGGATATCCAGGCGCCAAAGGGCAGACTCATATTGCCACAGGTGCAGACACTCAGGGAATTGCTCGATAGAAAATGCCTTGTGATGAGCACGACAACTGACAAAATGACAGATGCGCTTGCAGTATTATCTCACGCGCCAAAGCTCATCGTGACAGATTCACAGGTGTTTGGCTATGTGTACGAGCACAAACCGGCGGAGAGTATGCTCACATCATTTTCAGTGCTTTTTGCAGCATACAAGGGTGATCTGCCATACTATGTGGAGAGCGCAAGGGCAATTGATGCCTTAAAGCCATCCTCAAGAGTGCTTATCGCAGAGTGCTGTACACATGCGCCTCTTGCAGAGGATATAGGCAGGGTGAAGCTTCCGAACCTGCTAAGAAAGCGTGTCGGTGAGGAGCTTACCGTGGATATTACAAGCGGTACAGACTTCCCTGATAATCTATCTCAGTATGACCTCGTTATTCAGTGTGGCGCTTGCATGTTTAACAGAAAATATGTATTATCAAGAATAGACAGGGCACGCACTCAGCATGTGCCGATGACAAACTATGGCGTGGCAATAGCACACCTGACAGGAATACTCGATAAGGTGAGCATGCCCTAGAAAAGCCTTAAAAGCCGGGAGGAAGAGAAGCTATCGGTATGACGAAAACAAGTGATTTTGACGACAAAGTGAATTATAGTGGTGATTATAAAGGCAATTATAGCAATAATTACAGCAGCGATTATAGCAGCACCGGTTACGCTCGTCTGGCAAAGAGTCTTATTGATATAGTAAAGGAGCAGCAGGCAAAGCTTGGCTACAGGAAGGAAATAGTCAGACTGTATTATCCTCTTTCCACGCTCAGGCATTTCTTTGAGTGTGCAGGGGCTGATAATAAAATTGCAACCGGCATGATTTCAGAGCAGCAGATGCTTGAAATCCTTGCTCCAAACAACCTGCCAAAACAGCTTACTGACACCATAGGTGAGATAAAGGTCACCGCAAAAAATGAGCGCTTCTGCATAGAGATACCACCTGAGGGCAGTGAGTATGTGCATGAAAACACAGCTGACAACGAGTTTATCAGTGAGCTGATTGCGCTTGTCGGCACGCATGGCTGTACCATGGAGCAGATAACTGAGCTGTTTTACAAATACTCGGACAATATCGAGAAAAAGGATATGCAAAACGGCGAGTTTGACTGTTACATCCGCTTCTTAAATGATCCGGATGACACATACTACTATTGCTTTCATGATGAGGGCTGTCATATCATATATCATAGATTTCTGCCACAGGATTATGCGGATTTTGGATATTGATGGATATGTTTACGTGCAGACATAGGGTAAATATTGCTTTTGGTGTTGGCATTTGAATTTACTTTGAAGTTACACTTTGAAGTTACACGAAGACAAAGTTTGACAAAAATATAACAATCGTAATATAATGGCGGTTGAGAGCATGGTTTATGTATAATACGCACAGCAGGAGATATACACATGGCAAAATTTACAAGAAAAGCCATAATGCAGACTTTTTTACATATACTGAAAAACAAACCGCTTGACAGGATTACAGTCAAGGATATATGCGAGCAGTGTGAGATAAACAGAAACACATTTTACTATTATTTCAAGGACATATATGATGTGCTTGAGGCTATATTTGAGGACGAGGTGCGGCTCGTGATAGATGAGGCAAAGGAGGGCGTGACATTTCATGATGCATATGCCAGAGCAGCTGCCCTTATTCTTAATAACCGCGAGGCGATAATGCACATTTATGCATCGGAAAACGGCAGGGTATTAAGGACATATCTGGATGCCGTGGTCACGCAGGTGGTGCGCCGCTTTGTGTTGGAAAAGGCAGATGGCTACAGCCTGAGTGAGAATGACATTGCATTTATCACGGCATTTTACAGCAACGGAATCGTGGGTAGCACAATAAAGTGGATTGAGAGAGGCAGTATGATGAGCAGCCTGCCTGAGACCATTACGGCAAATGGCGTTGGACTGTCAAAAAGCCAATACAACAGAGATATTGTTAAGAGAATAGGTGACTCTTTCGATGCCACAATTTATGATATGATAGAGTGCTGTCTGTAGGCAGGCGGATATTGTATGACAAAATAATTCGAACAGATTTGACAGAGTGTCTGAATTTCAGACACTCTTATTTTTTTGTCCATTTTAAAGACGATTATGGTGGATTAGAATAGCAGACAAAAAGGAGGGAGATACTTTATGCACACATTGGTACGTGTGAAAAATGCATACACTGTCATGACAATATGCCTGATTGCATTGGGGGCAGCTTTGTTATTTGCGCCACAGCTTGGACTTAGGACTTTGTGCGTGGTGTATGGAGTGTTTCTCATAGTATACGGAGTGACAAAGCTGTCCGGATATTTTGCAAAGGATTTATTTCAGCTTGCGTTTCAGTTTGACCTGGCGCTTGGGATAGTTTCAATAGTGCTTGGAATCATAATTATTAAAAAAACTGAGTATATTATAGAGATATTGTCTACAGCAATAGGCATTTTTATGTTGGTAGATGGAGCGTTCAAGATACAGACTGCAGTGGAAGCAAAGCGTTTTGGCATCGAGAGATGGTGGCTCATACTCGTGATGTCGTTTGTAGTGGCATTTGTGGGAATACTGCTTCTTGTGACACCATTTGAGACCGCAGGCATGATAGTGAGATTAATAGGACTGAATTTGAGTCTTGACGGAATACTAAATTTATTTGTCGTCAGAAATACCGTTGAAACAATAAGGAGGAATACAAAGTGGGAAATTTAGGACATCAGGCAGCGAGACTTGCTGCATCAAAAATATGTGACAACATTGTAAAAGGACTTTGCAAGGACCCGGAGACAGAGGTTGTAAAGCTCATCGACATATGGCAGAAATTCATGGGCGATGAGAAGATTGATTTAAACTATGACAGTGCGCGCAGGATGATCTGCGACAAGGACTGTACACTCAACAAGTACATGCACCGTCTTATCAATGAGATAGATCCTCATGTATTAAAGACAATCGCGCTCAATCTGGGCTTTGAGGCATTTGTTTACGGCACAAAAACTATCCGTAAAAATCGTGAAAAGTATGGCTGCAATGTGCCGTGGCTCATTCTTATGGATCCGACAAGTGCCTGTAATCTGCACTGTACAGGCTGCTGGGCAGCAGAGTACGGTCACAAGCTGAACCTTACCTTTGATGAGATGGATAAGGTCGTAACACAGGGCAAGGAACTTGGCGTATACCTGTATATGTTCACAGGAGGGGAGCCTCTCGTCAGAAAAGCAGACCTTGTTAAGCTCTGTGAGAAGCACAGTGACTGTGCATTTCTGGCATTCACAAACGGCACACTCGTGGATGAGGCCTTCTGCGCGGACTTAAAGCGTATCGGAAATCTGTACCTTGCAATAAGTCTTGAGGGCTTCTCAGAGGTAAACGACCTAAGACGAGGCACAGGTGTATTTGCAAAGGTTATGCATGCTATGGATTTGCTTAAGGAAAACGGACTTGTTTTCGGTACATCAATATGTTACACTTCAAAGAACTATAAGACAGTTACCAGTGATGAGTTTATAGACATGATTGTGGAAAAGGGATGCCGCTATGCGCTTTACTTCCATTATATGCCTGTCGGAAACGATGCATCACTGGAACTTTTACCAAATCCGGAGCAGAGGCTTTACATCAAGGACCGTGTCCGTGAAATCAGAAATATGACAAGCGGCAAGGGAATTTTCACGATGGATTTCCAGAACGACGGCGAGTTTGTCGGAGGCTGTATAGCAGGCGGAAGAAACTACTTCCATATCAATGCAAATGGTGATGCTGAGCCATGTGTATTCATACACTACTCAGGAGCAAACATCCGTACACACAGCATGCTTGAGATTTTGAAACAGCCGCTTTTCATGGCATATCATGATAACCAGCCATTTAATGAGAATCACTACAGACCATGTCCTATGCTTGAAAATCCTGAGATCTTACAGCGGCTCGTAAAGGAAACAGGTGCAAAATCAACTGATTTGCAGTCACCTGAGAGTGCGGAGCACCTGTGCAACAAGTGTAAGGAGTATGCGCAGGCATGGAAGCCTTGTGCCGATAAGCTTTGGGCGGAGGAAGGACACAGTAATTAATGATATTTGAAACACATGCCCATTATGATGATGACAGATTTAAGGACGACCGTGATGAAACAATAGAACGCGTCCATGAAAAAGGAGTTGCCCCGATAATAAATGTCGGGGCTTCTATTGGCTCTACAATGACTACAATGGAGCTTGCAAAGAAATATGACTTTATATATGCGGCGGTTGGAGTGCATCCAAGCGACATATCTGATTTAAATGAGGAAACCTTTGCATGGCTTAGGAAACAGACTGCATGGGAAAGGACTGTTGCAGTCGGGGAAATCGGACTGGACTATTACTGGGATAAGGAGCCAAAGGTGCAGGAAAGCCAGCGCTACTGGTTTAAGCGTCAGCTTGAGCTTGCAGCAGAAGCATCGCTGCCGGTTATCATCCACTCGCGTGATGCAGCACAGGATACCATGGAAATCATGACAGAAGCAGCAAAAAAGGATATCCGCGGCGTGATACACTGCTATTCCTATTCACCGGAGATGGCACTGGAGTATGTAAAGCTGGGGTATTATATAGGAGTGGGAGGTGTCGTAACCTTCAAGAATGCAAAGAAGCTGGTTCAGACAGTGTTGGAGCTTCCACTTGAGAGAATCCTCCTTGAGACAGATTGCCCATACATGGCTCCGGAGCCACATCGAGGCACGCGGAATGATTCGTCAAACATTCCATATGTCATATCAAAGATAGCAGAAATCAAGGGCATTACGCCGGATGAGGTAGAGCGCGTAACGCGCGCCAATGCATTTGAACTGTTCACACGTGTAAATAATTGAGCCACAACGTGAGGGACGAAAGTCAAGAACCGCCGCCCTGCCATGGGGCACGGTACACTCCCGCGTGAGCGAATAGCGAAGCGGTTTAGATACTGTAGGATTATGCTTAAATACGCAGAAATGCCCAGCCATGGACGGCTGGGCAAGGCGTTATGCGCCATGGACGGTGCATAAAAGCCGGTTTCGTCAAGCATAGAAAATCATTAGACATAATCCGTACAGAATCTTAACTGCGAAGCGTAGCTCACGCGGGAGTGTACCGTGCCCCATGGCAGGGCGGCGGTTCCCGGCTTTCATCCCGGGTTTTGACAAAACCGCGAAAATTCACGAATATAATTGAAATAAAGGCATTTTATATGATAATATAAAAGATAATGACAGCAGTTGTACTGTCGCATCAGATGAAACGACACAAGGAGTGCATATCATGGCATATTTGGGAAATCCTAAGAACACAATCGAGGTTTTGCAGAAATACAATTTCAATTTTCAAAAGAAATTCGGACAGAACTTCCTTATTGATACAGGCATTTTGGAGGAAATCATAGACTCGGCCGGCATCACAAAGGACGATATGATACTTGAGATAGGCCCGGGAATAGGTACGATGACACAGTATCTGTGTGAGTCGGCGCGCCAGGTAATAGCAGTCGAGATAGATACAAATCTGATACCTATACTTAAGGATACTCTGAGTGAATATGATAATGTAAAGGTCATAAATGATGATATATTAAAGGTAGACATAAATGCTCTGGCAGAAGAATATAATAATGGTAAGCCGATAAAGGTTGTTGCAAACCTGCCATATTACATAACGACACCTATTATTATGGGGCTGTTCGAGAGTCATGTGCCGATAGACAGCATTACAATTATGGTGCAGAAGGAGGTCGCAGACCGTATGCAGGCAGGTCCCGGCAAGAAGGATTACGGAGCTCTGTCACTTGCGGTGCAGTATTATTCGCACCCTGAGATAGTGGTAAATGTGCCGCCAAGCTGTTTCATGCCACAGCCAAAGGTAGGAAGCTCTGTTATATCGCTCAAGCGATACGAAAAGCCGGTGGTTGACGTAGATGATGAAAAGCTGATGTTCAAAATCATCAGGGCATCTTTCAACCAGCGTAGGAAAACTCTTGCCAACGGGCTCAACAATTTCGGTGGTATGGGACTGACCAAGGAGCAGATACAGCAGAGCATAGAGGCTCTCGGAGTTCCTGTAAATGTGCGTGGTGAGGCTCTAAGCCTTGCACAGTTTGCGCAATTATCAAATATAATTGGTGCCGCAAAATAGAAAAAGCATGAATAAATCCATGCAGACAGGACATACTATCATCAGAACAATTCAGATGATGGAGGTAATGTCCTATGAAAAAACAACAAATTGCAGCAGCGGCATGTCTCGTGGCCGGAGCCATAGGATTTGCAGCGGTATATTCAACACAGAATCACGGAAAAGAGGAGACACCCACAGAAATTTCACAGACTTCGTCTATAGTAGAGCCTACAGAGAAGACCCCACAGAAACAAACCCCAAAAGAAGATTCAGAGACTAAGACAGGGCAGGAAGAAAACTTAAATAAGAGCAACAATCAGCAGCCCACGGAAAAACAACTGCATTTTGTCCCTGAAAATGTGACAAACTGGCCTGTAAAGGGAGATGTGCTTTTGCCGTTTTCCATGGACAAGACGGTTTATTTCCCGACACTCGACCAGTATCAGTATAATCGTGGCATGGTAATACGTGCAAACGAAGGAGATGCGGTATACTCAGTTACCGAGGGCAGGATTATAGACATATATGACAGCGCAGAGACAGGCTGCACAGTAGTGCAGGATTTAGGAGACGGCTATACGGCTACTTACGGACAGCTTGCAAATCTAACCTGCAGTGAAGGCGATGTGCTTGAGGCAGGAGAAACACTTGGAACAGTTGGAAAGGTGACCAGATACTATACTGTTGAGGGAACCAATGTGTATTTTGCTATGGAACAGGATGGAAAACCGGTCAATCCTATGGACTATTTCGGAGATATATAGAGGTGAAAAGTGGAGTTTAACGAATACAATGAGAGTGTGAAAAACTGGACAAATGGCATTCTTGACAATTACAGAAAGGACGCCGAGCTCACAATCAGATATTGCCATGAGTTGATAGATTACGGAGAAAAGACAGCAGATTCAAAGCTCTTGGGCTTCGGATACTATCATCTTGCCATGATACTTTATTGCCTGAATGACTACGATAACATTTTTGATATCGTGGTCAGGGCGATAGATCATCTGGAGAAGGCGCAGAGCTGGAGCATGCTGGCGCGCGCATGCAATATACTGGGTATCATCACATCAGGCAGAGGCAATCAGCCGGTAGCATATGACTATTATCTGGATGGACTGATGTACTGCAAGAAGTATGGCCTGTTGGAAGAACAGAGCATTATAAATGTCAATTGCGGAGCTTTAAATATCAAAGTGGGCAGATATAAGGAGGCCATGGAATATTTTCAAAAAGCCATGGAATACATAGCTTCCGCACCGGATGAACCTTCATATCACACCAGGATGATATCTCTTTATGAGAATATGATAAACTGCAAGGTACTGGAGAGTGACTTTACCGGAATAGATGAGATTCTTGAGATTGTGGAGAGGGAGCATCTGCCGTATGCCGATGCAATAGACAGGCTTGGAATGCTTATCAGCAGAACCTTTTACATGCATAAAAGCGGACAGATTGAAAAACGTGACGAGTGTATCATGCGCATTGATGGTGTAATCACGCAGGATATGCTTTTTATGGATCTGATAGAGGATTTCTTTGTGTATCTCGAGGTGCTTTTCGAGAGTGAAAAGATTGATGAATTCTGGCATCTGATGGAGCTTATGGAGCCGATGATAAACAATCTTAAGGTCACAAGCATGCAGATGAGACTTTTAGGTCTTAAAATCAGATTTTACAGAAAGCACCATATGGGTGCAGAGTATCTGCAGGCGGCAGGGCTGTACTATGAGCTTTCCGAGCGCAAGGAGCTTGAGGCCAAGGCTATGATAAAAGAGGTCATAGAGCTTAGGGCGAATTTCGAGAAGGTAAATCGTGCCAAGAAAAAAATTGAGAAGGAGAATAAGCTTCTTGCGGCGCAGTCTGAGACAGATTCGCTTACAGGCATGGCAAACAGGCGAAAGCTTAACATACAGGCGGATGAGATGTTTTCGCATGCTCATAAATGTGGTCACAATTTTGCTATTGAGATACTGGATGTGGATTATTTCAAGGAGTACAATGATAACTACGGGCATCAGGAGGGGGACAGATGTCTGATTGCGATTGCGGGCTGTATAAGCGAAGTTGCGAGAGCACATGGAGGTTTTTGTGCCAGATACGGCGGGGACGAGTTTGTAGTCATATACGAGAATATATCAAAGGAAGATGCTAAAGAATATGTGGAGGAGCTTCGCCGCAAGGTTATGGAGCTGACTCTGCCACACCGGTTTTCAAAGATGCTGCCTATTGTCACAATCACACAGGGCATGTATTGCGATGTACCAAAGGAAGAAAACAGAGTGTGGGATTTTTTACATGTGGCAGATGAGATACTATACAGCGTAAAGACAGACAACCGTGGCAGCTGCAGAGTGGTCGACAGAGCAGAGTTTAAGCTTATGTCAGGCTATGGCACCACGATTCAGGGGCAGGCCTGATATCATATTGTCATGTCATAAGCACAGCGTTGATTATTGAGATGGACAAAGCAGATATGGATGAAAATTATACATATATTGTAAGGTGTGCTGACGGCACACTTTACACCGGTTGGACAAATGACCTGAAAAAGCGCATAAAAGCGCATAACTCCGGGAAAGGTGCCAAATATACAAAGACACGCAGACCTGTGGAGCTGGTCTATTTCGAGCACTTTGCCACGAAAGAGGAGGCAATGAGCAGGGAGTATCATATAAAACAGCTCAAGCGCGCACAAAAGCAGGCTCTGATAGATGAAATGAATAAAAATAACAAAAGTATTTTTACACAAAACGGATAGTCGAAAATAACTAAAATGACCAAACGCCAGTGTGAGAATACTTATTTTTTTGCAATTCTTTGTGAAAAATTGCCAAAAAATACCTGGTGTTTTTATTAATATATACAGAAAAGACAAAATCCTCTTGCGAAACTACATGAAACTGTCTATAATAATTCTTGTGAAAACGTTACCGCAAACATTACCGAAAACAACCAAAGATGTTTGCAAAGACAATTTTAATATTAAATCTTTTAGGAGGGTTTAAAATGAAAAAGAAATTAGTGACAGTATTACTCGCTTCTTCAATGGTAGCAACAATGCTTGCCGGATGTGGATCAGGAAGCGGAGACGGAACAGAGAAAGGCTCATCTGCAAAGGGCGGCGATGGCTCAGTTTACATGTTAAACTTCAAGCCGGAGACAGATCAGGCATGGCAGGATCTTGCAGAGAAGTACAAAGATGAGACAGGCGTACAGGTTACAGTAGTAACAGCAGCTGATGGACAGTACAAGACAACACTTAAGTCTGAGCTTGCTAAGAAGGAAGCTCCAACAATCTTCAATATCGGAAGCACAGCAGACTGCGCAGAGTATGACAAATACATATATGACTTAAAGGACAGCGAGATTTACAAGCACCTTACAGATAAGTCACTTGCACTTGAGTACAATGGCAAGGTTGCATCAGTAGCTAACTGCTATGAGTGCTACGGAATCATCTACAACAAGGCAATTCTTGAGAAATACTGCAGCAACTACTCAGGAGCAGTTATCAAGTCAGTAGATGATATCAAGGATCTTGATACATTAGAGAAGGTTGCAACTGATATCAACGAGCATGTAGATGACATCAACAAAGCTTGTGACTTACATCTTACAGAGGCATTTGCTTCAGCAGGACTTGACAGCGGATCTAACTGGAGATTCACAGGACATCTCGCAGGTCTCGCACTCTACTATGAGTTCAAGGATGCAGGATGTGATCTCACAGCAGGACAGAAGGAAGTTACAGGTAAGTACATGGACAACTTCAAGAGAGTTTGGGATATGTACACAAATACATCAGCAGCAGACAAGGCTACACTTGATTCAGGAAGCTTAAATGCTGAGTCAGAGCTTGGTATGGAAGAGGCTGTATTCTACCAGAATGGTGACTGGGAGTACGCTAACTTCGCAGATGACAACGAGAACGGATACACAGTTAAGCAGTCTGACCTTTCAATGATGCCTATCTACTTCGGTGTAGATGACGAGAACGAGGGACTTGCAGTTGGTACAGAGAACCACTGGACAGTAAACGCTAAGGCAGATCAGAAGGATATTGATGCAACACTTGAATTCCTCAACTGGGTAATCACAAGTGATGACGGACGTGACGCAATCGTTAATAAAATGGGACTTTCAGCTCCATTCGATACATTCACAGGTGACTATGAGTCAAAGAACGCTTTTGCTAATGTAGCATCAGAGCTTGCAAAGAACGGCAAGACATCAGTAGCATGGTCATTCAACGCAACACCTTCAGTAGATGACTGGAGAGCTGATTTCCTCGCTCCACTCACAGAGTACACAGAGCGTAATGGTTCATGGGATGACGTTGCAAAGGCATTCTCAGAGAAATGGGCTTATTACTGGGATCTTCAGAACGAGCAGTAAAATTCTCTAAAAGTTAGTAAAAAGTAGTAAAAGTGGGGTGAGTGGCAGTCACTCACCCCATATTTTTTTAAGAAAGGTATATTTGTTATGGAAAAGTCGATTAGAAAAAAATTTTGGATCTTCGCTTTACCGACAATGGCAGCATTTACAATAGGATTTATTGTACCATTCGTATATGGTATCTTCCTTTCATTTTGTAAATTCTCCACAGTTACAGACTGGAAATGGGTGGGATTTAAAAATTACACAAGGATTTTTGTTGTAAACGGCACTGTGGATACAACCTTTATTCATTCAATCTGGTACACAGCACTATTTACAGTAGTTTCGGTACTGATTATCAATATCGTATCATTTGCAATAGCAATGGCGCTTACAAAAGGAATCAGAGGAACAAATCTTTTCCGTACAGTATTCTTCCTTCCAAACCTGATCGGTGGAATCGTACTTTCATATGTATGGCTGATGATTTTTAACTCTATCCTGCAGAACTATTCAAAGACAATCGTAAGCTCAGAGTGGTCAGCATTCTGGGGACTTATCGCAGTAGTATGCTGGCAGCAGATTGGATATATGATGATTATCTACATCGCAGGTATTCAGAATATACCGGGTGAGCTTATTGAGGCAGCAAAGATTGATGGAGCCAACAGATGGCAGCTCTTAAAGAGCGTTATTCTTCCAATGCTTATGCCGACAATCACAATCTGTACATTCCTGACATTGACAAACGGCTTCAAGCTGTTCGACCAGAACTTAGCTCTTACAGGCGGTAATCCGGGAAAGATGTCAGAGCTGCTTGCCTTAAATATCTACAACACCATGTATGGAACAACAGGATGGCAGGGCGTAGGTCAGGCAAAGGCTGTTATATTCTTTATAATTGTTGCAATTATCGCACTTGCACAGAATAAGATTACTACAAGCAAGGAGGTACAGGACTAATGGCAAAACAGAAAAAAGCGCAGGAAGTCAGTGCCGTAAGACAGGCCAAGCACGGTTGGATAATCACATTATTATTCACTGTTTTATCAGTACTTTGGATTTCACCAATCTTTATGGTGTTACTCAATTCATTTAAGAGAAAAGCCTACATATTCAAGCATCCGTTTGGAATCAGCACAGTATCTATCACTGAGGGCTTTGAAGCCTTTAAGGATGGTATGTCAAGGCTTTTCTGTGGCACATTAAACTACAAGAATGGTCTTAGAATGACACATTTCTGGGACTGCTTTGGAAATTCTCTTTTCATCACAGTCGGCTCAGTAATACTTATTGTACTCTGCTGCTCAATGTGTGCATGGTACATAGTTCGTGTAAAGACTAAGGGCACAAAGCTTATGTATACACTTTGCCTTTTCTCTATGATTGTACCATTCCAGATGGTTATGTTTACATTATCAAAATTTGCAAATATGCTTCATTTATCAAATCCACTCGGTATCATCATCGTTTACCTGGGCTTTGGAGCAGGACTTGCTGTGTTTATGTTTACAGGATTTGTAAAGAGTATCTCATTAGAGATCGAAGAGGCAGCTATGATTGATGGCTGTACACCATTACAGATGTATTTCAGGGTTGTATTTCCAATACTTCGTCCTACAGCGGTAACAGTAGCGATACTTGAGGCAATGTGGGTATGGAATGATTACCTTCTTCCATCACTGGTTTTAAACATCAACCAGTACAAAACCATACCAATTGCTATTCAGTACTTAAAGCAGAGCCACGGTATGATTGACTGGGGTGCAATGATGGCCATGCTCGTGCTTGCGATTCTGCCAATTGTTATTTTCTATATTGTATGTCAGAAGTACATTATAGAGGGTGTGCTCGCAGGAGCTGTAAAGGGTTAATATAGCTTACAAGAGGATATAGTTTATGTTATTTAAGCCCCACACTTGTTAAGAAAACATGTGGGGCTTAAGCTAAATTAGCAGGTTTTGTAGTTGTGGATATATGATATAATGGGTGAAATAAATTATATCACATGGATATAATGTAAAAGGACGTATCGCTGTCCGGACGGGGAAAACAATGACAATTGTAGATATAGCAAAAGAATCGGGATACTCAGTAACAACTGTATCCCGAGTTTTAAATAACAGGCAGGATGTTTCTCCTGCAGCAAAAGAAACCATAATGAAAATAGTTGAGGCACACAACTTTGTGCCAAATACCAATGCAAAGAGGCTCAAGCAGACCATTTCCAGAAATATTTATCTGTTGGTAAAGGGTACCTCGAATATGCTGTTTGCAAACATAGTCGAGGAAATCCAGTCGATAATAGACAGAACAGACTACTCACTGAGCATCACATATCTGGATGAGGACAGTAATCTAAGCAGTGTGACAGACCGTATATGCAGGGAGCGAAAGCCGCTTGGCATCATCTTCCTCGGAGGCAGCAGGGAGGATTTCTCGGAGGATACATCTTCATTTAAGGTGCCGTGTGTTATAGTGACCACATCAGCAGAAAATTGGAGCATGGAGGAGCTGTCATCTGTTTCCATTGATGATGAGAAGGCCGGGGAAACAATCGTCGACTATCTTATCGACCATGGTCATACAAAGATAGCAGAGATTGGAGCCAATCTGGAGCTTTCACAGACAGCCATTCTGCGACACAATGGATATCTGAACAGCTTCAAAAAGCATGGCATCACACCTGATGAGCGTTACTATGAGAAGGCGCGATTCTCATATGACAGCGCATATCACGCCATGAAAAAGCTCCTTGAAAAGGATATTGAAATCACCGCAGTCTATGCGATTTCCGATGTTATGGCAATCGGTGCCATAAGAGCAATACTTGACAAAGGACTCAGGGTGCCGGAAGATATATCTATCACAGGCTTTGATGGTTCGACACTCGCAGAGTACTACAATCCCAAGATTGTATCTATCAGACAGCCGCACAAGGATATGGCTGCACACAGTGTGGAGCTCCTTTTTAGCATGATTGATTTGCATAAAGGCTCATGTCATGAGATAATACCATTTGAGCTGACAGAGGGCGAGAGTGTTGCCCGGATAAATTAAAGACTATATAATGTTTGTTGTAATCTCACAATAAACGAGGAGGAACCGCGCATGGAAGTGAATAATAAGATGAAACATACCATAAAGGTCGCATGGGCCAAAGGGTTTTCACAGTTTTTAGCACTAGCAGGAGCAATCCTGCTAGTTTTTGTGCTATTTAAATTTGATGCAATAATGGCACAGATAGTGAGAATAATCAACATACTCATGCCCATTATCATGGGTATTGTGCTGGCGTATCTCATAAATCCGATGGTAGAGTTTTATGACAGAAAGCTAAGCAATTCGCTTGGCAAAGCCATAGAAAAGAAGTGTGGAAAGAGACCTTCTATGAGAGGGTTGTCAATACTTATAAGTCTGGCCATAATAATAGCCATTATTGTAGTGCTCATAATGATGGTGGTGCCACAGCTTGTAAGCAACATCACAAATGCGGTCAGTCTTTTGCCGGATCAGATACAGGACTTTGTGAAAAAAATCACAGAGCTTGCCAAAAACAATGACAAGGCAAAGGAAATAATCACTGAGCTATACAATAACGGCATAAGCTATTTTACCGAATGGGTAAAGGACAATATGCTCGGACAGGTTACCTTTGTGATAAACGGTATTATGGGAATCTTTGGCACAGCGGTAAACTGTCTCGTTGCATTTATCGTTGCTATCTACGTTCTGCTCAGCAAGGATACCTTCAAGCGCCAGATTAAAAAGCTTGTAAGCGCATTTCTGCCTGAGCATCATATACAGGTGCTTTCAAGCATCTTGAAGGAGAGCGACAAGATATTCGGTGGCTTTATCAGTGGCAAAATCATTGATTCACTCATCATCGGGGCTATCTGCTTCGTGTGCTGCCTGATACTGCGCATGCCGTATGTAGCGCTCGTGAGCGTGATAATCGGAGTGACAAATGTCATACCGTTCTTTGGACCGTACATCGGAGCCATACCGAGCACCATACTCATCATGCTCGACAGTCCGTCAAAGGGTTTGATATTTTTGATATTTATCATTATTTTACAGCAGGTGGATGGCAATATCATTGGGCCAAAGATACTTGGTGAGTCCACAGGACTTTCGCCTTTCTGGGTGGTGTTTGCAATTTTCCTTGGTAACGGATTGTTTGGAGTAATGGGACTGTTTATCGGAGTACCGACATGGGGTGTCGTGTACTACCTGATAAAGCGATATGTGAATTATCGTGTGAGGAAGAAAGAATAAACGTACTGTTAAAAAATAAGTTATAAATTTTGAAAATAGTACTTGAATACTGGAAAATATGTGTATATAATGTGTGAACGAGGCTTTGAAAAAGAGCTTGTTCACACATTTTTTTAATGGATTTTTTGCAGGGGTGAACCTGCTGGGAAAAGTTATTATGAATTTAATTTTTGGGGAGGGTATTTACACATGAAGACAGATATGACCAAAGGCAATCCAATGAAAATTATACTGCTGTTCTCGATTCCTGTTCTGATGGGAAATCTGTTTCAGCAGTTCTATAATATGGTGGACACGATTATCGTGGGGCAGTATCTGGGTTCAAAGGCGCTTGCGGCGGTTGGCTCGACAGGCTGTATTATGTTTCTGGTGCTTGGCTTTGCGAATGGAATAGCACAGGGCTTTGGAGTTATGGCAAGCCATGCGTTTGGTGCAAAAAAAGAGAAGCTATTGAAGCATTATGTGGCACTGGCTATAATTCTTACAGTTATTGTCTCAGTGGTGCTCACGATTCCGACAGTGCTTGCGTCGAGGCAGCTTCTTATCTGGCTCAATACACCTGATGATATACTTGTCATGGCTGATGCGTACATAAAGGTCATTTTTGCGGGAATTTTCTGCACCATGTCCTACAATGTGGCTTCCGGTCTTTTGCGAAGTATCGGAGACAGCAAGACTCCGCTGTACTTTTTGATTTTTTCATCTGTATTAAATATTGTGCTGGACATATTCTTTATCGTGGTGGTGAAGGCAGGCACGGCAGGAGCTGCTTATGCGACAGTTATCTCGCAGGGAATTGCTGCGGTTTTGTCATTTATCGTGATGTTTAAGAAGTATGATTTGCTGCGCACCAGCCGCGAGGATTATTACATGGATTGGAACGGAATCTGGCGCATGCTCTCAATCGGTCTGCAGATGGCACTCAACTATTCAATTACTGCTATCGGAACGATGATTTTCCAGGCTGCGGTCAATGTGTTCGGTTCGCAGGTGGTGGCTGCGTATACCGCCGCATCCAAGGTCAACAATATCGCGACACAGACCATGCCTACACTTGGAACAGCCGCTGCGACTTACTGCGGACAAAATCTCGGTGCAGGCAGGTATGACAGGATATTTAAGGGTATGAAGTCATGCTTTTTCATATGTATAGGCTGCGCAGTTTTAGCGGCAGCAATTAACTGCTTTGTCGGACCGCACATGATAGGCTGGTTTATCACATCGCCTACGGCAACTGACATTCACTATGCTATGAAATATCTGAAAATTGCGAGCGTATTCATGCTTCCGCTGGCATGGATTTTTGCATACAGAAACGGCCTGCAGGGGCTTAACAAGGGACTTGTGCCTATGCTTAGCGGTGGGATGGAGCTTGTGTCGAGATGGATTGCAATACTTGCGCTGTCAAAGCCATTTGGTTACGGCGGTGTGTGCTTTGCAGATCCGGCAGCCTGGCTTACAACAGGAATACTGCTTATTGTGACCTACTATGTGTGGGAGATGCGCATGAGGAAGAAGGTACAGTAAAACCACAAATGAGGTTTTCTCAGCGGATAGAAACTCATGGGGCGGTGTGAGCAGTAAGGAATATCAGGACGCAACAGGAGAAAATCAGGCTGGTACATGTCACATAAACGATGTACTAGCTGGTTGTCTCCCTGCGAATCAGCACAGGCGTTATCTTTTTGTGCGTTGGCGCCAAATCTGGCTCAGGCTTTCTTTGTTTGCGGTTATCCATCTGCTTAACGAGTAAATCCATGGCGGTTCTTGCGATTACATCTATCTGCTGGCCGATGGTGGTGATTGGAATTATGGCTTCGTTGGCAATTGGTGAATTGTCGAAGCCGACTATCTCATAGCTGTCCGGAAAGCAGCCGTATTTTTGTATGACAAGATTCAAAAACATGTTGGCATATGTGTCGTTTGCCAGGAATACCCCTTTCTTTTTATCAGGATATTTCTCATCTATATTGTTAAAAATCACCTTCATCTGAGAAAATAAATCGTTGTACGAATCACCGGATACGTTCAGGCTGAGCTCATAGGGAATATTGTGCTCGGTACAGGTGTCCTCAAACGCACGGATTCTGTCGTAAGCCGGGACATACTTTGGCACATCTACATTGATATGGATGAGGATATCACATTTGTCACGTATTAAAAGAGATGTGGCCTGAAGCGCACCCATATAGTTGTCGGAGGTGACACTGCTTATATGCATGGATTCTCGCTCGATTGCGACAATTGGAATGTGGTATGAAGCAAGCTTTTCAGATGAGAGAGTGTGACTTAGCACGATAAGACCCTCTATCTGATAAGCTAAAAGTTCATCAATGTAGTTTTCTTCCTCAGCCGTCCCCTTGTCACTCATAAAGATGAGAAACTTATAGTGATAGTCAGTGTAGGTGGCTAAAAGCTGTGTGAGCATCTCAGAGTAGTAGTGCAGGTAAAGGTTTGGCACTATTATGCCGACAAACTCGCTCTTACCGTTTGCGAGAACCTTTGCGAGTTTATTCTTCTTATAGCCGAGCTCATCAAGCGCACGGGAAATCTTTTCCTGATTCTCCAGAGTCAGAGAGTCTGGATGATTGAAATATCTTGAAATCGTTGTTTTTGAAAAGTGTGTATATTCCGCAATATCTGCAAATGTAACCTGTTTTTTTCCCATGGGATGTCTCCTTATAAAAATTACTTATATTACAAATGTTTATAAACAGTATACAGCGCAATTTCCAAAATATCAACAAAAAAGTAACCGGTTACTTTTTTTGAGAAAAGTATTGACACAGCTTAAATGATATTGTATTATCAAATTACAAAGTAACCGGTTACTTTATCGGTTACACAAGAGCGTAAATTAAGTAAAAAAGACAAAATGTGAAAAAGAGTGGAGGTCACAGCAAATGAAAGAAAAAAAGCAGTCATTGAAAAGCAAAGTGACATATGTGAAGAAAAACTGGATGTTGTACATATTTTTCCTTATGCCGGCACTTTTACTGACAATTATATTCAAGTATGTTCCGATGGGCGGACTGCTCATAGCATTCAAGGATTACAATGTCATAAAGGGTGTGCTGGGGAGTCCATGGGTCGGGCTTGAATATTTCAAGAGATTTTTATCATCACCTGATTTTATGAACTACCTTATGAATACGTTAAAGGTAAGTGTTTACGGATTGTTATGGGGATTTCCGGTACCGATTATACTTGCACTGCTTCTGAATCGTATTCGCAAAGAGGGCATCAAGAAAAAGATACAGCTTCTGATTTACGCACCGAATTTTATCTCAGTTATTGTACTTTGTGGTATGGTTCGTATGTTTTTATCACCAATCGGACCAATGAACAAGATACTCGGCATCAGCACAAACTGGATGACAATGCCGGCTGCATTCAGGACAATCTACATAGCGAGCGGCATCTGGCAGGGAGCAGGCTGGGCTTCAATCATGTACACAGCGGCATTATCCAATGCGAGCAAGGAGCTTGAAGAGGCAGCGAGAATGGATGGCGCAAATATCTTTCAGCAGATGTGGTATGTTGAGCTTCCGGCTATCAAGAATATTATAGTGATACAGTTCATTCTGCAGGCAGGAAATATTATGAGTATCGGTTTCGAGAAAGCCTACGCGTTACAGACAGATATGAACTTACCGGCATCGGAAATTCTTTCTACATATGTATACAGAATCGGACTTTTGAATGGAGACTATGGTTATTCAACAGCGGTTGGTCTTTTCAACTCGGTAATCAACGTAATATTGCTGATTATAGTCAATGCGGTTGTAAAGAAGCTAAACGATGGTGAAGGAATCTAGGAGGAAAGTGCAATGAAAAAAGATATGAAGACAAAAATCAAATATTCACGGACTGATAAAATTGTTCTTGGAATTGGATATACACTTCTTGGGTTGTTTGTGCTTGCAATAATTGTTCCGTTAGTATATGTAGTGCTTGCGTCTTTCATGGATCCGACGGTACTTAACAACCAGGGACTGAGCTTCAACATAAAGGACTGGACTATTGATGCATACAGACGAGTTCTGGAAAATGACATGATATGGCGCGGATTTTTCAATTCGTTTTTTTACTCAATAGCGTTTGCGGCAATCTCAGTATTTGTCACAATCCTGGCAGCATATCCTATGTCTAAAAAGGAATTTGTCGGAAGAAAATTTTTCAATGTGATTTTTATTATCACAATGTTTTTTGGAGGAGGAATGATTCCTACATTCATCCTTATAAATCAGCTCCATATGGTAAACACCGTCTGGGCAATCCTCATTCCGGGCGCTTTCAATGTGTGGAATATGATTTTGGCGAGAACCTATTATCAGTCAGTGCCAAATGAGCTTCGTGAGGCATCAGCCATCGACGGAGCAAATGAAATACAGCATTTCTTTAAGATTATGCTTCCGGTTTGTAAGCCGATTATTGCGGTGCTTATGCTTTGGTCATTTGTAGGAATGTGGAACAGCTACTTTGATGCAATGATTTACCTGAATGACGCAAATCTCCAGCCATTACAGCTTGTACTGCGTTCAATTCTCGTGCAGAATACACCTCAGCCGGGCATGATTGCAGATATCCAGAGCACAGCTGAGATGGCAAAGGTTGCAGAGCAGCTCAAGTATGCTACAATTGTTGTATCAAGTTTACCACTTTTGATTATGTATCCATTTTTCCAGAAGTATTTTGATAAAGGAATCATGGTTGGATCTGTTAAGGGCTAACAGAAAGGATGAGTATGGATATGAAAAAAAGAAGCTTCAAAAAATTAATTACACTTTCGCTTACACTTGCAATGCTGACAGGTGTGGCAGGCTGTGGAAAGCAGCAGAGCTTAAATGCTGAGACAAATCCGGACACACCGGTATCAGATGTGCAGTTCCCTCTGAAGGAAAAGGCTGAGCTGTCATTTATCACAAGTGCACCGGCCACATCCACACAGGATCCTAATGAGAGGACTATCTTCAAGAGAATGGAGGAGCAGACCAACGTGCATATCGACTGGACATGCTTCGTTTCAGACCAGTTCTCTGACAAGAAGAATCTGGCATTGGCGCAGTTTGGTAATCTGCCGGATGGACTGTTTAATGCAGGTATGAGTGATTACGACCTGCTCAGATATGCAAAGCAGGGTATTATCATTCCGGTTGAGAATCTGATTGACAAATATATGCCTAATCTTCAGGCAGTTTTTGAGAAATATCCTGAATATAGGACAATGTGTACCGCACCGGACGGACATATCTATTCATTTCCTTGGATAGAGCAGCTTGGTGCAGGAAAAGAGGCAATTCAGGCAATCGGAGATATACCTTATATCAACAAGAAATGGCTTGATTATCTGGGACTTGAGGTGCCGACTACTACAGACGAGCTCGAGCAGGTGCTTATCGCATTCAGAGATCATGCAGACGAGCTTGAGAAAGAGTTTGACATTGAGGGCGGTGTCATTCCTATGTCATTTATTATAAACAACGGTGACCAGGATCCAGCCATCCTCATGAACGGCTTTGGTGAGGGTTATGGTGATACAGGTGACCACTTTGCAGTAACAGATGAGGGAAAAGTTATCTATGCTCCTACACAGGAGGGCTACAAGGAGGGTATCGAGTGGCTTCACAAGCTTGTCACAGAGGATTTGATTGACCCTGAGGCATTTACACAGGAGTGGTCAACATATGTAGCAAAGGGTAAAAACCACAGATACGGGCTCTGCTTTACATGGGACATTGCAAACATTGACAATAACACAGATTACGTCATGCTTCCTGCTCTCACAGGACCTGACGGAGTCAGAAATATCACGAGACAGAACAACAGTGAGACGAGTGGTTTCGACAGAGGACGATGCGTACTGACATCAAGCTGCAGGGATACGGCTTTGGCAGCCGCGTGGATTGATCAGATGTATGCTCCAATCCAGTCTCCACAGAATAACTGGGGAACATACGGTGAGAAAGATTCGTTCAATATATTTGAGATGAGTACAAACGCTGACGGCGGACAGATGTTAAAGCATATGGATCTGGGCGATCAGTCACCGGTTGAGGTGCGTGAGGCGCAGTCTGTAAACGGACCGCTTGCTGTTTTAAATGAGTACTATGATGTTTATGTGACAGAGCCTGCAGATGCCAAGTGGCGTCTCGACAACATGCATGAGGCTTATCTGAAGGACATGAACAGTAAGTATGTCTATCCAAACGTGTTCATGAGCATAGATGACACCAACAAGGTGTCACAGTACGACACAGACATCAAGAAATATGCTGAGCAGAAAAAGGCCGACTGGATATTAAACGGCGGCATTGATAAGGAATGGGATTCATACCTTAAGAAACTTGATAAATATGGTTTACAGGATTATCTGAAGATAAAGCAGAAATATTTTGACAGCTATCAGAAATCCCTTGAGAGTACGTCAGAGGGCAAATAGGTTACTGTTCATAATTCTGTATTACCGGCAAAGCAAACAGAATTGGAGGATTTGAATGAGCGAATTATTGGAAAAAGCAAGAAGCTACGAGGCAAAAAAAATAGCTGCTACAGATAAAGAGAGTAAACCTTTGTTTCATATCAGTGCACCGGCAGGTTGGATTAATGATCCGAATGGATTTTCTGTCTATAACGGAAAAATTCATCTGTTTTATCAGTACTATCCATATCTGCGTGAGTGGGGACCTATGCATTGGGGGCATAGTACGACAAGCGATATGATTAAATGGGAGCAGCTTCCGTGTGTTCTGGCACCTGACGAGGAATATGATATAAAAGGATGTTTCTCAGGAAGTGCCATTGAGGCAGATGGTAAGCATGTGCTTGTATACACAGGTGTCACAAGGATTAAACTTCCTGACGGCAGTGAGCAGGAGAGACAGAACCAGTGCATCGCATTTGGAGACGGACTTAATTATGTGAAGCATGAGAATAATCCTGTTGTGACAGGCGATATGCTTCCTGAAAACTGCAGCAGAATCGATTTCCGTGACCCTAAAATATGGAAAGAGGATGACACATATTATCTTATAGTTGGAAGCAAGGACTTAAACAATGTGGGACAGGTAGTGCTCTGCTCTTCAAAAAACCTGACCGATTGGCAGTTTGAGACAATCCTTGCGGCAAACAGCACAGGCAAAATAGGTACCATGTGGGAGTGCCCGGACTTCTTTGGGCTGGAGGATAAGCATGTGCTCATCTGTTCACCGCAGAGTATGAAGGCAGACAAATATGAGTTTCATAACGGACACAACTCTGTATATTTTCTGGGGGATTATGATAAAGAAAATCATGTATTTATCAAGGAAGAGCCGCACACACTTGACTATGGCATGGACTTTTATGCACCGCAGACTACACTGCTTCCGGACGGACGCCGCGTGATGATTGCCTGGATGAAGTCATGGGATGCATGTGTCGTTCCTGATTCGCAGGATTGGCAGGGCATGATGACACTGCCTCGTGAGCTTGAAATAAAGGACGGCCGTATCTGGCAGAAGCCGGTTAAGGAAATAGAAAATTATCGTGCAAATAAGTGTCATTATACAGATAAAAAAATAGACTGCTACACGACCTTTGATGGCATAAAGGGCCGCACTCTCGACATGACAGTGGAGCTTTCAGGCGAGGAGTACCATGACTTCACTGTTGAAATGGCATGCGATGATGAGTATAGCACAGCGTTTACCTACAACAGAGTCGCAGGCGTGCTCGAGATTGATCGTACCTGCTGTGGCGTCACAAAGGATGTCGTCTGTGTCAGAAAAATTAAAATCGCAGATACAGACAGAAAGCTAAAGCTTCGTTTCATCATGGACAGACAGTCTATAGAGCTCTTTATCAATGACGGACAGCAGGTCGCAACCACAGCTATCTGTACACCTCTTCAGGCAGACGGAATCTGCTTTAATTGTGACGGAAGTGCTGTTGTGGATATTGAAAAATATGATATAATATGATATAATTTTATAATATGAAAGCATATCAGTAGAGCATACAAATAATAACCGGACAAATTATTGGTCCGGTTATTTGTAGAATAATATACATAATATTTTGACAGGAAAGAAAGAGGTACAATATGGATGTAGTTGCATTAGGTGAATTACTTATAGATTTTACAGAAAACGGTACAAGTGCGCAGGACAATAAGCTTTTTGAGGCTAATCCGGGTGGAGCTCCATGTAACGTGCTTGCCATGCTTCAAAAGCTCGGTCATCAGACTGCTTTCATCGGAAAAGTGGGACAGGATGCGTTCGGAAGGCTGCTTGTTGATGCCGTAAAGGAGCAGGGCATCGACACAACAGGCGTGCGCTATGATGATAATGTCCATACCACTCTTGCATTTGTCCAGACCGCAGCAGACGGAGACAGAGATTTCTCATTTTACAGAAATCCGGGAGCAGATATGATGCTGACAGCGGATGAGGTGGATTTATCCCTTGTGAGAAACGCAAAAATTTTCCACTTCGGAAGTCTTTCAATGACAGATAAGATCTGTGAGAATGCGACAAAGCATGCAATAGCTGCCGCAAAAGAGGCAGGCGTACTGATTTCCTTTGACCCTAATCTGCGCAAACCGCTCTGGAAGAGCATGGACGATGCAAAAGAGAAGATAAGCTGGGGCCTGAGTCAGTGTGACATCTTAAAAATATCTGATGATGAGATTGAATTCATGACAGGCGAAAAGGACATAAAGACAGGTGTAAAGAAGCTCATAGATGAGTATCACATTCCGTTTATCTGTGCCACCATGGGCAAAAACGGAAGTATGGCATTTTTTGACGGACATATCGTGGAGGCAGCTCCGTTCCTGCGAGATGACACTGTCGAGACTACAGGTGCAGGAGATACTTTCTGTGCATGCCTGCTTCACGATGTGCTGGAGCATGGTATCAATGACCGGAAGGATGACGATGTGAAAAAGATGCTCACATTCGCAAATGCAGCAGCTTCGCTTATTACCACGAGAAAGGGAGCACTTCGCGTGATGCCTGAGAAGGGTGAGGTTGAGGCTGTGATTAAGTAGTTATAATTTAATACGATAAAAGAGATTATACTCTTCTTAATCTATGTTTAAAAACGTGATTAAGAAGAGTATATTTGTTTCTTGCAGTGCATAATTGTATTGGCTATAATATCATATATAAAACAATGATTTGAGACTATACAGGGAGTCAGATATGGTAAAAACGATTGGTATTGGGAAACAGGATTTTGCTTCTGTTATAGAAGATAATTGCTTTTTTGTGGACAAAACGAGCTTTATAAAGGAATGGTGGGATTCAAAGGATGATGTGACTCTCATCACGCGTCCGAGGCGTTTTGGAAAAACACTTAATATGAGCATGCTTAACTGCTTTTTTTCAAATCAGTATAAGGACAGGAGCGATTTGTTTGATTCATTGTCTATATGGGAGGATGAGGACTATCGAAAAATTCAGGGTACTTATCCTGTGATTTTTATGAGCTTTGCTTCGGTTAAGGCCGACAATCTGGGAGATGCAAAAATCCAGATAAAAGCACAGATAGAGGCTGTTTACAAAAGGCACAGATATCTGCTTGAGGGGGATACTCTGACAGCAGACGAAATAGCTGATTTTGAAGGAACAAATACCAGGATGGGTGATGCTGAGAGTGGATTAAAATTAAATATTTTGTGTGAGTATTTTCATCGTTACTGGGGAAAGAAGACGATAATTATCCTTGATGAGTATGATACTCCTATACAGGAGGCATATCTTCATGGATATTGGAATGAGTTTACTGCATATATAAGAAGCCTGTTTAATGCAACGTTCAAGACAAATCCGTATATGGAGCGTGCTATTATGACAGGAATCACGCGTGTATCAAAGGAATCAATTTTTTCAGACCTCAATAATCTGAATGTAATAACCACGACCTCAAGCAGTTATGCAACGAGCTTTGGATTTACAGAGAATGAAGTTTTTGATGCAATGGAAGAGTATGGTCTGTCCGGTGAAAAAGATACTGTAAAAAAATGGTATGACGGTTTTAAATTTGGAAATCACAGTGATATTTATAATCCATGGTCTATAACGAATTTTCTAAAGGAAAAACAGATAAGTCCATACTGGGCATCTACCAGCTCAAACGGTCTGGTAAATCGTTTGATCAGAACAGCATCTGCAGAAATAAAATCTATGATGGAAACACTTCTGGAAGGCGATTCTGTGGAGGTTAGCATTGACGAACAACTGGTGTTTGAACAGCTCGATAACGATGAAAATGCCATTTGGAGTCTTTTGCTTGCCAGCGGTTATTTAAAGGTTGATTCCTTAGAAAAAAGAGGTCTTACGCTTGAACCGTGGTATCATCTGAGCATTACAAATCTTGAAACCGTAAGTATGTTTTCAAATATGTTCAGAGGATGGTTTAATGCCTCTGTTTCGAATTATAATGGATTCATAAGGGCATTGCTTAGAGGCAATGTAAAGGAAATGAACATATACATGAATGAGGTCGCTTTATCTACCTTCAGCAGCTTTGACAGCGGAAAGCATCCTTCGGGAAAATCTGAACCGGAGAGATTTTATCATGGTTTTGTCTTAGGCCTGCTGGTCGAGCTTAGAGATAAATATGAAGTGCAGTCAAACCGTGAAAGTGGCTATGGCAGATATGATGTGATGATCATTCCACGTGATAAAAATTCGCAGGCTGTAATAATAGAATTTAAGGTTATTGATTCGCAAGAGGAGACATCACTGGATATGACTGCGGATAGTGCTTTGAAGCAGATTGAAGAGAAAAATTATGATGCAAAGCTTTTGGAACGAGGATATAAAAGAGAAGCAATTCAACATTATGGTTTCGCATTTGAAGGAAAGAAAGTATTGATAAAGAAGGCACAAATCTAAATGAAACAAAAATTATCAGTTGCACCAACACTCAAAAACTACGACAAGAAAAATCTCCCAAAGGACATTCTTGCGGGAATCATCATCATGGCGGTTTCGATTCCTATATCGATGGGCTATGCGCAGATATCCGGGCTACCGGCGGTATATGGCTTGTATGGCTCGGTATTCCCAATCATATTGTTTGCTCTGTTTTCCACATCACCGCAGTTTATATTCGGTGTGGATGCTGCTCCGGCGGCGCTTGTCGGAGCAGCAGTGCTTGGCATGGGAATAGAGGCAGGAAGCAAAGAGGCCATGACGGTTGTACCAGTGTTTACATTTTTTGTGGCACTGTGGCTTTTGGCATTTTACTTCATGAATGCCGGAAAGCTGGTGAACTACATATCTGCGCCGGTTATGGGCGGATTTATCACAGGCATATGTACTACAATCATACTGATGCAGGCGCCAAAGCTCATGGGCTCTGCGGCAGGAACCGGAGAGCTTTTTGAACTGTCTGAGCATATATGGGAGGCCTTACACCACATAAATGCAGCCGCACTTGTCATGGGGATTGTAGCGCTTGCCATTTTGGTTGTGAGTAAGAGGCTTGTTCCAAAGTTTCCTATGGCGGTTGTGCTCATGGTAACAGGCGCGCTTTTTACATATTTTGGACCGGTAAAGGAGTGGGGAGTGCCGACTCTTTCAGCAGTTGAGCCCGGCATGCCGCGGTGGTATATACCGGATTTCGAGGCAGTTTTTTCAGTTCAAAAGGCCTCAGAGGTAATAGTTTTAAGTCTTTCGGTTGCTGTTGTCATCATGGCAGAGACACTTCTGGCAGAAAACAATTTCGCACAGAAAAACGGATACAGAATAGATGATAACACGGAGCTTTTGGCATTTTCCATAGGAAATATGGCTGCGGCTTTTACGGGCTGCTGTCCGATAAACGGTTCAGTGTCACGAACTGCGATGAGCGAGCAGTACGAGGGTAAGACACAGCTCACAGGGCTTGTTGCAGGCGTTTCCATGATAGCAGTGCTTCTTTTTTGCACAGGCTTTATAGGATATCTGCCGGTTCCGGTGCTCACGGCGATTGTCATATCAGCGCTCATGGGTGCCACGGAGTTTCATCTGGCAAAGAGACTGTGGAAGGTCAGCAGGACAGAATTTTTCATATTTGTTGGTGCTTTTTTCGGAGTACTTATTCTGGGTACGATAAACGGAGTTTTGATAGGAATCATTTTGTCTTTTGCCGAGATGATAATCAGAAGCGCAAAGCCGGCCACCTGCTTTCTCGGTGTGCAGCCGGGACACAGTCATTTCCGCGATATCAGGGAGAGCACAAACATCCACGAGATTGACGGTGTGATTATTTACAGATTTTCGAGCAGCCTGTTTTTTGCAAATGCAAAGGTACTTGTGCGCGATATTGAGGACCACCTAAAGCATGATACAAAAGCTGTCATAATCGATGCCGGAGCTATCGGAAGTATTGATATCACAGGAGCTGACAGCATAGAGTCACTTTACCGCTCACTGAAACAAAAAGGTGTAAAGCTATACATAACAGAGCAAATTGCAGAGCTCAACGAGCAACTCAGGAAGCTGGGCTTAGGCTATTTAATTGAGCAGGGCTGTGTCAGAAGGACAATACATATTGCGCTAAAGGATATGGGAATAAACAGACCTTATCCGCTTGAGGGTGGCGTGGATAACGAGGAGCGCAGTGCCTCAAGAAAGCGTGCTGACAACAGAGTGCAGGAGTTTGTCTGGGCGTTTGGCGCCGAGAGTGAGGAGCAGATTGAAAAGCAGATAAAGCTTCAGATAGAACAGCTCAAAAAGACAAAGGATATAGAGGAAATCATGCATGGCCGCTGGGCGCATATGGATGAGTTTGACCAGGATGAGTGGCTGGAGCATCTGGAGGAGCATCTGAAAGAAATCGTCAACATATCAGGAAAGGATGTGCACACGCTTGCGGCAGATATCGAGATGCACCGTCGCGAGGTGCATGAGCGTATAGCAAGAGAGCATCCGGAGCTTGCAGAGCGGTTTGCACAGAGGAGACACCTGCTTGATAAGCATCTGAAGGAGAGAAGGCCTGAGGTCTACAGGATTATCGTGCAGCTAAGGGAGGACAACAAGCATAAATGAACATAAACCAGACACTCAAACAATACTTTGGCTACGACAGTCTTAGAACAGGGCAGGAGGAGCTCATAAACGGCATACTTGCAGGGCACGATGTGCTCGGTATCATGCCGACAGGCGCAGGAAAATCGCTGTGCTACCAGCTTCCGGCGCTTATGCTTAAAGGAATTACGCTTGTCATTTCGCCACTTATCTCGCTCATGTCAGACCAAGTCAAGGCTTTAAACCAGGCAGGAGTGCATGCCGCCTATATCAACAGCTCACTGACCGAAAACCAGGTAAGGATGGCACTTTCGTATGCCTCACAGGGGCGCTACAAGATAATCTATGTCGCTCCGGAGCGCCTCAACACGCCGCGTTTTCTGGATTTTGCCTGCAACGCGGACATATCGATGCTGACAGTTGATGAGGCACACTGTATATCGCAGTGGGGGCAGGATTTCAGGCCGAGCTATCTGGAAATTGCCGGATTTTTAACGAGACTTCCAAGACGACCGATAGTCAGTGCGTTTACAGCGACTGCCACGGAGCGCGTGAAAAATGATATAGTGGCTTCGCTTGGACTTAACAATCCGGTTACTATGGTGACAGGGTTTGACAGACCTAACCTGTTTTTCAGGGTTGTTACAAGAAAGGGAGGCAGTCAGAAGGACAACAGTATCATCAACTATGTGAAAAAGCATGAGGACGAAAGTGGAATAATATACTGCGCAACGAAAAAGAATGTGGATAAGCTGTATACTCTTTTAAATGAGCAGGGCATTTCGGCGGGCCGTTACCACGCAGGGCTTTCAAATGATGAACGTAAGCAGAATCAGGAGGATTTTACATACGACAGAATCCGTGTGATGGTTGCCACAAACGCATTTGGAATGGGAATCGACAAGTCAAATGTGAGATATGTGCTGCATTACAACATGCCACAGAGCCTCGAGTATTACTATCAGGAGGCCGGAAGAGCGGGACGAGACGGTGAGGAAGCGGAATGTGTGCTGTTTTTCTCAAAGCAGGATATCATGATAAACAAGTTCCTTCTGCAGAATAAGGCTTCAGCTGGCGATGTGGCATCCGACATGCAAAAGACAGCCAATGACCAAAGAAAGCTGCAGCAGATGATAAATTACTGTGAGACGGACAAATGTCTGAGGGAGTTTATACTTTCATATTTCGGAGACACAACGCCATGCATCTGCAACAAATGCAGCAACTGTGTGGTTGTGGAGGATGAAGAGGAGGAGACATACGTTGAAACCGGCAAAAAGCGCAAAAAGGCAGCACAGCTTGCAGGGCTTAATGAGCTTGGTGCTGCGCTGTTTGAAAAGCTGCGCAGCGTGCGTACAGAGCTTGCTGCAGAAAAGTCGGTGCCTCCGTATATCATCTGCTCCGACAAGACCTTAAAGGATATGTGCGCAAAGCTGCCGCGGGATAAGGAACAGCTTGCCGATGTGTACGGAATGGGTGAGCAGAAGATACAAAATTATGGTGAAGCGTTTGTGACGGCGGTAAATTCATTTGTTGCAGATAACCCAAATCCATCAGGCAGCACGACCGGTGAAAGACCACAGACTGTTTTAAGCGATGAGGAGGCTGCTGAAACCGGCAGCACGAGAAAAAAGAAGCTTCCGTTTTACATCGAGCCACAGAGGCTTGATGAGGTAGAGCTCACTGACAAAAGCAGGCTTACAGAGCTTACGAACAAAATAAATGAGCTGTGCCCTGCTGATAAGGAGCACAAAAAGCTTGCAGCCTCATTTATAAACGAGCTTCTCATTGCGGAGGGCTATCTGGAGGAAGTTACAGAAGGCGAGAACAAGATAAAGCGTGTCACCGAAAAGGGACGAAGCGTAGGGATAGATGAGGAAGAGCGCAAGGCAAAATTTGGTGGAAGCTATTACGCTATCACCCATTCGAAGCAGAGCCAGCAGGTGATAATAGAAATGCTGAAAAAACACTATGGCAGCATTAAACCACAGGAGTAAATGGACTTTAGATAAACTGGATATATAAATTTATATAAAATTGGATATATACTTGATGCCACATAAGAGTATTATATAGTTTAATTGTAATATTTAGGAGGCATTTTATGAGAAACGAAAAAGTTCAAAAACTCACACTTACAGCACTTATGGCAGCTTTATCATATGTCATATTCACATTTTTACAGATTAAGGTCACATTACCGGGTGGCAGCGCCACATCCTTTCACCTTGGCAACGCAGTCGTAGTACTTGCAGCTTTGCTCTTAGGCGGAGTATACGGAGGAATCGGTGGAGCAATCGGAATGACAATCGGTGATTTACTTGACCCGATATACATCACCGGAGCACCAAAGACATTTTTCCTCAAGCTTATGATTGGTATTATCACCGGTCTTGTAGCACACAAGCTTGGAAAGATTACATATTCAACAGACAAGAAGCATGTATTTAAATGGACAGTCCTTGCAGCATGTGCAGGAATGCTCTTCAATTTTATTTTTGATCCGATTATAAGCTATTTCTACGATATGCTTATCCTCGGAAAGCCGATGGCACAGCTCAAAATCGCATGGAGCGTGACCACAACAGGAGTCAATGCAGTGATATCTGTGATTGCTGCGACAATCGTGTATATGGCACTGAGACCGGTGCTCATCAAGGCAAATCTGTTTTTCAAGATTGGCAAAGAAAAATAATAGTTACATAATATTTAGCATTAAAACCTGATTATTATGAGACGGGATGAAAATACAAATATATTCGACAGAGTAGCTGAAATAAGTTTATACCATCGGTTTCTTCGTTACGAGCTGACGTGTGAATACTAATGGACAAAATATAATCAATATATAATCAATATATAATACTGCAGTTGACATAGCTTGTTAATTGTCATATTATAATTATAGAGAGGTCTCCATTAACCTTATGGTCTTGAATCGTAGAAGAGATGAACATTAAAGAAGGTCTCCATTAACCTTCGGTAATCAATCCGTAAAGAGATGAGCATTAACGAGTGGGAAGCTTAGGCTTCCCACATTTTTAATCTAAAATATAAAGGAGCAGTATTATGTTTATACTAGAGGGAAAGTTGACATTTATCAACATTGAACAAAGTTACCTCAAAAAGCTGCATGATGCATGCTCAGAGGTGTATTACAAGCCAAGCGGTTATGAGAATAAACCATACATAGGGATTTTGATAAACAAAAATGACAGAAAATATGTAATTCCATTATCCTCAGCGAAAGAGAAGCATAAGACATGGAAAAATGTCGATAAAGAATGCTATTTGGTTTATGAAATGGCAAAGAAGTCCAGTATGGCGCAAGGAGATATTTGGGTGGCAGCAGAAGAGGATGATGTAAAGCATATTCTTTCTGTTATGGATATTAAGAAAATGATTCCGATTGTGGATGGTGTTTACAGTAGGGTAAATATTAATCCAGATGACACAGATACCGATGATGTCAAGAAATATAAGGATTTGCTAAATAAAGAATATTCTTTTTGCTTGAAGGTAATTGATGAAGTTATCGGAAGGGCTAACAAGTTGTACGACAAACAGATGGCAACCGGAAAGGTGGTTAAGTTCTGTTGTGATTTTAAGGCATTAGAAGAAGTGGCAGATAAATAGTGGCGGATGGCTCGCATGAGCCATCCGTTTACAACTATATAGAGGGAGGTATTTAGTGTCGTGCAGTTGTCATATTTTATGATTTAACTGCCGCAACAAAATCATGTATCTTTTCCGGATTCTTCCCCGCTTTGTCATCATTTTCCACACCTGATGATACATCGACTCCGTCAGGATGCACGGCTTCAATTGCCATGCGCACATTGTCTGGATTTAAGCCACCTGCGAGCAGCAGCAGCTTTTCATCGCGGGGGATATTGTCAACCAGCTTCCAGTCAAAGGTTTTTCCACTGCCGGGTTCGATGGCATCAAACACATAGCCTGCGATGCGTGAATCGTTGTGATACTTTTCATAGCTGTCCATATCAGACACATTGAAGGCTTTAAGAATCGGGATAGCTTTTGCTGCCTCCGCCTCTGTCTCCGGAATTTCCCCATGTATCTGGACATAGTCAAAGCCTGCAGCCTCAATCTGCCTTATCTGCTCTATGGATGGCGAAACGACAACCGCAACCCTTTTGATGGAAGCATCAAGGGCTGCCATAATATCCTTTGCCTGTTCGATGGATATATTCCTCTTACTCTTTGGAAAAAATAACACCATACCCGCAAAATCAACGTGATTTTCGTTGAGATACCGTGCTTCAGCAGGTGAAGTCAGACCGCAGATTTTTATTTTTGTGTTGGAATTTGTATCTAAATTTATTTTTGTATTTATATCTTTATTATTATATATATTCAGTGTATTCATATCCTAAGAATAGCATTGTTGCAGGTTGATCGCAAGTGGATGTACGTTAAATTATTGAGTATAGTTCGCAAGCCGCGGGTACCCTGGAGCACACACTATCCCGCGAAAGCGAATAGCGGAGCTGCTTAGAGACTGTAGAATTGTGCTATGCAAAGCAGAAATGCCGAGGCATGGACGCCGAGGCAAGGAGAAATCGAGCCATGGATGGCGAGTTTCGACGGTTTCGTCGAGTTAAGAAAACCTTGGGCACAATTCGTACAGCCTCTTAGCTGCGTAGCGTAGCGAACGTGGGATAGTGTGTGCACCATGGTACCCGCGGTTTGCGAACAGGTGTACTACTACAAACAACTACAAACAACGGTTAATACGGATTGCATGCGCAAAAATGAGATGTTATAATGCAGTTAATAAACAGTAATAAAGCAGGAGATAACAATTATGTCAACAGAAGAGATTAAAGAATATATCGGAACACAGCTCAAAGCACTCACATCAATAGCAAGCCCTACAGGCTTCACAAAAAATGCCACAGACTATCTGATGAAGCAGCTTGAGGCTATGGGATATGCGCCACAGCTTTCAAATAAAGGAAATGTCAGCGTGGAAATTGGTGGAGTTGGAGCACATTTGGTATTGGCAGCGCATGTGGACACACTTGGAGCCATGGTTCGCTCAATAAAGGATAACGGACGTTTGCGCCCGACAACTATCGGTGGTCATCAGTGGAGCACAGCAGATGGAGAAAACTGCATGGTTTTTACGCGTGATGGCAGAATGTACACAGGCGTGGTGCTAAATACAGAGCCATCGGCACATGTGGCAGATGAAAAGGTTGAGACAAAGGAAGAGAATATGGAAATCCTGCTCGATGAAAATGTAAATGACAAGCAGGGCGTAGCGGCACTTGGCATCCAGACAGGGGATATTATCGCCATGGATCCACGTACGGTCATCACGGAGAGCGGCTATATCAAGAGCCGTTTCCTTGATGATAAGCTGTCAGCCGCCATCTTACTCGGTGTGGCTCATGCCGTAAAGGATGAGGGCTGGAAGCTAAACCGCAAGGTCACACTGCTCTTTACGGTTTATGAGGAGGTAGGCCATGGCGGAAGCTTCGTACCGGAGGATACAGAGGAGATGATTTCCGTAGATATGGGCTGCGTTGGAGCAGACCTAGGCTGTACAGAGCATATGGTTTCAATCTGTGCTAAGGACTCAGGCGGACCTTACAACTACGAGCTTGTTACAGAGCTTTCAAATCTGGCAAAGAGCGAGGGGCTTGACTATGCAATCGATGTTTATCCGCACTACGGCTCTGATGTTGAGGCAACACTGCACAGCGGATATGATATCCGTCATGGGCTTATCGGTGCAGGAGTTTATGCATCGCATAACTATGAGCGCTCACATATGGATGGTGTGGAGAATACTTATAAGCTTTTGAAAAAATATATTACAAAATAGTATCATTGTGATACATTATTTCATGTATTCAAACAAAGTAGGAGAGAGGTAAATACACCATGAATTTAAAAAAAGTTCATCATATTGCCATTATTGGGAGCAACTACGAGAAATCAAAGCACTTTTATGTGGATCTGTTAGGTTTTTCTATTATTCGAGAAAATTACAGACCGGAACGTGATGATTATAAAATTGATCTTCAACTCGATGAGATAGAATTAGAACTTTTTATCATTAAAAATTGTCCGAAGCGTCCAAGTTATCCAGAGGCTTATGGTCTCAGGCATCTTGCCTTTGCTGTAGATTCGGTCGATGATACTGTAAGAGAATTGAATAAAAGGGGCATCATAACTGAGCCGATTAGACTCGATACTTACACAGGCAAAAGAATGACATTCTTTCATGATCCGGACAATCTACCCTTGGAAATTCACGAATAAAGAATAACAATTCGAAAGTTACGGAGGAAACATAATGGAATACAGAAAATTTGATAATATAATAATAGCGAGAATTGACAAAGGGGAGGAGATTTTGGAGCAACTGAAAGCAATTGCCATAACTGAGAATATAAAGCTTGCCAGTATTAATGCTCTTGGAGCTATCAATGATTTCACAGTCGGAGTATACAAGACAGATGAGAAGAAATATTACTCAAACAGTTTTAAAGGCTATTATGAAATAACATCGCTGACAGGTACAATCAATACAATGGATGGAGAATATTATGCACATCTTCATTTGAGTGCCGGTAATGAAAAAGGTGAAGTGTTTGGAGGACATCTGAACAGAGCTGTTGTAAGTGCAACTTGCGAGCTCGTTATTACGGTAATTGATGGAAAAGTTGACAGAGTTTATGATGAAGAAACAGGACTTAATGTATTCAATTTCTGAACACTTTTTGGTTTTTCATAATAGTATCTACAACTGTTGTTATTTTTATTTGTGGTCGATATTATTTTGCACACAATAAAAGCTATAAAAATGAGGCAATTGATTATGCAAAATGGGAGAACTTTGCAAAAGTAATTAAAAGAGCAATGATCGCATGTGAAAACAGCGGGCACAGTATTCCAGACGATTTTCCTGAAGTCAGGAAAATCGTTGAAGCTGGAGTCACCACGAACCCCAAAAAAGATTATGAACTGTCAAGATATGCATGTTATCTGATCGTTCAGAATGGAGATCCAAGAAAAGAGGTCATTGCATTAGGACAGACTTATTTTGCAATCCAGACATACAGGCAGGAGGTTGCTGACCATTTTAATGAACTGGACGAAGATAACAGAAGACTTGTTGTCAGGGGAGACATCAAACAGTGGAATCAAATGTTGGCAGAGACAGCACATAATGCAGGAGTTATTACGAATGAGGAATTTGCGATTTTTCAAAATGCCGGATATATGGGACTATATGGTGGATTAGATGTTGAAGGTATTTTGGCAGCAGTTTATCAGAGTGTGTTTGGTGGAGATGTATATCTGTCATTAGAGGAAAAAGTAGCTAATTTATTATTTAATGAAATTGGTAACTCGCAAGTTGTTTAATGGAGAATGTATGAAGAAGAGAATAACGCTTATTGTTTTTTCGGTGCTAATAATTGTTGCTTTATATGTGTTGTATTGTTTTAATTATATTCCACATAAAAAATATACAAATGCAGATTTCAATATAGAAGCTTACAAGAGCAATATTGATAAAGACAATGATGGCATAGATGACCAAACAGATATATTAAATAATGCAAATAATTACATAAAAACTAATCCAAAATATAAAAGCAAATATTACAACACAGGTTATCCAGATGATGAATATGGGGTTTGTACTGATGTAGTAGCTTTTGCTTTAAAAGATGCAGGATATGATTTGATGGTATTAGTAAATGAGGATATAAAAAACAATAAAGAATTATATGATATAGATGCCGTTGATAAAAATATAGATTTTAGAAGAGTTAAAAACTTAAAAGTATATTTCGATAATAATGCAATAAGTCTTACTACAGATATAAATGAAATAGAAGAATGGCAAGGTGGAGATATTGTTGTATTTAAAAAACATATCGGCATTATATCTGACAAGAGAAATCGAAAAGGTATATGTTTTGTTATTCATCATGCAAACCCATATCAAATATATTATGAAGAGGATATACTGGAACATCGTGATGATATCATAGGACATTATAGAATCAGTTAAACAACTCCCAGTTTTTGAAACTGAGAAATCGTTAAGAAAAGAATCGAAGGTGGTGCAAACGAAAAAGCAGTATTGAGACTTTTCATTAACTG
>ENA-OUQP01000020-OUQP01000020.1-human-gut-metagenome-genome-assembly--contig:-NODE-20-length-170997-cov-9.803126_pt1 | contig 170997 bp, 160 predicted proteins | sample MGYA00237951_ERZ548836 | MGnify/ENA primary metagenome ERZ548836 (study PRJEB26490, sample SAMN05194702) | human gut metagenome | biome: terrestrial biome; feature: human-associated habitat...
AATGCAAGCATTTTACACCTGTTTTATGAAATTTTGCTTGGCTCTGAACAGTTACTTATATCCCAGACACAACCTTAACCAATAACAGCACCAGCACGATCAGAATAATCGGCTTAATCACTTTCACCCCATTATTCACAACCATTCCTGCACCTACATAATGCCCTGCGATACTAAAACAGGATGCTGCCAGTCCCAGTCCCCACAGGATTTTCCCTGCCAGAATAAATGTGATCAGCGCTGAAATATTGGAAGAAAGATTCACAATCTTCACATTTCCTGTCGCTTTCTCCAATGGTATCTTCGCAAGCTTGGTAAATACAAGCAGCAAGAAGGTTCCTGTTCCCGGACCGTAGAATCCGTCATAACAACCAATCACCAAAGAGCATACAATCGCGATCAGATACTGCTTATTCTTTGTCATTCCGACCGGAACTTCCACATCCATGTTCTTATCTCTCAACACACAGAAGGCTACGATCGGCAGGATCACAACCAATACCATTTTCAAAATATGGTCGCTGATGATCAGCGCCAGATTTGCTCCGGCAACAGAACCGATCAGCGCTCCGATCACTGTTCCGGGTACAAATCCCCAGTCTACTTTCTTATTCTTAATCAGTCTCGCTGTCGATACTACCGTTCCTGTTGAAGATGACAGCTTGTTCGTCGCGATTGCATTATGCACCGGAATCCCGGCAAACATATATGCCGGAAGCGAGATAAGTCCACCGCCTCCTGCAATTGAATCAACAAAGCCCGCCAGAAACACCAGCGGGCATACAATCAGATAAATCCCCATTTCCCTTGTTCCTTTTCTTCTATAAAATTAGATATCAGAGACAAACGCCCCGACTTCCTATTGTAACGGTTTACAAGGGATCTGTAAATATCATTTATTGTTGTTTTCCTCCGAGATGGCGAATCATCGCTAACATGGATGTGCTTGCATGAAGCGGTGTAATCTTTATCTCCGGATGCTCTTCCTGAAACACACGGAACACTTCATCCGCAAAACCGCGCCCCATGAATTCAATTCCCCGAAAATCAATCACAAGCTCCTTGTATCCTTCTGCATCTTTCAGAACTCTTCTCGCATGGGATCTTGCCACCGGATCCACAAAAGGCAATACATCCTTCAGTATTATTGTTTTTACTTCTTCCATTCTACCGCCCGCTTTCCTGCTTTTTTCTATATCTATTTTTACCATATTTTATCAAGATTTTCAAGTTGTACAGCATTTTTATTTACTCTATTCTACAAAAACTCCTCTCAGACTGCATCTTATCACAACTGAAAGGAGTTCTCCTATTATTTGCAAGCAGTGTAACTACTCTTTATTTTAATTGTTCCGGCTCTTCGACTTCATAATCTGACCAGCTGAAATCTTTTACTTATTCTCTCACAAGAACCTTCACGATCTCACCCATATACATTGTATGGTAATCTTTGCCCGGATACCATTTTTCATCCGGTCCGTCTACTGTAAAGCACTCCGGTTTCATCTCCTGTGCATAAAGCTTTCTGCAGACAAAGATCAGATCTGCTTCTTCATACGCTGTTGTTCCGTCTGTGTAATACGGTGTCAGACCTGCTTCTTTATCTTTATCACAGTCGCGACCTGACTTGGAACCACAAAGATTTAATGCTTTTCTATAATCTTCCTTAAAGAAAGAAAGTGTAAACATCTCTTCTGCATCTACGAATTCCTTCGTATATCTCTGTGGACGAATATATGCTGTAGCCACATTCATCCCCCACATAATTCCAACACCACCCCAGCTGGCTGTCATTGTATTATGCTTCTCTTCATCTCCTGCTGTGATCAACATCCATTCCTTGCTGATCTTTGTAAAAGGGTTAAATGAAAGTTCCTCAATCTTTACTTCTTTAAATGCCATTTTTGTTTCCTCCTTATAAGAAGCGGCCGTTACTGTATCCAACTTAATGCTACAGTAACAGCCACTATTTCTCTACTTCATTTCAATTATTTTGCAACAATTCTGCGGAAGTTTTTCTTTCCTTTTTTCACGATCTTTCCTTCTCCGTCGAAGTCTGCCGGAGCATATGTTGTTGTAATGTCTGTTACTTTCTCTCCGTCTACAGAAACACCACCCTGTGTTACGGCACGTCTTGCATCAGATCTGGAAGATGCCTGTCCACTCTTTACGAGAACTGCAAGGATATCAATCTTTCCATCCTGGAAATCCGCCTCTTCTAGTTCTGTTGTTGGCATGTTATCAGCATTTCCCTGGCTGAACAGTGCACGTGCACTCTCCTGTGCTTTCTTCGCTTCTTCCTCACCGTGAACAAGTTTTGTCAGCTCATATGCAAGGATTTCTTTTGCTGTATTAAGCTGTGCACCTTCCCATGTGTCCATCTTGTCGATCTCTTCAAGCGGAAGGAATGTCAACATACGGATACATTTCAGAACATCAGCATCTCCGACATTTCTCCAGTACTGGTAGAAATCGAATGGGGATGTCTTGTTCGGGTCAAGCCATACAGCACCTGACTGTGTCTTACCCATCTTCTTACCTTCGGAGTTCAGAAGCAGTGTGATTGTCATAGCGCTTGCATCTTTACCAAGTTTACGACGAATCAGCTCTGTACCTGCGAGCATGTTGCTCCACTGGTCATCTCCACCAAACTCAAGGTTACATCCGTAGTTCTGGAACAGCTCATAGAAGTCGTATGCCTGCATAATCATGTAATTGAATTCAAGGAAGCTGAGCCCCTTCTCCATTCTTTGCTTGTAGCACTCCGCTGTCAGCATTCTGTTTACTGAGAAATGAGGTCCTACCTCACGAAGTACATCGATGTAGTTCAGATCAAGCAACCAGTCTGCATTGTTTACCATAAGAGCTTTTCCATCAGAGAAATCGATGAAACGGCTCATCTGCTGCTTGAAGCAGTCAATATTGTGCTGGATGGTTTCTTTTGTCAGCATCTGGCGCATATCGGTCCTTCCGGACGGATCACCGATCATTCCTGTTCCGCCGCCAAGAAGGGCGATCGGACGGTTTCCTGCCATCTGCAGCCTTTTCATCAGGCAAAGAGCCATGAAGTGACCTACATGAAGGCTGTCTGCTGTAGGGTCAAAGCCGATATAGAATGTGGCTTTCCCGTTATTTACCATCTCTTTGATCTCGTCTTCGTCTGTAACCTGTGCGATCAGGCCACGTGCTTTCAGTTCTTCCCAAACTGTCATTGTTCTTTCCTCCTGTATAGCTTTTATATTTACGCTTTTATTAAAGTTTATAATTTACAGTATCAGCGTAAAAAATAAAAAATGCCCGGTTCCTGTCCGTTTAGGACGAGAACCGGGTCCCGCGTTACCACCTAAATTTACAGAAAACTCGCATTTCCTGCCTCATAAAGTGAATCTACATCCCGCTATATCCATATATCAAGATATAAAACCACTTCAGCACAATAACGGGTGCCATTCCGTCGCAGCCTATCTATAATACGTTATTACTATAAAGTTTATATTTTACAGTATCAAGTCCCGATTCGGTGCGCAGCTCCGGGATGTATTCACAGAAGTTCTACCCTGCGCCTCTCACCTGCCGGCTGCTCTCTGTGGGGTTTTCCTCAAGCTACTTCTTCCCTTCCAAGCCTTTTACTATACTATATGAAGTATACAAACTGCTTTTTTGTTTGTCAAGAAATTTTAATATTGCTTTGACAACTTAAAGTGGCAGAATATTACTATTCACTCCGTTCTCAATTTCTGTAAGCCATTTATTCCCTCATCTACGTAAAGGTCATTGCCGTCTGCCGCTGACGTGGCAAGCTGATCACACCGTTCATTTAACGGATTATCCGCATGTCCCTTAACCCAGTGGAAGCTTACCTGATGCTGCTCCTTGGCCTTTAAAAGACGTTTCCAGAGATCTACGTTCTTCACATCTTCGTTTTTGCCGCGTTTCCAGTTTTTCTTCAGCCAGGAATCGATCCAGTGCTGATTAAAAGCATCTACCAGATACTTAGAATCGGAATACAGATCCACCTGGCAGGGACGGTTCAGTGCTTCCAGTGCTACGATAGCTGCCATTAGCTCCATACGGTTGTTTGTAGTTTTTTTGTATCCTCTGGACAGCTCACGCTCATGTAACTGACCCTTGGTATCAATATACTGAAGAACCGCTCCGTAGCCTCCCGGTCCGTCCGGATTTCCCCGGGCTGCACCATCAGTGTAGATTTTTACCTGCATATTTGATTCTCCTTAAATTTTCAATTTTATGTCCATACGCCTGTTTGTTCAAAGTTTACTGCCGGAGACTATGTTGTTTATACCCAGTCTACAAAAAATGTATGGCCTTTATAAGTTTCATATTTCACTTTGCTGAAATTCAGATTCTGGTTCCAGAAATAGCTGGTCATCATGAAATACATATAATTAAAATCTTTCTGTTTAAATCCGCTGAGTGTTCTGGCTTTGCCGGAAGTAACATGTTTATTGAAAATAGTCATGGCTTCCCTTGCAGCCTGATAGGCAAGAGTACGGTTTTCGAACTGACCATTGAGTCGTTTAAGAAGGGCACCGTTCCTCACTACGGAATACTGCGGAGTTGTACTGCTTCCGATATTCTCATAGATCACACCGCGGATCGTAGACGGAAATTCTCTGTCTGATTTGATCGTACGATTCAGAACACAAAGTGCTACTGCTTCCATTCCAATCTTGCCCTGATCTCCTGCCTCTGATTCACAAAGTGCGGCCAACAGTGCTTCATCGGATGTCTTGCCGTTGACTATTCCGGGATGGCTCTTATATTCTTTTACCATAGTGTAATATCTGCTGTTTTTGGTATCGTAAACTTTGACATTTCCATTGCTGACATTTACATTTGGTTTGGTAGTCTTCGCAGTGGCCACTCCGTCTGCTGCAATGGAGTATGTAATTCCATTCACTGTCACGGAGGTACTTACTGCCATGACACCGTTGGATTTAAAATAATATTTTTTCTGATCGATGGTTTTCAGACCGGTGCACATATAACCGGTATCAGAAGCAAAATAGTAGCTGATATTTTTGGATTTGTTTTTTACCCATTTGGTCGCCATATAACCGGAAGTTTTGTAAAAATAACGTTTCTGCCCTTTGCTGTTGGTGAGCCAGCCGGTTGCCATAACGCCTCCGCCTTTTGTGAAATAACGCTTTCTTCCCTTGCTGCAGTTTATCCAGCCTGTGGTAAGCTTACCTGTTTTGGGATTGAAATAACGCTTATGGCCTTTGGAATCTGTCATCCAGCCGGTTGCCATAACACCCTTGCCTTTTGTAAAATAGTATGTATATTTGCCATTGACCTTCATCCAGCCCTTTACCTGTACTCCGGTCTTTGTGTTAAAGTAGTACTTGTATCCGCCCAGGGTCATCCAGCCTTTCTGCTTGCTCCCGTCACTTTTTATGTAGTATGTTTTTCCACCGATAGTTTTAAAGCCTGCAGTGGCAGCCTGTACCTCTTTTGCAGAAGCAGAAAAGACTGTGCTTCCCACGATCATCAGCATGGCAAGCATCAGACCCTTCAGCCATTTTTTTGTTCTGAAACTCTTCATAATTTTCCCCATCTCCTGTTTTAGATATAAAAGCTAGTTCGTCTCAAAAATTACAAAATTGTTACATTTCGTTTATTATATCGTAATGAATAAACACTGTCAACTTTTTTGTAACTGTGGACGGACTCCTGCCATATGATGAAGTGTAAATAAAATTTGCTGGAGGACTTATCGATGAGTGACTTAGCGGCTACCAATTGTGGATGTGATTGCGGATGTGGATGTGATTCCGGATGTAGCACGGGATGTGGATGTAACAATAACTGTGGCTGTAATAATAGCTGCGGAACTTCCCTGTTTGGAAACGGTGGAAACAGCTGCTCCTGTATCCTTTGGATCATCTGTCTGATGTGTTGCTGTGGAAACAACAATGGCTGTGGCTGCAATAACAACGGCTGCAACGACAGCTGCTGGATCATCATCCTTCTTCTGCTTTTGTGCGGAAATGGATGCGGCTGCAACAATTGCTGCTGATCTTTTGAAAAGGCAGAGGTCATTTCCTCTGCCTTTTCTGCTGCCGTTTTTCTGCCTCCTCCTGTTTCTTTTTTTTCTCTTCCAGACATTTCAGATCTATCTCATAAAAAGAATTTCCATCAATGACAAGTTTCTGTTTTTTTTCAGATTCCATAACCGCATTCCTTTGAAAAATTTCTTCTATATATAATATGACCAGGGAAGGTTTCTGTCATATTTCTTTCTGCAAATTCATAGATTTCAGGAAAAAGGACTTTTTTATGGAACAGGAGCCTATCGCACGTACTGCTCTGGATGAAATGGTGGAAAGTGACCAAAATCAGATGCTGAAGGCTATGATCCCGTACCTTCCTTCTTCCGGGCAGCAGTTTTTATCTGTGTATACGAAAGTCCAGGAACTATGGAATACCATGTCACTTTTTCAAAGCAGCCGTAAAACAGCCGATCTGCAGGCTACCGGTTTTTCCGGAACCGATCCTCTGGAAATGCTGCAGGATATCCGTAAGTGCTGTGGCGGAGAAAATCGCCGTCAGATCGATCATATCACCAGTCTTATGGCTACGATCCAGATGCTTCGGATCATGAATGAAGATTCGTCAGGAGGTGAGAATCCATGAGTGATGACTGGAAAAATAATCCACGGCTTTCCGGAATGGACCCTCAGAAGCTTTCCATGCTTCAGGGACTGGCAGATCAGGGATTGGGGAAAAATCCGTCCGAACTTCTGCCTTTTATCATGGGCGCAGCTTCTAAAGGAAAAAATGCGGGCTTAAATTTCAGCTCCGATGAGATATCCACTATCATAGAAGTTCTTAAAATGGGGAAAAGTCCGGCAGAGACAGCTAAGCTTGACAGAATTGTGAATCTGATGAAAATGATACGTCATTAACAGCTCTGCGATCCCGGAACAGCATTTTTTCTGTTCCGGGATTTTCCACTTTATAATTCTTTTTTATATTTGCCGGAATATAGTCTGCAAAAATCTGACATATCTATAGATTCTATCGCATAATTCATAGAACATATTCTCTATTTTTGTGATATTTTTTTATCATTTTCCCTTCCTTCTTATATCAGTATATGGTATACTTGTCCATGAAATGAATGATATGCAAAATAGGATTTTATGCGTCAAGTGTTTGGCGAATGGGGAGTTGTCGCCAGAACGAAAAGTACGTCTTACGGTATGAGATCCGCACCCGTTGCAGCAATATAAGAGAATATCTCATATTGTGTAGGGCTTTTTCGACATACGTTCTATTACAATTGGAGATATCTTTTTTTATGCGCAAAAATAAAAGAGACAGTCTCCGAAAAACGTGATTTTTTTAACAAATGGAGGTTGTTATTTATGGTAGACAAAGCAAAAGTTGAAGAGGCGATCAAGCTTCTTCTCGAGGGAATCGGCGAAGATGTAAACAGAGAGGGACTGCAGGGAACTCCGGAACGTATTGCCCGCATGTGCGAAGAAATTTATGGCGGACTTGATAATGAAGCGGATGAACATCTTCAGAAACAGTTTCATGTAGAGAACAATGAAATGGTTCTGGAAAAGGATATTACCTTTTATTCCATGTGTGAACATCATCTTATGCCCTTTTACGGAAAAGCTCATATCGCATATATCCCAAATGGCAAGGTTACCGGCTTAAGCAAGCTGGCCCGTACCGTTGATGTGTACGCAAGAAGACCGCAGATCCAGGAACGTCTGACTGTGCAGATCGCAGATGCGCTGGAACGTGTTCTCGCTCCAAAGGGAATCATGGTTATGCTGGAAGCGGAGCATACCTGCATGACCATGCGTGGAATCAAAAAGCCGGGAAGCAAAACGGTTACGACTGTCACCAGAGGTGAATTCAAAGAAAATATGGAGCTCCAGAAACAGTTCCTTGCTATGGTTAAGGACTGATGGACAGAGTAAATCAGATCTGGAATCATCCGCTCTATCAGAATGAGCTTAATAAGCTTCAGTTGCTGGAAGCTGACCGTGAATTCTGCAGACATACACCGGAGCATTTTTTGGATGTGGCACGCCTTGCCTATATCAGAGCACTTGAGGAAAATGCTCCTGTTTCAAAGGAACTGATCTACTGTACTGCTCTTCTTCACGATATCGGACGGGCCAGACAGTATGAAGATGGTACGCCTCATGATGAGGCCGGTGCTGCTATCGCCGGGCAGATCTTAAACGAGCTTGGATTTTCTATGGAAGAAATTGAAGCGATCGTTTCGGCAATACGTGGTCACAGAGCTCAGACGGATCAGACAGTTCTTGGAAAACTGCTTTATACTGCGGACAAAAGCTCCAGAAACTGTTTTTCCTGTAAAGCAGAGCCGGAATGTTACTGGTCTCCTGCAAAAAAAAATATGACGATCCAATATTAGGAGGTTTTTCCATGAAAATCGGAAATCGTGAGTTTGATGTAGAAAACAAAACATATATTATGGGTATCTTAAATGTCACACCGGATTCTTTCTCAGATGGCGGAAAATGGAACGATATGGATCATGCCCTGAAACATACAGAAGCTATGATCGCCGAAGGTGCAGATATTCTGGATATCGGTGGGGAATCCACACGTCCGGGGCATACACCGGTTGGTGCACAGGAGGAGATCGAGCGTGTTCTTCCTGTTATCGAAGCAGTAAAAGGGCGTTTCGATATCCCCATCTCTGTAGATACCTATAAGGGATGTGTTGCGGAGGAAGCCCTGAAACACGGAGCAGATCTTATCAATGACATCTGGGGACTGAAATATGATCCTGAAATGGCTCCTGTCATTGCCAGATACCAGGCTCCCTGCTGTCTGATGCATAACAAAGACAATACCGAATACAATAATTTTATTGTGGATATGCTGGCAGAAACCCAGGAATGTGTCAATATCGCCAAACGTGCCGGTATTGCCGATGATAAGATCATCCTTGACCCGGGTGTCGGATTTGGTAAAACATATGAGATGAACCTGATGACCATGGATAATCTGGAGCTTTTCCGAAAGCTGGGATATCCGGTGCTTCTTGGCACCTCCAGAAAATCCATGATCGGACTTGCACTTGATCTTCCTGTAGATCAGCGTGTAGAGGGAACCCTTGCCACATCGGTGATCGGTGTTATGAAGGGGTGTGCATTTGTCCGTGTTCATGACATCAAAGAAAATAAACGTGTCATCCAGATGACAGAAGCTATTCTTGGGCGCTAGGAGGAACTGATGGATAAAATCGAAATCAGAGATCTTGAAATTTTTGCAAACCATGGTGTGTTTCCGGAAGAAACAGCTCTCGGACAGAAATTTGTTGTTTCTGCTGTTATGTATACAGAAACACGTCCGGCAGGGCTGACAGATGATCTTTCTGCTTCCATCAATTATGGAGAAGTCAGTCATATGATCACCGATTTTCTTCAGAAAAATACTTATAAACTTCTGGAGGCTGCTGTGGAGAATCTGGCAGAGACGCTGCTGCTTTCTCTCCCTCTTCTTAAAAAGATCACTCTCCGTATTGAAAAGCCCTGGGCTCCGGTAGGCCTTCCGCTGAAAACCGTTGCTGTGGAAATTACCAGAGGCTGGCATACAGCTTATATTGCTTTTGGTTCCAATATGGGGGATAAGAAAAAATACCTGGATAATGCGATCCAGGGTCTTCGGGATATGAAAGAGATTGTTGTTGAAAAGGTTTCAGAGTATCTTGTAACGGAGCCTTACGGGGATGTGGAGCAGGATGAGTTTCTCAATGGAGCCTTAAGAGTCCGGACGCTGCTTTCTCCGGAGGAGCTTCTTGACAGGCTGCATGTGCTGGAACAGGCTGCGGACCGGAAAAGGATCATTCACTGGGGACCAAGGACACTGGATCTGGATATTCTGTTTTACGATAATGAGATCATTGATACAGTGGAACTGCATGTGCCTCATATTGATATGGAAAACAGGGATTTTGTGCTGAAGCCTATGGTGGAGATCGCACCGTATCTTCGGCATCCGGTGTTGAATTTAACAATGGAACAGTTGCTAAAAAAGCTTGAGGAAAAAACTTTGGCGGTGTAACTTTATTTGTTAAGAAAAGCCCGATACAGATTTTTTACTACAATCTGTATCGGGCTTGTTTAATATGCGTATAAGCTATTGAAATAATTTTATTTACGGTTTACCAAATCGAATTCGTCGGTGATCTCTTTGGATGGTGCCTTAGTAATAAGGCTGACGATGATATTTGCTGCGATGGCTACCAGAAAAGCGGGAAGAAGTTCATAGATTCCCCAGGCGCCACCCAGTTTACTGATTCCGTATTTCCAAATGAATACCATGGAACCGCCGCAGATCATTCCTGCCAGGGCTCCCTGCCAGTTGGAACGTCTCCAGAATAATGCCAGAAGTACCACCGGGCCGAATACGGCTCCGAAGCCTGCCCAGGCAAAGGATACGATAGTAAACACAGAGCTGTTCGGGTCGCGGGCAATAAACATGGCTACTACTGCAATGAGAAGAAGCGTGATCTTATCGGCTACCATGCTTTCTTTTTTTGTTTCTTTATCCTTCAGGATGCTTCCGAGAAGGTCGGAAGAAACTGCTGAGGATGCTGCCAGGAGCTGAGAATCTGCAGTTGACATGGTGGATGCAAGGATTCCTGCAAGGATGAGTCCTGCAAGGATTGCTGTAATTACACCATGTTTACTGAGAAGATCTGCGATCTGAACGATAATTGTCTCAGATGCGGAACCTTCCAGAAGGTCAAACTCTCCTGCTGCTGTCATTCCAAGTCCTACCACACCGATCAGCACTGCTACTGCCAGTGAGATTACTACCCATGTAGTTGCTACTCTTCTGGAAAGTGTAAGCTTCTCTTCGTCTTCGATCGCCATGAAACGAAGAAGAATATGCGGCATTCCGAAATATCCAAGTCCCCATGCAAGCATGGAAATAATATTAAGCAGTGGATATGCCTGTTCTGTTCCGGTTGTCGGATCATATGTAGTAAACATAGTCAGATATCCGGGCAGTGATCTTGCATGGTCTGCAACTGCTTCAATACCACCTGCTGTGTTGATCCCGAATACAAATACGATCACAAGAGCGATGGACATAATGATACTCTGGATAAAGTCCGTGGTAGATGCTGCCAGGAATCCTCCCAGTGTGGTGTATCCAACGATGACCAGTGCACTGATGATCATAGCTGGCAGATATTTTACACCGAAGAGACTTGCAAAAAGTTTACCACAGGCTGCAAATCCGGAAGCTGTATACGGAATAAAAAAGATCACGATAAAAATCGCTCCGATAGACTGCAGGATCTTCTTCTCATCTCTGTAACGATTACTGAAAAAGGATGGCAATGTAATGGAATTTCCTGCTACATGTGTGTAGCGGCGGATTCTTTTTGCCACGATCCTCCAGTTTACGTAAGTTCCAATCGCAAGGCCAATGGCTGTCCAGCCTGCATCTGCAATACCGGTAAGATAAGCAAGTCCAGGCAGGCCCATCAGAAGCCAGCTGCTCATGTCAGAAGCCTCTGCACTCATAGCTGTTACAAGTGGTCCAAGCTTTCGGCCTCCAAGATAGAAGTCAGAACTGTCATTATTATTCTTGGAGCACAGATAACCTACAAAGATCATTGCACCCAGATAGACGATAATGGCTGCCATTATACAAATATGTGCTGTTGTCATTGTTTCTCTCCCTTCCATGTTTCTGCTTTAAAATCACAAAACATGAGGGATTTTGCTTATGCATCCCCATGCTTTCTGCTTTTAAACCAGTTTTACACATATTTATAGATTTTATTATATTAACTTTAGAAAGTAAAGAGGATTTTTCGTTTTTTTACATAAAAAAGTATTTTATATGAAGAAAAAGGGCTGAACCATATAAGGCGGCCCAGCTCTTTTTCAAAATCTCTGTTTATTTTTCTTCCATACGCTTCTGCACATCTTCCACTGTATATGCTTCTGTCAGTGCTTTCATATCATCCGGTGTAGTGTCAGGATTATACGCCTTGATCACTTTCATCAGATCTGCACCGCTGTATGCATTTTCGTAGATGTCTTGTGTATATCCGTAAAGCTCATTGAAAACATCCTGATCGGAAGCACTCCAGAAGCCCTGATACAGACGTACTGTATTAGAGTTTGTGTTGTCGGTATTTGCCTCCGGATAACCGGCCATTGCATTGTACAGAATCGCAAAAGCAGGACCGCCCATGGATGCATATTTACCGGCAATGTAATCAATTTTAGGATTTCCAAAGGAATCTTCAGTATTGATCTCATCATGGTTTTCCTGGGAGAAGCAGTCAACTGCTCCGATCTTGATATTGGAGCCCTGCTCATCTTCTTTTGCTGTAACGATCTTCATGATCTCATCTACATTGAAGGTACAGAGAACTGCATCATAATTTCCGTCTACAAAAGCATGTTTCAGATTATTGATCCCTTTTGGGGCTGTCATATAGCCAGGACAGATGGTAATGCTGATATCATCTTTTCCTGTATCTACAACGGTTGTTTCCTCAGATGCCGCAAGCTTCTCAACATCCTCGGAATAAGTCAGCCCCTCCTTCTCAGCCAGAGCTTCCAGAACACCGATCGCTCTCTGAAGATGCATGTAGTTTCCAGCGGAGGAACCACCTGTCAGCACAATATATTTGCTGGTGTCTGCATCTGCAAAATACTCTGCCATATTATAGCCGGCTTCATAATCTGCTTTTGCATCCGGCCCTACGCTTCCAAGAAAATACTGGCTGTTTTTTATCTTGTCATAATCTTCATCACTGATGTTTCCAGAACCAAGAACATAATACATTTCCTCCTCATCGCAGGTTTCTACGATCTTCCGGATATCCTGTCCGTAAAAAGAAATGATCCCGCTCACGCCCTGCTGCTTCATTGCGCGGATGAAATCGCACTCATCCTCCGCAGAATTGATATTTCCTGAAAAATAAAACTTAACCGGAAACCCCTGCTGGATGTATTCTCTGTAATAGTTCATGAACATATTCATTTCCGGGCTGTCCTGATTATATACTACAACACCTATTGTATATTGGATATCTCCGTCTTCGACAGCAGCAGAAACTTTTTTTCCGCCAACTGTAAAAACGGCAAGCAGCAACAGCAGAATGCCCAGTACTTTAAAGTTTTTAAAAATCATACTGTTTTGTGCCTTTCTTTATTTTTCCGTTACATAATGGCAGGCTACTTCATGTCCGGGCTCTACTTCTGTAAGCACAGGACGGATCGTCCTGCATTTCTCCATACAGTGTTCACAACGATTCTGGAATGGGCAGCCATGAGGAACATCCAGAGGGCTGGGGGCCTCACTTTCGATGCTCTCGATCATTTTGTTCTGATCCATATGAATGGAAAACTGTGCTTCCAAAAGAGCCTGCGTATACGGATGAAGAGATTTTTTTGCCACATCCTCTCCAGGAATTACCTCCACGATATTCCCGAGGTACATGACAGCAATCTGATGAGCAAAGGAACGGATCAGAGCCAGGTCATGGCAGATAAAAAGCATGCTGATGTTTTTCTCCTTCTGGAGACGTACCAGAAGCCGAATCACGGACTCCTGTACGGAAACGTCGAGTGCAGAGGTAGCCTCGTCACATACCAGGATCTCTGGCTCCAGGGAAAGTGCCCTGGCAATACTGATACGCTGACGCTGTCCGCCACTCATGTTATGGGGATAACGGTCTGCAAAATCTCCGGGAAGCTCTACCATTTCCAGAAGCTCTCTGGCTTTCGCTTCCTTTTCGCTTCTTTTCAGCTTTCCGTAATTAATCAGAGGTTCTGTAAGAATATCCACGATCTTCATTTTCGGGTCAAAGGACGCCAACGGATCCTGGAAGACCATCTGCATGTTCTGACGGTTCAGCCAGGTTTCTTTTTTGGAAAGATTAGAGAGGTTTTTTCCATGGTAAAGGATCTCACCGCTGGTCGGCTTGTCAAGGGAAATGACCATACGGACAAATGTTGATTTACCGCAGCCACTCTCTCCTACGATTCCCAGAGTTTTTCCTTTATATACATTTAAGTTTACATCGTTGCAGGCTGTTAAGGTTCTGCCGCCGGAAGCCGGGAACTGCTTTACGATATGCTTCGCACTAAGTACGATATCAGATTCATTAAACATAACGCTGTCCCTCCATTTCCGGCACTGCAGCCAGCAGTTTCTTAGTATAGTCACTGGTCGGGTGATTCATAACTTCATCACGGGTTCCCTGATCCACAACTTTTCCATGCTGCATAACTACCAGCTGGTCAGCCATATAGGCTGCAACACCGATGTTATGGGTAACGATGATGATACCCGTTCCGAAATCATCACGGAGTTCCATCATCTGGCGTACGATCTGAGCCTGTGTAGTAACGTCCAGAGCACTGGTCGGCTCATCTGCCAGAAGAAGTTCCGGGTTAAATGTCATAGCCATGGCGATACCAACTCGCTGGCGCATACCACCGGAAAGCTGGTGCGGATAGCTTTTCATAATGTTTTCTGCATCAGGAAGACGCATTTTCTGAAGCATGGAGCATCCTTTTTTCCATGCTTCCGCTTTGGATACATCGGTATGTGTGCAAATATGTTCCACATACTGACTGCCGATCTTACGAATCGGGTTTAAGGTTCCACCGCAGTCCTGGAAGATCATGGAAATACGGGTACCTCTTAATTTTCTCCATTCATCCTTTGTATTGGAAAGCAGAGATTTTCCGTTGAACTGGATATCACCGGCACTTACCCGGCCGCCCCCGGCAAGTGCGCCGAGAACAGCACGGATAACAGTTGTTTTTCCACTTCCACTCTCTCCTACTACACTGATGATCTCACCTTTCTTCATGGAAAGATTGAAATGCTCAATGATAGGTGCCTGCTTTCCGTACTGAACGGAAAGATCCTTGATTTCAAGCATAAATAAACGCTCCTTTACTCGGCAAGAGTGATATCCTTTGTCAGCCAGTAGTAGTCCATCGGATACATCTTAACGCCAGTTACCTTCTTATTGGAGAAGAGGTAAGTTGTCTCATATCCGAAGAATACAGTTGCTGCATCGTCCATGATATCCTGCTGGATGTCAACGATGAGATCTTTTCTCTTATCCTCATCAAATGTCTGAGCAAGCTCATCAAGAAGCTTATCTACATCCGGATTGTTATATCCTGCAGTGTTGTTTGCAGAAGAGCTGTACCAGTTCTCTCTTAAGTAGTTCTCCGGGTCACCGGTGTTGGCAACCAGTACGTTCCAGATAAGAAGGTCATACTGTCCGGAATCTCTCATGTCAAGAAGTGTCTCATAACTTACTGTATTCAGGTTTACGTTGATACCGATCTCTTTCAGGCTGGCCTGTGCTGCCTGTGCGTATACACCAAGCTCTGCACGGCTTGTGTAGATAACAAAATCAAGAACAAGCGGATCTCCGTCCGGAGTCTCTACATATCCGTCGCCATCAACATCTTTGTATCCAGCATCCTCGAGGATCTTTTTAGCGCTGTCCGGATCGTAAGAGTTTTCATCGTTGAGATCATCAAATCCAAAGTCAAGTGTTGGCGGAACCGGTGCTTTACCAGCTGTTGCACCACCCTCAAGAAGAGTGTTGCAGTATGTCTCTTTGTCAAGTCCACGGAGAAGTGCCTGACGAAGTGCCTTGTCGCTGAGTGCATGATCCTCATTCTGGTTCATGAATGCATAAGTAGAACGAAGAGACTGAAGCTCCTGGATGTCGTAATTGTCATTTCCCTCAAACTCAACCAGGTTCTCTGTTTTCAGGTTGTAAGCGATATCGATCTCGCCTGTCTGAAGAGCCATGGAACGTGTTGTCTGGTCATCCACACATTTCAGTGTAACTTTATCAAGTGGAACTTCTCCATCCCAGTAGTTCTCATTTTTTACTACGACACAGGAATCTGTCGGGCTGAAGGACTCTACTGAGTAAGGCCCTGTACAGACCGGTCCTTCCATGGCAAATGTAGAATCATCTACATTTGTATCTACGATCAGAAACAGCGGGTCTGCAAGGCATCCGGCCATGTTTGCATTTGCTCTGTTCAGGTGGAAGATCAGGTTCTGTCCTTCAACTTCGATGCTGTCAAGATCAAAGAATTCCGGAACACGGTCACTCTTTTCAGCTGTACGCTCGATGGAAGCTTTTACCATCTCCGGTGTCATATCGTCACCGTTGGAGAATTTTACACCCTCACGGATCTTGAATGTCCATGTTTTTCCATCTTCACTGTTGTCCCACTCTTCTGCAAGACATGGAACGATATCACCGTTCTCATCGAATTTTGTAAGGCACTCACCGATCGCATAACGGGATACAACCCAGCTGAAATACTGCTCTGTCGGCTCAAGTGTATCTGCAAAGCTTGTTACTCCAATCGTGATTTCCTTATCACTGCTCTTATCGCCCTTTGCCTGAGCCACTGTTGTCATAGAAAAAGTCATCATACATGCAAGTGTAGCAGCCAGCACTTTTTTAACTACGTTATTTCTCATTTCATCCTCCTAAAGATAAATATACTGATTATTGGTGTTGGTTTGTTACAGAAACGTTTTTTAATCCTGGCGCGGATCCAGTACATCACGGATGCTGTCTCCAAGCATATTGAAAACAACAACACAGATCACGATCGCAATACCAGGGTAGATCATAAGCCATGGCGCTTTTGCCATGTAAGTTCTTCCTTCATTCAGCATCAGTCCCCACTCCGGTGTCGGCGCAGTTGCACCAAATCCCAGGAAAGAAAGAGAAGCCAGCTCCAGCATCATGGTTCCGATATCTGCTGCCGCAGTTACCACCATCTGGGTTACCATGTTCGGAAGAACGTGTACAAGAAGAATTTTCCAGGTCTTTGTTCCGTTTACCACTGCAGCTTCTATATAAAGACTCTTCTTGACTTTCAAAACCATACTTCTTGCAAGGCGGGCATACTTCGTCCAGCTTACAGCCGCGATGGAGATAACGGCATTTACCAGGTTTGGTCCCAGCATACCGGCAATGGCGATGGCCAGTACAAGGCCGGGGAAAGAGATCATCATATCTGCGATACGCATGATCACCGCGTCCACAACGCCACCGAAATATCCGGCAATAACTCCTAAAAATGTACCGATCACAAAAATCACCGCAACCAGACATAATGTCATGATCAGGGAAGTTCTTGTTCCGAAAATAACACGGGAAAGAAGATCTCGTCCAAGTTTATCCGTTCCGAACGGATGAGCGGAACTCGGCTCCTGCAGTGATTCAGTCATAACTGCATTCAGCGGATCATATGGCGCAAGCTGCGGTGCGAAGATCGCAACGCCAATTACCACCAGGCCCAGAATGAAGAAAAGAGTGAACTGTTTATTTTTTTTAAATACTCGTAATACCTTTTTCAATTATCTATCCTCCTTAAGTCTTGGATCGAGATAAGTGTAGGACAGATCCACAAGCAGGTTGATGCACATGTACAGGATCGCGATCCAGAGTACATAGCCCTGTACAAGAGGATAGTCACGACAGGAAATTGCCTTTACTGCCATATTTCCCATACCAGGCCAGTTGTAAATGATCTCTACAACTGCGGTACCTCCAAGGAGGCTTCCAAGGGAAAGACCCAGCAGTGTTACCAGCGGAAGCATTACATTAGGAAGAACGTGTTTCCAAAGGATCACGCTTTCTTTGATTCCACGCATTCTTGCACCGGTCACATAATCCTGGTGAAGCTCCTCCAGCACCGCACTTCTTACCTGGCGGGTATATTTCGCAGACATGGCAAGTGCAAGAGTCAGTGCCGGAAGGATCATAGACTTGAAATCCGTACTTCCTCCTGCTACATTGATCCAGCGAAGCTGAACACCAAAGATACTGAGAAGGATCAGGCCCAGCCAGAAGCTTGGAACAGATACTCCCACAAAGGTAATTCCTCTCACAAAATAATCCGGGAATTTGTTCTGATATACAGCGGCCAGGATTCCAAGCGGTATGGAAATAATGACCATCATCAAAAGTGCCAGCAAAGACATCCTCAGCGTTGGCCAGAAACAGGATACCAGTTTATCCGTTACCGGCATTTTGAAAGAATAGGACTGTCCCATATCTCCTGTAACAACACCCTTCAGCCAGGAACCATACTGCACGAGAAAGGGCTGATCAAGGCCAAGCTCATGTCTTGTTTGTTCCAGAAGCTCCGGTGTCGGAAGATTACCACATTCTGTCAGCATGATCTCCGCAGGATCACCAGGTGACAGGTAGGTCAGTCCAAATGTGAAAAAGCTGATTCCAAATAATACAATGATGATCTGGAGAAATCTTTTTCCTATTTGTTTCTTTGTCACGTTTTACTCCTTTCCTCATTTGATGCGATTTTAACATTGCCGTTTTAATTGAGTTAGATAAAAAAACTACTGGATTCTTATTATGCAGAACATGCATGGAATTTTAGAAATTTGCACAAAAAAAGCCCGCGATGAAATACGGGCACATAAAAAAATATGCTTCCTATCTTCCGTAAGAATCATTTTAAAACAATTGCAAGCAGGTCTCCTGACTTAGGATCCTTACCCTCAGACACCTTCCCGGTCTATTTCTCACGCACTCGACCAGTGGTATTTTGTCTGAGGATTCCCCCTTACAGTGACGGGATCGTACCGGATTTACACCGGTTTCCCTATTAATCCTCTCGGAACTTACAACGGCTGATGTGAAAATCAGCAAATGCTGTTAAATTACCTGAATATTATACGATAAAACTATAGTTTATGTCTATGGAAAAATGTTATATTTTTTGAAAACTCATAAATTTTGTTAAAGATGCTTGAATTGTATATATCCCCCATTGGGGATTTGACAATTAAATTTATCTGATCTGCTAAAAAAACACGGATTTTACCTCGCTGTTTTTACAAATAGAATAGCAAATGGTAAAACCCGGTTTTCTTACTGTTTCAATATGTTTTCAGACAGAAGCGTTCTGAAAAGATTGTTTACTATCAGGTCAGAGTATCTGTGATCGCCGCATATGCGATCATCGGTCCGTCTTCAATGATATTCAGGCTGGCTGTCTGATAAAGTACGACTCCGTTTTCAGTTGCAATAGACGTGTAAAGTAAATTTCCATAGTAATCTCTCAGTTCACCTAGTTCTTCCCCCTTAAAGAAGTACTCTCCAGGCTTCTTGGATGGATACCAGCATCCGGTATACGGCGCATATTCATAGACTACATTTTCAAGAAGCATCTGACGGTAATGCTTCAGACCATGACACGTCTTTCCCTGGAGATGAAAAACAAGGTGACGGACGTCTCTTTTATCCTGTTCTACTTCCTCCCAGGTCCAGTAGCTGTGTCCGCCTCTTTCGATAAGAATACTTGGAATTCCAAGAGAAGAAGCATAATTATAGGCGCCACCTGTGGCGGTTGTGGAACGGACTACATATTTTACGCCGATATGCCGTGCCATATGTAATGACTTCTCTGCTGTTTTTTCATCTACAACCCCTACATAATAAACATAGGGATGAAGTTGTTCGAACCCATCTCCGCTATGCAGGTCGATATAATAATCTGCTATAGAAAAAAGTTTCGTTACTATAGTATAGGCAATGCGATCTGCAGCCGTTCCCTCAGGATCTCCGGGGAAAACGCGGTTCAGGTTCTTGCCATCCTCATAGACCAGACTCATGGTGCGATGCTCAAAGCCGCTGACATTGACCAGGGGAACGATGATTACATTTCCCTTCAGTTCTTCCGGCTGAAATTCTTTTGCAAGTTCCATTGCTGCCTGGATTCCCACATACTCCGCACTGTGTATTCCTGCCGTGATCAGGACCGTCGGTCCGTCTTCCACTCCGCATATCACAGTTGCCGGCATTGCCATGCCATTTCCTGAGATCTTAATTTTTCCCTGTGCCTTCTCTCCTTTTTCAATCACCCAGTCATCAATTTTGATCATTGATTGTTTCCCTTTTCCTTTTTTATATTTCCGCACTTTTGACGATAAGTATATCATGCCTAACCGAAATTGTATATATTCTTTTTAGGATTCCGGGAATACAGAAAAAAACTTCCGTAACCGTTTTTCTGACCCGGTGTACAGAAGCTTTTTTCCTGAATGATATATGATTTATCTTTTCGCCAGTTCCCTGGTGATTTCTTCCCAGCTGACTCCTTTTTCCACCATGAGTACCATCATATGATAAAGAAAATCTGAAATTTCGTATTTAATCTCTTCTTTATCCGGATTTTTGGCTGCAATGACGATCTCTGTGCATTCTTCACCGACTTTTTTCAAAATTTTGTCGATTCCTTTATCGAAAAGATAATTGGTATAGGAACCTTCCTTTGGGTGCTCTTTTCGGTCAGTGATCACATCATACACATTCTGGAACACGTGAAGTGGATTGGTATCATCGTACTCTTTTTTCATCAGCGGTTTGAAGAAACAGGTACGGTTTCCTGTATGGCAGGCTGCTCCAACCTGCTCCACTTTGGCAAGGATCGTATCATTATCACAGTCAATAGTAAGAGCCTTTACATACTGTACATGTCCGGATGTCAGACCTTTGGTCCAGAGCTCATTCCGGCTGCGGCTCCAGTATGTCATTTTTCCCAGCTTCAATGTTGTGTTAAAAGCAAGCTCATTCATATAGGCCAGCATCAGTACTTCATCCGTCCGGTAATCCTGGACAATAACCGGAACCATTCCGTCACTGTTTAATTTAAAATCCGACCATGCAATGTTACTTTTATATGTGGTTACCGGAATTCCGGCTTCTTCGCAGGTTTCCTTAAATGCATGCAGATCATTTTCAAGACTGCTTACATAAGCACCGCAAAGTCCGGACACAGCTGCTTCTCCTAAAAGCTTCAGAACATTCTCAGATCTGTTTTCATCGGTATGAAGAACAATGGAAATCTGAGAAATCTCTGCGATTTCATTTTCGACAGTGTCCAGAGCCAGAACAGTGTCTGCATATTTTTCGATCAGATCCTGATTTTCTGTGAATTCTCTCAGATCAGAGATGCTGATCATCATACGCTCTTTTCCAAAGCGCCGGGATACTTCTTCCAGAAGCTTGATATTATTCTCTTTCGAAAAATTCAGTACAACTTTGGCACATCCCGCATAGATCAGCTTTTTTACATCTTCCATACGTTTGATATTTCCCGCTGCGATTACCGGGATCTCAGATGCCTGACAGATATCACGGATTTTTCCGATCGCACGGTCATGCTCTGCATCTGCGGAAGAAAAGTCAAATACCAGAAGCTCATCTGCTCCATTGTCACCGTAAAATTTTGCAAGTGTTTCTACATTTCCGTCTCCGAAAAGATTTCTCTGTCCAAATCCTGTTACCGCCTTTTCTGAATGAAGATAAAGACATGGGATCAACTGTTTGTTCATAAGTGGTCTCCTTCTGTATCAGAGGCTTCCCTTGGTAGAAAGCACGTCTGTGATCCGGGAATCGTACTGTGTTGCTGCATCAAGGGCTTTTGCAAAGCTTTTAAACATGGCCTCTGCCACATGATGGCTGTTTCCTCCGGAAAGAACCTTGATGTGAAGATTCATTGCCGCGGAATAGGATACTGCATAAAAGAATTCCTTTACCATCTCTGTAGCCATATCTCCTATTTTTTCTGTAGAAAACTCTGCATCCCATCCAAGATAAGGTCTTCCGGAAAGATCTACTGCGCAGAGTACAAGCACTTCATCCATAGGAAGGATACAGCTGCCGTAACGTTTGATCCCTTTTTTGTCGCCAACTGCCTCGCGGATAGCGTTTCCAAGGACGATTCCTGTATCTTCAATGGTGTGATGATCATCTACATTCAGATCACCGTGGACTCTCAGCGTAAGATCATACAGTCCATGGCGCGTAAAACCGTCCAGCATATGGTCAAAAAAGCCAATACCTGTATCAATATCAGAACTTCCCGTTCCATCAATGTTCAGCTGCAGACGTATCTGTGTTTCTTTTGTGTTTCTTTCGATCAGTGCTTCTCTTGCCATTATTCATCCTCCTTGTCCTCTTCCTCAAAACGGACTGCAATGGAATTTGCGTGTGCAGTCAGCTGTTCCGATGTGGCAAACTGGATAATGTCCTTGTGGATCTTTCGGAGTGCTTCTCTTGAATAATATACAATACTGGATTTTTTGATAAAATCATCTACAGAAAGTGCGGAGAAAAATTTGGCAGTTCCATTGGTAGGAAGCACATGGTTTGGTCCTGCAAAATAATCTCCAAGTGGTTCAGAGCTGTGCTCTCCGATAAAGATCGCACCTGCATTTCGCACCTTCATCATATCTTCAAAAGGATTCTTTGTGACGATCTCCATATGTTCAGAAGCAATTTCATTGGCAGCCTCAATGGCCTCGTCCATATCTTCTGCGATCAGGATATAACCAAAGTTCTCCAGGGATTTCTCGATAATGGCTTTTCTGGAAAGTACCTCAACAAAACCTCTGACTTCTTTATCTACCTGATCTGCAAATTCCTCATTTGTTGTGATCAGGATCGCAGATGCCATCTCATCATGCTCTGCCTGAGAAAGAAGATCTGCTGCAATATAACGAGGATTTGCAGTCTCATCTGCAAGAACGAGGATCTCGCTTGGGCCAGCAATAGAATCAATGCTTACGTATCCATAAACTGCCTTTTTTGCAAGCGCAACAAAAATATTTCCGGGTCCTACGATTTTGTCAACCTTTGGAATACTCTCGGTTCCATATGCAAGTGCTCCGATGGCCTGTGCACCACCCACTTTATAGATTTCATCTGCTCCGGCTTCGTTGGCAGCAACAAGTGTGCTTGGATTTACTTTTCCGTCTTTTCCAGGAGGTGTTGTCATTACAATACGGTCAACACCGGCAACTTTTGCAGGAACGATATTCATCAGCACGGAAGACGGATATACAGCCTTTCCACCGGGAACGTAAACACCTACACAGTTCAGAGCGGTTACCTTCTGACCAAGCATGGTTCCGTCTGTTGTGCTTGTGAACCAGCTGTTCTGAAGCTGTTTTTCGTGATAGCTGCGGATATTCACCAATGCTTTTTTGATCACATCGATCAGGGAAGGATCTACCAGCTTGTATGCTTCCTCGATCTCTTCCGGTGTTACGCGGATCGTATCCCCTGTCACTTCGACTTTATCAAATTCTCTGGTAAATGCAAATAACGCAGTATCTCCCTCTGCTTTTACTTTGGCAAGTATATTTGCTACTGCATCCTCGTATTTTCCATAATTATTAGGGCTTCTTTTTAAGAGAGTTTCCAGAATATCTTTTGTAGATTCTTTGGTGAGTTTTACCTTACGCATAATAAATTCTGCCTTCTTTCTGTATTTTGGAGGTTCATCTGTTGCTCCGTTTATTTGACCACACCTCGAAGTTCCGTGATCAGTTTGCGGATCCGTTCATCTTCCATTTTCATGCTGACCTGATTGACTACCATACGTGCAGACAGCGGGCAGACTTCTTCCAGTACCTTCAGGCCATTCTCACGAAGGGTGCTTCCGGTTTCCACGATATCCACGATAACCTCGGAAAGTCCTACGATCGGTGCAAGCTCGATGGAACCGTTCAGCTTAATGATCTCCACAGTCTGATGCTTTTTGTTATAGAAGTAATCCTTTGCAATATTTGGATATTTTGTAGCTACACGGATCAGCTGATTGTTATTCAGAACTTCTCTGGCGCTTTCAGGGCCGCAAACGCACATGCGACATGCTCCAAATCCAAGATCCATAACCTCATATAGCTTTCTTCCTTCTTCCAAAATGGTATCCTTACCTACGATACCGATATCTGCTGCACCATACTCTACATAAGTCGGCACATCCGGACCTTTTGCAAGGAAAAACTTCAGCTTCAGTTCCTCGTTGGTAAAGATCAGCTTTCGGGAATCTTTGTCACGCATCTCCTCACATGTAATACCGATCTTCTCAAACATATCCAGCGTTTTGCTGGCCAGACGCCCTTTTGTGAGGGCAAATGTAAGATATCTCATCAGTCCTGCTCCTCCTTTGTCGGGCACAATGCCACTTTTTTACCTTCATTTCGAAGCTCCATTGCTTCCTGGATCGCTGTTTTCAGACTTCCCGGATCATAGGTGATCACAATGGTCTTATCACCGGCCGGAACAGTCAGTTTCTGTCTGGAAAGCGCGAGCATCAGGTTATCAACCACAATGGCAAATCCAATGGAAGAAGCCGGTTTTCCGAAATGTTTCATCAATTCGTTGTATCGTCCGCCTTTGATCAGAGGTTCACCGGTTCCATATGTATAGGCCTGGAAAATGATCCCTGTATAATAACGGAACTTACTGAGCATTCCAAAATCAAAAGCAATGTATTTCTCACAGCCGTATACTTTCAGGATCTCATAAATTTCTTCCAGTCGTTTTACTGCAGAAAGTGCTTCCGGATTGGAGGTGAGTTTTTTTGCTTTTTCCAGCACTTCTGCTGAACCGAACATCTGAGGCAGTTCAGCAAAAGCCTTGGAAAGGTTATCGCCTAAATTCTGTCCCTTAAGAAGCTCTTCCACACCAAAATAATTCTTCTGAGAGATCAGCTCACGAAGATGCTCTTCTATCTCCTGCTCCAGATCTGCCTCTGCAAGCAGGGATTTATAATAATCTACCTGGCCTACGCTAACCTGGAATTCGGTAAGTCCTGCTGCCTTCAGACACTCCACGGTCATAGCAAGGATCTCAGCATCTGCTGCTGCAGAATCATCTCCCATATGCTCAACACCCATCTGAGTATTTTCTTTCATCTGACCTCTGTAACTGGAATTGTTGATAAATGTATTTCCGGTATAACAAAGTCTTACAGGTCCTTTTTCCGGATCAAAATAAGTTGCACATGCTCTGGAAACGGACGGTGTAAAGTCGGGTCTGAGAACAAGTGTGTTTCCCTCTCTGTCAAAAAATTTATATAAATCCTTGGATGGGATCGTTCCTACTTCATTGCTGAACACTTCAAAATACTCAAATCCCGGTGTTTCTATATCTTCATATCCATATCTTGAAAACACCTGGTGGAGCTCCTTCTGGAGCCGTTTTTTGCGGCTGCATTCCTCTCCATAAATGTCCCGCACACCTTCAGGTGTATGAAAAATACGCTGCATGTTCATTTCCTCCGTAACACATTTTGAGATTTCCTGTGCTTCACTTTAATCCGCTACCATGCTACCACAGAAAAACTTAAATTTGATTATATAGGAAACCTTCCCAAAAGTCAATCCCGTAATTGCAGATCTTTCTGGATCCCTTCCAGATAAGGAACCAGAAATCCATTTTTTCCGGAAAGATAAAATTCCTCGTCCAGCTCTTCCCGACGAAAACTTTTTCGTCCGCCGTCTTCCATCCTTTTCCAGAATTCCTTCAGCTTACGAAGGGTAAGATAATAAAAAACATTATCTGCGCTGAAATAGATCAGAAAAAAAGCAATCCCCTTCTGCTTTTCAAACTCATCCATAAATGCTACCTGATGAGGATGAATGTTCGCAAGGGGAAAAGTTTTTACACAGCATTCTTTTGCATCGAAGCAGACAGGGATTCCCTGTACTGCTCCGATATAATCTACGGTACTTTTCTGTTCAAAATATGCCAGCGTGATATGCCGGGAGGTTTTATCCATTTTAACCGGAGTGATAGGGGTCGGAATTTTCTGGATGAGGGCCAGTCCCTTTTCCCTGTACTGCTCATTGGTACGATTGATAAGTTCCTCCAGAGTAGAACCACGAAGTCCTCTGCTGTTCCATGTTGCCATAAAGTCTGTCCTTTAATTTAGAAGTTTGATGGATGGGAAATAACGGATCTCCGCTTTTCCGACGATCTGATCAAACTGTACATATGTATTCTGCCAGTATCGGGAATCCTTGGAATTGTTACGGTTGTCTCCCATCATAAAGTAACAGTTTTCCGGTACTTCGTATGGTCCGAAGCTTCCAAGAGGAGTTTCCGGCACAAAGGAATCATCCAGAGGTGTCTCTGAATCATTGATATAAACTTTACCATCTTTGATCTCTACTTTATCTCCGGGAAGACCGATGATACGTTTGATGAACAGCTGAGACTCATCATCCGGATATTTGAAGATCACAATGTCAAAGCGTTCCGGATCTTTCCATTTTTTTGAGATCTCGTGGCCAAATACATCCATATTCAGACCATAGGCCAGACGATAGCCAAAGATACGATCCCCGGTCATAATGGTATTTTCCATAGATTCTGACGGGATCTTTGCATTGATCAGTACTACATTGTTGATAACCAGGACTACAACTACCACGATGATGATCATCTTGACGTAATCCCATATTTCATTCCAGATTTTCATAATAACTCTCCTCCAACTTTTCCTCTTTTAGTGTTCTGAGAAAGATTTCCGGAAGCGGTGCCGTAAAGACCTTCCCGGATAAATATGACAGGCTTCCTTTCATAGATGGAAACTCCATTCGAAAAGAATGAAGCAGCTGTCCTTTCAGTTTTTTATCGGCTTTTCCATATTTGGGATCACCAACAATCGAATGTCCCTCCGAAGCAAGGTGGGCACGAATCTGATGTGCACGTCCTGTGATCAGTTCAACCTTAAGAAGGGTACGGGTTCCATTGGTGCCCAACGGATAATACTTTGTTTCCACTGGCAGGGCATTTTCTTTCTCTTGTTTATAGATGGTTACTTTGTTGCTTTTTTTATCTTTTGCCAGATAACCTTTGATATATCTTTCTTCTTTTAAAACTCCCTCCACAAGGCAGAGGTAATATTTATGAAGTTCCCTGGACTTGAACATCCCTGAAAGTTCCTGCAGACCGGAAAGGCTTTTGCCTGCCGCTATAAGTCCGCTGGTATTGCGGTCAAGGCGGTTGCATACGGAAGGACGAAAGGTTCTCAGATCATTCTCTGTAAGAGAGCCATTTTTCAGAAGATAGCCGGTCAGATATTCTACCAGTGAAGAGGTTCCGTCATCAGCAGGCTGAGAAAGCATTCCTGCCGGTTTGTTGATCAACAGGATATTTTCATCCTCGTAAATGATATCCAGAGCATAATGTGCCCGTGGAGCAGAATCATTTCCGCTGAATTTTTCAAATGTTTCATCACTTAAAAACAGTTTTACATGATCTCCTGAAAACAGCTTTTCATTCCCGGTGGCTTTTTTTCCATTGAGCGTGATATTTTTTTTCCTCATCATTTTGTAGAAAAAGCTCTTTGGAGCTTCACGGAGAAGCTTGGCCAGATATTTGTCAAAACGCTGTCCGGCTTCGTTTTCGTTAATGATAAATTCTTTCATTATATAATGCTCCTACAGACAGATTGCCAGGATCGTATGTTTGATCAGTTCTTCTCTGGAAAGATCCGGGTATCGCTCATCCGATGTGAATTTAATCCCATTTCTCAAAGATTCTTTGTGCTCATTCATGGAATCCAGACGTTCCAGATAGGGCTTCAAGTCCTTCAGGATCTTTACATCTACTTTATATCCGTTTTTACGGATGATTTTCTGTGACTGCTCTGCAAGGTAGGCGATATCTGCTTTTGGATCACTGGTATAACCCACTACTGTATTTCCGCACACGGCAACAGCGTCCAGATAACCGCTTTTCTCATAAAAAGTCATGTACATTTCATAGGACATGACCAGGTCACCGGCATGCTTGCGGATCTCTTTATAGAGCTTTTCATCCATAGGATGACGTAACAGGATCATGATCAGGCTTACCATGGATTTACAGCCTGGCAGACAGCCTACTACGGTCAGAACCGTCCAGACTGTCATTCTTGTTCCGTTGACGGCCCACGCCACAAAGAAAATGAGCAGTGGAAGCGAAAATAATCCTGCGGTGATCAGGAGTCTTCGTTTTTTTTCGCTGTTAAAATAACCGAAATCACCTTTTTTTGTTTTTCTTTTTCTGGTATCTTTCATGTGCCGAACTCCTTATCTGTGTTTTTTTGGCCTTTTTATGAAGCTCTCTGGGGCGGATCAGGCATTTCGGCCCAAAGCCGACCAGATCCGTACGTCCGGCCATCTTAAGTCCTTCCAGGACAAGTTCGCGATTTTCCGGATTTTTATACTGCATCAGTGCTCGCTGTATTGCTTTTTCGTGTGGATTTTTTGGCACATATACCTTTTCGCCTGTCAGCGGATGGATTCCTGTGTAATACATACAGGTAGAAAGTGTTGATGGCGTTGGATAAAAATCCTGAACCTGCTCCGGTGTAAATCCAAGATCACGGACGTATTCCGCAAGTTTCACGGCTTCCTTCATTGTACACCCGGGATGGGACGACATGAAATACGGAACGGCATATTGCTGTTTACCAGTCCGCGCATTTGCTTTTTCATATTCCTTCAGAAAGCCCTCATAAACCTCGTGCCTGGGCTTGCCCATAAACTTCAGGACTTCATCGGAAACATGCTCCGGTGCTACTCGCAGCTGACCGCTGACGTGATATTTCACAAGTTCATTAAGAAAAGTTTTATCCGGGTCTGCCATCAGATAATCAAACCGAATGCCGGAACGGACAAAAACTTTTTTGACTTTGGGGATATTCCTGACCTTTCTGAGAAGCTGAAGATAATCCTTGTGGTCTACCGTCAGATTCTTACACGGAGAAGGAAACAGGCACTGCCGCTCCTTGCAGACTCCTTTTGTCAGCTGCTTTTTGCAGGAAGGATAACGGAAATCAGCCGTGGGGCCTCCTACATCATGGATATAGCCTTTAAAATCCGGATCCTCTGTCATCTTTTCAGCTTCTTTCAGGATGGAATCGTGACTTCTTGTCTGAAGGATACGGCCCTGATGAAAGGTCAGCGCACAGAAATTACAGCTTCCAAAGCATCCTCTGTTGCTGGTCAGACTGAATTTGATCTCTTTCAGTGCCGGAATCCCGCCTTCTTTCTGATACATGGGATGATATTGTCCTGTATAAGGCAGATCGTAAACATCGTCCATTTCCATCTGCGTCAGAGGCTGAGATGGTGGATTCTGTATCACATATCCACGGTTCCCATAAGATTCTGCCAGAGGCTTTGCTGTAAATGGATCTGTGTTTCGGTACTGAATGGCAAAGCTGTCCGCATAAGCTTTTTTATCGGTCTGTACCTGTTCAAATGACGGAAGGACCACCGGATCGTAAACCCTGCTGATATCATGGCTTTTAAAAACCGTCCCTGCCACATATGTGATCTCCTGGACCGGAATCCCGCTTTGCAGGGCTTCTGCGATCTCCAGGATGGAATGTTCCCCCATTCCATAAGAAATCAGATCCGCACCGGAATCGATCAGAATACTGTGCTTGACCTTATTTTCCCAATAATCGTAATGTGCCATTCTTCGAAGACTGGCTTCGATCCCGCCAAGAATGACAGGCGTATGTTTATAAGTCTGCCGGATCAGATTGCTGTATACAACAGAAGCCCTGTCCGGTCTTAATCCCATTTTTCCTCCCGGAGAATAGGCATCTGTGCTTCGGTGCTTTTTGGAAACCGTATAATGATTCACCATGGAATCCATGTTTCCTGCTGTAACGAGAAAACCCAGGCGCGGTTCCCCGAACACCTGGATGCTCTCCTTCTTTCGCCAGTCAGGCTGAGGGATCATGCCTACACGATATCCTCTGCTTTCCAGAAGACGTCCAATGATCGCAGATCCAAAAGACGGATGATCCACATAGGCATCTCCTGTCACGTAGACAAAATCCAACTCATCCCAGCCTCTTGACTTCATATCTTCTCTTGTAACTGGTAAAAAATCCTGCATTTATAATTCCTCGTATGTAAGTGTATTAGTACTGTCTGCTCTGTGTTCATATGCTGTGATGGACTGCCTGGGCACGATAACCCTCTGCAATGATATCCAGCTGCCTGTGGAAGCGTTCCAGCTGACGCAGATCCTTGGTTTTGAATACCCGCAGGAACTCATCCTGTATTTTACTGACTTCCCGTTCACTGGAAACACGGTAGAGATTTTCAATATTATTCAGAATATCCTTTACAAGATTGGACTGCATCTGAGATGAATTCTGAGCATCCATGATCTCGTTGCGCACAGAAGACATTTCATGATCCAGCGAAATGATCGCATCGGATGCTTTACTAAGACGTTCTGCTACATGAGGAGGCATATCACCTTTGTATTTATACTGAAGGGAATGTTCGATCGTTGCCCAGAAATTCATTGCCATGGTACGGATCTGTATTTCTACCTGAAGCCGTTTCGGCCCATCAATAGTCTCCACTGTATAATAAAGGATCATGTGATAACTCCGGTAACCGCTCTGCTTGATATGCGTCAGATAGTTCTTTTCACTTTTGACTTCCATATCTGTTCTTTTTCGGATGATCGCAGCAACGGTATCGATATCTTCTTCAAACTGACAAATGATCCGTACTCCTGCCAGATCTTCCATTTCTGTTTCCAGCTGTTCGATCGGGATATCTTTACGCTGCATTTTCTCCAGGATACTGGAAACGCTTTTTACTCTTCCACTGACTTGTTCAATGGGAGAATAACGATCATTTTCGTGATACTCTTCTATCATATGTTTAAACTTAACTGTCAGTTCCTTGACAGCCAGCTCGTAAGGGCACAAAATACTTCGCCATAACTGTATTTCCATGTTGCTCGCTCCTTATCATCTGCCGTCAGTCTCTTTTTTGTTTTGGTGACAGCGGCATACATTTTTTATTATAACATATGTTTTGAAAAAAAAGGGATTGTTTATCAATTTTTTATTAAAAAATTATAGAATTATTTTCCTTTTTGTGTGATGCATCCACAAATCTATATATATGTAAAATTCTGTATTTTATGAATATTTTTTATCAGGGCATAAAAATACCCTGGAGAAACCTTACGTCTCTCCAGGGTAAAAGTTCGAACATACTCCGAATGGGATCAGTCTTTCAGATTTTTGAGAACCTGTACAAGATAGTTCCATACTCTTTCTGTGGAAGCAATGCTGAGAACCTCCTCGGATGTATGGATATCCTTCATATCCGGTCCAAGGGATACACAGTCCAGTCCTTCCATTTTTTTATAGAAAAGCCCGCATTCAAGGCCTGCGTGAATCGCAACGACTTCAGGCTTATGGCCATACATTTCCTCAAAAACTGCAACCATTTTATCTCGTAATGGAGAGTCTTTTCTGTACTCCCATGCCGGATATGCACCCTGTACTTCATAGTCGCCACCAAGAAATTCTGTAAGATATTCAATCTTATCAGATAATGCACTGCATGCAGCGTCTACAGAGCTTCTTACACTGGAACTTGCAAAAAGCTCGTCCTTATCCAGACGGAGAATGCCGATATTGCTGGAGGTTTCCACCAGACCTTTAATGGTTCCGCTCATTTTCTGGATTCCGAATGGTACATTCTGCAGATAAAATACGATTTTTTCCTGACTTGTAGGATGAAGGACCTCTGCTGTTGCAGTATCCTTTTCTGTTATTTCAAAAGTAATGTTTTCGTCAGAGCCTGTATATTCCTCACGGATCTGCTCCTGAAGCTCTTTTGCGTAAGCCTTTACCTCAGCAACGGAATCGGTAAGAAATTCTGCGGTGCACTCTCTTGTAATGGCATTGTCTTTCTGTCCGCCTGTAAGAGAAATAAGAGCATATTCCGATTTTTTCTTAAGCCCGTAAAGAAACCGTCCCATAAGTTTATTGGCATTAGCTCTGTTCTTGTCAATCTCGGCACCGGAATGTCCGCCCATAAGTCCACAGACTTTGACCTGTACCTTTTCTCCTTCTCCTTCTACACGCTGGACAGGGATATGACTAATACCGGAAAGACCGCCGGCACAGCTGATCCAGAGGCTTCCCTCCGCTTCAGAATCCAGATTGATAAATCTTCTTCCTTTCAGCACGCTGCAGTCAAGACCAACTGCACCAAGAAGACCGATCTCCTCATCAACAGTGAGCAGCACTTCAAGAGGAGGGTGTGGAATATCTGTACTGTCAAGAAGGGCAAGGCCATAAGCAACTGCAATACCATCATCACCGCCAAGAGTTGTTCCGTTGGCTGTGATATAACCATCTTTTACAGAGATGTTCAAACCATCTTTTGTAAAATCATGATCTACATCTGGTCGTTTTTCACATACCATATCCATGTGGCCCTGGATGATCACTGTGGGAGAATTCTCATATCCTGGTGTACCTGGCTTGTAGATCACTACATTATTCAACTCGTCCTGTACGTATCTGAATCCATGATCCTTCGCAAATTCCACAAGGAAATCACTGATCTGTTTTGTATTTCTGGAACCATGAGGAATCTTGCAGATTTCTTCAAAATAATGAAAAACTCTCTTTGGTTCACAATTTTCTAATACTGGCATAAATCCTGCCTCCTTCTGCTTCATAAATTCATTTGTCTTTTATAATAATCATATACTGTAAAAAAAGCAAGGACCTGTTTTTATGAAACGAAAAATAATCATATTTTTCTATATCTGCCTGTTGCTTTTTCTGCTTTTTCATCCAAAAGAAGCTCTTACTGGAGTAAAAAATGGACTTGGATTGTGGTTGAATATCATGATTCCCACTCTGCTGCCATTTCTGATCCTGACAGGAGCATTATTAAAAACCGGAAATATCCGGAAGCTTCTGAAACCATCTGCTTTCTTCTGGAAAACGTTTTTCGGGCTTTCACCTGCTGGAGCCTATGTTCTGATCCTGGGTCTGTTATGCGGATATCCTATGGGAGCTAAACTGGCACATGATCTGTACATAAACCAGCAGATTTCCCGCAGAGAAGGGGAATATCTTCTTACGTTTAGCTGCAATGCAAGTCCCGCATTTATCATTTCCTATCTTTCCGGCATACTCTTGAAAAATAAGATATCAGCAGTACAGATGATCCTCACTTTTCTGGCGGCAGATCTCTTTTGTATGCTGTTTTTCCGTTTCGTTGTATATCGCGGGCATACCGTGGACTCTGTCTGCGTAAACAAGATAAAAAAAGAGACATACCAACAGGACTCCGCAGGAGCCATCCTGGATGTCTCGATCATGGACGGATTTGAAACCATCACACGTCTCGGTGGCTATATTCTCATCTTCTCACTGATACTCGCCTGTATCAGATTTTACTGGCCATTTCATGCACAAAGCTGTATACTGCTCACAGCACCACTGGAATTAACTACCGGGCTGGAACAGATTGCCGACGCACCACTGCCATGGAAAAGCAGATACCTTGCTTCTATGATCCTGACTTCTTTTGGTGGCTTTTGTGTCATGGCTCAGACAAAAAGCGTATTGGAAAACAGTTTGTCACTGATCCCCTACGCTATTTCAAAATGTCTGAACGCCAGTGTGATATTCCTGATCCTAGTTTTCTCCGATATCGTCTAACAGATCTTCGTCTTCTTTTGTTACAGAAGAACTGTCATCATCCTGGAAGGTATTGGAGATTGCCGCTGCCTGAGCAGTCTGTGGTGCAAGCTCCTGACGATTATGATTAACAACCTCAAGGCAGCTCTGCAGAGCATCAATAAATGCTTTATATTTACCACCGGCATCTTCAAGTGTCTGGTTCAGGACAGAACCGATATTAGCCATCATATCATCCGTGTATGTGATCGCACTGAGACGAATGCTGTTTGCATCCTGTGTTGCAGAATCAAGAATCTCCTGAGCCTGCTTGTTTGCAGCATTTATGGTCTCATTTGCCTGTGCATATGCTTTCTGCATGATCTCATGCTGTGTAACCAGTTCCTGAGCTTTGGCCTGAGCATCTGCGATCAGACTGTCAGCTTTAGCCTGAGCATCCTCAAGGATCGCATCCTTATTGCTGATGATCTTCTGATAACGTTTGATCTCATCCGGAGTTTTCAGACGAAGTTCACGTAAATACTCCTCAATCTCTTCTTTGTTCACTACGATCTTGGTAGTGGAAAGAGGCTGGAATTTACAGCTGTCCACATACTCTTCAATCTCCTGAATAATCTGTTCAATTCTGCTGCTCATAATACACTCTCCTTATTTCTCTGTTTCTCTTTTTTTCAATTTCTCTTCGACTGCATCCGTAATCTCACGTGGAGCGAATTTGCTCAGATTTCCTCCGAAATTAGCAACTTCTTTCATGATCGTGGAGCTTAAGTATGCATATTCCAGACTGGTTGTAAGAAAAACGGTGTCCACATCCGGTGCCAGAACACGATTGGTCTGGGCCATCTGCAGTTCATATTCAAAATCCGTGACAGCACGAAGCCCTCGAACGATCACCTGGGCATGGTTCTCCCTGGCAAAGTTCACTGACAGGCCCTCGAATGCTTTCACCTCCACATTCGGGATATCTTTTGTCGCCTTTGTTAGTATCTTAACACGTTCTTCTACAGAAAACAACGGACTTTTTGCAGAATTATGCAAAACTCCCACTATAACCCGGTCAAATGAAATGCTTGCCCGCTTAATAATGTCAAGATGGCCATAGGTTGCCGGGTCAAAGCTTCCCGGGTATACTGCTGTTATCATATGTCTGTCTCTCTTTCATTTTTTTAGGAAAACATGCTTGTTAGTTTTATATTCCTTGGAACGTACCAGACGATATCCAAGGTCCTCTACATAAGAAAAATCCGTATGCAGATCTTCCTCCACAACGATCAGCGTGTTTTCATCTGCAAGAGTGCTGTCAGCCAGATACTCAAGGACTGGTTGTTCCAGATGCTGTTCGTATGGTGCATCCATAAAAATACAGTCAAATGGTTCTCCGCCTTCCAGTGAACGCAGTGCCTGAAGCACATCCATGTTCAGCAGTTTACCACCATCCGTGAGTTTTGTAAATGAAAGATTTTCGCGGATACAAGTACATGCTTTGGGATTTTTTTCCACAAATACAGCATACTCGGCTCCACGGCTCAGAGCTTCAATACCGATCGCTCCGCTTCCGGAAAACAGATCCAGAAAACGACAACCAGGTATTTCAGGCTGGAGAATGTTAAAAAGAGTTTCCTTAATACGGTCTGTTGTTGGTCGTGTCTCATTTCCGGGAATGGTTTTTAAGTTTAATCTACGTGCTTTTCCTGCTATGACTCTCATTTCAGATTTAATCTCCAATCCAGATCACCGCGGGCCAGTCCAAGGATCAGAAGTTCCGCAGTGGCAATATTTGTAGCAACCGGAATATTGTACTGGTCGCAGCGTTTGACAATGCTCATGATATCCGGCTCTGCCGGGTCCATCATGACAGGGTTATAAAACAGGATCACCATATCCAGATCCTGACGTTCTACCATCTCCATAAACTGCTTGTCTCCGCCTATACTTCCGGCAAGAAACTTGTGAACGTGAAGACTGGTTGCTTCCTCAATTCTTCTTCCTGTTGTTCCGGTTGCATATACTTCATGTTTGGCAAGGATATTCTTGTATGCAATACAGAAGTCTTCAATCAGAACTTTCTTACTGTTATGCGCAATAATTCCTAAATTCATAATTCACCTCTCCATTCTGCCCTTGGGTTACATCCCTTTTCTCCCCTTTTATATAGGTAAAATCATATAACTCTGTAACTGATTCTAGCATAACGCCCAAAAAAGTGCAATTTAATTCGTGTAAATTCATGAAAAATTAATATTTTCTGTTGCTGAGAACGGAGTGAACAGTAACTATTTTCTCCGACTTTGCTTCATATACCCTATTCTTCCCAGCTGTTTCCTGTAGTATAATCAATTTCAATTCCCGGCTGTATGTTATAAACAAAAACATGGAAAGATATTTTCTGGTCTTTAACGGATTCGGCTTCCATTTCCACACCTCGGGCTACCAGTTCATCTCCTTTAAAAAACGGAGTTACACGATACATGCAGGGATTTCCTGTACTGTGCACGTAATCTGCAACTTCATTTTCAAAAGGAAGCATTCCCGTCACATTGAGATATCTGGTTCCTGTGATAAGATTTTTCTTGTTTGCATTCTCACCAGTCAGCTGATACCCGATAAGATGGCAACGATTATACAGATACCTGCCATCTACATTTTCATATTTTACGGTATGCCATCCTGTAGGCTTTACCATTCCGATCGCTCCTCGCTCTTCATCAGGCATCAGCTCCGGTGTGATCTTGGATTCTGCATAACCGCAGCGTCCCAGAGAATCCAGTTCACTGTAAAATTCGTATGCAGGTCCTGCTCTTTTTTCATCAGAAAAAGATGGTACATTTCCATTGATCTCCACATATGGACTGTCACTGTATTCCGGAATCTGATCCAGAGAAACAGATTCTGTCTGCTCTCCTGTCTTCGTCTGGGATTGTTTCAGCACTCCTGCCACTGCATCGGAAGCGGATTCCGAAACATCTTCCCAGAGGATCTGTGCATTTTCTTCTATATATGTAAGAAATACCTGTCCGAAGATCCGACTTTGATCTTTTACCTCTTTCAGGCTCCGCGGCGGCATCCATCCATTACATACTGCAAGGATAACACACAGAATAATAGCTGTGAGTATTTTTCGCATGGGCTGTTTTTTTCGTTTATATTTTCGTTTGTATGTAGGATAACGTTTCTTTTTCACGGGACCCCCTTATTTTTGTCTGACAGATATTATATGTTGTGCAGAAATTATTATAACTTCTGTTCCTGTAAAAAAGCAACCATACATTCTGTTTTTTATATTTTTGATTTCCTTTAACTGCCAGTGTATTATTTTACGGATTTCATATACTAGCAATGTAACATCAAAACAAACAACAACCAAGGAGGAAATGAATTATGCCAAGTAACACTTCTTCTAACAAAGCAGTTGTACCGGAAGCAAAGGGCGCACTTGACCGTTTCAAATATGAGGTAGCAAACGAGCTGGGTGTTCCGCTTACAGACGGATACAACGGAAACCTGACTTCCAAACAGAACGGATCCGTAGGCGGATATATGGTCAAAAAAATGATCGAGGCGCAGGAGCGGCAGATGTCCGGCAACTCCCAGGGCGGACAGCAGTACTAAATCTGTGCGCGCAGGTAGTTTTATTGCTATGCTGAGTTGATCTAAGCTCATGCAAAAAAGATGCTGTCTGACAGAATTGAAAAACTGCCAGACAACATCTTTTAATTTTATATAAAAAGAGATCTTATTTCATAAACATATCCACACATTATACAAATAATAAGATCCAAAAATCTTAAAATCCTATATTTATTTACAGCAATTCCTGTACTTTCCGATTACATCTGCTGATACTCCGAAAACAGTTTTGCAGTCATCATGCTATTCTCATTTGGTCAAATACACAAAAGAAATAGCCTGTTACAGATTTTCTCTATAGCAGGCCATCTTACATACTCTTTTATATATTTTTTATCAGAGACTCTTTTTACAGTTCGATAAATCCTGTAACATCTCCGTTGATCACATAATGTGCACCATTATCTTCCGGTTTAATGTAGATTTTGAGATCTTTCAGTTCAGAGGCTTTTTTGCCCATGTCCTCGGTCCAGATCTTTTTGATCCTGTCAGCAACCTCTGAAGTATGTATCTCCTTGCCCCAGTACTGAACATATACTTCTGTTACCGGCTCAGCTTTCTTAGCTGCTGTTTTTCTTGTTGTTTTAGCCGCTGTTGTCTTAGCAGCCGTCCTGGTTGTTGTTTTCTTAGCTGCAGTAGTTTTTCGTGTTGTTGTCTTCCTGGCAGTTGTTTTCTTAGCCGGTTCTTCTGATTTTACAGCTGTTGTTTTCTCTTCATCAGATTTTACTTCTGCTGCTTTTTCTTCTACTGGTTTCTCAGCAGCAGGTTTTACCTCTGCTGTCTTCTCAGCTGCTTTTGTCTCTACAGATGCTTTTGCATCGTCTGTCTTCGGTGTCTCAGCCTTAATGGCTTTCTCTTCGGATGCGGTTACTACAGATTTTGCAGGAGTCTCGCTTACTGAAGCCGTTTTTACAGTTGTCTTGGTTGCAGCTTTCTTTGTTCTAGCCATGTTTATAGCCTCCTTACAAGGGATTTGTTAATCTTTTCTCGAATTTTAGGATATCACTTTTTGTGAAAGAACGCAAGGTTAGATCCCCAGATTTTCCAGTTCTTCACTCATATACCCTTTGAGATGCTCCTTTAAAGCCTTATGCTGAGGCAGGATAAGATCAAAATCCAGTGCCAGGATCTCACCAGCTGCTTCACTTGCATTCTTCAGGATTCCTGCATCATTGTAGATATCACCAATCTTAAATTCCATCAGTCCGCTCTGGCGGATACCGAAAAGATCTCCTGGGCCCCGAAGCTTCAGATCTTCTCCGGCTATATAAAATCCATCATTGGATTCATTGAGGATCTTCAGACGTTTAGAAGTATTTTCTTCATTATTTCCCTGGATAAAAATGCAGTAAGACTGATGCTCTCCACGCCCTACACGGCCCCGAAGCTGATGAAGCTGGGCAAGTCCGAAACGTTCTGCGTTTTCTACCATCATAACGGTAGCATTTGGCACATTCACTCCAACCTCCACAACTGTGGTAGATACCAGCACCTGGATCTCGCCGGAAGCAAAAGCCTCCATGATCCTGTTTTTCTCTTTTGGCTTCATCTTTCCGTGAAGAATCTCTATGCTGATCTCTCTCGGCAGGACCTCCTGAAGCTTTCTTGCATAATCTGTAACATTCTCTGCCTCCAGGCCTTCGCTCTCTTCCACCATAGGACAGATCACATAAGCCTGCCTTCCCATCTGCACTTGCTTTTCAATAAAAGAATACGCCTTGGGACGGTAGGAAGTTCCTACTACACAATTTTTGATCGGAAGTCTTTTTGCAGGAAGCTCATCAATGATTGAAATATCCAGATCTCCGTATAAAATGATCGCCAGTGTCCGGGGAATGGGAGTTGCGCTCATAACAAGTACATGAGGCTGATTTCCTCTGGTCGTCAGCGCTTCCCTCTGGCGAACGCCGAATCTGTGCTGTTCATCTGTGATCACAAGCCCCAGATTCTTATATTCCACCTTTTCCTGGATCAGGGCATGAGTTCCGATGATCACATTCACTTCACCGTCTGCGATCTTCTGATAGATTTCACGCTTCTCTCTGGCTGTGGTAGATCCTGTCAGAAGCACCGGATGGCAGGAAGTGATATTTTGTTCTTCCATCAGTTTCAGAAAGCCTTCGTAATGCTGATTTGCCAGAACCTCTGTCGGTACCATCAATGCACTCTGAAATCCATTCTCTGCTGAAAGTACCATAGCTAAAAATGCGATCACGGTCTTGCCGCTACCAACATCCCCCTGTACAAGCCTGGACATCAGCTTATGACCGCTCAGATCCCGTTCGATCTCATGCCAGACATTCTTCTGGGCTCCGGTCAGGTCATAGGGAAGCCCTTCTATGATCTCCTCGGTTGTCCATACTGGTTTCATTGGAAAAGTGTTTGGAGCCTCTTCTGTTTTCTCCTTCAAGAGCTGTATTGCCAGCACAAAAAGCAGAAATTCATCGAATACCAGACGTTTCCTGGCTGTGAGAAGCTCCTGCATATTTTTCGGAAAATGGATAGTCCGGATCGCATAATTGGCATCTGCGAGCTGATAGCGTTCCCGTATCTCCTCCGGCAGATATTCCCCATGGAGAGGCCTTGTATCCAAAATCTGATGGACCAACTTCGTGATCATCTTGTTGGAAAGTCCTTTCGTCAGACCATATACAGGCTGCATACTGTGAATGATCTCCTCATAAGCTGCCGGGGTAAAAATCTCCGGATGTTCCATCTGCGGACGGCCTTTTTTTCTGATGATCTTTCCTCTGAGGATAAACACACTGCCCTTTTTGAGTGTTCCCCTCAAATAAGGCGCATTGAACCAGGCAACCGGCAATCGGCCGCTTGCATCTGCCACAGTTGTTGTCAGAACCTGGAGATTGCGTATCTGGTTAATATAAATACCTGTTGCTATAGTGGCACGGATAGAGACTGTTTTGTCCTCCTCTGCTGATGCAATCTCCACAGGCTCCTCATATATATCGTAAGTCCGCGGATAATAACGGAGAAGCTCTTCCGCAGTCGTGATCCCGATCTTCTGGAAAAGCTTCTCTGTTTTCTCACCCACGCCTTTTAATTCACGTAAAGGTGTCTTATCATTCATTTTTTGTGCTCTTTATTCTACAGAAATCAGATAGTAGTAAATTGGCTGTCCACCCTGGTTCAGCTCAACCTCGCACTCCGGATATTTCTCGGTAAGAGAATCAGAAAGTGCCTCTGCATCTTCCTCAGATACATCTTCACCATAGTAAACACTGATAATCTCAGATTCCTCATCAACCATCTCTGCTACCATCTCCTCCGCTACCTGAAGTCGATCTCTGCCTACTGCAAGGATACCTGCATCACCGATTCCCATGATATCTCCCTCATGGATTTCCTTGTCATCAATGCGTGTATCACGGACTGCATAAGTAATCTGTCCGGTCTTCACTCTGGAAATCGCATCGGTCATGGAAGCAAGGTTCTCCTCGCCGCCCTTCTCCGGAACAAAGCTGATCATTGCGGAAATTCCCTGTGGGATTGTCTTGGTTGGTACTACAATGATCTCCTTGTCCTCAGTCAGATCCCTCGCCTGATTTGCTGCAAGGATAATATTCTTGTTATTCGGGAAAATATAAATTGTTTTTGCATTCACTTTCTCAATAGCATTGAGCATGTCTTCGGTACTCGGATTCATAGTCTGACCGCCCTCGATCAGATAATCTACGCCAAGTTCACGGAAAATCTGAGAAAGTCCCTCACCTACGGATACGGAAATAAATCCATGATCCTTTGGAGGTTCTTTGTTTTCTGCCTGTTCTTTTGCAAGTTTTTCTGCATCTTTGATCAGCTTTTCCTGATGTTCTTCTCTCATATTGTCAATCTTCATGCGGGAAAGCTGACCATACGTGAGTGCGCGTTCAAAAGCCTGTCCCGGATGATTGGTGTGCACGTGTACCTTGACAATCTCATCATCAGCCACCAAAACAATGGAATCACCGATGGAATCCAGGAATTCACGGAAACGGTCGATCTCATCCTGTGGAAGCGGTTTTTCAAGAAGAATAATAAATTCTGTACAATATCCAAATTTGATATCTGCCTCTGCCTGAGGAGAAATTTTTGTGATCTTAGGAGCTGCTGTTTCAAACTGGGAATAATCCACTTCTTTTCCATGATATCCGTCGATGGCACCACGGAAAACTTCCAGAAGTCCCTGTCCACCAGAATCCACAACACCTGCTTCTTTCAGGACTGGAAGCATCTCCGGTGTTCTTGCAAGAGTTTCCTCCGCATGCTGAAAGATCCCGTCGAAAAAAGCATCCAGATCTTCTGCTGCATCAGCAAGCTCTGCTGCTCTGTCTGCTGCAGCTCTGGCTACAGTAAGAATGGTTCCCTCTTTTGGTTTCATAACTGCCTTGTATGCAGTCTCAACGCCTCGCTCCATAGCTGCGGCAATGGCAGGTGCATCCAGATCCGTAAGTTTACGCACACCTCTGGTAAATCCACGCAGAAGCTGTGACAGGATAACACCGGAATTACCTCTGGCTCCACGAAGGGAACCGGAAGAAATTGCCTTTGCCAGGGATTCCATATCCGGATCTGTAAGAGCACCTACTTCGGAAGCAGCAGACATGATGGTAAGCGTCATATTGGTTCCTGTATCTCCGTCAGGTACAGGAAACACATTCAGTTCATTGATCCATTCTTTCTTCGCTTCCAGATTTTTTGCTCCGGACAGAAACATTCTGGAAAGTATTTTAGCATCTATGGTTTTGTTATTCACCACAAGTTCCTCCTCTAAAACTAATCTATTGCACGTACGCCCTCAACCATAATGTTGATTTTCTCAATCTCCATTCCTGTAAAGGCTTCGACTTTATATTTTACATTGTTGACAAGATTGTCCGCAATAGTACTGATATTCACGCCATATGCTACGATGACATGAAAATTCAGCCGGATCTTGTTATCATCCGTGATCTTAACACTGATACCATGTTTCAGGCTGTCAATACGCAAAAGCTTGACCAGGCCATCCTTCATACTGATAGCTGCCATTCCAATGATGCCAAAACACTCTACCGCCACACTGCCGGCATAAGTCGCAATGACATCCGTATCAATTACGATCTGACCCAATCCGGAATCTATACGTCCATTCATATGGTTACCTCCATTGTTTCATTCAGATTAAATTATATAAAACTATTATAACCTTTTTTTTACGATTACGCAATGATAGAGTTCAACTTGTTTTATCTTATAGAAAATCACTTTGTTTTTAAAGCATCCTACATATCCGGAAATGGCATAAAATCAGCATTCCCAAGACTTCATAGTATAAATATATTGCTTTTCTTGCAAGAACACAACGCTTAATTTCACCACGATCCGCCCTGTTCCTGGAGGTATAGGGTATTTTCCTTAAAACTCTTTGCAGAATTTTTGATAAATTTCCTTTTTTTGCTTGCAAAAGAGCAATTCATCTGTTAAAATGGTGACTGTTGATAAAAGGAGGTGCTATTCATGGCTAAATGTGCAATCTGCGATAAAGGAGCTCATTTCGGAAACAATGTGAGTCATTCCCATAGAAGATCCAACAAAATGTGGAAATCTAACGTTAAATCCGTCAGAGTAAAAACAACTGCCGGCGGAGCAAAGAAAATGTATGTATGTACTTCTTGTTTAAGATCCGGAAAAGTTGAAAGAGCGTAAGTAATATCGTATGCCCCCGTAGAATGCGGGGGCTGTTTTTTTATCTTTAAGACAGATAAATTACAAGCGGGAAGTATGCCAGGTGCACACTTCCCGCTTATCTGCAAAACATATGATATCCGCACAGCAGACATACGACTGCCATTGCGATCACAATAAAATTCTCTGTAATAAGGATACCAAGAACCATGCCTACACCAATAAAAAACAGCATAAAACCAGTTAGCTTTCCCACTCCTGTCTGCTCATTTCCTGTTTTTTATTACAGTATATGCATGAAATCTGAATGGAATACTACTCTTCTTTCCCGTCTGTATCCTCAGCATTGCCTGCACCTGGTGCAAAACGGTTCACAAAATCCGGCACCATATCCAGGACTTTGGTAAGACCATCCTGATTTTTTACGTTTACAAGTTTGGTGCTTCCATTCTGGATCACAAGCACTGCACAGGGAGACATCTTTCCGGCAAGACCTCCGCCACCGTTGTTCTTCTTATCCCCTTCAAAAGCTCCGGCTCCCACGCCGAAAGATACATCGACCAGAGGAAGAATAATGGTATCGCCTACATGAATGGCATCGCCAACCACTGTCTTGGCCGATACAAAGCCATCCATTCCTTTAAATAATGAATTCACGGTATCTTTGAAATTATTCTCTTTCTCCATGTTTTACCTCCTTATGTCTCCATCGGTGGATGACGTATTTTATATTTTTATTGAAATAAAGCTCTGCTGCTGTTTTGAGAACTACAATTCCGTAAATCCTTCCCTTTAACAGGATCTCTCCTTCAAGAACATTTTCATTATCAAAAAGGGGCGCTGCTTCGATCTTGTTTTTATGAAAAGGAATCGTCATTCCTAATACAGCCAATACCATACCTGTAACTGCCGGATCTTCATTGCCAAATGTGATTTTTCCGGTGATCCTTGTCGGAAGCACATGATAAATCAATTTTTTTGCATTTTTCCACAGAAAGGAAAGAGCCTCTTTGGTTCGGGGATGGTCTAAAAATTCTTTCCACCAGTTTATCTTATCACAGAAATTCCGGATTGTTAATGCAAGACTTTGAATTTTTTTCAGAATCCTTTTGGGGATTCCAAGAAAATTATGAATGATTCGGATCAGCTTTCCAACTGCCGTTTTTATTTTTCCCACTATATTCAAAATTAAATCTGCAATCTTTGTCCGAAGCTTCTTTTCATCTTCCGATATTTCTTCAGAAATCGATATCGGCTCCATTATTACCTTTTCCGAAATTTCATTTATATCTTCAACAGTATCTTCCTGAGGCTCAGACATTTGTAACTCTGCTGCATCGTTCTGCTGTTCGCTTTTTGATGTCTTTTCATGGCTTCTGGAAGACTCTGTCTGTTTTTTTGCATTTTGATTTCCGGAGTTGGAAAGAGCTCTTGGTTCCCTTTTTTTACGAAACAGATTTTTTAATTTTTCCAACGGAATCCCTAAAAAACATATTTTTGTTTTCAGAACGCCCTGCTCCCAGAATACCTGTGCAGATATTATATGAAGCAGCCAGCTCACTTCACCGGTAGCATGTATTTCACGAAGACTATCCGTACGGTCTTTTTTTAATTTCCCTCTGTATCTGATCGGACAGAACAAAAGAAGCAGCAGGATCAGAAAGATCAGCCCGATCAGGATCCCCAGAAGGATCAATATCCATTTTATTATCAGCCATAATATATGCAGCATTAGTTCACCTGTTTTTCAGATATTCTTTTATTTTAAAATTTCCAGTTTCGGTATAAACCTGTTCGATCACATCCTGTGCCATCTGTATAGCACCTGATTTTCCTCTGGCCATTCCAATGATCAAAGGACAGGTGTCTCTGGCGCTTCGCTGTACAAGCATGCCTGCGGGAAGAATTTCCAAAATATTTCCGGGATTATCAGACAAAGTAACAACGTAGATATCTGGCACAAATTTGCCAGCAGTGATCCTGGCTCTTATTCTGGTAGGATTTTTTACATCATTTCCTATGTAATAGTTTTTCATCCATTTCAGCAATCTGCCATCACCTCCGTTTATAATGCCAAACAGGGCTGCGTAAGTACACAGCCCTGTCCTGTTGTTAAAAATACTTCTGCTGTTTCGCCCAGACGCCCTCACTTCGCATTTCCAGATACTCCTGATAGGCCTGTTCCACGATATGCTTCTCGTTGGAAAAACGGAGAAGATGATAGATTTCATGAAACTTATAGTATCCGGAATCTACAAAATATTCCTCTCGCTGGGGTTTGCTATGATAATTATCAGCTATCATGAGATACCAGTGTACCTCTTTCATTACCACATCCTCCGGAACGGTGAAATTATACTGACTCTTGCCGATATATTTCACGATAGAGGCCCGAACACCTGCTTCTTCCATTACTTCACGCAAAGCAGTCTGCTCAAAAGTCTCTCCTTTTTCTACAGTTCCTTTGGGAAGCACCCATCCTTCATAACGATTCCTGTAGGATTTATACAATGCCAGGATCTTACCCCGATGAATTACCACACCGCCACAGCTTGTTGCTTCTATCATATTGCAATCCTCCTGTAATGCGTGTGTCTTTTGCACTGGCTATAGTATACCTCTTTTTCACCTTATAGGCAAGGGGCAAGAAGCAGATACTGTTCTCAATTTAATCGAAATAATATGCATCAAAAACATCTGCCGCAATGGGAACTGCCGCTTCACTTCCGGTTCCGCCGTTTTCCACGATCACAGCAATGGCGATATCCGGATCATCTACATTAGAATAACCCACAAACCAGGAATGACTGGAGCCATTTTCATCAAACTCCGCAGAACCGGTCTTTCCGGCAACAGTATATCCTCGTCCATTCAATGCGGAAGCCGTACCGTTTTCAACTACATTTTTCATTAGTTTTCCAAGGATATTGGCTTCATTTCTTGTCATCAGACGTTTGTATTCTGTTTTTTCTGTTTCCCTGACCGTATCACCGGAATTATTCACGATCTTATCGATCATGGTTGGCTTCATCAGTACACCATCATTGGCGATGGCACTTGTGATCAATGCCATATGCATCGGAGAAACAAGAGTATTACCCTGGCCGATCGAGGTCTGCATCACAAGTGCATTCGGAGAATCTTTATCAAGGGTAAAGTGACTGGTTTTATAGGAATTCAGCGGAAGCGCCCTATTAAAGAGCAGATCCTCTGCAGTACTTTTCAGAGTATCTCCTCCCAGACCAAGTCCCATATCTGCAAATGCACAGTTACAGGAATGTGCAAATGCGGAATAAAAATCCTCCTGTCCATGTACTGCACCATTGTAACACTGGATCGTGTGGTCATCCACTGTGATACTTCCCTGACACAGATAAGAATATCCCTCCAGTGATCCCTTTTGTCTGAAATAATCCAGTGCCGTGACGATCTTAAATGTTGATCCCGGAGGATAAGCTCCATTGGTTGCACGGTTTAAAAGGCTACTGTTACTTTCATCATTAACAAGGGTATCCCAGTTCTGTGCGATCGTGTTCGGATCAAAATCCGGTTTGCTCACCATAGCCAGGATACGTCCGGTGGATGGCTCCAGTACAACTACCGCTCCTCTGCGGTCTCCCAGAGAATTGTATGCTGTTGTCTGAAGATCTGCATTCAAACTGGAGATCACGGTATCACCCTGATTCTTTTTTCCCAGGAATTCATTTTTCATCTGTTCCAGAAAAAATGAATGGGAGGTGAGAAGCTGGAAATTTGCTTCCGATTCCAAACCACTCTTACCATTGGTATCATATCCTACTGCATGTGCAAAAATATTGGAAAACGGATACGTTCTCTCTTCTGTTCCATCTTCATACACATTGGTCTGTGCCAGAACCTCACCATCCGAAGACTGGATACTTCCACGTACTACCCGGTCCGAAAATGTATCCTGACGGGTGTTGTACGGGCTGTTGATAAAATCTTCGCTTTTTATGGCGTCAAAATAGACCAGATATCCGATCAGACTGACAAAGATCAATATAAAGAAGGCCGATACAAAAGTTAAAGGCCGGTTCTTTTTTCTACGGAGTCTGGCGATTTCTCTTTCTCTCAGGCGTTGCTCTCTTTCCTCTTCTTTCAATCGTTTCTTTTCGCTGCGTTTCAATTTGTTCGTCCTCATCTTCCCTCAGAATATACAGTCCCTGAATGATCGCAAGCATCAGGATGGTACACATGACAGAACTGCCTCCGTAACTCACCAGCGGAAGTGTAACTCCTGTCATTGGAATAAACTTGGTTGCACCGCCAATGGTCAGAAATACCTGAAAAGCATATTCAGTTCCGAGCCCCAGTGCGATCAGTTTATAAAACGGATTCCTGATCTTTAGTGCAATAGTAACGATCATCAGAAAAAAGCTTGTGCATACAAGAATCAGGCAGATGGCAAAAATGCCACCCAGTTCCTCGCAAATAGCACTGAAGATAAAATCATTTTTTACGACCGGAATCTTCTCCGGAGAGCCCTGACAAAGTCCCATTCCAAACCAGCCTCCGGTTCCGATCGCAAACAGAGACTGCACGATCTGATAACCTTCATTTTGATAGACAGCCATCGGATCCTTCCAGGCACTGACTCGCTGACGGACATGTCCAAAAAGATGATATGCGATCACCGAACCAACGCATCCTCCGCCAAGTCCCAGAAATAAATAGCTCGGATTTCTGGTTGCCACATAGATCAGTACAAGGTAGGTGACAAAAAAGATCACTGCACTACCCAGATCCCTGGAAAGAACCAGGATCCCTACATGGATCACTGCAACGATCGTAGCCAGTACTACTTTGCGAAAATCCACCTTGGTACACAGAAGTGATGCCATAAAAAATACGAAGGTTATCTTGATCACCTCGGAAGGCTGGATTCCCATAAGAGAAAGCTTTGCACCGTAGCTTGTGCTTGCCAGAACAAGAACTGCCGCCAGAAGTACAATACCAATTCCGGCATAAGCCCATGTAAGATCCTTTAAAAATTTCATTTTTCGTATCATTACCGGTATCACCAGTGATACTACACTACCTGCGGCCACGATCAGAAGCTGCTTAGTTGCAGACGGAAGTGAAAGCCGGCAGAGCATGATAAATCCTACGCTCAAGAGCATACACATATTATTTAAAAGAAGCAGCGATGCATTCTGATAAATAATTCGATAAAGGATCTGGATCGCTGCAAAAAAGATCATCATTTCGATATAGAACAGGATGACCCTGAAATCCATGCTTTTTAAATAGATCACAAGAAATGCTGTAAAATCAATAAAAAAGATCATGGTCAGCTGCTGATGGAGCAGTTCTCTCTTTTCTTCCTCATCCTGCCGCCACACCATATAAAAACAATGAAAGGTATAGACGATCATCAATGTGAGGATCACATACTTAGATAATTCTGTAATTACATTAATCATACACTTTTACTCGGCTCCTCTTTTAAAATGGCCTTTTGTATACCTGCGTCCGGAAGGTTTTCCGTTTTCCTGATAAACCGTCCGGAATTCTTTCAGGATCGCTTTTGCTTTCTCTGGCTCTTCGATCGTAAATGCCAGTCGCAAAGAGTGAAGGTTCAGTTTTTTTACCTGATCTTTTTCACCCGGAAGTCCGTAAGGAATGCTATTATAAATGATATTATAACAGTATTTTGCTTTTTCGGAGATGTTTTTTCCCCATGGATCACAACTGCATTTTACCGGAAATTCACTGTTATAGCGGTCTTTCAGATAAGCCGTCTCACATTTTCCTGTACATCCGAAAAGATTCTTCCTTACACACTGCGCGGAAAGCATCAGTGGGATATAACCATATAAAAGCAGCTCCGAAGAAGTATTATCTCTGTGTTTCAGTTCACCCTCATTCAACTCAAGGGGGACTGTATTTCGAAGAACTCCCTCTTCCCGCCAGAAATCAACACTCTGATCATTCCAGGTATACATGGATGCATCCAGGACACATTTTCCACCATATCCCATTTTTTTCAGTACTGCGTAAGATTCCAGGTTTCTTACCAGAAAACCCTTCATACCCTGCTCCAACCATTTTTGAGCTGATCGAAGCCACTTTTCGGGGATTTCTCCGCGATGGATATGTGGCGTAGAAAGATATAATTCACTGCTGGCAGCAAGTTCCGGTGAAAAATACTTTTCCATAGTATCAAAAGGAAAATAAAAACCTGTAATCCCTGTTTCGTTCAAAAGTATTTCCGCAGTATCCGAACGTTCACAGGATACATATACAGGCAGGCTGTCTGTCACCTTTTTGTGACAGGCAGTCTGATGCTGAGATTTCGTCTGCTGCTTCGTAACCTGTGCTCTCTTCTGACATCCGATCAGTGCTTCCCGCATCTGCCCCAGAGCATCTCTTCGTACTTCATTGAGAACTTTAACCGGAACAAAAATCCTTCCATTTATTTCAATGTTCAGATCCTCCCACTGAAAATCTGTATTTCCCAGTTTCTCCATCTGCTGACGGATCCTCTGTTCTTCCATTGGCTGATTTTTTGCAAACTGTACCTCACCGCCCATAGCAGTTACTGTCTGGCCCTTGCAGGTTATTTCAAGTATAACAGGACTTTCAGGAGAAAGTATTAAATTCCCATGAATTTTTTCTTTAATTTTTCTGATCTCCGGCTGGATATTACCGGATTTTTTTTCATTGGCAAAAGCCATCATTTCCGGCCCACGATACATATCATAGTATCCTTTGCAGGATCCTCCCCGGCTGAAAAGCTCAAGAAGATACTTCCGGTCTTCTTCCAGAACGTGATATTCTTTTCCACTTAAATACATATCCAGATATTTTCGATATACTGCCGTGACGCCCGCTGTGTACGCCGGCTGTTTCATACGTCCTTCGATCTTCAGAGACATAACACCCGCCTCCAGGATATCCGGAAGAATATCCAAAGTGCAGATATCTTTCAGGCTTAATGCACAAAAATCCTTGTCTCCTTTATATTTTCTGTGATCCATGGTTACACTGTAAGGAAGCCTGCACGGCTGTGCACAGCGGCCACGGTTTCCACTTCTCCCACCGAAAATACTGCTCATCAGACACTGGCCGGAATAGCTGTAACAGAGAGCTCCATGGATAAAAGTCTCTATTTCCAGAGGACTTGCCTTATGCATGGCAGATATCTCTTCCAGAGAAAGCTCTCTGGCCGGAACCACACGCGTTGCTCCCTTTCCCTCCAGAAACCGCATTCCTTCAGGTCCGGTTACTGTCATCTGTGTGCTTGCGTGAATATCCAGATCCGGAAAACTCCGGCGTATAAAAGAAAATACCCCCAAATCCTGTACGATCACCGCATCCAGACCAGCCTCATAATACGGAAGCAGATATTCAAACAACTGATCATCCAGTTCACGGTTCTTCAAAAGTGTATTCACAGTAAGATATAATTTGCGGTTATGGATATGTGCGGTCTCAATGGCAGTGATCAGCTCTTCCTGGGTGAAGTTCTGCGCATAAGCTCTTGCTCCAAAAGCCGGTCCACCTACATATACCGCATCAGCTCCGGCACCAATAGCTGCCTCAAAGCTTTCATAAGAACCTGCCGGCGAGAGCAGTTCTGTTATCATATTTTTCAAAGTATTCCCTCATCTCCCATCTGTTAATCAAATCTGATGGCCATAAAACAAAAGAGGATTACCGAAGCAATCCCCCATCCTTATTTAAGCAGTTCATCAAGTTCTTTCTCCAGTTCTTTCACTTTACCATCCAGAAGATTCTTCTGTTCCTGAGCTTCCTGTTCTGCCTTCTTCGCCTCTTCGATCTGCATTTTCAAAGAGATCAGTTCATGCTTCAGATCATACATCTCCTGGTCTTTCTGCTGCAGATCCTGTTCAAAAATCTCCGCCTGTTTTTTAGCCTTAAAATAATCATCTGTAATATTCAGACTGAGCAGTGTATGCTTGGTCTCCATGGCCTGTCTGGAGTATCCCGGCATCTGACTCAGCTCACTGATCTTATTATTCATATAGGCTGCAACCTTCTGAAAATATTCCTCGGACTCATACCCGCCCAGAGTAATGATCTTTCCATCGATAACAACCTGTGCTGTATTCTTTACCGCCATTCGTAAAGCCTCCTGAATTTATCTGTTACTGGTTATTTCCTCAATAACATTCCTCTGTATTGCCGGTCTTACAACCCACAATTTCTTCTATTATAACTGATTCCCGCAAAAATGTATAGAAGTTTTTCTATTATTTTGTCGATAAATCTGAAAAGCACAAAACCCTTGATTTATGCGGGCTATCGGTTTTCATTTGTGACTAATGTGTGACTAATCAGAATTATATAACAATTCACATATTCCAAGATGATACAATATTTTTCTTAAAAATGCAAATTGCTGATGATCTTCTGGCCGTAATTCCTGCCGGATGCCTGGGCTTTTCCCATAATCTTTAACATATGTTTCCTCCAATAAAAAAAGACGATTATTCGTCTCCTAAAAATACTTGAATTATTTTTTTCGAAATGGTATATTGATAATACAAAAGGAACAACCGCCCACAAGGGGTTGATCTCAGTATAGGGATAGAATTACCACCTTGCACTCAGCCAAAGTTTTGGGGTGGTTTTTCTATGTAGAATAAAGGTCAGCCATCCTGCAACACGATTGTTCCGTGTTCTATATTATCATATCATCCTTTGGTATTCAACGAATTTCACAAGGGGATCACTCGCCCTCTGAATCTTTGTATTTCGTCCTGTCCCAGATACCTTTTACTTTTTCCCAACCGCCGGTCGCAACCAAATACACTACAAACGCCGCAATAATCGATGCGAAAATATAATACCAGGTGACAGCTGTCTTATAATACGTGCACAGGACTGCCAGTGCCACCGGACACAGGATCAGTGATGTGACCAGTGCTACAATACTTGTCGGGATCTTATTAAGTCCCGGGAGCTCTTTGATCACCTGCACAATGATCGATACCAGGAACGCCAGCACCCCGATCAGCGCCAGACCATATGTTACATACTGCATCATTACATTTACATTCATGTTCATTCTCCTTTTCTTTCCAGATCTTCTATTCTATGACATGAGCAAATGATTGTTTCCATGTAGTGTTTCCCTTCTCCGACTGTTGCACCGGCGCAATTACAGTTTAAAGCACATGTTCTGAAATTTCTTATAAGCATCAAAGTATAACTCGTGCTTATCTCCGTTATATGTCAGCTCATAATACATTCCATCCGGCACAGTCGTGCTCAGAAGTGCTTTACTGTTCTGTAATGTCTTACAACTCCCTACCACGTACACATACTGTACTGTGATCTGTTTTCCATCGGTCTTATCCATGTGTGAATTGGTATATTCAGCTACTTTTACTTTGCAAAGTCTTAAAAATTCTTCGTTTCCCATTCCTTACCTCCTACACATGGTCAATTCTCGGAATTCCATACTCAACCGCACACTCATGTTCAATCTTGCATCCTCTTGCTTTCTGCCAGTCTTTTGTAAAATAGGCGATATCGGCATCAGATAAAAACTCCAGGGACTTTCCAATGAACCACAGAGGTTTTGCTCCTACCGGTGCTGACTGGAAGAAAGAATCAATAACCTCTACAGGTTCTCTCAACAGCTCTTCTGCCGCTTTGATTGCCACTTTTCTCTCTGCAAGAATCTCCTCGTCTGCTTTACCGCTCATTGGCTGACTGATAAATAATTTCTTCATTTCTTGTCCTCTCTTTCTTAAAAAAGTGTATAAAAATACCACCTGCCATTTTCTGACTGGTGGATAATTATTGTTTATTTTAAGTCTTGCATTTTTGTGTATATTATCGTAAAATACACATAAGATATTTTAATAAGAACCATTCGCAGTACCCATGATCTTTTAGATCGTACAGCTGAATGGTTCTTATTTTTTATTTCTTTGATAAACACCAACTATTTTTCTATCCTTGTACAATGCGATCTCTTCCAAAAAAGGAAAGATGTGTTGATCTGAACAGATTATTGACCTGCTCCATTATTTCGCCCTCTTTCAGCGGGCAATCCGTTATATCAAAAATAAAGTTTCCTGCCTGGCGCTTTTTCTTTTTTATCGCATTATACAGAACGTTTTTTCACCTGTGCTAATAGTCTTCAATTCAGATTCTCTGGTAACTCAGTTACCGAGTAATTCACTTTTTTTGTGACCTTTACTTTGTCGATAAATCAGGACGAGGATATCCAAGATGGGTATATGCCAGCACGGAAGCCATTCTTCCACGTGGAGTTCTGTTCAGAAAACCTGTCTGTAAAAGATAGGGTTCATAAACGTCTTCAAGTGTTCCGGAGTCTTCTCCTATCGATGCGGCAAGTGTTTCAAGCCCCACGGGTCCGCCCTGAAAATTCAGGATCAAGGTCTGGAGAATGCGGCGGTCCGTTTTATCAAGGCCATACTGATCTACTTCCAGAAGATCCAATGCAAAACAGGCAACATCGTAGGTGATCACACCGTTATACTTCACCTGGGCGAAATCACGCACTCTTTTCAGAAGACGGTTGGCCAGACGGGGAGTTCCTCTGGAACGCTTGGCGATCTCGGCAGCTCCATTGGGTTCGATTTCCACGCCAAGCACCTGAGCGGAACGGAGAATGATCGTCGTCAGTTCTTTTTTATCATAAAATTCCAATCTCTGTGTTACGCCAAAACGATCACGAAGCGGTGCGGAAAGAAGACCTGCTCTCGTCGTAGCACCTACCAATGTAAACTTCGGCAGATCCAGACGAATCGAACGGGCGGATGCACCCTTGCCGATCATGATATCGATAGCAAAATCTTCCATCGCCGGGTAAAGAACCTCTTCTACCTGCCGGTTCAGTCTGTGTATCTCATCTACAAACAGTACATCTCCTTCCTGAAGGTTGTTCAGGATCGCAGCCATTTCGCCTGGTTTTTCAATCGCAGGACCTGATGTTACCTTCATATGTGTTCCCATCTCATTGGCAATGATTGCGGAAAGTGTAGTCTTTCCCAGTCCCGGAGGTCCATAAAACAGCACATGATCCAATGAATCATGACGTTGCTTTGCTGCTTCGATATAAATTTTCAGGGTATCTTTTGTTTTCTGTTGACCAATATACTCATCCAGACTCTGAGGCCTTAAATTTCCCTCCAGGGAAAAATCCTCTTCTGTAACATCTGTTGTAATGATCCTGTTCTCCATTTGCTATGCTCCGTTCTATTTCATTTCAGTGCGAGCATGTTTGCTCTTACTCACGGCGTTAAAAATTTTTCAGTGCAGCCCGAAGAATTGCTTCTACATCATCTGCCGGTATATCTTCCGGTACCTTTCGTACTGCACGAAGGGCATCTGCAGAACTGTATCCTAATGCGACAAGCGCCTCTACCGCTTCCTGACGACTATCCCTCAGATCAGAGGCTCCCTCGGCTGCTTCTTCCTGCTGATGCGCCAGTTTCATCTCAAAAGCATCTTCCAGCTTCAGCTTGTCTTTCAGCTCCAGGATCATTTTCTGGGCTGTCTTTTTCCCGATTCCAGGGGCCTTGGAGATTGTTTTTACATCATCGGAAAGTACTGCAAAACGAAGCTCGTCTGCACTGATCCCGGAAAGGATACCCAGAGCGCCTTTAGGTCCGACTCCGTTGACACCGATCAGGAGCTTGAACATGCCAAGATCATCCTTCGAAAAAAAACCATATAGCTGTAGAATATCCTCCCGCACATAGAGAAAAGTATGGATCTTCTTTTCATCGCCTATCCGCGCTTTCCCAAGATCCTGTCCTGTCATATAAATCTCATAACCAATTCCGCCATTTTCCACAACCAGGCAATTTTCACCGATATCTGCTACAGTACCTTTTACAAAAGAAATCAAATCTCAAGGCTCCTTCCCTGAAACAGCTGAACATCTGTTTCCCATATGAACGCAATAGTAACATAATTTTCAAAAAAAATCAACCCGGAATACAATCTCCGGGTTGATATACAAATCTGTGATTCCTCTCGCTGCTTTCTATCACTGATTAAGGAAATCCTGATCCTCAAAATAATTGATCCGCATGGAAGAACGGACATCATGAAGCGTTGCGGCAGCTTTTTCTCTTGCAACCTCTGTACCAGCTTTCAGGATATCGAACACATCTTCGGTTCGCTGCTCCCACATTTTCCTTCTTTCACGGATCGGTCCAAGTTCTGCCTGCATAACATTATTCAGGAACTTCTTGACTTTCACATCACCAAGGCCACCTCTCTGATAGTGAGCCTTAAGTTCATCCAGATTCTGATACTCTGGCAGAAACTCAGCAAAATGTTCCTGACGGCTGAAGGCATCAAGATAGATAAATACCGGATTTCCCTCTACACGACCAGGATCCTGAACACGAAGATGGTTCGGATCTGTAAACATGGACATGATCTTTTTCTTTACAACATCTTCTTCATCAGACAGATAGATGCAGTTTCCGAGAGATTTACTCATCTTAGCCTTTCCGTCAATTCCCGGAAGACGTAAGCATGCTTTATTGGAAGAAAGAACAATTTCCGGATCTGTCAGTGTGTCACCATAAACCGTATTGAATTTATGGACGATCTCCTTGCACTGCTCAAGCATCGGAAGCTGATCTTCACCTACCGGTACATGTGTTGCACGAAAGGCAGTAATATCAGCAGCCTGACTGATCGGATAGCAGAAAAAGCCTACCGGAATGCTGGCTTCAAAATTACGCATCTTAATCTCGGATTTAACGGTAGGATTACGCTGTACTCGTGCTACCGTAACCAGATTCATATAATAAAAAGTAAGTTCTGTCAGCTCCGGAACCATGGACTGGATAAAAATATTGGATTTCTCCGGATCAAGCCCGCAGGCCAGATAGTCCAGAGCAACCTGAAGAATGTTATGACGTACTTTCTCCGGATGCTCTGCATTATCTGTAAGTGCCTGGGCATCTGCGATCATAATATAAATCTCATCATATAAGCCAGAATTCTGCAGCTTCACGCGCTCTGCCAGGGATCCAACATAATGACCTACATGAAGGCGTCCCGTCGGGCGGTCGCCAGTTAAAATAATCTTACTCATGAATTTCGTTCTCCTTGAAGTATACTGAATATTTATATCCTATTATAGCCCCTTGAAATTCACCGGTCAAATATTTTTAACCGGAAACTGCAATTTTCATTGAAATATAACCAAAAATTTGTATGTATTTATTTTATTTATGCATTATCGGGCACAACATGCTTTATTCCCAAAAAAGAACTGCCATATCACTCGGAAAACTTTCGTGACAGGCAGTTCTTTTTGTTTTACAGAATCACATGTCTTGGGCAAACTTCCTTACATTTACCGCAGCCTGTACACTTATCGTAATCAATGTGTGCACAGAAATCGGTAACTGTGATTGCCTCGGACGGACAGTTCTTCTCACATTTTTTACAGCCAATACAGCCAAGCTCGCAGGCAGTTGTAACTGCCTTACCTTTTGCGTGGGAGCTGCAGGCTACACGTATCTGTTTGTCATATGGTACCAGTTCGATCAGGTGACGCGGACATTTGGCAACACATTTGCCACAGGCTTTACATGCTTCCTGGTCTACGACCGCAATACCATTCACTATATGGATCGCATCAAACGGACATGCCTTTACACAGCTTCCGAAGCCCATACATCCGAATGTACAGTTTTTTGCACCGCTGCCTGGGATGAAAGCCATCATCTCGCAGTCTTCCACACCTGTGTATTCATATTTCACAGTCGTCTTATCACAGGTTCCCGCACATTTTACAAAAGCAACCTGACGTGCCGTTTCTTTTACTTCCTGTCCCATGATCGCGCCGATCTTGGCTGCAACCAGAGCACCGCCAACCGGACACTGATCTACAGGAGCTTCTCCCTTTGCAATTGCGGCAGCGAGTCCGGAACATCCCGGATATCCACAACCACCACAGTTATTTCCTGGAAGAACGCCGAGAATGGCTTCTTCCTTCTCATCTACCTTAACGGTTAATTTCTTGTCTGCAAGTCCGAGGAAGATACCAATGAATAAACCAGTACCGCCGACAATGACTGCAGCCATAATAATTCCTGTTATACTCATGCTCTTCTTCCTCCTATACGATTCCGGAGAATCCAAAGAATGCAATAGCCATCAGTGCTGCTGTAAGCAGAACGATCGGCATACCCTGGAAGGATTCCGGAATATCGTTGTATTCCATTTTTTCACGGATTCCCGCAAGTAATACAATTGCGATCAGGTAACCTACACCTGTGGCAAATCCGTTGACAACACTTTCAAGAATGCTGTATTCATATTTGACATTGTTCAGTGCTACACCAAGAACTGCACAGTTTGTTGTGATCAGAGGAAGGTATACACCAAGTGCCTTGTAAAGAGATGGTACAAATTTCTTGAGAAACATTTCTACGATCTGTACCAGTGCCGCGATAACCAGGATAAATACGATCGTTTTCAGATACTCAAAATGGGTCGGTACCAGGATAAATTTATAAAGCAGTCCTGCAACAAAGGATGCAATGGTAATAACGAATACAACCGCACCACCCATGCCGGCTGCAGTTTCTGTCTTCTTGGATACTCCAAGGAAAGAACAGATTCCCAGGAACTGACTTAATACAACGTTACTGCAGAGTGCAGAACCAATTGCGATCAACATCAAGCTTGCCATCTTCTATTCCCCCTTTTTATTCTTTGTCGGAAGGACATCCGCCGCAGGTCGCACAATTGGAGCCGCAGCCGGACTGGATCTTGGAAACATCTTTGCCCTTCTTTGCCATGTTGATCTTTACTTTATTCTGGATCGCTGCAAGTCCGGCAAGAACCAGAAATGCTCCAGGTGCAAGGATAAAGATAGTGATCGGGGTATAGCCGGCAGCACCGGTAGCTGCATCAGCAACCGGAATGATCTGTGCTCCGAAAGCCTTTCCGGAACCAAGAATCTCTCTTACAAGACCAATGGCAACCAGGCCTACGGTAAAACCAAGACCCATTCCAAGTCCGTCAAAGATAGACGGAAGGACAGGATTCTTGGAAGCATAACTCTCTGCACGTCCCAGAATGATACAGTTAACAACGATCAGTGGAATGTAAATTCCAAGTGACTCATAAAGAGAAGGAGTAAAGCCCTCCATCAGAAACTGTACGATAGTTACAAATGATGCTACAACTACGATAAAGGCCGGCATTCTGACAGAATCCGGGATAACCTTACGCAGCATAGAAATGAGCATATTTGACATAACCAGAACTACGGTTGTGGAAAGTCCCATACCGATACCATTGATCGCAGAAGTCGTTACCGCAAGGGTAGGACACATACCAAGCATCAGGACGAAAATCGGATTTTCGGTTATAATGCCGTTTTTTAATCTTTCACCACAATTATTCATATTCAACTACCCTCCTAAAATGCGTTTTTGCAATAGCCGATAGCTGTATTGACTGCACCGGTAAAAGCTCTGGATGTGATGGTCGCACCACTGATAGCATCAATAGGCTCACCTTCGCCGCCGTCCTTGGATACATAGAATTTATCGGTATTCTTTCCAACATACTGTTCCTGGAACTTCGCTTCTGTAGCACGCATTCCAAGTCCGGCAGTCTCACTGATAGAAAGAATGGAAACGCCGCTGACAGTACCGTCTTTTGTTACACCAACTGTGATCTGGATATCACCGCCGTAACCCTCTTTATCGGTTACAGTTACCACATAGCCTTCATCTGCTGCTTCACAGACTTCATCTACGGTTGCCTTGATTCCAAGATCTGCAACTGTTTTATCTGCTGCTTCCTTGTCTACATCTACAGCTTTAAAATCTTCCAGGCTTACATCACTGAATACAGTCTGCCATGCTTCTTTTTTTGCCTGTTCCTCGGTTCTTGCAATGGGTTCTTTGGTAACTTCGTAAACCAGTCCAAGGCCAAGGCCGGCAACTACTGTAATGATCGTAAGGATCAATGTATTTCTGATAATCTTACCCATTATTTTTTGCCTCCTTTTCCAAAAGCAACCGGTTTTGTTACTTTTTCAATAAGCGGAACCAGAAGATTGCAGAAAATGATCGCATAGGAAACGCCCTCTGCGGAACCACCAAAGAGACGGAATACCGCTGTCACGATACCGAGGCAGCAGCCATATACCAGCTGACCTTTCGGAGTGATCGGAGTTGTCACATAATCTGTTGCCATAAACCAGGCTCCAAGCATCAGACCTCCTCCAAAGATATGGCTGAAAAGATAGTTTACATCAAAGCCTTTGCCTGTTCCCAGCATATAGAAAATGACAAATACTGCAAAACTTCCAATATATGTAAGAGGTACCTTCAGATCAATGATCTTAAATGCGAGAAGGATCACTGCACCGATGAGGATCGCCAGGGCAGAAGTCTCACCGATAGTACCCTGGATATTACCAAGGAACAGATTCTTTACAGGAATAGAAGTCCCCTCAATGAATCCCTGGTTTTTAAGTGCTGTCAGAGGTGTTGCCTGTGTAACTGCATCTACAACAGCATGGGAGCTTTTGGAAACTGCAAAGTTAGTCATTTTTCCGGCAAAAGAGATCATAAGGAAACATCTTCCTGCAAGAGCCGGGTTCATAAAGTTCTGTCCAAGTCCACCGAACAGCTGTTTTACAACAATGATCGCAAAAGCACTGCCAAGGATCGGCATCCAGATCGGAATCTGGGGCGGCATGTTCAGTGCAAGCAGAAGTCCTGTTACAACTGCACTGAAATCAGTAGTTGTATTTTTTTTATGCATCAGGCGATCGTAGAGCCATTCAAAAAACACACTGGACGCAACCGTCGCCAGCACTACAAGAAGTGCATGCACTCCAAAGTTCCAGATACCGAAAAGTGTTGTCGGCAGAAGTGCGATCACTACCAGCTGCATGATACGGCTGGTGGTCATTTTATCCCTGATATGGGGATTAGATGATACGTTATACATTTGTTCCATTGTTATTCCTCCCCCTATTTCTTTTTCTTGCGCTCTGCAAGAACCATTTTTCTCATAGATTTAATACTCTGAGTCAGAGGTCGTTTGGCCGGACAGATGTAACTGCAGCAGCCGCACTCGCAGCATTCCATACCATCCATCTTTTCGAAGCCTGCCATATCACCATGTTCTGCAAGAGTTGCAAGGCGGGCCGGAACCACATGGCCCGGACAGACGCTTACACAACGTCCGCAATTGATACATGCAGTCTGGATCTGCTTCGCTTCGGAGACTGCGTCACGCTCCAGGAAAAGCAGGGAAGAAGTTGTCTTCGTACATGGAATATGAAGATCATACAGCGCAAATCCCATCATCGGTCCACCGGAGATTGCTTTCGCGATTTTTTCCTTCAGTCCTCCTGCAGCATCTACCAGTTCAGACAGATCTGTTCCTGTAAGAACAGAAAAGTTCTTCGGTGTACGGATACCGTCTCCGGTAACAGTTACATTACGGCTGATGACAGGCTGCCCAAGGATTACTGCCTTATAAACAGAAGTAACGGTCTCTACGTTATCAACCACGCATCCTACGTCTGCCGGAAGCATGGTGGAATTGATCTCTCTGCCTGTTACCGCATAGATCAGTGTACGCTCACCACCCTGAGGGTATTTAGTCTTAAGCTCTTTTACTTCCATACGCTCTTTGCCTTTGATAGCTTCTTTCATCCTGGCAATACAATCCGGTTTGTTGTCCTCAATACAGATACATCCCACTGCCTTCGGAAAAGCTTTCAGAATCACTTCCAGACCACCTACTATACTTTCCGGTTCTTCCATCATCCTACGGTAGTCACTGGTGATATAAGGCTCACATTCCGCACCGTTGACCAAAATATAATCGATCTTGTCAGGTTCCTTTGGTGAAAGCTTTACATGTGTCGGGAAACCTGCACCACCCTGACCAACAACTCCGCCTTCCTGAATCCTTTTCAGGATATCTTCCCTGGAAAGATCAGAAAGTGCAGCAGGCGTATATTCCACAGATTCATACAGACCGTCATTCTCGATAATGATCGCATCACCCATAGCGCCTACTGCAGTCAGACGTTTCTCAATTCCCTTTACGGTTCCTGATACAGACGAGTGTATCGGTGCGGAAACAAATCCTCCTGCTTCTGCGATTTTCTGTCCTGCAAGCACATGATCGCCTTTTTTTACGATCGGCTTGGCCGGAGCTCCGATGTGCTGAGAAACAAGAATTGCCAGATCTCCCTTCGGCAAATACTTCTCGACAGGACAGTTTTTTGACAAATCTTTGCCGTCATTAGGATGGATACCACCCCTGAAGGTTAAAAATGCCATAGATCTCATCTCCTCCTTTATTTTTTGCAAGTACATGTACATAGTATTTCTGCGTTGCGCACATACTCATTTTTAAAGTTGATTCCGTGTTTCTGATTTTCCTTTTCTTATTTCATCCAAGACAAACAAGATATATTTCGCTCACATAAAACATCTCGCGAAACTTTACCAGTGAACAGCAACAAAATAGCTTCTGTTCTGAGCAGGATATGTATGAAAGATTGAATCCAGACACGATCATGTGATATACTTCGGTAGAAGATATTCACCAGCTCATAAAAAGCTGTAAATGAATGACTAATTTATGAAGCGATAATAGTCATTTTTCCACTGTCAATCCCCACATAAATCCAGTACCATTTCCTGTTTTTTATCATCAACTCTACTAATAACTATAACTCATTTCACTTTAAATTGCACTATTGAAAAACAGTTTTTTTGTGTATAATCAGATACAATCCATAAAGGAGAAAATTAACATGATCGTTAAAAAAATGCCGATTTTACAAGGGTTTCCAGACTTTGAGACTGTTAAAAAATTGACTAAAACCCAGAGGTTTTCAGAGCGTTTTGTACCGCTTTTCTATGATATTGAAACTACAGGACTATCACGAAATTCCACTTTTCTGTATCTGATCGGTGCTGTAGCCTACGAAGGAAATAACTGGCAGATGTACCAGTGGATGATCGGAAACGAAGAGGAAGAACCTGAACTTCTGAAAACATTTGCTGTATTTCTTCAGGATTTTTCATGTACGATCCAGTATAACGGTGACAGCTTTGACCAGCCTTATCTGGATGCACGATATCAGATCCACGGACTCTCTTCCCCTTTTACAAAGCTGCCTTCTCTGGACCTTTACCGGGAACTAAAGCCGCTCAAGGGACTTTTGAAGCTTTCCCGGATGAATCAGCCTTCTATGGAATCATTCCTCGGTATCACTGAACGAAACTACTGTGATGGAGGTGCCTGCATCCGTCTTTACAAACAATTCGCTTCCGGAAAGAAACCGGAAGCTGCTGAGATCGTTATGGGACACAATCAGGAAGATCTTCTTGGACTTGGAAAAATATTCTCCATGCTATCCTATCTTGCTCTTTTCAATGAAGATTACGAAGCACTGGATTGTGAAATTCAAGACAATCAATTGGTCTTTACAATTAAAACTCATTACGATCTGCCTGTTGAATTTTCAAATCATAGTGAAGAATTCTACATATTCGGACGAAATAACCGTGTCCGTCTTCTTGTGAAGCTTCAAAATGGACGTTTAAAGCAATATTATTCCAATTATAAGGATTACGATTACATCCCTTCGGAAGACACTGCCATACCAAAAACCTTAAGTGCCTGCATGGACAAAAAGCTTCGAAGACCTGCCAAAAGGGAAAATTGTTATACCTGGTTCCCTGTAACAGAAGCTTTTCTGCATGATCCTTTAAAACAGAAAACCTATCTAAAACACTGCCTGCCATATTATCTTTCTGTTCTTAAATAATATTTCTCTATTCGCTATTCCAATCAAAAAGGCCGTCACAATAAATGTGACGGCCTCTGAAATCATTCAACTGCTATACAGCTTCTGAGAAATTACTCCTCTGTCTGCTCTGCAGAATTATCCTCAAGTGCTTTCATGCTGAGGCTGATCTTTCTGTCTTCGCCATTGAAATCAACAACCTTAGCCTCGATCTCCTGACCGATGGAAAGTACATCAGATGGTTTCGCAACGTGCTCTCTGGAGATCTGAGATACATGAAGAAGAGCATCTACTCCAGGTGCAAGCTCAACAAATGCACCGAAATCTGTCATACGTGCAACTTTGCCCTTTACCACATTTCCTACTGCGAAGTCCTCAGCAGCTGTAAGCCATGGGTTCTCCTCCGGGAATTTAAGGGAAAGTGCGATCTTGTCTCCGTTGATATCTTTGATAAGAACTGTAACTTTATCACCTACGTTGAATACCTTCTTCGGGTTCTCTACTCTGCCCCAGGACATCTCAGAGATGTGAAGAAGTCCGTCTGCTCCGCCGAGGTCGATGAATGCACCGAAATCTGTAACATTCTTAACAACACCCTCAACTTTATCGCCTACGTTGATCTTAGCAAGAAGCTCTTTCTGTTTCTCAGCTTTCTCAGCAAGAAGAAGCTGTTTGCGGTTACCGATGATACGGCGTCTTCTTGGGTTGAACTCTGTGATAACGAACTCGATCTCCTGATCTGCATATTTGGAAAGATCTTTCTCATATGTGTCAGATACAAGGCTTGCAGGAATGAATACTCTTGCTTCCTCAACATTGACACAAAGACCACCGTCAAGTACCTGTGTTACAGGAGCCTTCAGAACCTCCTGGTTCTCGAATGCCTCCTCAAGACGTTTGTTGCCTTTCTCTGCAGCAAGACGTTTGTAGGTAAGTGTAACCTGTCCCTCTCCGTCATTTACTTTGAGAACTTTTGCTTCCATGGTATCGCCAGGTTTAACAACGTCTGTAAGCACAACGCTTGAATCGTTTGTGTACTCGTTCTTTGTGATGATACCGTCTGCTTTATAGCCGATATTCAGGATGATCTCATCATCTTTAACATCGATGACGGTACCCTGTACGATCTCTCCATTTCTGATTGTTTTTACGGAATCTTCCAGCATCTGTTCAAAACTTAACTCTGACATGTTCTTGAACCTCCTCAATAATTTTCTTTGGGGTGGAAGCCCCTGCTGTAATACCTACACAACTACTGCATTGGAACATTTCAGAATCCAAGTCTACAGGTGTTTGTATATAGTAAGTATTTCCACATTCCTTTTTACATATTTCAAACAGCTTTTGAGTATTGGAGCTATGTCGGCCACCTACGACCAGCATAGTGTCTACCTCTCCGGCTATCGCTTTAGCTTCTTTCTGCCGTTCTTCGGTAGCATTACAAATAGTGTTTAAAATATTTAAAATATTTAAAACATTATTATCATAACTCTTTTTGCGGAGAATTTCAACTAATTCTTGAAATTTGTTGTAATTAAATGTCGTCTGGGACACTACACATACTTCTTTTTCCGGAGAAATATTGAATTTCTCAGCATCCTCAGCATTTCTGATCACTGTATATGTTCCCTGACACCATCCGCAGATCCCCTGGACTTCCGGATGGTCCGGATCACCGATGATCACAATATGCGCGCCTCTGGAGCTTTCTCTCTCAACGATCTTGTGAATCTTCAGCACAAAGGGGCAGGTAACATCTACATAACCGAGGCCATATTTTTTGATCGTGTTATAAACCTTGCGGCCTACTCCGTGAGAGCGGATCACAACAGTGCCGCCCTTCAGGCTGCCAAGTTCCTCCTCACAGATCACAGCCACACCTTTTTTTTCGAGATCTGAGACAACCTCCTCATTATGGATGATGGGGCCCAGTGTATAAATCGGTGCTGCATCAGAACCGATCAGCTCATAAACACGGTCAACTGCTCTTTGTACGCCGAAACAGAAGCCGGCGGTCTCTGCAACTTTTACGTTCATCTATTCACCCTATTTCTGTATACGGAAAGGATACTCTCAACCACTTCGTCAATTCTCATCTCAGATGAATCAACAAGAACAGCATCCTCTGCTTTCTTAAGCGGAGAAACTGCACGGTTCATATCTCTCTCATCTCTGTCAACGATATCTTTCAGGATCTCATCCATATCACAGGCTTCGCCCTTCTCTGTAAGCTCCAGGTATCGTCTGCTGGCACGTGTCTTTGCACTTGCAGTCAGAAAGATCTTTACTTCCGCATTCGGAAGAATGGTGGTTCCGATATCTCTTCCATCCATAACTACATTATTTTCGGCTGCAAGATTGCGCTGCAGCTTCAGAAGATGTGTGCGCACCTCTGGATTTGCTGAGCTTACAGATGCCATATTTCCTACCTCTTCCTTACGGAGGAACGCTGTTACGTTCTTTCCGTTAAGGATCACCTGCTGTTCACCGTTCTCATAACGGATAGAGATATCCGCATCGTGACAGGCTTCAGAGATTTTTTCGTCACCGCTGATCCCTTTTTCCAGAAGATAAAGTGCCATGGCACGGTACATTGCCCCTGTATCTACATAAATAAAGGACAGCTCCTTTGCCACTTTTTTTGCAATTGTGCTTTTTCCTGCACCTGCCGGTCCGTCAATTGCAATATTAATACCCATAATTGTTGCTCCTTCCTCTTTTCTGTTATTCGATCGCCTGAGCTGCCGCATACGCTGTAGACCATGCGATCTGAAGATTATAGCCACCGGTCACTGCATCCAGATCCAGTACTTCACCTGTAAAATACAGATTTTTTATTTTTTTGGATTCCATTGTGGATGGCTGTATCTCTTTTACTGACACACCGCCTCTTGTGATGATCGCTTCCTTAAACTCTCCCATTCCCGTGATCGTAAACGGAAAAGCCTTGATCAGACGGCCAAAAGCCTGACGCTCTTCCCTAGAGATCTCATGTACCGGTTTTTCCCCGGGGATACCGCCAATTTCGATCATGATCGGAGTCAGAGAAGACGGAAAAAGAACACCGATCACATTTTTAAACTGTTTGTTATGATTTGCATCAAATTCACGCAGGATCCGGGCGTCAAGCTGTTCTGCATCAAGCGCCGGCTTCAGATCCAGGAAAGCCTCCAAAGGCTCCTTTTCCAGCTTTTTGCCGATCTGTGCACTGGCGGAAAGGATCAGCGGTCCTGTCACTCCGAAATGAGTAAACATCATCTCGCCGAAGTCTTTATAGAGAACTTTTTTGCCGGATTTTACTGTTAGCTCCACATTCCGAAGGGAAAGGCCCTGAAGTTTGGAGACATAATCTTCTTTTGCCACCAATGGCACCAGTGATGGTGACTGGGAAACAACTTTATGCCCCGTCTCAGCAGCAAAACGGTATCCGTCTCCTGTGGAACCTGTGGACGGGTAGGAAAGCCCTCCTGTGGCAACTACCACAGTATCCGCTTCAAAAAAGGAACCGTCCGAAAGTAATACACCGGTAACTTTTTCATCCTGTGTACAAACTTCCTTTACCTCCGTATGAAGATGAATCTGCGCTCCGGCTTTTTTCAGTTCCCGTTCAAGAGCACGGATAATATCTGATGAATGATCCGATACCGGAAAAACCCGGTTTCCACGCTCTGTTTTCAGCGGCACTCCTGCCTCCTCAAAAAATTCCATCACATCTCTGCTTCCATAGGTGTAGAAAGCGCTGTAAAGAAATTTGCGATTTGACATCACTGCCGGAAAAAGTTCTTCGGTATCTGAATCATTGGTGACGTTGCACCGTCCCTTTCCGGTGATGAATAGCTTTTTTCCGAGTTTCTCATTTTTTTCCAGTATGTGAACCTGGTGTCCTCTGCGCGCAGCATATACACCGCAGAGCATTCCGGCGGCACCGCCGCCTATGATCGCAACTTTGGACATTAGCTGTTATCCTGCCTTTTTTATCTTTTTTATGCACAAAGGAGCCTGCATACAGCAAGCTCCTTTTCCTGTTTTGAAATGCATCTGCATTTCTATGTGTGCTTTATACCGGGTATGCGCCGTTCTTGGTATCTGCTACAGTCTCATCAACTTTTGTTTTCTGAGCCTGGCGATATTTAAAGAAGTCCATGGCAACCTGCGGGAACAGTGCATATGTGAGAACATCCTCATCCTGCTCCTTGTACTGTGCCATCTCGCTCTCAAGCTTATCAAGCTCATCCTCCAGAAGATCTGCCGGACGGCATGTGATCGGTTCAATATCTCCGATACATTTTTTCTGTACTTCCGGATTGAACGGTCTGGCTGTTGCGCCATACTTACCACTTAACACGTCTTTTGTTTCCTTTGTGACAACCTTGTAACGCTCGCCCATGATCACATTAAATACAGCCTGTGTACCAACGATCTGAGAGGACGGTGTAACAAGCGGTGGCTCACCAAGGTCTTTACGTACACGCGGAACTTCCTCAAGTACTTCGTAGAATTTATCCTCGGCATGCTGCTCTTTCAGCTGTGATGTCAGGTTGGAAAGCATTCCACCTGGTACCTGATACAGAAGAGTCTTGATATTTACACCAAGGTTCTTCGGATTGAGAAGACCTGTATCAAGAGCCTCATCACGCATCGGGCGGAAGTAGTCAGCGATCTCAGCAAGAAGCTGCTGATCAAATCCTGTATCATATGGTGTTCCCTTGAAGGTCTCAACCATAACCTCTGTTGCCGGCTGGGATGTTCCAAGAGCAAACGGAGACATTGCTGTGTCGATGATGTCAACACCAGCCTCTACTGCCTTCATATATGTCATGGAAGCAACACCGGATGTATAGTGAGAATGAAGATCGATCGGGATCTTAACAGTCTCTTTGAGAGCCTGAACAAGCTCTGTAGCCTTGTACGGAACAAGAAGTCCTGCCATATCTTTGATACAGATGGAATCTGCACCCATATCCTCGATACGTTTTGCAAGATCTGTCCAGTAATCAAGTGTGTAAGCATCACCAAGTGTGTAAGCCATTGCAACCTGTGCATGTGCTTTCTCCTTGTTTGCTGCTTTTACAGCTGTCTGAAGGTTACGAAGATCATTCATACAGTCAAAGATACGGATGATATCGATACCGTTAGCTGCGGATTTCTGTACAAAATACTCTACTACATCATCTGCATATGGACGATATCCAAGGATGTTCTGTCCACGGAACAGCATCTGAAGCTTTGTGTTTTTGAAACCGTCACGAAGCTTACGAAGTCTTTCCCACGGATCCTCTTTCAGGAAACGTAAGGAAGCATCGAAAGTAGCACCGCCCCAGCACTCTACTGCATAGTAGCCGACTTTGTCAAGCTTCTCAATGATCGGAAGCATCTGCTCTGTGCTCATACGTGTAGCGATCAGGGACTGATGAGCGTCACGCAGGATCGTTTCCACAACTTTCACAGGTTTTTTCTCTATTTCTGCCATAATTATTCTCCTTACAAATTTTTATAAGACAATGGGTTAGACACCAAAGATCGCCATGAATGTACCGGCAGCAACAGCTGTACCGATAACACCAGCAACATTCGGTCCCATTGCATGCATCAGCAGGAAGTTTGTAGGATCTGCCTCAGCACCAACCTTCTGGGATACACGGGCTGCCATAGGAACGGCAGAAACACCGGCTGATCCGATCAGAGGATTGATCTTTCCGTGAGTAACCTTGCAGAGAAGCTTACCAAGCATAACACCACCAAAAGTACCGCAGGCAAAGGCAACAAGACCAAGAACTACGATCTTCAGTGTATCTACGTTCAGGAACGCCTCAGCACTTGTGGAAGCGCCTACAGATGTTCCGAGAAGGATTACTACGATGTACATAAGAGCGTTGGAAGCTGTTTCAGAAAGCTGTTTAACAACTCCGGACTCACGGAACAGGTTTCCGAGCATCAGCATACCAACAAGCGGAGCTGTTGTCGGAAGGATCAGGCAAACAACGATTGTGATAACGATCGGGAAAAGGATCTTCTCAAGTTTTGTAACAGGACGAAGCTGCGCCATTTTGATCTTACGCTCTTTCTCTGTTGTGAAAGCCTTCATGATCGGAGGCTGGATGATCGGTACCAGGGACATATAGGAATATGCTGCTACTGCGATCGGTCCCATAAGAGAAGACTGTCCAAGCTTACCTGCAAGGAAAATGGAAGTCGGGCCATCAGCACCACCAATGATAGAGATCGCTGCTGCTGCTTTACCATTAAATCCAAGGAAAATTGCAAGGAAGTATGCAAGGTAAATACCAAGCTGTGCAGCTGCTCCCATCAGGAAGCTGATCGGGTTTGCGATCAGCGGACCGAAGTCTGTCATCGCACCGACACCCAGGAAGATCAGTGAAGGAAGAATACTCCACTCATCCAGTAAGTAAAAATAATGAAGAAGTCCGCCAACGCCATTGGATGAATCCTCAATGCTCAGCATAATGTCCGGATAAATATTTACCAGAAGCATACCAAAAGCGATCGGAACCAACAGCAGCGGCTCAAAACCATGTTTAATGGCAAGGTATAAGAACACACATGCCACTGCGATCATCAGGTAGTTTCCCCAGGTAAGGTTGAAAAATGCTGTCTGATGGATCAGGTTTGACAGGGTATTTGTTACATAAGACATTTGTCTACCTCCTGTTTAGTTCATTGTTGCAAGAGTATCTCCATTTTCAACGGCAGCACCCTCTGCAACATCGATGCTGGCGATCGTTCCGTCCTGAGGAGCAACAACCGGGATCTCCATCTTCATGGACTCAACGATCACTACGCTGTCACCAGCTTTTACGCTCTGTCCAACAGATGCAACGATTTTTACAACTTTTCCAGGAACCGCTGCGGAAACCTTAACAGAACCTGCGCCTGCTGCCGGAGCTGCTGCCTTTGGTGCTGCTGCCGGAGCTGCCTTAGGAGCCGGAGCTGCTGCTTTTGGTGCTGCTACAACTGGAGCTGCTGCGTTTCCGTTCTCTTCTACAGTAACTTCATATGCTGTTCCGTTAACAGTAATTGTATAACTCTTCATTTTAAAATCCTCCTAAATAATGATTATCTTTTTCTGCGGTTGACTTTGCGGATGGAACGTACCACAAATCCGTCTGTGCTTGTCTTGCCTTCAGAAGCAGCGATTGCTGCAGCGATCACGGCAATAAGCTCACCATCATCTGTTACATCCTCAACAGCAGGCTCAGCAACTGGTGCTGCAACAACTGGCGCCGGAGCTGCGGCTGCCGGAGCCGGTGCGCTCTCTTTTTTCTTTCCTTCCACAAGTCCGGGAATATATTTGAAAAGAGAGATCACGAAGATCAGGAATACCAGGATCACAAATACGGTTCCAAGACCCATCACTGTGTTCATGGCTGCCTTCTCCATGTTCTGTGCCAGTGTATAATTCACATCAACTGTAAGAGAAGTCGGGGTTCCTGATTTATCAAATACATAAGTGAAATTCGCTTTGTTTTTCTCGAAGGATACCGGAACAACAACAGTATACTGATCATCGGAATACTCCACTGTGATATCTTTCTCATTGATATCACCTTTTTTCTCACCAAGCTCTTCTCTGGAGCCGTCCCATGCACTTGCAGCACTCTGTGTGAAAGCATCCTCTGATTCCAGATATCCCTGGATATCATCCTCAGACATTGCGATGATCGCATCCGTCAGGCCCTTGGTTGTTGTGACAAGCTGACTCTTTACAGAATCATCAATCTCATCAGCAGCCCATGCAGTAGCTGTGCATCCGATCAGAAGTGCTGCCACGCAAAGAAGTGCCATGCAGACAGAAGAGATCTTTTTATAAAACTGTCTCATACGCTCACCTCACTTAGACTGTTCCATGCTTTTTGGATGGACGGTCTTCCCTTTTTGTGAACAGCATCTCAAAAGCACCGATTACATATTTTCTTGTATCTTCTGCTTTGATCACAGTATCCACATATCCTCTTGCTGCTGCAGATGCGATACCGTTCTGGAGTTCTTTGTACTCAGCTGCCTTCTCATTCAGTGTAGAAGCGTCAGCTCCCTCATACATGATCTTTGCTGCAAGGGAAGCATCCATCATACCGATCTCAGCTGTATCCCATGCATAAACCATATCTGCTCCGACAGATTTGCTGTTCATGGCAATGTATGCAGTTCCGTATGCTTTACCAATTACAACATTTACCTTCGGTACAGTTGCAGATGCAAAAGCATGTACCATCTCACCTACAGATTTAGCCATCATCTTCTCATTGCAGAGTGTAGCTTTAAATCCTGTTACATTAGTAAGAGTAAGTACCGGAATCTCAAAAGCATCACAGAATTTTACGAAGTCTGCTGCTTTTCTTGCACCTCTTGCAGAAAGAGTTCCGTCGGAAATCTCTGTCTTATTGCCATCAGCATCGTAAGACTCACTTCTGTTTGCAACAGCGCCAACGGTAGCACCGTTCAGACGAAGGAAGCCTGTTACGACATCCTGGCCGTAAGCTGCCTTTGTTTCAAAAAACTCACCATTATCAGCGATTCTTGAAAGCGCGATAGCTGTGTCGCCTGTGCAGCCTGCGATATCATCACATACTCTGTTCAGGTCATCTGTGCATTCCTTGAAGCTGTCATTGTCTTCATTATTTTCCGGAAGCATGCTGATCAGTGTGCGGATCTGTCCGAGGATCTCCTCTTCTGTTCCGATGCCGTCAACAAGTCCTGTCTCCTCACTCTGGAACTGTGCGGAAGCTGAATCGCATTTTTCCACTCTGTTTCCTTCCAGTGCATTAGGAGTGTTTACAAACAGTCTGCCCTTCTTCTCCTCTACAAATGTAAAGTCTGTAAGAGCCGGTACAACTGCCATTCCACCGCCGCATGTTCCGAAAACAGCAGTGATCTGTGGAATAACACCGGATGCCAGTGTCTGTTTCAGATAGATCTCACCAAATGCCTCAAGTGCATCGGTAGCCTCCTGAAGACGAAGTCCCGCACAGTCTACAAGACCGATAACAGGTGCTCCAACTTTCAGAGCGAGATCATAAATTTTGGCGATCTTTTTGGCATGCATCTCACCAACTGTTCCGTTCAGTACAGATGCATCCTGGCTGTATACATACACCAGACTGCCGTCAATCACACCATATCCGGTGATCACACCGTCTGAAGGTGCTTTTTTTTCAGTCATGTTGAAATCTGTAGCTCTGGCTGTGACAGCCTGTCCGATCTCAACAAAACTGTTGGCGTCAAGCAGGGAATCAATCCTTGCGGCCGCTACGCTTTGTGTCGCATTACTCATTATACTATGCCCTCCATTTTTTTATTAATATAACCAAAAATTCAGCCGAGTATAATTGTACCTTTTTTTTGCAGAAAATTCAATACTTTTCGTCACGAACGTTAAAAAATTAACCCCTGACATATGCCAGGGGTCGCTAAATTAATGAAAATAATCCTTAAATACTTTATCCACATACCATTTATAGGTAATTCTGCCGATTTTGTCATCTGCTGTTATAAGGCAGGAAAGTAGCTCTTTTCCGTTAAGCTTTGCATGGAGTGTACCAATCTTCTGGTTTTTCTGTATCGGTGCCGGGAGCTTATCCGGAAGCTCCGTTTCCCATGTGATCGTTTCTGTTTTTTTCAGAAGATATCTTTTCTCACGATCTTTTTCAGAAAGTACTGCGTGTATTTTCAGCATGACCTGTTTTGGAGGATATCCTGAACGATCGGACTTTTGCGGATATGGATCTTCTTTTCCCGGTGCTGCTTCTGTTACCGGGATCTCCGGCAGCTGCGGAAGCTCCGGCAGCATTGAATAATGATAGTTTTCCCTGCCATAAGACAGAAGCTTCCTGGTATCGATCCATTTGTAATTTTTATTTCCAGGCCATCCACATCCCAGAAGAGCCACGATAAATAATCGCTCGTCCTGCCGGACTGCGCAGACATAACAATATCCGGCATTTCCTGTAAATCCTGTTTTTCCGGAGATCACTCCTGTTTCCATATCCAGGAAAGCATTGGTATTATGTACCGAATAATGCTTTTTTCCTGAGATATCCGTGAAAGTATAATCTCTTGTCTGGGTAATATGGACAAATGTTGCATTTTTTATTGCATACGCCATGATCAAGGCAAGATCCCGGGCTGTTGTATGATGGATACCGCCTTCATCTTCTCCATCCAGACCATTGGGTGTAACAAAATGTGTGTCTTTACATCCCAGCTCTTTTGCTTTTTCATTCATCCTCTCTGCAAAAGCTTCAACGGAGCCGCTGATATGTTCCGCGATCGCCACAGCGGAATCATTATGACTTTTCAGCATCAATGAATAGAGAAGATCCTCCAGATAAAACTGCTGTCCTTCCCGCATGCCAAGACGTGTCTGTGGCTGAGATGCCGCATTCCCGGAAACCTGTACGTAATCATCTCCCTTTGCCAGCTCCAGAGCAAGAATACAGGTCATTACCTTTGTTGTACTGGCATTTGGCCGTCCCTTGTATGCTTCTTTTCCGTACAGCACACGGCCGGTCTCCCCATCCATGAGAACTGCAGAAAGTGCATATAGATTTTCGTCATCTGCCGCCTTTACCGGAAAGATCTGACAAATAATAAGGACCGCTGTCACCAGCACGACAGCGGCCATACGCCGTTTGCTCATAATGCATCACCCCGTACACGGTTCATATAACTGTTTACAGTAACTGTTATATTTAATTTTATGCGGGGATAGCATTCAGATATCACTTGTATCTATTGTCTGCCGGGATCGATCATCCGTTAAAGGTCAGATCCCATCTGTCAGAAAGATGTCCTGGCCTGACTGCAAGTGCAGCAAGCTCTTCCAGCATATCCGGCGCCTTGGCAAGTGCCTCTTCCATCAGACTGTCCAGCTTAAGAAGCTCCTCCTTACAGTCGATCTCCGGCTCCGGGCTCATAAAAAATTCGGTAATAAACGCAGATCTCTTTTTTCCTGCGGGGGAAAGGGCATGTTCCGAAAGGCGTCTCTTCCTTCCTCCATCATCACATACCAAAATACAGGTGAATATCTTCATCATTTTCAATGACAGATAAATGTTCCAGGTACGGATCGCCGGCAATACCTGGTGGATCGTCCACGCACTGAGAAAACTGGCACGGATCCCATGAGACGGATAAAAACGCAATGGATCTTTGCCGGTTTCATACATCAGCATACGATCAAATTCCTTCTCAAAGAGCGTATGTGAGACTTTCCCTTCGGCAGCTACCTGATTAACGTAAGGATGACAGGTAGAATCCAGGATATAATGACATCCGAACCCTAGCAGGTAGGCCATCAGTGCAGGATTTTTTTCCTCCCGGACCTTCGCCATTCCCTTTTCAAAGAATTCTCTTGCTTTCCGTCCGTGCATCTGCACTCCGTACTGTGTCACCGGATTTTTGGATATAAAATAATAAAACAGGATATCCGGACCATGCTGTCCGATCCGGTACAGATTTCCGTTGCTTCGAATCAGATGCTGTAATTTTGCGGAAAGTTTCCGGTAAACCCTTTTTCCAAAAAGATCATGTGCGTATGTTGTGGGCATTTTTGTCACTCCTCTTCTGTTTTCTGATCTGTCCGGCAGGTCCCGGCAAACCGACATCTGTCCGTGTTATTTGTTATACGTCCAGCTTCAGCTGGATCTCTTCCTCTGCTTCCGCCTTGAAATCCTCCAGCTGGACCGGATCCATTTCCGGAAGATCTTCCAGCCCCTGGACACCAAAGCAACGCAGAAATTCTTCGGTGGTTCCCAGGAGGATCGGGCGACCCGGAGCATCCAGACGTCCAAGTTCTCTCACCAGATCATAATCCATCAGCTTATTGATGGCATGATCACATTTTACCCCTCGGATCTTTTCGATTTCTGCTTTTGTAACAGGCTGTTTGTAGGCAATGATCGAAAGGGTCTCAAGCATAACATCTGTCAGCGTGGGTTTCTTTGGCTGCGCTGCGATCCGGATAAGAGAATCATAGTATTCTTTTTTTGTACAAAGCTGAAAGGAGTTTTCGAGCTCTATGATCTGGATCCCCCGCTCTTCTTCCTGATAACGGATCATCATATTTCGAATGATATTTTCCGTTGTTGTCGGATCCTGGCGGATCGCTCTGGCAATACGGGGTAATTCCACAGCTTCTCCCATTGCAAACAGGATGGCTTCGATTTCTCCTTCAATTCGTTTGATTTCCACTTATTGTCCTCATTCCTACTATATTATTCATCTGCAAACTCTGTCAGATTCTTCCATGTGTCCGGATCCGTGATAACTTCCACATGAATATCATCAAAAAGATCTTCCTGTTCTGCATGAACATGTCCCATTTTCATCAGTTCCAGAATTGCCAGAAATGTCACGATCAGCTGTATTTTGGAATGCTGATTTTCCATCAGCCTGCGAAAGCTGAATTTCCGGTGAGCTTTTGCATATTCCTTCATTTCCAGCAATTTATCAGAAAGTGATATTTCCTCTTTTTCAATCCTTCCGAATTTACTTCGGATCGGATCGATCTTATCTTCCTGTCTGCGGATCAATGCCTGATAGATCGCACTCATCCGCTCCAGTGTCAGACCCCGGAGAAGTTCCTGGGGATCAGACGGCGGAGTATACTGCAGCACTTCTTCCGGAAGATCCTGTTTTCGGTAATAAACCCCTGCCGCATCTCCAAGCCTGTCCCGTAATTCATAGGACATATATTTGTACATCTTATATTCCAGCAGCTTCTGCACAAGCTCTGCTCTGGGGTCCTCCTCTTCTCCTTCCTCATTCACTTCTTTCGGAAGAAGCATTTTGCATTTGATATCCAGAAGAGTAGCTGCCATGACAAGAAATTCGCTCATGATTCCCAGATCTTCTTTTTCCATGGAATGCAGATATTCCATATACTGATCTGTGATCTCCACAATAGGAATATCATAGATATCGATCTTGTTTTTGTCGATCAGGTGAAGCAGAAGATCCAGAGGGCCTTCAAATACATTCAGCTTAACAGATAATGCCATAGGGTTTCCTCATTTCGTTTTTTCGGAAGGTTTTATATCGATTACCAGCAGTTCCCTTGGATTATGGATCCGAAGGGGGATGGTATGTTCTCCAAGTCCGGCACTTACGATCATATGCTGATCACCTTTGTGGAAGTCTCCGCAGCAAAACGGCGGAAGAAACAGATATTGAGGAGATGAAAGACCGTAATGTTCACTGAGGCGGACAACGCCTCCATGATAATGTCCGGACATGATCAGATCAGCGCCCCATTCAAAATAGGTTTTTCCATATTTCGGATTATGTGCCAGCAGGATCTGCATCCCTGTATCTTCAGGTTTTCCGATCAGTTCTTCCATCACTTCTTTTTTCAGCTTCGGTGATCTCGGCTTGTGATAATATTCGATGGGAAGTTCCAGCCCCCAGAAACAGAAGCGCTCTCCCTTCAGGACTATGGATTCATGTCCGTTCCTTAAAATATGCACACTGGCTTTTTTCAGTGCCTTTTCATATTTCGCATAATATGGCCGATATTCTTCGGAAAGGGACATTTTATATTCATGATTACCAAGTGCATAATACACGGGAAAATCTCCTGCAAGCTCTGTCAGCAGCTTACATGCAGTTACCAGAGTATCCGTTTCTGTGCGTACAGCCATGTCACCGGCAGAAAGGATCACGTCCGGAGCAAGCTTTCGGATCGTCTCTGTCAGCCGTATATTGTCTTTTCCGTAGGATATCCCGTGAAGATCCGCAAGAAGGATCATCCGCACGCCCTGTGGAGCATGGATCTTGTCCGTATGGATCTCATATTGTTTGATTCTGAATTTTTTCATATTATTTTCCAAATCCGCAATTCGGGAAAGTACAAACCGGACAGTTCAGACAAAGTCCGCCTTCTCCCAGCCTGGCGATCTCCTCTGCCTTGATCTCATCATCCGCCATTACTCTGGGCAGGATCAGATCAAATACCGTTCTTTTTGCGTACATGACGCAGCCCGGAAGTCCAAGTACCGGTATGGATCTTCCGTTCCGCTCAAGATATGCCACAAGCAGCATAGCTCCCGGAAGTACAGGTGCTCCATAGGTTACGATCTTTGCTCCGGTGTCATGGATCCCGCCTGGAGTACGATCATCGGGATCCACACTCATTCCGCCGGTACAGATGATCAGATCTGCTCCTGCATCTGCAAAAGAAAGAATTGCTTTTGTGATCTCTTCCTTATCATCTCCCGGCATTACCTGGCCTGTCACTTCTGTCGGAAACCCGGAAAGCTTTTCCCGGAGTACCGGTGTGAAGGTATCCCGGATCAGTCCTTTTTTGATCTCACTTCCGGTTGTGACAATTCCTACTTTTTTCTGCTGGTAAGGGAGAATGTCAAAGATCGGAAGACTTCCGGCTGCCTTCTCTGCCGCATCCATCTTTTCTTTCTCGATCACAAGCGGAATGATCCTGGTTCCTGCAACCTTATCACCTTTTTTTATCGGAAAATCGCCATGTCTGGAAGCGATCATCATTTCTCCCAGAGAATTCACAGCCACAAGTGCATCACGACGTATTTTCAGAATACCATCGATTTTTGATACCACCTCGATCTTACCTTCTTTGATCTCAGTTCCATGTACTTTGGAAGAATTTCCGGCACAGATTTTGTAAAGGATCTCTGCAGCTTCATTTTCGTGAAGGATCCCCGGTTTTTTCTCCCACACAAAAAGGTGTTCTTTTCCTACAGAGAGCAGCAGCGGTATATCCTCTTCTTTCACTACATGCCCTTTTTTGAAAAGAACGCCTTTTTTCTCATCTTTTATGATCTGCGTGATATCATGGCACAGAATGTGGCCCACTGCATCTTCTGTTCTGATCTCTTTCATCCAAAATCCCTTCCCTGTTCTGTTATTTCTTCAATCCGTTGTATTATACATCCAGTCTGCCCTTTTTGTCAAAATATGTTGCAGGCATCACAAAAGAAATGCCTGACAGGTTCTTTCCAGCCAGTCATGGTATCCGGCCTTTTTTATTGTTTCCCCGTACAGGATATCCAGACTGCCGATCTTTTTCCCATCCTGATAGTATTCCTGTGCCCCTGCTTTCTGCCCTTTTTTCACCGGCGCACTTTGTTCTTTGGGAAGGATCAATTTTTTCTTAACATTGTCAGGTTTCGTGCCATCTGTGCTGATATATCGGAATTTCCCTCTATATACAAGCGGAACCTGCTCTTTGACTCCTTTGCGGAGCTTCATAGGTTTCAGTGGCTCCAGAGCATCATCCAGATACAATGTACACTTAGAAAAGCCGTAATTTAAAAGAGCTGCTGCATCCCGGAATCTTGTTTTCGGGTCCGGTGCGGCCATCACGGAGGCGATCAATGTGATCCCGTTTCGTTCTGCCACAGCACTGAGACAGTATTTTGCAATACTGGTGCTGCCTGTTTTAAGTCCCATACACCCCTCATAGCTGCGCAGCAGTTTATTGGTGTTGGTCAGTGTGAATTTTGAGGAACCTTTTCTGGTAACGTGTGTGATATCCTCCATCCAGACAGATGAATATGTAAGAACTTCCGGATATCTGCTGATGAGCTCCCTGCTCATAAGTGCAATGTCATAGGGCGTTGTATAATGCTCCTGTGATTCCGTCAGCCCGCAGCAATCCACAAAATGAGTATTTTTCATTCCAAGATCATTCGCCCTCTCGTTCATCCTATCCACAAAGGCCTGTTCTGTTCCCGCAACATGCTCTGCCATGGCTACACTGGCGTCATTTCCGGAAGCGATCACAATACATTTGATCATGGTTTCCGCATTCTGTGTCTCTCCCTCTTCCAGAAATACCTGCGACCCTCCCATGGATCTGGCATAGGCACTGGTGGTAATGGTATCCTCCAAATGCAGTGTTCCCTCACGGATAGCATCAAAGATCAGGATCAGCGTCATGATCTTTGTAATACTGGCCGGGCTTCTTCGGGTGTCAGGATCCCTGGAATAGATCACTGTACCGGTTTCTTTTTCCATAAGGACTGCACCCGGCGCTTCGATCAGCTGCTGTGTTTTTCTGCTACCCTCAGTTTCTCCCCTGACACCAGCAGGTGTCAGAGCCAGGCATAAGACTAAGATACAGATTAAAAGGCTTTCCGGAACACTTCTGTTCATAAGCTCACTCCTGCCGAAAACATCTCTGTTCTATTGTAAAAGCTTTCCCGGAAGATTATTCCTGAAATTCTGAAAGATCATGGATTCCGGTCCGTATTCCTGTGTCTTTCACTCTGCATCGCTTTGTTTTTTCAGTTCTTCGTCATACAGCTTAACACCTGTTTCGCAATTTTCAGCAGCATATTTTCTTGCATAATTCGCTGCATCGATTGCCTCAGATGCATTGGCACATTCTTTGGTGATCAGATAGATCCCCGTGCGGACACAGAGCTTCATATCCGGGTATTTCTCTTTCATCTGCCGTAAGAATTCCTGATTGATCTTTAAAGCAACTGTTTCCAGATCACCATCCATATCACAGGGAGTGAAGAGGATAAAATGATCAGAGATCGCCCTGGTAAAATATGTATCCATATCTGTTTTAAGAGTGCTTATCACATACTCGGAAAACTGCCGCAGGATCTGATCTCCCACACGGTATCCGTATTTTGCATTGATACGTTTAAATTTTTCAAAATCGGTATATATCACTGCATGTCCCGGACCGTAACCTCCGATCAGCATTTTCTCCACATCTTCTCGAAATCTTGAAAAAGAAGACAATCCGGTAAGCTGATCCCATCCGGATTCTGCAGCAATGCCACGATAAACACTGTTAAATGCCTGGTTCTTGGCATAATGCGCGGAAATGATCTTGGTAACTTCTCCCAGCAGTTTACGGTCTTCTCTGGACCAGAGTCTTTTTTCCCGGCAGGTCACATATACAATAGTTCCTGTATAGCTTCCTTCACAGTACATGGCAGCACAGACTACGGTTTTTGCTCCACCTTGTAACACATTCTTTCTTCCTTGTTCCGAATAATCAGCCAGATCGCTCTCCTGAAGGACCACAGTACCATATTCATCGTTATGGCGAAATAATGTGATAAAATCACTTTTTAAAAAATGGATCTCATCTATCAAAAGTCTGTAGTCCTCTTCCGAAACCCATTGAAAAATCCGGTCTGTTTTCTGCTCTGCCACTTCAGTACGCAGGATTGTGATCCGGTTAAGTCGGAATTTCAGACCGATCACTTTCATCAGAAGTTCAATAGCAGTCTGAAAGCTGCTCATTTTTTCAAATATTTCAAATGCAGTAGAAACAATATCATTATGAAGATATCTGGCATCTATCTCAACACCCTCATATAATTCCTGCTTTTTCTCTGTCTTATCCTCAAAATGTCTCAGATTATCACAGAAAGCATATCGGTTTTTTCCATTTTTCTTTGCCTGGTAAAGTGCCCAGTCTGCATTTTCAAAGAGCTGCTGATATGTATATCCGGAAACATTTTCCGGAAGAAAGCAGATCCCTACACTGCAGGTTGCCAGATATGTGGTTCCGGGAAATTTGAGTTTCTGCACTTCCTGGATCAGCTTTCCTGCCTTTTTCATGATAGTGGCATGTCCGATGTCCTTCAAAAAGATCACAAATTCATCGCCACCCAGGCGCATGATCACATCATTGATGTCGAACAAAGCCACAAACAGCTCTGCAAAACGTTTCAGGACTTCATCGCCGAACATATGTCCGTAAGTATCATTTACATTTTTAAAATAATCTACATCAAGCACCATCATCCCGCATCCTGCATAGGGATTTCTGGATGCAAGGTATTCATCGATCAGTTCTTTTCCGAAAAAGCGGTTATACACTCCGGTCAGAGGATCTTTCTGGGCACGTTCCTCAAGAAATTCTTCCTGCAGCTTCTCCCTGGTGATATCTCTGGAGCTTCCTATGAAATAATGATATCCGGTATTTTTATCCTGTGCTATAAATCCCCGTACTGTCAGAAGACTCGCATTACCGTCTTTATTGATACACCGCACTTCTATCGTCCCGCCTTCACGGGATGTCAGAAAATCCGTCAGAAACTTCCAGTCGTCTTTATAAACATTGCTGTATTTCTGTCCACTGTTCTTAAAATCCGTAATATTTTTTACAGGTCTCAGGTATTCATCCAGACGTTCATATGTGTCCGTCTCCTGACAGTACTGAAAAATCTTCAGTGTAGTATTTCGATAAATGCAAGCGTATTTTTCCAATGTATCCCGAATATCAAAAACGGGATTTTTTTCGTCTGTTTTCATCATCGACCTCCCAGAGAGTTCTTGAGTTCACAGTATTTGTAAAAAAGTATACCATATCTTTGGGTATATATGTAGTTTTTTTATTTCTTTTTACAGTTTGTTTTTTACTATATAAAATACGTAGCTGAGGGCAGGATTACTCCTGCCCCTCTGCATTTTTCAGGAAAATGATACGGGTATGGTATTTTTTATGCTGTCATTATGGGAATATCGATCATATCTGGATTTCTCATTTACAAAAGTCAGCGATGCATTTTTGTTTTGCATTGTCAGAGCAGCCGTACCGGAAGCAATCTTCCGGGGATCTGTACCATATGCAGGTGCAGCGCCTTTTATGATGCGGACATTCTCTGTATTTGCCCATACCTCTTTCAGATAATAGCGTAGTACCGGTTTTTCCCAGACCGTATACTGCCCCAGCGGGATATTCCTGAGAGTGACCGATAATGTTGCATATCCATTTTTATCAGTTTCATAGCTTCCTCTGGTAAAGGTCACATAATCCTCATATCTGTGAGGATTTCCGGATAGATCCGTACCTTCTGCCACAAAGGAAAAGGTTGGATTTCCATGAGCCCAGGTAATATCCTCCTCTTTGATCTTTTTTACGATGGTGATATTTCCCAGCGGAAGTGTTACCGGAGTATTCTCTGCTTTCAGATCCACAGTATCCGTATCTGTATTTGCTTTTTTCTGGAAGATTACCTCCTTTTCATATTTGCCTGTATAGTTCTCCGGATTTTTTGTTTCCACTACTTTGAACCTTCCCTGATTGGCATCTGTAAGCACCAGCTCTTCAGTAGAGTACCATCCGGTTTCTACGTCAAACTTCAGGATACTCTGCCCGCCCAGGTCATCCTGGTAAGTCTGGTTCTCTCTGTTCCACTGAAGCACAGTAAATTCAGCATCTTCCAGAACTTCCCCGGTATAAATGTCTGTTTTTCTCAGTCGGATCACTCCTGTATATTCCTTTTCATTGACAACTTCAAAGGAAAGGCGGGCATCCTTGTCTGTGATATTTACTTCTTCTTCCCAGCTTCCTGTATATCCGGGCGGAGTCTTTGTTTCCATGATCTTATATTTTCCCTCATTATCCGAGGTCTTTAAAAGTTCACCGCTTACATAAAGCTCACTTGAGCTATCATAATTCAGAAGTGTTCCTTTTTCTTTATAGGCTTTTTTGGCTGCGCTGTATTCATAAAGTGTAAACTCCGCACCCTTCAGGACCTCACCGGTCTTCGCATCGATCTTACGAACCTCTATCCTTCGTTTTTCGTTCTGATAGTTCACTGCTTCAAACAGAAATTCCTGCTTTTCTCCCGGCTTTTCCAACGTAAAATTTTTCTGCCAGTTTCCGGTGTAATTGGGTGGAGATTTTGTCTCCCGTACACGGAATTTTCCCTGATTGTCTTCGGTATAATTAAATTTCTCGGAGTTATAGATACGTTTCTGTCCATCATAAGTCAATTTTTTTAAGGTTACATAGCTTTTGCTTTTTTTACTCCACTGATACAGGGTGAATTCAGCTCCTGCCAGTGGATCACCGGTATTTCCGTCTTTCTTTCTGATGGATACTGTTCCGCTGATATCCATGATATCCGTTACGTTAACGGTTGTTGTCTTTCCACCGGTTACTGTAAGATTTTTGATAACGGTGTTCAGCTTATATCCGGCAGCAGTTTTCGTTTCTTTCACATAATATTTTCCGGGAACCAGTTTTGAAAAAAGGATCTCTCCACCGGCGTTTGTTGTTCCGGTTGAAACCTTCTGATCCTTACTGTACATAGTACGATATCCGGAGGTCAGAGCTTCTGCTGCAAACAGTCCGTACTGCGCTCCCTGGATCAGTTTTCCCGTGTTGGGTTCCTTCTTGACCAGCTTTGCATTGCCGTAAACCGATGGCTTTACTGAAACCGAAAGGCTTCCTCTTGTTCCCTGGTATACGTAAGCGCCAAAATCCTGTACTCCATCTTTTCCTGCCTGGGCACTTCCGTCAACCAGGATATAGGAAACCGGCTGAAGCAGCATTTTGCAGGAAAACTTCTTTGCTGCAGATGCATTTAACGGAAAGATCAGAAAAAAATATGCCCCATCCTTCAGACTCAGGCTTGTCCCCGACATCATTTTGGGATTGGTTTTGTGAGAATTATAATCCGCTGCACTTGTCCAGTAGGCCAGCTGCCATTTTTCTGCGGATCCTCTTGTTATGGTGATCCCATTTCCTGCTTTTGCTCCATCCGTCACTTTCATAAGAGTACTCATCTGAAATCCGCCCTTCATACTGTCCGGAACAAAGGGAAAACCTGCAGGTCTGCTTCGGAATACACTTAACGGGATCGTCTTTCCGGATGCTGCTGCCCAGGAACCGTCTTCGGAAACATAAACGGCTGCCTTGTTTCTTGCAGGGATCGTCAATGTCTGGATCTTATCGATCAGACGGTTTATTCCTGTATGTTCTACTTCTGCTGCTGTGGCATATCCACAGTCATTAAAATATACCTTTGACAGCGCAATATGCGTAAATACATAACGGTTCTGCCATTTTGACCAGTCTATGTGACTGCAGGAGGGGTCGTATCCGGTTCCCAGATCCCCCGGTCCTCCGTAACCAAAGTACAAAAGCTTCTGGATCACAGAATTAGTCAGTGCTTTTACTGCCTCATTCTTCAGCGTCATACTGTCCAGCCCATCCTGGGTCGCTTTCAGGCAATACAGAGGTGAAACCTTCTCCTCTCCTGTATCATCGATATAATGTACAGAACGATACGTACATCCCATACGAGTTTTATTTCCGGGACCAAGAAAATCATTGGCAGCTGTCCAGATCTCATCACAGTAAACCCTGGTCCAGCTGTCCAGATAATACTGGGACGGGGAAAGTGCTGTAACTGCGAGGGAATCCTCTCCCTCTGAAATCACTTCCGCACTGCCTGCTTCCCGGATCTTCCCCGGAAGTGCTGCAGAAAGGGCAATGATCTCTCCGTTTTCAATCTCCTGGATCAGTTTTTGATCCTCTTCACTTTCTGCTGTGAGGATTTCTGCATTTTCTTCCGTAAAAACGATAAATCCCGGATCTTCCGCCTGCTCCGGTGTTTCTGTCAGGGCTGTATTTTCTTCTTCTGAAGCAGCTTCCGATTCTTCTTCCGGTTCGATCAGCTCATCACTGTCAGTATTTTCAGCATTATCTTCACCTTCTTCAAAAGCTCCCTCCACCGTTTCCTGTTCAGGCAAGGCTGTCGGAACCGGCATCTCAGCCTCCCCAGGCTGATCTGTTACCGGAATATCCGGGGCCTCCTCTTCTTCCTCCGGTTCTGTCTGTTCCTGCTGCGGATCTGCTGATACCGAACTCATATCTGCTGCAGGACTGGCCGAAACCACAAGAGAAGAAGCTGTGATCATCAATGCCATCCATGCACCGATCATTCTTCTTTTCAATTTTTTCGTCCTCCTTTCCATAGCGTCAGACTGCAGGTAAGCAGCGCCATACCAGCCATCAGTGCAAACAGGATCACAGGAGATTCATCTCCGGTCTTCACTGGTGTCGTCCTTACCGAAGAGCTGTTATTTCCGGAAGCTCTTTCTGTGCTTTCTTTCCTGCCATTCCGGCGTGGAACAGGGCTGGTATCCGCCGTCTCCTGATCCTCCTCCACAGAAAAGATCCATTTCACATCTGCAGCTCGAAGAGCATATAAATTATCCAGCTCTGCCGGAACCGTAACTTCAAATCTCATGTTTCCTTTTTCTCCGCTGGAAAATTCCCCCAGGGACACGGCCTTATTGAGAGACACAGCCAGAAGATCCCCGGAATACAGCTTTTTATGATTCATGGTGATCACCAGCTTCAGCTTTTTCAGAAATTCCTGATCCTTTACCGATTTACATTCCGGTGATGTGCGGAAGAATATCTCTGCAGCATGCTCCGTTGTGTTACTGATCTCTACAGAATCATGAAAAACATCTCCCGGCATTGCCGTGGAAAATCCGGAAAAAAAGTCTTCCGGAGCCGCAATCAGTTTGTGCGCATTTCCTTCAAACTCCACCTTCAGATCCACCGGACTTTTTTTCTGAACCACAAGACCATCGGTATCGTGGATACATCTTAAGATCTTCTGATTTCCCCAGGGTGACATGGCACGGAAATCCGGTGCAAAATTTGCCGCCTGGACAGCATCTGCCACGATGGTGATCCCCAGCTTCTTATCCTGGTAGGATTCATCCCATTGGGATGGTACAGTCACACCGGTAAAAATATCCACGCTGTCTCCCTGTTCCAGCTTCCTGGTATAATAAAAATACTCTCCCTTCCGGATCCATCTCGGTGACATTCCTGTAAGATTCCTGTCATCCAGACCTTCCAAACCTTCCAGATCATCTGTATAAGAGATCTTCACCCTTACCCAGCATGGCTCTGAGTGATTGGTGATCCTGGGGATCTTGGATATCTCATCTCCCGGAAGAACGATCCGGCGATCCTGATATTTCATTTCTCTGCCGTCCTTTTTTTCCAGTTCCCTGAGAGAAATATTGATATCTCCCACTGCTATGTGATTGGTCACTGTCACGGAATCTGAAAATCTGGCATAAGCAGCCGTGCACGCCAGGATACTGCCTGCTATAACAGCACCTGCCAGCAGGACTTTAAGGTGTTTCTTCAAGCATTTCCCCTCCTTTCTGCCTGAGCAGAAATCGGATCTAAAAAATACCTCCACGCACTTTCATAATCTGAAAATCCTTCTGCCTGTACAGCTTCCTCATAAACATTGATCTCAAAATCTTTAATGCTGTCCCTGTAAGTATCATCGATCTTCTGGGGATCAATCTGAAATCCGGTACACAGAGGAGCTGTTTTTTCTCCCTCGGATATTTTTTTGCGGTAGTAATAATAGCCGTCCTGACTGTTATACACCCAGTTTGCCGTATCCAGACCTGTTAATTTAACGCCTCTGCCGATATCGTCATTGGAGTAGGAAAGGGACATCCTCACATAGCAGTCTGCCTGGAACCCTTTCACACTGCCGGAAAAATTCCCGATTCGGATCTCTTTTCTGTAGGACGGACCATTCTCCATAGGCGTAGGTGTAGGATCCGGAAAATCCTCCTCGATCTCCGTTGTCACATACCCCACAGCAGCAGAATTTATCTTTTTTTCGAAATCTGAAAAATACGCCGCAGTCCCTGTTGCACACAGGAGCCCTGTTGTCAGGAGAAAAAAAGCGGGTCTTTTTAATCTATTCATTTCGTGACACCACCGGCCTGTCCTTTATTCTGATTTACATATTTCTGGTAAGCAGCAGTTGCCTGCTCCAGAACCGTAGTCTTGTCATCACCGGTATTGGTAGCCTGGATCGCATAAGCCCGTACCGGCATATCGATCTGCTGTGTATCCAGCTGACCTTCGATGATATTGGCAAAGGTTACTGTATCAAAAAGAGTTGTTGTCTTTGTTCCCGGCTTCAGGATGTGATTATATGCATAGGTATAGACCATATTCTGCCCCACTTCGGTCCGCTCCAGCTGTGTCCAGTCCATGTTTTTGGTAAAGCTGAACAGCTCTGTTTTTGCAAGCGCATTCCTGGTGCCATCCTTGGCTGCCGTGATCACATTTCGGACCGGAACAGAAACTTCCAGATATACAAATGCTTCATTTACTCCTTTATTTGATACATAGGGGTCCTTCCGGATCACCTGAGTAGGAACCAGATCTGTATTGTCCTCCGGTTTCCAGTTAGGCTCATCCAGGTCGATATCCACTTTTCCTACGGTAAAGCTGTTGGTTGCCGTTTCAAAATCCGTAAGATATGCCGCTGTTCCTCCGGCTGCCAGTGCAGTGATCACAGCAGCAAGTGCGATTCCTTTTACCAGTTTTCTGTTTTTCATCATGATTAAATTCCTCCCTGTATTTTTTTCTTTTTTGGGGTATATGCCAGATCAAAGAGTACTGACAGACATGCCGCAATGCAAACTGCGGCAAAAGGGATCCGGGCTTTCAGAAAATGGATCACGTAGCCCAGATAAGGCAGGTGAAAGACTACCCGCCCGATGATCTGTGACGCCTCTGCGGGAACAGGATCTTCTGTCTTGTTGGCGTCACCTTTTGTGATAAAGATATCCTTTTCTTTTTTAACCACTCTGTGGGTGACAACGGTATCTCCGTTATGAAAAGTAATGATATCTCCCTTTTTCGGAGAAAACTCTCCTTCCTTTGTAAAAACCACAGCTCCGGTTGGGATCTCAGGTTCCATGGATCCGGAATAGACCACATAGGGCCGGATCCCGAAAAGTCCGGGAATCAAAAGCACCAATGCTGTCACCAGCATCAGCCCAAGAACCGTGTTGCCGATACATCGAAAAAATATTTTCATTCCTGTATTCTGTTCTATATACGATATTTGATGATCACTTCCCTCTGCAGGGAAAGAAACAGTGTTCGGACATCAGAAAAATTCCGGCGGAGACCTGCTCCACATAAATTGGGCCATAAAAAAGTCCTCCCTGTATAGCAGTTAATATGGCAGTTCGCAACATGCTCCCATCACTTAAACTCGCAGATCTTGAAGTGGGGACAAGCATGATCAAAATGATAATACAGCAAAAATACTGAATGGAAATTATTCGAGCAGATATGCTCAGATGTACAGTTCCTCTCATCACATACAGAGATGGAAGAATTCCTGCAACATTTGTTAAAAAAGATTTGTTTCAGATGATGTTATTATAGGGTTCGCAGCCCCGGAAGTCAATCAAATTCGTCCGACAGGATTCGACACTGGTTTCTCAGCGGGTATGTCTGCCACCCTATTTTTCATAAGCTGACAGACCCTGCATCCGCACAACGCCAGATTTTTTTACAGCTGTACCAGAGAGTAAATATATTCCAATGGAAGGAGCAGCAGATCACGGATCTCCCGTTCTTCCTCTTCTTTATTTCCGGAATTTACCGGCAATTCGATCCGGAAAGCCGGCTGACGGATCATTTCTCCGTAATACTGTTCCGGCCTGCCTGTGCTCCTTCGCCCGTTCTGCACTTCTCTTTCTATTGCCAGCTGCTCCAGCTTTCCCCTGGTACATTTTTTCAAATGACGTGCAAGACGGTAGCATCTCTGACCAGTGGAAAAATTCTGATCCCGCCGGTAATAAACCACCTTTTTCCCATACCCACAGAAAACCAGCAGGCCACGTCCTCCGTATTCCTGAAAGATCCGGATCAGCGCCCGTGTCTCGTTTTCACTGGCAGGCTGCTGATGGATCTTTTTTCTGCTGCAGAAGGTGGTGGGAAAATTCCGTGCAGTATCCATTCCTCTTGCATTCCCCTCGAATTCATCACAGGGAACATCCTGCATTTTCAGCATCTGACGGAAAATGGGATTTCGCACAGTATTGTAGCCCTTCCGGCAGATCTCATATCCATCCGGATTGACCACCGGTATGATACAAAGCCTGGTCTGATCCAGGAGCTTTTTTACCTCATAAAGCTCGTCCACGGTCCAGTTGCATTCATATATTCTGCAAAGCTCCAGTGCCATCCTGGTAAGCCTGTCCGTCATCTGTCCATCCGTTCCGGAAAAGCCGGCCACACAGAAAATACAGGCATCTCCATGTCCGATCTCCAGCATAGGGATCATCCGGTCATCGTGGCTTTTTCCAATCACCCGAAACTGCGTAAAGCCGCTGTAACGCCTGGCAGCCTCCCACAGTGAATAATAAATTGCTTCGTAGGTTTTATCCTGTACTGTATCCATGATGTTCCCTTCCTTCCGTCTTTATACATGTTCGTTATTATGTATATTATGCGAAAGGGCATAAAAAAAGAACCGGTTTAACACCGATTCCTTTTGTTTACAAAATAATTCAGGATACCGCCGCCGATGATGATCACCAGCGCAACTGCAACCACTCTTTTCGCTGCCTCCTGAGGTAGCTGGCCCTTGGAGCCAATAGAAGCCTCATAAAAGGTCAGTGTATAATCGATCTCATGAGGGGCACCCATGGCCAGTGTATCTGCGATCACTTCCATCTTATCATCCAAGGCAGTTACCGGGACAGTAAAAACAGAATTTCTGCCTTCCTCACTCTCATTGAGATATTTTTCCCCATCTACGATCATGTAATCATAGTTGGAGCTGCTCCACTGGAGCCGTGCATACATCTTCCCCTCTTTTACCAGCATCAGCGTGGGAGAAGAAACGCTGGCCTTTCCGCTTCCGCCTTCCAGCTCCACCTGTATGGAATATTCTCCGTCCTCCAGATCTGTCTTCACTGCGTTCTCTCCATCTGCAGCCAGAACCTGTATAGGGCATAGCAGCATAGTCAGAAGAATCAGCATTATTGTTCTCATCCTGTGTTTCATGGTTTTCTCTCCGTTTTCTGTTTTTCCTTCGTATCACTATAGCACAACGTTCCTTTTCTGTAAAGAACATCTCAGAGTTGTTGAAATGTCTCTTCTTTTCCAGTATAATAGAATGAAATTTGCATACAAACGAAAGGAAATGAACAGAGATGATCGAAACAAAAAATCTCACAAAAAAATTCGACAGTTTTACGGCTGTGGATTCTCTGGATCTTCGCATAGAAACCGGCGAATTTTTTGGTCTGCTGGGGCCCAACGGTGCCGGAAAAACCACCACGATCAGTCTGCTTTCCACTCTGCTCCTGCCCACAGAGGGCGAAATCCTCATTGACGGGCAGACACTTGGACGCAACCGACCGGATCTGAAACGCAAGATCAGCGTGATCACTCAGGAATACTCCATGCGCCAGGATATGAACATGGATGAGATCATGGAATATCAGGGCCGTCTTTATTTCATGCCACGAAAAGAGATCAAACGGAAAACCGAAGAGCTTCTGGATTTCTGCGGACTTCTTCCCTTCCGCAAGCGGACTGTAAGGAAGCTTTCCGGTGGTATGAAACGAAAGCTTATGGTATGCCGGGCACTTCTCACAAGTCCGGAGATCCTTCTTCTGGACGAGCCCACCGCAGGCATGGACGCGCTTTCCAGACGACAGATGTGGAATCTTCTCCGTCAGCTGAACGGAAAAAACCTGACTATTCTTCTTACAACCCACTATATGGAAGAGGCACAGTCTCTCTGCAACCGGGTAGCACTTATGGATCACGGAAAGCTGGAGGAGATCAATACTCCGTCAGGCCTGATCGACAGCCTGGGCAAATACACCGTAGATCAGGAAACACCGGAGGGGGCAAAAAGCCACTACTTCCACAGCCGGGAAGAGGCCATCTCTTTTCTGTCCTCTCTGGACGGACAGTGCACCCTTCGTGAGACAACTCTGGAGGATGTTTTTGTGGAGCGCGCAGGCAGGCATCTGATGCAGCGATAAGCCGGCGTCAGCCACAGTTATCTTATAATTTAACAGAATGGACGATGAATTATCATGGGAATACTTACTATTTTATGGGAAAAATGGGTGGAATTCCGAAGGGATTTCTATAAGATCACGCTGGCAGCTATGATCGCGCCACTGATGTATCTGATCGTTTTTGGAATGGGGATCCAGACCTCCTCACATGGGGAGCCTTATCTGAATTTCCTGATCCCTGGTGTGGTTTCACTGACTACAATGAACGGAAGCTTTAATGCCATCGCACAGAATCTGAATGTGCAGCGTCTTTATGAGAAAGCCTTTGACCAGGTTATGATATCTCCGACACCTCTGTGGCAGTTTATTGCCGGACAGATCATCGGAGGCAGTCTCCGTGGGCTTTATGCAGGAGGGATCATTCTTCTTCTGACTATGCCGATCGGAACCGGTCTTGTGTTCAACGGATGGTCATTACTGGTGATGTTCCTCAACGGTGCTGTATTTTCTGCCATCGGTGTTGTGGTTTCTTTCCTTGCAAAGAACCATGCGGATGTACCTCGTTTTTCCAACTATATCATTATGCCAATGGCTTTTTTGTGCAACACCTTCTTCTCTACAGAGAAGATCCCGGGCCTTCTTGGGAATTTTGTAGCTGCTCTTCCACTGTCACAGACCAGTCATCTGATTCGTACCATTGCTTCCGGCGGTGGAGTCAATTACCTCAGTATCCTGATCCTGACGGTCTATCTTATTGCATTCAGTATTGCAGCTTCCTGGTTTATCTATAAGAAAAAAAATCTGTAAATTTATCTTTATAAAAAAATCACCGGCTTTCCTGTTCTTTCGGAAAACCGGTGATTTTTTTATTTGTTATGCTACTTTGGCTATTGTACGTTTAGATGTCCTTTTTTCTTCTTCTCACGATCACATATCCACCTGCAAGAAGGGATGCCACTGCCAGTGCGGACATAGTTCCGATCGGTGAGTTATCGGCTGTTGATACTGCATTCTTAGATCTGGTTCCGTTGCCTCCATTGGAGGATGTTGCGGATGCCTCTCCTGTTATGGTTGCGTCCGGATCAGAGCCTGTCTGACCGCCGCCATATGAACCATCTGCTCCCGGAGTTCCGGTAGGTGTCAGCTTTGCAGATTTAAACTGATATACTGCAGATTCAATGGTATCTGTCACCTGCCACTGACCACCGGTGTAGAAGTATTTCTGGAAGAATACATACAGGTTGTATGTAGCGTCTTTGTTGATTCCCTTGGCGGAACCAATCTTCCATGCTGTATGAATCTGAACCGGACCTTTATTCGGGTCTGTATTTGGATTGGCAACGGTACTCCAGTAAACCGGAACCCACTTCACATCACCCTCATTTGGATCCTGGTTAGTTGTTCCTGCACCGATCACAGTAAATTCATAGAACTGATTCGGATAGAACTGAATTGCCTCGTCCAGTCCCTGTACTATGCTCTCTTTTACATCCGGGATGTATGCATTCGGTGTGTTAGTCGGAGTTGGAGTTGCAACTTTCGGACGACCATCCTCTTCAAATTTCAATCTCTTTATAGTAAGAACACCTTTTTTATTTTTAATTGCAACATAGAGGTCAATCGGATTGTCAGAATTCAAATCCTCAATACGAATATCAAACTTCTTATCTGCAATAATTGCTGTTTGCGTTCCATTAGATACAAGATCATCTGGTGTCTTAGATTTACCATTCTTGTCACGTGTAACCCATTTATAATAGCATGTACCACTCATATTGGACCTAAGCGTAACATTAGCAGTGGTATGATTACTCCAAGAGAACCCAATCCAATTAACATCCGCCGGACGCTTATCAACATCCAATGCTATTTTTTTCGGTGTACTTACGGTTCCATCCGTTCCTTTAATGCTTACGTAAACATCAACTGCATTATCTGTATCCAAATTCTGCAGATTAATGGTAAAATCCCTATTTGCGAAAACATCTATTCCCTTGCTCATTTTATCAATTGTCGGAGCTTTTGAACCACGATTTACCCATTTATAATAGTACACACCAGCTTTATCAGAACGCATAGTTACGGTTACAGATTTATAATTTATCCACTTATAACTTATATTGGAAATCTTCGCAGGTGTTTTAGCTGTTTCTTTTTTCAAAGTAACAGTTGCAATCTTGGTCACTGCTGTCTTTGATCCATCTTTCGCTACTACCTGCACATAGAGATCAATCGCATCACCTTTCAGGTTTTTCAGATCAATCTTAAAATCTTTTTTTTCAGTGATCGCGACATAATTGTCTTTAGCTGTAATGGAAGGTTTATCCGCTCCCTTTGCCACACATTTATAATAGCATTTACCGCTCTTATCAGACTGGAGAACTACTTCTGCAGTTGTTGCAGTTTTACTTTCTGCGCTGATTTTAGTAACCTTTGGTGCTGCCGGTTTCGGATTGTCTGGATTCTGTGCCTGGGTTACTGCAATATCCTTCTTTACACCTTCACCAACAATGTCGTTACCACTTTCACTTTCTTTTACCCATATATAAAGGTCAATAGTCTTGTCTGTGACCTTGGTAAGTTTCAGGGAAGTGGTTTCTCCTGCCTTAACCGTTCCACCTTCTGTAGCTTTCTCGATAGTCGGAGCTTCCGCACCTTTTGCAACATATTTATAGTAATATGTACCTGCTTTATCAGATGTGAAGGTTACAGAAACAGTATTTGCTTCTTCACTTGTAGGGATATCAATATTAACTGTTGGTTTGTTAGAAACAAGCTGACCATTCTCTGGATTAACTTTATAATTAACATCTTCATATTTTCCAGCCAGTACACTAAGTGCCTGTAGATAATCGCTATCAGAACAGTCATCACCCTTTACAATTACCGCAGATGAATTCTGCAGCCTCTCTTCAGCATTTTCTACATAAAATCCAATCTGAGGATTTGTTATAGCACTGTTTACAGCAAGCTGGCCTTCTCCAGCAAGAATGATATTGGCAGGTGTTGTTCCATCCGCTTTTGTGTTTTTAGAGATAATCGGTTCTGTTTCTGCTGTCTTTTCAATTTTCTCAATAAAAACTTTTCCTGTACTATAGACAGCACCTTTGTCTGAACTGTTATTCTCAATCGTACCACCTGAAATATGAACGATTCCACCTTCATTAAAAATAGCTGCCGCTGTTGTATCTGCTGTTGTTGCATCTGCTACGACCTTATTATTAGTCAGCGTGATGCCTGTTGACATTGAAAATTTTGCGCCACTGGCTACATGAATCAAAGATCCTGCTGCCTGTACACCATTAACAGAGCCACCATCAACAACAAGTGTGCTATCGCTATTATCAAGCATATAAAGTACACCACTTACGTCAAACAGATTACCAGTAAAGCCGGCTGCACGCTGTATCATGGATGTATTATCTTTTCCAACAATAAAAATACCTTTATTTTTCGGAATTTCTACCGGTGTCGTAATATGAACTGTTCCACTGATAACGATCGTCGTAAGATTGTCTTTATTAACATTATTAATGTCAATGTCAGGAGCTGCCGCAATAGCTGCAACTAATCCAGCTTCATCGGTTACTGTTGTTCCTGTTACTGTTTCCGTCTGCTCCTGCTGCGCCTCTTCCGCCTGAGCCTGAGCTGCTGCCTGGGCCTCTGCTTCTGCCTGAGCCTGGGCTGCTGCCTGGGCCTCTGCTTCTGCCTGAGCCTGGGCTGCTGCCTGAGCTTCTGCTTCCGCCTGGGCCTGGGCTGCTGCCTGGGCTTCTGCTGCTGCCTGGGCGTCGGCTTCACTCTGGGACTGGTCATCCACAGCTGCTCCATCATCTGGTGTTTCTGTATTCTCGTCTGCAGTCGGTGCTTCTGCCTCTGTTACCGCTCCGGTATCTTCAGCGGCAAACGCTGCGGCAGGTGCCATTCCAACAGTCATGGAACCTGCAAGCAGGACTGCAAAAAGCTGCTTTTTTTTCATTTATAAGTCCTCCTGTTATGAGTTAGTCTTTTTAAATCCAATTACAAAGAAGTATAGCACAACACTTCAAAAAAGTAAAGCGGACCCAAAAACCCGCTTTACTTTATTTGTGTTACGGACGTACCTGTCCATTACCATAAATGATATACTTGGTGGTGGTCAGTGCAAGGAGTCCCATTGGGCCTCTTGCATGGAGCTTCTGGGTGCTGATCCCGATCTCCGCACCGAATCCAAATTCGTTTCCATCGGTGAATCTGGTAGAAGCGTTCACATAAACTGCCGCTGCATCTACCTCATCCAGGAATTTTTGGGCATGGGTATAATCATTGGTAATGATGGCCTCCGAATGCTTTGTATTATATTTATTGATATGTGCAATGGCTTCCTCCACGGAATCCACTACCTTTACAGAAAGGATATAGTCAAGATATTCCGTTCCCCAGTCCTCTTCTGTTGCAGGAACTGCTCCCGGCATCAGAGCCTTTGCTGCTTCATCTGCACGGACCTCCACATGCTTCTCCTTAAGGCGTCCGGCCAGTACCGGCAGGAAATCGTCCTTCACCTTACGGTTTACAAGAAGGGACTCGCATGCATTGCATACACCCACACGCTGGGTCTTTGCATTGATCACAATATCCGCTGCCATCTGAAGATCTGCAGTCTCGTCCACATAGATATGGCAGTTTCCGGTTCCGGTCTCGATGACAGGGATCGTACTCTGGTTTACCACTGCTTTGATCAGTCCTCTTCCGCCTCGTGGGATCAGTACATCCACATACCGGTTCAGCTTCATAAATTCCGCAGCCGTTTCTCTGGAGGTATCCTGGATCAGCTGGATGGCATCCTCGGTAATGCCGCAGGCTTTCAATGCCTCACGGATACAGTTGACAATGGCAGTATTGGAATGGATCGCGTCGCTCCCACCCTTCAGGATCACAACATTTCCGGTTTTGAAGCAGAGACCGAATGCATCTGAGGTAACATTTGGACGCGCTTCGTAAATGATGCCGATCACACCTAATGGAACACGTTTCTGTCCTATCAGAAGTCCGTTGGGACGTTTTTTCATACCTGTAACTTCCCCGATGGGATCTTCAAGACCGGTAAGCTGACGAAGTCCGTCTGCCATTCCTTCGATCCGCTCCGGTGTCAGCATCAGACGGTCGATCAGTCCTTCCGGCATCTGATTCTTTTTGCCGTTTTCCACATCCAGGGCATTGGCCTTCAGGATCTCATCCGTATGAGCGATAAGAGCCTTTGCCACAGCTTCCAGGGTTTTATTTTTGTCATTTGTGGAAAGATTTCGAAGGACTGTCTCCGCATCTTTCGCATTCTGTCCCAATTTTTCAAGCATTTCATTCATTTCCAAATATTCCTGCCTTTCTTTCTGTCTTTACAGCAATATCTTACTGTGCATCACGGTATATATTCTCTTCCGTCACAATGACCTGCGGACGGATATCCGTAGGCTCTGTGGGAACCTCCGGAAGGATCTGGAAGGAAAATCCTACTGCAACGCGGCAAACCTCCGGATGTTTTTCCAGAAAGCGGTCATAAAAACCACCGCCATAGCCTACCCGGTTGCAGTTCACGTCAAAAGCCACCCCGGGCATGACCATCATGGCTTCTTCCCAGGAAACCTTTTCTCCGTCTTCTTTTGGCTCCGGGATCCCGAAATAGCCGGACTCCAGCTGACTGAAACCGGTCAGTCTGTAAAATACCATATCCTTCCCGAAAACCTTTGGCACTGCCACTTCCTTACCGTCTTTCCAGGCTCGTTCGATAATATAGCGTGTGATCACTTCATGGTTATAATCTGCGTATGCCATGATCCGCTCTGCATTCCGGTATTCCGGAAGCTGTGTCAGGGCCTCTGTGATCCGGAGACTGTTTTCCCGGATCCAGGCATCGGTATGTTCTTTTCTGGCTTTGAAGATCTTTTTTCTAATTTCCTTTTTTTCTTCCATATTTTTCTCCAAGATTGGTGATGCTGCCATCCTTTTCTTTGATATCGATATTATTCAGATGCGCACGGAGATTTCCCTTCACTGCATCCAGATATTCTCTCCGAAGCTTCGCCTGTTCCACCTTTTCTTCCTCGGTAAGACCTACACTTTTCTGTTTATGTGCCAGTGCGTTGATCCTGTCGATCTTGATATTATCCATCATAATGTTACTCTCCTTAAAGCAGTTTTTCGATATAATCAATGAGGAAGAATTCTTCCTTCTTGTTTCCTACAAATAATGTTCCGCAGCTCCTGCCTTCCACGATCCTGTGGATGTTGTGGAAGTCATTTCCGTTGGCAATGACCATATCCGCCCCTGCCGCAGTGGCGATGATCGCAGCGGTAAGCTTGGTCGCCATTCCGCCGGTACCCACATTGCTTCCTGTGGAGGATTTGCCAAGCTTACGCATATTGTCATCCATGTTTTCTACAATGTCGATAAACTGTGCATCCGGATTGGAATTGGGATCGTCTGTAAAAAGACCGTCAATATCGGACATGAGGATCAGAAGATCCGCATCGATCAGTGCAGCAACCACGGAGGAAAGGGTATCGTTGTCTCCGAATTTTACCAGATTCTGGAATTCGTAGGAGGATACCGAGTCGTTCTCATTTACAATGGGGATCACCTTTTCTGCCAGAAGCTGCTGGAAGGTATTCTGGGCATTCCTGCGGTTAGTATTGTTGACCATGGTATTCTTGGTCATCAGGATCTGTGCCACCATCTGATTGTATTCCCCGAAAAGCTTCTGATAAATGGTCATCAGCCTGGCCTGTCCCACAGCTGCACAGGCCTGCTTTTTCTCAAGCTCTGCCGGCTTTCCCTTCATACCCAGTGCAGCTGCACCTACCGCAATGGCTCCGGAGGATACCAGCACTACGTCTTTCCCCTGGTTATGAAGGTCGCTGAGCTCTCTGGCCAGAATCTCCAGCTTACGGAAATCCAGTCTTCCTGTTTCTGCGTGGATCAGTGATGATGATCCGATCTTGATAACGATACGTTTCTTGTCTTTCAGTCGTTCCCTGTAATCTGCGTTCATGTTTTTTGTTTCTCCTGATACCTGTATTTTAGTCTTACTGATAAGTAACGGAATCGATCCGGTCATTCTGTACGATCTCCACCCAGGTAGTACCCGGATTCAGGCGGATCTCCTGTTCATTTCCGTCGTAATAATGCGTGATCCCCCATGGAGAATCCTTCTCCCAGCGGATATCAATGGCTCTGCCTCTGGTAATAAACTTGCCCTCTCCGCCGGAAATGGCATCAATATTCAGATAGCCGTTTCCATCGTAAGCCGGACAGGATGAATACTGAAGGATGATATTGTCGCAGGTAAGCTGTTCATTATCCAGCTGATCCACATGTTCCCTGCCAAACTGGAATCTCTTATATTCCTTTGTCTCTTCATCGTATTCATACCACGGATGATTATCAGTAAAATTATCCAGCTTCACAAGGCTGGCTGTGATCCCATCCGGTACGGTCTCTGTACCATCTTCTGCAAAAAGATAATGTCCGGTATATTCTTCTTTATATTCCTGGCTGTATCCCATAGCATCTATGCCTGCCTGAAGGTGGCTGGCATCTGTATAGGCATTGTGAGGTGCCTTCCTGTCTGTTGTACGGAAAAAAGCAAGCTTGCCGATCTGGATCCCGTTGAGGTTATCGATCACATGCTGCTCCAGATAAGGCAGTGCATAGGCAGCCTGTCCGTAGTGGGCATAGATCGCATTAAATTCATTGGCATAAAAGAGATAATAGTCACGGCAGCTGCGAACGGAACCGATCCGTTCCAGCTCATCGTAATCTTCGAAAATGCCCATAAGACGGGTAATATTACCTTCCACCGGCGCTTCGTAGACAACACCGGCATGTCCGATACCACTCTGCGGAGCTCCGACACTGTTGTTGCCCATCATCACGGCAACCGGTCTCCTCCGTCCAATGCTCTCCGGAACATTTTCGCCGGTAAGATAGCTCTTTACCTGAGTTTCTTCCTGCTTTTCCTCATTGGGGACAAAGCCTACCAGATCCTGCCCGGCTCCAAAAGCGGGAACAGTCTGGGCAATGCAGATGCATGCAGCTGTGATACCTGCCAGGATACCTGTCTTTTTCATTCTCATATATTACCTCCTTTTCTTAAAGCGGAAGAGTTTTCCGCTTAGCTTTTCCGTGGGACAGCCCGTCTAGCGGTTGATCCCCAGCTCCTTCAGTGCTGCTGCCTGCTTGGCTTCCATGACCTTTGCCTCATCCTCTGTCATATGATCATAGCCCAGAAGATGCAGCATACTATGTGCCACCAGGAAACAGAATTCCCTTGTCACGCTATGTCCGTATTCCTCTGCCTGGGCAAAAACCTTAGGCACGGAGATCATGATATCTCCAAGAAGGAGTTCATCACTGTCCAGATCAAAATAGGACTCATCCTCTTCCACAACGGAATAATCCGCCGGTGTCTCAAAGGGGATCATAGGAAAGGACAGCACATCCGTAGGAGCCTGGATATTCCGGAATTCCGTATTTACCCTCTTGATCTCCTCGTTGTCCGTCAGGACAAGATTGACCTGTCCGTCATAGGGACATTTTTCCATTTCAAGAACCTTGTCCGCAACCTGGGATGCAAGGGCAGCATAGTCAATGCCTAACTCCTGATCTGTCTCATATTCGATATTTATGGTCATCTTCTGTACTCCTTATTTTTTACAGCATACCTGTCATCCTTCCTGGATTTGGCAGGCTTCTGTTTTTTTTCATAATCGTCATAGGCCTGTACGATCTGCTGTACAAGTGGATGACGTACAACATCCTTGCTGGTCAGCTGACAGAATCCGATGTCATCGATCTTCTTCAGCACCTTCATCGCCACATCCAGACCAGACGTGGCATCCCTGGGAAGGTCCTTCTGGGATGCATCTCCTGTGATGATCACCTTGGAACCGAAGCCGATCCTGGTCAGGAACATCTTCATCTGGGCAGGTGTGGTATTCTGCGCCTCATCCAGGATGATGAAGGCATTATCCAGTGTACGTCCTCTCATATAGGCAAGAGGGGCAACCTCGATAAGCCCCTTCTCCATGTTTTTGGCAAAGCTGTCTGCGCCCATGATCTGATACAATGCGTCATAAAGAGGACGCAGATAGGGATCGACCTTGCTCTGGAGATCGCCAGGAAGGAATCCCAGCTTCTCGCCTGCCTCAATGGCCGGTCTGGTAAGAATGATCCTGGAAACCTCCTCATTGCGAAAAGCAGTTACTGCCATAGCCATGGCAAGATAAGTTTTGCCGGTTCCGGCAGGTCCCACGCCGAACACGATCATCTTCTTACGGATCTGTTCCACATAATCCTTCTGTCCGAGAGTCTTGGGCTTGATGGGTCTGCCCTGTATGGTATTACAGATAAAATCCTTGTCGATCTCCTCCATCACGGAGCCGATCTTCTCCATGGCAAGGGAAAGTGCGTAATTCACATTCTGCTGTGTGATGGTATTGCCTCTGCCCGCAAGTGTGTTCAGTTCCTCCACGATCGCCCTGGCCTGTGTGGCTCCCTCCTGACTTCCCAGGATCTTAAGAGAACCGTCACGGAAGATCATGGTTACGTTCAGAGTACGTTCGATCAGCTTCAGATGCTCGTCAAACTGTCCGAAAATATTCGCCTGGCGGTCTGCCGGCACATCCACATATAATTCGATAATGCTGCTAGCCATCCTCTGGTGTCCTTTCTTTTGGCTGCGTCTTTTTTTCTGTGGGGGCTTCTCTTCCGGTCCTTTCAATGACGGTAAGAGTGCCTCTGCTGACGCAGTCCTGGTGATTTATTTCTATTTTAACATTATTTTCAGATATTTGAACCCCTTTTTCTATTAATTTTTCTTCATAAGCATAAAGCCTCTGTATGGCCTGTTTTTTTGCGGCATCCTCTGTCAGCCTTTCCTTTCGGAGTTCAAACCTGCTGGTAGTGATGATCCCCAGGGAAAAAGGAACCTGAAAGATCCCGGTACTGAAAAGAGATTCCCGGCAGATGAGACGATCTTCATTTTGCTGCAGAGGAGAAGAAAGGTCCAGGAAACTGCTTCCAAGCTGAAAAAAAATCGTTGTTTTCTTTTTACCGGACCGTACCTTTTTTTCTATGTCCAACGGAAAGGTATCGTAATAGGCAATGGAATGACAGACGTAAATATCCGCATCTGCCTGAACATACTCATAGCGGATGACCTCCTGGTTGTCATCTGTGATATCCACGATCCCGGAAACCAGTTCCTGGCCTTTTTTTATTTCATCCCCGGCCCTGACAAGAGGAGTTCCCTGCCGTGTGACCATGGAATCGATCACACCGTCCAGAGTTGAAAACAGACTGCAGGACTTATCTTCCGGCTCTGCTTTTTCCCCAACACTTCCCTCCCGGATCTCAAAACGCAGGCCCGTTCCCGAAAATCCGGCAGACACCCAGGTGATCTCCGGAAATTCTCTTCGCAGAGAAGCTGCAAGTGCACTGCAGCTGATCTTCTTTCTGGGCATTCCGAAATGGATTCCCTGCTCTTTCAGAAATCCCATCAGCTGGGTTGTGGGATTTAGAATATTTCCCCGGATCTCAACGTTCCACACTCTTCCTGACAGAAAAAAAAGAAGGCAGAAAACTGCCAGAAACCCTGCAGGGATCATTTTTCTTCTTTTACAGAAAAGCAGAAAAAACAAAGGCCCTCTTTTTTTCAGGATGTGGATATGTACCCCTGTTTTTCTCCGCAGTGGCGAGATCTGCAGAAAATCCGCTACCTTCATGGTCAGCTGAAGCTCCGTCTCACCGGTACGGATGATCCTTTTCAGATCCATTTCCCTGCCTCTGCAAAGGTTCACAAACCGCTGACACTGCTGCCCCTTAACAGAAACCCGCACAAAACCTGGGACCATTACTTATTTCCCTCCTCCAGTGTCATGCTTTCGATCCGCCCGCGGATACATAGCTCAAGGGGTGTGTAACAGGGGATCACAAGGTTTTTCCCACGGATCACAAGTCTGCCGGAAGGTGTCAGTATCAGGATCTCCTCCCTTGTATAGCTCTGGATATTCCGGTAATTTTCGATCACTGCCCGGCGTTTTCCCGTAAGTATCACCTGCACCTCCCGAAATTCCGGTTCCCCGGGAAGCTCCAGAAAATCTGACATTTTTCTCATAAAAAAACCTCCGGCTTTTATCATTAATCTATGCCGGAGGATTTCTTCTTATGTATCTTTCGCTGCATCTGCTTTTTGTCTTTTATCTGCGGATCAGCACCATGGAAAACCAGAGGATGGTATTTCCACCCAGATTGTATTCCATAGCTTCCTTTTCTACGATCTCACTGACAACCACGCCATAGCTTTCCAGGCATGGATGCATATGCTCCGGAAAACGGCATGGTTTTCCGTCCAGATAGGCACAGCGTTCACAGAAGTCACAGGATTCCGTGGAAAGCGTAAAGGTCTCATAGCCCTCTCCCTCCAGAAAATCACGTACCTTCTCTGTAAGCGCTTCGTGTTCCATTCTTGTGGAAAGCATCTCCTTCATGTTCATGATATCCGATACCTCCGCAACGCTGGAAAAGAAAACTGCTTTCGGATAGCTCCGGATCTTCTTTTCGCATTCTGACAGCTCTCCCACTGCCGGAGGACAGGCCCATGTGCTCCCATAACGTTCACATTCCTGTTTACAGATCGTACGCACACGTGACTGTACTTTAATATCCCCGGTATCCAGCACACGATACTCAAAAATGGGATACTGGGAAATAAATTCATCAAATTTTTCTTTTATACTGTTCATACCTTTAAGATCTCCTGTTCTCCAAAAAGGCTCATAACTGCTGCCTCATAGTCACCAAAATGCTGGGATTTTTTGATCTTTTTCAGATATCGGGCATAATTGGTAAAGCCCGGTGCCATATAACTCCACAATTCCTTCATGCGGAAAAGTACATTTCGTTCTCCCGAAAGCTGTTCCTGATAATCCCGGTAAAGACGGTCATGAAACTGCCGCAGCTTTTTCCGGTATTCTTCCCGGTGATCCTCTCCGTCTTCTTTTTGCATAATGGCATCCAGAAGATAGGGCCTTGCGATCAGGCCTCTTCCGTACATGACGCTGTCTGCATCCGGAAATTTCTCCCGGATTTCCTGATAAGCCTCCACTGAAAAAATATCCCCGTTATATCCCAGAGGAACCTTCAGCTTTTCCCTTGCCTCCTCATACAGCCCATATCTGGGAATCCCCTTATAATGATCCTTCAGGAGGCGTGGATGGATGATCAGCTCCTTCAGCGGATATCTGCCGTAGATCTCAAGAAGCCGTTCCCAGTCTTCCTCATAATCCGTTCCCACTCTCGTTTTTATGGAGATTTCCATCCCGGTCTTTTCGAAGATCTCATCCAGAAAACGTTCCAGCTTATCCGGCTCGCCCAGGAAACCGGCACCCTTTCCCTTGGCTGTGACAGTTCCCGAGGGGCATCCCAGATTGAGATTTACTTCCCTGTGTCCGTATTCATCCCGGAAGATATGCGCTGTTTTCACAAAATCCTCCGCATTGTTGGTCAGGATCTGGGGGACCACCGGAAGATCTCCGTTGGTTTCCGGTGATACCTCTTTGATCTCCTTGCTGCTGAGACGTTTATTGGGCTTGGCAGTGATAAAGGGAGTAAAGTATTTATCCATGGGATAAAAACAGTCATGATATGCATTCCGGTAGACCCAGTTGGTTACGCCCTCCATAGGTGCCAGATAATTCTTCATTGTTTATCCTCCTTCATGCGGAAATAGATCTGCTTTCTCCCTCCGCTTCCCGTGGGGATCCTGCCTGTTTCATAATTTCCCAGAGATTTGATAAAGGGAGTCAACTTGGAATATCCGTAATTACGCACATCAAAGTCCGGAAGTCGTTTCCCAAGCTGGTCGCCCAGCTGTCCGGAGGAAAGCCATCCCTCTTCGTCGGAAAATTTCTCGATGATAGCATTAATGGCTTTGCGTACCCGCTTGAGGTCTTTGTTCTTCCTGGAGCCAGAGCTGCTCTGTTTGCTGCTGTTTCCAGATTTTTTAGCTTCTGCTGCAGTAGCCAGATCTTCCTTCTTCTCTTCCTCCTGCTGGTTGCGGTAGAGAAGATCCAGATATTTAAACTGGTTACATGCGGAAATAAACGGCTTCGGCGTCTTCTCCTCACCCATACCCAGGACCAGCATTCCGGATTCCCGGAGCCTTGCTGCCAGACGGGTGAAATCGCTGTCCGAAGAAACAATACAATATCCATCCACATTTCCGGAATACAGAATATCCATGGCATCAATGATCATCGCCGAATCGGTGGCGTTTTTTCCGGTGGTATAGCTGTACTGCTGGATAGGAATGATGGAATCCTCCAGAAGAACCTTTTTCCAGGAGGAAAGCCGTGCACTGGTCCAGTCTCCATAGATCCGTTTGTAGGTGGCTATGCCGATGTTTGCCACTTCATCCACGATGATCTTGATGTATTTGTCTGATACATTATCTGCATCGATCAGTATTGCAATTCTTAATTCGTTGTCCATAAATCCAACCTTTTCTGTTTAATCTGTGCCGTCTCCGATGCGGATCAATGCTCCAGCATGATCTTGAGGATCTCTCTGTCTGTTTCCTTCATGCCGTCTTTTCCGATCTGTCCCACACAGCTGATAGTCTCTGCAGTTTCTTCCTGGAGAATTCCTGTATAAGGTGCATAAGACTGCCCGTTCATGGCAAGATGATGCGCCAGGAAGGCTGCGTCAAGACAGGCTGCGATCTTGGCAGCACAGGAGATCTTGGCCCCATCACAGATGATTCCCGGAATATTGGCAAGGGTATTCTCGATCGTTTTTTTGATCAGGGAAATATCTCCGCCTACCATATAGGTAATGGCAGCTCCGGCTGCACAGGAGGCTGATACCGCACCGCAGAAGGCAGACAGCTTCCCTATATATTGCTTCTGATAGACTGTGAGGAGATTTGAAAACACCAGGGCCCTGTAGAGGCTGTAATCCGGCAGCTCCATCTCTCTTGCATAAACGATCAGCGGAACAGAGCATGCAATTCCCTGATTTCCGCTTCCGGAATTGATGACAACCGGCATATCACAGCCACCCATACGTGCCTCGGAAGCTGCTGCAGTAAGACTTCTCATTCTGGTGAGCATATCATGAGAATAGTTTTCACGGATCACGCGCCCGATACCCAGGCCGTATTTTCCGGTCATTCCCTCATGAGCAATGGCCATATTGCTTCTGATCTGCGCATCCAGAAGTTCCTTTACATCGGAAAGCTCTACGGTATCCGCAAATTCCCGAATATCCTCCAGATTTAACAGGCCTCGGTCCGTCTCTTCCTTTTCTTCCACAGCTTTGTCTGCATCAAGGAGGATTTCCCCGTTTTTGCTGATCCTGGTCACGTTGATATGGTCGTATTTGATCTCCAGGCTGACGGTATCTTCACCGGCATACATTTCGATGATAATGTGAAGGACCACCGGCGTATCCAGAAGCTCTACCTTACAGATATCTGCCTCCAGAAGTTCCCGGCAGCGTGCCCTGCCCTTTTCATCGACTTTGGAAAGAACCTCCATATCCAGAGAAGCATCTCCTGCTACCGCCCCAAGGATCACACCTGCAGGAATTCCCTTTAATCCCCCGGAATTGGGGATGATCACACAACGCACATTTTTGATGATATTTCCGGAACATTTTGCTACGATACGCTCCGGCTCTTTTCCAAGGATCTCTCTTGCTCTTGCCGCACCATAGGCCAGGGCAATAGGTTCTGTACATCCCATAGCCGGGATCATCTCCTCACGGAGGATCGCCAGATAGTTTTTATATATATTTATGTCCACTTTTTTATTTACCTTCCCGTATTTTATGATTATTTCTTTTCCTGATATTTATGACATGCTACCATATGTCCCGGCTCCACCTGACGAAGTGCCGGGGTTTCCTGTCTGCAGCGTTCCTCACACCACGGACAGCGGTTATGGAAGCGACAGCCCCCGATAGATCTGGACTGTACTCCGGTATCCGTAACGATCTGATCCAGAGTTTTGACTCTCGGGTCCGGAACCGGAATCGAGGAGATCAGCATTTTTGTATAAGGATGCAGCGGATTGGAATAGAGCTTATCTGCATCTGCGATCTCCATGAGATTTCCAAGATAAAGCACTCCGATCTCATCACAGATCTTCTGGACCACCTGCAGCTGATGGCTGATGAACAGATAGGTCAGCCCGTATTTTTCCTGAAGATCCTGAAGCATCTGGACGATCTGGGCCTGCAGGGAAACATCCAGCGCAGAAATGGGCTCATCGCAGACTACAAATTCCGGCTGTACGGAAAGTGCTCTTGCAATGGAAATCCTCTGACGCTGTCCGCCGGAGAACTCATGAGGATACTTCAGAAGATCCTGCTCTTTGAGGCCAACCACGCGGATCAGTTCTTTTGCACGCTCCTTACGTTCTTTCTGCGTGTACATTTTATGGATCGCCATAGGCTCACAGATGATATCCTGCACTGTATGGCTTGGGTCCAGAGAGGAATAGGGATCCTGAAAAACGGACTGCATTTTTTTGCGGTATGGAAGCAGTTCTTTTTCCCCCATGGCTCCGATCTCTGTTCCTTCATAAAAAATCTCACCGCCTGTGGGTTTATGATAACGTAGGATTGCCTTTCCGATGGTAGATTTTCCGCTTCCGGATTCTCCTACCAAACCGAAGGTTTTTCCCTTTTCAATCGAAAAGCTTACCTGATCCACAGCCTTCAGTATGCCCGGCTTAAAGGACAGAAGCTTCGGAGATTTCTGTTTAAAATATACTTTCAGATCTTTTACTTCAATTAAGGGCTTGCTCATCTCTTCTCCTCCCTTCTGTGACAGAATATCCTGTGTCCCTCTGAAGCCTCATAATATTTCGGAAGACAGGCTTCACAGGTTTTGTCCGCATATTTACAGCGATTCAGGAAGGGACACAGATCACCGTTTCCGTCCGAAAGATCTCTCTCCAGAAACTGTTCAAAGGTACCTCCCACCCGCGGCATGCTTGCGATCAGTGCCTGTGTATAGGGATGTCCCGGATGAAGAAAGATTTCTTCTACGGTTCCCTCTTCCACCACGTAGCCACCACACATGACAGCTACCCGTTTGCAGGTCTGCGCCACAACGCCCAGATCGTGGGTGATCAGGATGATGCTCATATTGTTCTTTTTCTGAAGCTCCAGAAGAAGATGAAGGATCTGCGCCTGGATCGTAACATCCAGAGCTGTGGTCGGCTCATCGGCGATCAGGACCTTCGGATCACTGCTCATGGCCATGGCAATCATCACACGCTGGCGCATACCGCCGGAAAGCTCGTGGGGATAGCTGTTCATAGCCTTTTCCGGGTCTGTGATGCCTACGGCTGTGAGAAGCTCCAGCACCCGGGCCTTTGCTTCTTTTTTGTTCATATTGGTATGGCGCCGGATCAGCTCTATCATCTTATTGCCAACAGTGTAAACCGGATTCAGTGCGGAAAGAGAATCCTGAAAGATCATGGCGATCTCACCACCGCGGATCTCACGGAGCTCTGCTTCATTTTTCTTCAGGATATCTTCTCCCCGGAACAGGATCTCACCACCCATGATCTTACAGTTGGATGGTCCGAGACGGAGAATGGATTTGGTGGTCACGCTCTTTCCGCTTCCGGACTCTCCTACGATCCCGAAAAAATCCCCCTCACCGATGGCAAAGCCTGCACCTTTTACTGCCTGTGTCTCTCCAAGGTCTGTAAAGAAAGACACCTTCAGATCTTTTACTTCCAGTAATTTTTCCATATGTAAATGTCCTCCTTACTTGGGCTCGAATACTTTTCTTAATACTTCTCCCAGATAATTGAAGCTGACGACCGTGATCAGGATCAGGATTCCGGGGAAAATAGCCAGATACGGTGCCTGCTGGATATAGCGCTGTGCATTGCTCAGCATACTTCCCCAGGAAGCCGTAGGCGGCTGGATACCCAGGCCGAAAAAGCTCAGTGCAGATTCCATCAGGATGGCATTGGCAATGTTCATGGTTGCAGCCACGATAATGGTAGGCATGATGTTAGGCAGGATATGATGTACAATGGTGGAGAATTTCTTCTGTCCGGAGATCTTTGCATAGATGACATACTCTCTCTCGTTCAGGGAAATGGTCTCGCCACGGACGATCCTGGCAATGTTCATCCAGGTCAGAAAGCCGATGATCAGGACAATGTTCTGAAGTCCCGGTTTCAGGAAGGCATTCATAACGATCATGATCAGGAATGTCGGAAGGCTCATCAATGCATCCACCAAACGCATCAGCACCGCATCCACCGTTCCTCCCACAAAACCGCTGATGGAACCGATGATCACGCCAAGGGCTGTAGAAAGCACCATGGAAAGGAAGCCCACCAGAAGGGATGCTCTTCCTCCGTAAATACAGCGAGCCAGATAATCCCGTCCCATATCATCCGTACCAAAAAGATGCGCCATGGAAGGAGCATTCAGTCTCTCTGTGGCGCTGATGGCATTGGGATCTACCGGATACAGAAAGGCAAAAATGGAGATCAGTGCCAGCAGGATGATAGCTGCTGCACCTACCACTGCAAGTTTATTTGTCTTAAAACCAAGTTTGATATTTTTCCAGATATTTTCTCTCATGTTCCTTCACCTCCTAACATCCTGCTTTCCGGATCCTCGGATCAAAGACAGCATACAGAATATCTGCCAGAAGATTTCCGAGCACCACAAGAAGCGCGGTGAACATGGTAATTCCCATGATCAGGGGATAATCATACTGCATGACGGCAGTAACTGCCAGCTGACCGATTCCCGGCCATGCAAAAACCTGCTCGGTGATAATGGCACCGGATACCAGGGACTGCAGGCTCATTCCGAGAACTGTGATCATAGGAAGCATGGCATTTTTCAGTACATGCCGGAAAAGGATTCCAGACTCTTTCATTCCGTAAGCCTTCTGCACCATAACATAATCGGAGGACATTTCCGTAATGGTACTGCTTCTTAAATACCGGATGTACTGTGACGCATTTGCAAAGGTCAGAACTGCACAGGGCATGACCATATGCAGGATCAAATCTCCAAAGGAACGGTTGCCGTCTGAATGCATACCGATACTTGGCAGGATATGTAAATGCACACTGAGGAGATAGATCAGCATGATACCGAACCAGAAAGTAGGAATGGAGATACCTACATAACAAAACATACTGGTAATCTTATCCAGAACACCATTCTTATTCTTTCCGGAATACAGGCCCAGTACAATGGCAATGAGAAAACCAAGCAGCATGCTGGTTCCCATGAGGATCACGGTTGCGGGAAGCCTCTCCAGCATCTGTGTCAGGACCGGACGGTTATTCATCAGAGAATTTCCGAAATTCCCGTGAAGGATCCTTCCCAGCCACAGAAAGTACTGCTCATAGAGAGGCTTTGTAAGTCCCAGGCTTTCTCTCAGGTTCTGGATATATTCTTCACTCATATTTGGTTCCACATAAGTCAGAACAGGATCTCCGGGCGCTGCTTTTGTCAGTGCAAAGCAGAGAACAGAGACAATAAACAGTGTCAGAATACACTGTATCAGTCGGTTTACGATCTTCTTCAAAATGTACCTCCTTTATTTTCCCCGAAAACAGGAAATCGGCTGGCGCAAAAAACGCGTCAGCCTCTTTCTGTTTCCGGTATTCATCCGCTATAAAATTATTTATTTCTCCAATGTGTAGATCTTGGAATAATCATAATAAATAGTTTTTAACAGACATTCATCAAAGCCCCCGAAATCTTTACTTACCGCATAGAAACCATTGGAATAAGCGATCGGATAGATATACATGTTATCATTGATCGTATTCTGGATCTCTTTATAAATCTCACCACGTTTTGTCTCATCTGCAGTGCTGTTGCCATCTTCCCACAATGCATCCAGATCTGTATCCTTGATCCTGGAATAGTTGGAACGGCTGTCGGAAGAACTCATGTCTGCGTAAAGGCTCGGCTCTTCTCCCAGAGTATAGAAGCTCAGTACCAGATCATAATCTGTGCACTCCGGATCCTTTGTCTTATTCTTGAAGGTAGACTCATCTGTAGGAAGAAGATTGATGGTGATTCCTACATTTGCAAGGGCAGACTGTACATACAGAGCCTCACTCTCCATTGTCTTATCTGTGGAGATATACATCAGGTTCAGAGAAAGATTTGTCTTTCCTGCTTCGGAAAGGAGCTCCTGTGCTTTAGCCGGATCATTGTCGTAGGTGTTGTCCGGTTTTGTATAGTAGAGTGTATCCGGTGTAAAAATAGAATCCGCAGGCTCTGCATAGTCCTCGGAAATGAAAGCAAACTGACAGAACTCCTCTTTATTCAGTGCGTATGCGATCGCCTGACGTACCTTTACATCCTGAAGATCTTCGTTCAACTCATTCATGAACATGGCGTTGACACGTCCGGAATTATAGGTATTGATGTTTACGTTATCGTAAGCACTGACGGTATCGTAATCATCTGCGCTGATCAGACGTGCATCCAGATCTCCGCTTGCAAGTGCCGCATTGGCGGAGCTGGAATCCTTTACGATCTTGAAGGTGATGGAATCCAGATTTACATCATCAAAATAGTCATCGAATTTTGTTACTTTATAATACTCTCCGGATTTGTATTCCTCGAACTTAAAAGGACCGCTTCCTACCGGTTCATTGTTGAGATCACTTTCTCCGATATTCTCCACGCCGTCATAAATATGCTTCGGAATACAGTAAACCTGGCTCAGTCCGCCAAGAAATCCTGCGGAAGATGATCCAAGGGAAAGCTTGACTGTAAGGTCATCAACCTTCTCTGCCTCTACTGCCTTGTCATTAACGTATCCGTAAGAAGAGTACGGAACATTCTGCTTCTCATCTACCAGCACCTGCATGGTGAATACCACATCATCGGCTGTGATCGGCTGACCATCATGCCATTTCAGTCCGTCTTTGAGCTTCAGTGTGAATTCGCTGGCATCATCATTGGCTGTTACACTTTCGCAAAGTCCGTTTCCGTAATACATCTCTCCGTTCACGATCTCAAAAAACGGGCTGTACAGTGCCTGCATCATATCGAAGCTTGTCTGATCCACAACATAAAGCGGATTGATGTTCTGCGGATCTGCTGTTTCTGCAATGGTAATATTTCCGCCTTCCGCCTTGGTTCCTTCTGTTTCTGCTGCAAAAACAGTCATTCCTGACATAACAGTTGTTCCTGCCACTGCAGCTGCCAGAAGCGCTGCCAGTACTTTTTTTCTCATTTCCTGTTCCTCCTGTGTTTCAGTGAGTATTCCTCTTTTCCTACCAGTTTAATATGATATAGGTAAGATAATACTATACCATATTACCTTTGTCAAGCTGTCCCTGGCTCTTCAGAGATTTTTTTACTGCATTTCGTTAAAGCTTGTATTTATTCTACATACAGATCACACAGGCGTCAAGATAAATTTTCTGTATCTTGCCTCTGCTATATATATATTTCCTTAATTCGTCATATTTTTGATCCAGTGTCCGTAATTGCACTTCAAAAATGCAGGCACGCATTTAAAGATCTGATCTGCATTCAGGCAGCATACCACCACTGCCGGAGATGCCTTGACCACAAATGCCATAAACATGGACAGAGGGATCACGATCCCCCAGGTACTGATCAGGTCCACCTTCATGGAATAAGCAATGCTTCCGCTTCCCCGGATGATACCACCGTTTGTCGGCATCTGATAGGACATTCCTACCATTACTACACTTAAGTCATTACCGAAAGCCCGAAGACAACCCCTGCAATTTCTACACAGCGCAGTGTAGCAAGCAGGATCTGCGTCACTGCAAAGAAAAAGTAAGTAAACCGGATGATCGCCAGGTAGGAAAGACCGGCTTCAATAATCGCCTGGTCTGTTGTAAAAAGCCCCAGCAGCTGTGTTGGAAAAAGACTGGCCAGGATAAACAGCACAAGGGCAATAAAAAAGCCTGTGCGCATGGCCCAGGCACCGATCTTCCTTACCGGCTCTGTCTCTTTCTTTCCCCAGTACTGACTTCCGAATATGACAAGTCCGTCTCCCAGCGCCATAAGCAGCTGCTGAAAGACGAACTGTACCTGGTTTACGGTGGTCACACCGGATAATGCAGTTTCGCTGAAGGCTCCAAGCATAATGTTGTCAGCAAGATTGACACTTAAGGTCACTACATTCTGCAACACCAACATGGAGCATAATTTCAGAAAATTACGATAAAAATTCGTCATCAGTCTTTTACGATGGCAATGATATCATCTGCGTTGATCACCAGATATTTCTCACCCTCATATTTGATCTCAGTTCCTGTGTATTTTCCGTAGATCACACGGTCACCTGGCTTTACCTGTACCGGTACTTCTTTACCGTCTACGACCTTACCGCCACCTACTGCGATAACCTCTGCCTGCTGGGTTTTCTCCCTGGAGCTGTCCGGAAGCACGATGCCGGATGCGGTTTTGTCTTCTGTCTCAAAATATTTTACGATAACTCTGTCTGCAACTGGTTTTAATGCCATGTTCATTTCCTTCTTTCTGTGATTATTAGCACTCTTGAGTTTCGAGTGCTACTCTTTTTTTATCATACTACATATCCGAAAATTGTCAAGATATTTGCGGATATGCAGTATGATATTATTTATGATAGGGTTCTCCGCTGATGATACGATAGCTGCGGTAGATCTGTTCCAGAAGGATCACACGCATCAGCTGATGAGGAAATGTCATCTTCGAAAAGCTTAAAGCATAGTCTGATCTCTTCAGTACTTCTTTTCCAAGACCGATAGAGCCGCCGATCACAAACTGGATATGGCTGGTCCCACGTATCCCCAGTTCGTTGATCTTCCGTGCGAAGTTCTCAGAGGTCAGCTGTTCGCCTCCGATCTCCAGAGTGATCACAAACGCATCGTCCCGGATATATTTGAGAAGACGCTCCCCTTCCTTGTTCCGAATGGCATCTTCTACTGTTTCGCTGGCATTATCCGGTGTTTTTTCGTCGGACACTTCTATGATCTCCAACTTGCAGTAACGCCCGAGGCGCTTGGAATACTCCGCAATGGCATCCCGCAGATATTTTTCCTTGATCTTCCCTACTGTCAGGATACTTATTTTCATCCGCCGTTCTCCTCCAGATAATTCTCAAATTCTTCTGCTGACATCAAAACCTTCCTTGGCTTGGTTCCTTCCTCCGGGCCTACCACTCCTGCGTCACAAAGCTGATCCATGATCCTTGCCGCACGGTTAAATCCAATCTTGAACATACGCTGGAGCATACCGATGGAGGCCTTTTCCTTCTCAATGATAAATTTACCGGCTTCTGTAAAATAGACATCTCTGTCACCGCCGCCGGCTCCTCCCGGGACACCGGCTGTATTGACCTGCTTCTCGATGGAGGTATCATAAACAGCACCCTGGTTTTTGTCAGAAACATATTCTACGACTGCACTGACCTCCTCATCTGAAACAAAAGCACCCTGCAGTCTGGCCGGCTTCTGATACCCCTGAGGATAAAACAGCATATCGCCCTTGCCAAGAAGCTTCTCGGCACCGTTCATATCTAGGATCGTCCTGGAATCCACACCGGAAGATACGGAAAATGCGATCCTGGACGGCATATTGGCCTTGATCAGGCCTGTGATGACATTGACAGATGGCCTCTGGGTAGCAATGATCAGATGGATACCTGCTGCACGTGCCAGCTGGGCCAGGCGGCAGATCGCATCCTCAACTTCTCCCGGCGCAACCATCATAAGATCCGCAAGCTCGTCCACGATGATCACGATCTGCGGCATCTTCTCAGGTGCCTTTTCTCCCTCCGGGACCCGCATATTGGCAACTTTTTTGTTATATTCTCCAAGATTACGTACCCCATATTCCGCAAAGGCATTGTAACGGCTGGTCATTTCAGAAACAGCCCAGTTCAGCGCACCGGCCGCTTTCTTCGGATCTGTGACTACCGGAATGAACAGGTGCGGGATCCCGTTATATACACTGAGCTCCACCACCTTCGGATCGATCATGATCAGACGCACCTCATCCGGTGTCGCCTTATAAAGGATGCTGATGATCAGCGTATTGATGCAGACGGATTTTCCGGAGCCGGTTGCTCCGGCGATAAGAAGATGAGGCATCTTGGCAATATCTGCCACTACCGGTTTTCCGGCAATATCCTTACCTGCTGCAAAGGACAGCTTGGATTTTGCATTTTTAAACTCCTCTGACTGAAGGAGATCCCGCAGCATGACCGGGCTGTTCTCCTTGTTCGGGACCTCGATCCCCACGGCTGCCTTTCCCGGTATCGGTGCTTCGATACGGATATCCGGTGTAGCAAGATTCAGCTTGATATCATCAGAAAGACCAACGATCTTACTGACCTTCACACCCATTTCCGGCTGCAGTTCATAGCGGGTAACGGTAGGTCCGCAGCTCACATTGGTAACGGTTACATTAACGCCGAAATTATGCAGGGTTTCCTGAAGCTTCTGTGCTGTTTTTCGCAGATGTGCATCGGAATCTCCCTGAGATCTGCCATCTCCGCGCTTCAGAAGCTTCAGCGGCGGATACTGATATGGTTTCTTCTCCGGAGCTCCCCCCTGGCTGATCTCATGCTGGATATTTCTGATCCCATGCTCGATCTCTGTCTGAGATGACTTCGGGTTTCTGGAGGGCTGATGGGATGCCTTCTGTTCAGCTTCCGGCTGAGGATCCTCCTTTATCTCAGCGAGAACGGCTGCCTTTCCTGTTTCCCGGGAAGCTTTTGCTGTTGCATCTGTCTTTGCCGGCAGGATCTGCTGCATCTCGGGAATATCCACATCCTCGTAGCCGTCATAGGCATCCTCCTCTTCGGCTTCCTGCATTTCTCTTTCGAAATCCGGCTCCTCCGACTCTTCCCGGGCCGGCTGCGGCTGTGAACGGTGGATCTGGAATTCCAGCGGCCGGGCATGCTCCTCCGGTTTCTCCTCAAGCCCTGGATCCTCTTCTGTCAGCTCTGTATCTGCCGGAAGTACAGCCTTTTGTTCATCAAGAAAAGAAGGAAGATTAAATTCTCCTTCCCGGTTCGCCTTCACCGCAGCCTGTCTTTCCTTCTGCGATCTTCTGGCTTTTTTCTTTTGTTTTTTTGAGATATTTTCCGGAGCTTCCTCTGTAAGGGCAAGTTCTTCTTCCTCCAGCTCTTCTTCCAGCCGGCGGATCTTCTCTGCTCTTTTTTCCGCACGGATCTTTCTTCGAAGCTCTTTCTGCTTTTCTCTGTCCGGCTGTCCCTCAAGATAAGCTTCTTTGCCCTCTCGTGCTGCATCTGTAAAAAAGTCCAGGATCTTATTCATAAATCCGAAGAAGGATCTCTGTGTTATGATGATGAGAGATACAAGAAGCACCAGAACGATGATCACAGTTCCGCCCACAACACCAAAAGCGGATGCTGTGGAAATACATACCGCACCACCGAATACTCCACCGCCGGTACGGTATTCCGAACTCAGTGAATAATAATCCGAAAACGTGGTACTTGGCGTATAGCCCTCTGTGATCAGCTGAAGAAAGCCGCAGAGGAACACAAAAAATACCACGCCTGCCAGTACCTTTTTGTAGGCAAGGCGGTTGGTATTGTTCACGATCAGGAACGTAACTCCGGCAAAAAGCAGGATCGGGAAAATATATGCACAAAGTCCCATGATGCCAAAACATACGGCACTGATGGCATTTCCTACGATCCCTCCCATACCAAATGCACTGATCATCAGGATCAGACAGGCCGCAAACATCACAAGGATCAGGATCTCTGTCTGAAAGCGGTTACCGACAGGCTGCTGCTTCGCCGCAGGTTTTCTTTTTCTTTTTTTTGTCGTTTTTGAAGCTGCCATTGTCAGACTCCTCCCAGTTGATATCAAATATAATTCGCTGCCAGAATAAGGATTCCGGCTGCAAAAGAATAAAATGCAAAATAACGCAGTCTGACCTGATTCGAAAGCTTAAGCATAAAACGGATCACCAGATAGCCTGTGATCCCGGCCACGATCATTCCAAGAACATAAATAAATCCCTGGCCAACAGTCATATGAACAGAAGTGAACTCTCCCATCTCCACAAAAAAAGCTCCCACCACAGCCGGAATGCTCATCAGCAACGAATATTTCACTGCAAACTTCCGTCCGAGACCGCAGAAAAGTCCTGCACTCATGGTAAGTCCAAGCCTGGAAAGTCCCGGAAACACGGAAAGGCCCTGACAGATACCCATCCACATAGCATCTCCAAAACTGGTTTCTTTTGTTCCCTTGCTGCCATTGACATTACTGTAGTCCACAACAAGGAGAATCACACCTGTAAGAAGGATCCCGATCCCGGAAAACATGTGTGAGGATGCGCTTCGCACAACAAGTCGTTTGCACTGATATCCGATCAGGACTGTAGGAATGGTGGATACCATGATCAGGGCGGTAAGCTTCCGATAAGTTCCGCTTATGATCTTTGCATAGGTAAGCTCTTTCCCAGTCCTACGGTTATAGAGAAAAATATTGGCATTTCCGATCAGATCCAGTATCATTCCGATCAGCTCGATCCCGATTTTCTTGATGTCCTTCAGAAAAACAAGGATCAGAGCTATCATAGTTCCCAGATGGAGCATCACTTCAAAAAGCACACCGGAACCTCTGGTACCGCCCAAAAGATCCTGCACTCCACAGAGATGTCCGAAGCTGCTCACCGGCAGAAATTCGGTGATTCCCTGAATGATTCCCAATATAATCGCATGTATCACTGACATAATGATATTTCCTTTTCTTAAATTTTTTCCAACACATTATAGCATAACTGAGTAAAACTTACAATCTTCACTTGGCAAAAGTTTCAAACAAATGTTCTTTTTTGATCTGCAGGAAAAAAAATCCTCCGGCTGCATCAGAAAACACAGTCGGAGGATCTGTTTATAAACAGACTTTCTGCTTATTTATTTTTCAGATATTCGTCGATACCTTTTGCACCAGCTTTACCTGCACCCATGGCAAGGATTACGGTAGCTGCACCTGTAACGGCATCACCACCGGCATATACGCCGTCCTTGGATGTCTTACCGGTTTCTTCCTCGGCAACGATACATCTTCTCTTGTTGATGTCAAGGCCCTTGGTTGTGGAAGAGATCAGCGGGTTCGGTGAAGTACCAAGAGACATGATAACAGTATCTACATCCATATCATACTCGGAACCAGGAATCTCTACCGGACGTCTTCTTCCGGATGCATCCGGCTCACCAAGCTCCATCTTGACAACCTTCATACCGTTTACGTGGCCGTTCTCATCAACGAGGATCTCCTTCGGATTTGTAAGAAGATCAAAGATGATGCCCTCTTCCTTAGCGTGATGAACTTCCTCTGCTCGTGCAGGAAGCTCTGCCTCACTTCTTCTGTATACGATATGTACCTCAGCGCCAAGTCTCAGAGCTGTTCTTGCAGCATCCATGGCAACGTTACCACCGCCAACAACTGCAACCTTTTTGCCTGCTGCGATCGGTGTATCGTAGGAATCATCGAATGCTTTCATGAGGTTGCTTCTTGTCAGGTACTCGTTTGCGGAGAATACACCGCTTGCATTCTCACCAGGAATACCCATGAACATCGGAAGTCCTGCACCGGAACCGATGAATACAGCCTCAAATCCCTCGTCCTCGATCAGCTGATCGATGGTAGTGGATTTACCGATGACAACGTTTGTCTCGAATTTAACGCCAAGCTCTTTGACCTTCTCGATCTCTTTCTTAACAACCTTCTGCTTCGGAAGACGGAACTCCGGAATACCGTAAACAAGAACACCGCCAAGCTCATGAAGAGCCTCGAATACAGTTACATCGTATCCTGCCTTTGCAAGGTCACCTGCACAGGTAAGTCCGGATGGACCGGAACCGATCACTGCAACCTTATGTCCGTTCTTAACCTCTGCTCCTGCTGGTTTGATATCATGCTCCAGAGCATAGTCTGCAACGAATCTCTCCAGCTTACCGATAGAAACAGCCTCGCCCTTCTTACCGCGGATACACTGTCCCTCACACTGGGATTCCTGCGGACATACACGACCACAGATAGCCGGAAGTGCGGAAGATAAACCGATCACCTTGTAAGCCTCTTCCATGTTGCCCTCTTTGATGTGCTCGATAAATCCCGGAATATCGATGGATACCGGACATCCCTCTACACATTTCGGTTTTTTGCACCCGAGACATCTCTGTGCCTCTTCCATTGCTTCTTCCTGGTTATATCCAAGACATACTTCCTCGAAGTTTGTCGCACGTACCTTCGGATCCTGTTCTCTTACAGGAACTTTTTTTAACATTTTTGCATCTGCCATTAGTTGTCACCTCCGCAATGTCCGCATCCACCGTGGTGGGTATCGCCTTCCTGAAGCTTCAGTAATGCACGGCCCTCCTGGGTCTTATACATCTGACTTCTCTTCATAGCCTGATCGAAATCAACGAGATGTCCGTCGAACTCCGGTCCGTCTACGCAGGCAAATTTGATCTCATCACCGACCTGGAGACGACAAGCGCCGCACATACCGGTTCCGTCAACCATGATCGGGTTCATGCTGACAATTGTGTGGATACCAAGCTTCTTGGTAAGAAGACAGACAAATTTCATCATGATCATCGGTCCGATTGCTACACAGACGTCATAATGCTTGCCCTCATTTGTCACAAGATCCTCAAGAGTCTTTGTTACCATACCGGAACGGCCATAGGAACCGTCATCTGTTGTAACATAAAGATTGGAAACAGCGCCAAGCTCTTTCTCAAGGATAACCATATCCTTAGTCTTGGAACCAAGGATAACATCCGCTGTGATGCCGTGCTCATGGAGCCATTTAACCTGCGGATAAACAGGTGCGGTACCGACACCACCGGCTACGAATACCATTTTTTTCTTCTTAAGTTCTTCGATATCCTCATGGACGAACTCAGACGGACATCCCAGAGGTCCTACGAAATCACGGAATGAATCTCCCTCTTTCAGTGCGGACATCTTAATAGTAGATGCTCCGATCTCCTGGAATACGATGGTGACTGTACCAGCCTCGCGATCGTAATCGCAGATGGTAAGCGGGATCCTCTCTCCCTTTTCGTCAAGTTTAACAATGATAAATTGTCCTGGCAGACAATGGCTTGCCACACGTGGTGCATGCACAACCATAAGATGGATCTTAGCTGCCAGCGTTTCAGCTTTTAAAACCTTATACATGGTCTTCCTCCTCGCGCAAATTATAAACCTTTATTAATAATACGCTAAAAATCAGCATATGACAAGAGTAGATTTACAATTTCTGTCAAAATTCTTTACCACAGCACAGCGCAACCATATTAGTCTTATGCAACTAACATCATCAAAAACCACATACAAAACTGGTTATTTCTGCGATTTTTTCTTTTCGATGAGGGTATACAATCGGTCCAGCGCCTCCCGGATCCCTCCTACTTCATCGATGAGCCCTTCCTTTACCGCTTCCTCCCCTTCCAGCATAGTTCCTACATCTTTTACAAGCTGGGAGGTATCCAGCATCAGTTCCTCCATCCGTTCTGCCGTGATATGTGAATGTCCGGATACAAAAGCAATGATCCGGTCCTGGATCTTTTCCATATTGCGGTAGGACTGCGCCACGCCAATAAACATTCCGTTCTGACGCACCGGATGGACCACCATGGTAGCACTTGGCACGATAAAGGAATAATCTGCTGATACCGCCATGGGTACACCTATGGAATGTCCCCCGCCCAGCACCAGGGAAACCGTAGGGATACTCAGAGACGCGATCATCTCCGCAATGGCAAGCCCTGCCTCCACATCTCCTCCTACCGTATTTAAAAGGATAAGAAGTCCCTCGATCTCTTCATCATCCTCAATGAGAGCCAGCTTTGGCAGTACATGCTCATACTTGGTTGTTTTGCTGTGCGACGGCGCGGATTCATGGCCTTCGATCTCCCCGATCACCGTCAGAAGCTCCACTTTATGCTTCCGGGAATTTCCATCGAGCACTGCCTGCCCGGTTTCCCGGATCTGCTCGTTCTGACTCGCTTCCCGGTCCAGTTCCTTCTGTTTTCTCTCTTCGTTCTGTTTTTCCATAAAAAATACCTCCGGAATCTGAAATTCTGGAGGTATTATATGCAAAATATTACTTTCTATTCAAAGATCATTCGTCCCAGTTTGTCCATACGTCAGTAACGTCATCGTCATCATCAAGAAGATCCAGTGTTCTGTGAAGATCCTTGATAGCCTGGTCATCAGTCAGCTCCACATATGTCTGCGGGATCATGGCGATCTGTGCTTCTACAAGCGGGATTCCGGCTTTCTCAAGAGCCTCACGTACAGCACTGAAATCGTCCGGTGCTGTGATGATCTCAAAGCTGTCCTCTTCCTCGCTGAAGTCCTCAGCACCTGCATCCAGAGCTGTCATCATCAGCTCGTCCGCATCCATCTCACCGCACTCATCCTCAAGTTCTTCCTTGTCGATGATGATCTGGCCTTTCTGGTCGAACATAAAGGATACACATCCCTGTGTTCCGATGCTTCCGTTACCTTTGGTAAATGCGTTACGCACATTACCTGCAGTACGGTTCTTGTTATCTGTAAGAGTCTCTACGATAATGGCAACACCGTTCGGACCATATCCCTCATATACAGCCTTCTCGTAGCTGTCTGCAGAATCCGCACCTGCTGCCTTCTTGATTCCACGATCGATAGTATCGTTCGGCATGTTGTTGGCTTTTGCTTTTGCGATGACATCACGAAGCTTGCTGTTGTTTGCAGGATCCGGGCCGCCGGCCTTTACTGCCATAACGATCTCACGGCCGATGACTGTGAAAATCTTACCCTTCTTGGCATCATTTTTCTCTTTCTTATGTTTGATGTTGGCAAATTTTGAATGTCCTGACATGGTATCTTCCTCTCCTTGTTACCGTATATTTTCTTTCGTGCCCTGCTCATTTTGGGTACCGTTTTACATAATTGCAACTCGGTTTAATATAGCACTTATGAAAGATTTCGTCAAGAATCAGAAAACAAACCGGTCAAAATTCCTCATGTTCCCCTTAAAAAGTCAATTCCAGACTGATCTCAAGCGCATGATTCACCTTATCAAGCATAGCACTGTCCAGATGACACACCTTATCCTTCAGACGCCGCTTGTCGATGGTGCGGAGTTGTTCCAGAAGGATCACAGAATCCTTTTCGATCCCGTAGGCAGATGCATCGATCTCAATATGTGTCGGCAGCTTTGCCTTATTCATTTTTGATGTAATTGCCGCACAGATCACTGTGGGGCTGTGACGGTTGCCTACATCGTTCTGGATGATCAGCACCGGACGGATGCCGCCCTGTTCACTGCCCACTACAGGTCTTAAGTCCGCATAAAAAATATCCCCTCTTTTTATAACCACACAATTCACACTCCGATTCTGGTCCGGCTTATTTGCAAGCCGTATTCCTTTTTACAGATAAGTATTTCCACAATTTCTTTGTGTATACCATGCGTGGTACTTTTTTACCGGCCTTATGTCTGACCTGGCGTTTTCCGGATCCGGGTATTTACGGATCTACTGGAAAAAGCTCTCCTCTTCTCCACATTCCTTACCGTCTTTGATATAAACCCGCGGAACACGTTTACTGATCCCGCAGACAAATTCATAGGAAAATCTTCCGGAAAGATCTCCCAGTGTCTCCACACTGATAAATTCCTCTCCATCTCTTCCCATCAGGGTGACCTCATCCCCGGCCTTCACCTCCGGGATATCTGTGACATCAACCATAAACTGATCCATGCAGACACGTCCGAGGATCGGAGCTTTTTTGCCCCGGATCAGGACCCAGCCCTTATTGGAAAGCTGTCTCGGATAGCCATCTGCATAACCTACGGGGATCGTTGCCATTCTGGTAAAGCGTTCTGTAACAAACGTTCCTCCATAGCTTACCGCTGTTCCACGTTCCACATTTTTCACATAGGATACATGACTTTTCAGCTCCATTGCAGGTGTCAGCTTCACAATATCACGTTCTACCTCCTCTGACGGATAAATACCGTAAATGGTGATGCCGGCACGAACGACATTGAGATTTGCTTCCGGAACACGGATGATACCTGCACTGTTGGAGCAGTGACGTACCGGAATATGAACACCTCTTTTTTCCAGAAGCTCTGCAAAACGGAGATAACGGTCCAGCTGCACCAGTGCAGGAGAACGGTCGGTCTCATCCGCCCTGGCAAAATGGGTAAACATTCCCTCGATCACCAGATTCGGGATTTTTGAGATTTTTTCGATCTTTATCGCATTTTCCGGAATATCCGCATATCCGATCCTTGTCATTCCCGTATCCAGAGCCAGATGAATATGTACATTTTTTCCAATGCGTGCACCTGCTTTTGCATATTCTGCTGCTGTATTAAGATCCGATATGGTGATCCGGATATCATTGGCTGCAAGCTCTTCATAATATTCCTCAAATACAAGGCCAAGGATCAGGACAGGCTTGGTGATCCCTGCATGCCGAAGCTCCAGTGCCTCCTCTGCAGTAGCTGTTGCAAATCCCCAGATATAGTCATAGTCCTGGATCAGACAGGCAATAGCTCTGGCACCATGACCATAACCGTCCGCCTTGATCACAGCGATGATCTTTGTCCCTTCTTTGACATTTTTATGCATTTCCTCAAAATTGTGGGCAATGGCATCCAGTGATACCAGTGCTTTTACTCTCTCGTATTTTTTCATAATCCCGACTCCTCTTCACCTATAGCTAATGCCTTGGGCAGATATTCTATGATATCTCCTGCCAGCATACTGCGCTTTCCTTTTTCAGCGGCTGCAAGATCACCGCAAAGTCCGTGAAGATAAACACCTAACGCGGCCTTTAAAACCATGGGAGGCTGTTCCTCCGTTTTCAGATACATACATAACACTGCTGCCAGGATCCCGGAAAGCACATCTCCGCTTCCTGCAGTTGCCATTCCGGAATTACCGGAAAGATTCAGATACATCTGGCCTTTCTCATCTGCGATCACCGTACATGCATCCTTCAATACGCACACAGAGCCTGTTTCCGCAGCACATTTCAGTGCAGTATCTGCGATCTCATGCTGGATCTCCTGGATCGTTCTGCCACTGAGCCGGCTCATTTCTCCGATATGCGGTGTCAGGACTACATGCTCTCCCAGATACTGATACCACTGTGGATGTGCAGCCAGAAGGTTCAGGCCGTCCGCATCCAGGATCAGCGGCTTTTTCTCCCGGGCAGCCGCCGTGAGAAACCACTGTTCTCTCTCACGGCTGGCCACTGATGTTCCAAGTCCCGGTCCGATCACGATCACATCACACCAGGATAGAAGCTGTTCATTGGATTCCTGATCAAAGCGGCTGCAGACCATAGCCTCCGGAAGGAGTATCTGCAGTGGGATCCTGTTGGCTTCCACAGTCTGGATCTTTACCATTCCCGCACCGGCACGAAGTGCTGCACTGGCGCTTAAATAAGCGGCTCCGCACATTCCCTCACTTCCGGTCACAAAGAGCACTTTTCCGAAGGTACCCTTGTTTCCGCCGGGATCACGTTCCGGAAACAGCTTCAGATCTTTATTTTCCAGACAGGCGGCAGATGCAGTCACAGCTTCCTGCTCATAGATCCCGATATCGGCGGTAACGATCCTTCCTGCATACAGTCTTCCCGGATAAAAGCAAAGGCCTCTTTTCCGGTAGGCAAATGTGACAGTCAGATCGGCGCTGAAGGCAATTCCCATTTCCAGGCCAGTATCTCCGTTCACTCCTGACGGGATGTCAACTGCGATCTTTTTGGCCCTCGCACTGTTCATCTCATGGATGATATCAGCATAATGCCCCTCGATCGGACGCGTCAGGCCTACCCCAAACACGGCATCTACTATAGTAGTATATTCACTCCACTGCGGGTTATTCACCTCCGGGACACGATAACCGGAAGCGATCTTATACTGAAGAGCTGTCTCTCTGGTCATTTTATCTTTGTTTCCGACCATATAAAACTCTACCCAGATTCCCTTCAGATGGAACAATCTGGCAACAGCGATACCGTCACCGCCATTATTTCCGCTTCCGCAAACTACCAGGATCCTTTCGTCCTTCTGGAGATACTTTTCTGTTTCCTCTACCACCTTCAGTGCTGCCCGCTCCATCAGAACCTCGGAGGGAACTCCGATCTCACGGATCGTTGTGGAGTCCAGATCCTTCATTTCTTTGCAGGTAACAAGCTTCTTCATTCTGTCTTCTGCCTCCCCTCTATCATAGAGAAAGCTGCCGTTTCCGGCAGCTTAACAATTCTTACTTATCCACATGTTCCTGCCTGTATTTGCTGAGATTATAAGACAGTGTCATCAGACTCTCGGAAAGATGAACGTTCTCTACGATCACATCATCCGGTGTCTCAAGATCGAGATGTGCAAAATTCCAGATTGCCTTGATCCCGTTCTCCACCAGGATATCTGCCATTTCCTTGGCTTTATTCTTGGGAAGTGTCAGGATCGCGATCTCCACGTTATTCTCTCTCAGGAAAAACGGAAGCTCACTGAGCATCTGGATCTCAAGTCCACGGACTGCGATGCCCTCAAGCACAGGATTTACGTCAAAGATACCAACAAGCCTGAACCCGCGCTTCTCAAAATCCACATAATTGGCAAGTGCCTGTCCCAGATTACCAGCACCCAGGATGATCATCGGATGAACGGTATCCAGTCCCAGGATCTTACCGATCTCTGTATAAAGATAGTGTACATTATAGCCATACCCCTGCTGCCCAAAACCGCCGAAATTATTAAGATCCTGACGGATCTGAGAAGCTGTGGTATGCATCTTCTTACTTAATTCATTGGAAGAAATACGTTCTACATTATCTTCCATCAGCTCTCCTAAGTAGCGGTAATAGCGTGGCAGACGCTTAATCACCGCTTTCGAGATTTGTTTTGTCTCCACGATAGTTTTCCTCCTTACCTTACACTAGGTTAATTATAACGAATTGATATTTTCCTGTCAATTAAAGTTGTCTATTCTGTACAAATTTCTTTATAATTTTTCTAATAATTGATTTTTTCTTTGAAATCCCGGCAGTTTCCGTTATAATAGGTGGAGGATTTTTCCCTGTTCAGGCATAAACAGGGGTGATTCTTTATACAGGAGGACAGTTTTTATGATTTTATCATGTCAGAATATATGCAAGGCCTTTGGCGAAAAAGTAATTTTAAATGATGCATCCTTTCACATTGAAGATCGTGAAAAGGCTGCTCTGATCGGATGCAACGGTGCAGGAAAGACCACACTGCTGCGGATCATCATGCAGGAGCTTTCTGCTGATTCCGGTACCGTGGTGCTTGCCCGGGATAAAAATATCGGCTATCTTGCCCAGTACCAGGATATCCACGGACATCATACCATCTACGAGGAGCTTCTTACCACCAAGCAGCACATCATCGATATGGAACGCCGTATCCGCAATATGGAACAGGAAATGAACACGGTGACCGGTGATGAGCTGAACCGTCTGATGGAAACCTATACCCGCCTGACCCATCAGTTTGAGCTGGAGAACGGATACGCTTACAAAAGTGAGCTGACCGGTGTCTTAAAGGGTCTCGGCTTCACAGAGGAAGATTATGACAAGCAGATCGAAACTCTTTCCGGCGGTCAGAAAACCCGCGTGGCGCTGGGCAAGATGCTTCTTTCCAAGCCGGATATCCTGCTTCTGGATGAGCCAACCAATCACCTGGATATGGAAAGCATCTCCTGGCTGGAAACTTATCTTCTGAATTATCCGGGAGCTGTTTTTATCGTCTCCCATGACCGTTATTTTCTGGATAAGGTGGTCACCAAGGTCATTGAGATCGAAGCCGGACAGACCCGCGTATACAGCGGCAACTACTCTGCCTATGCTCTCAAGAAGGCTCAGCTTCGTGACGCACAGTACAAGGCATACTTAAATCAGCAGCGGGATATCAAGCATCAGGAAGCCGTTATCGCCAAGCTGAAATCCTTTAATCGTGAAAAATCCATCAAGCGTGCGGAAAGCCGTGAAAAAATGCTGGACCGTGTACAGAGGATTGAAAAGCCTCTTGAGCTCCAGGACCGGATGCGTATCTCGCTGGAACCACGGGTGTTAAGCGGAAACGATGTGCTCCACGTGGAAGCGCTTTCCAAGGCCTTTCCGGGACAGACCCTGTTCTCCGATATCTCCTTTGATATCAAACGCGGCGAGCGTGTGGCACTGATCGGAAACAACGGAACCGGAAAGACCACCATACTGAAGATCATCAACGGTCTTATTGAGGCAGATGCCGGCAAATTTTCCCTTGGTTCCAAGGTGCAGATCGGTTATTACGATCAGGAACATCATGTTCTGCATATGGGCAAGACAATTTTCCAGGAGATCTCCGATACTTATCCGACTCTCACAGAGACCGAGATCCGAAATATGCTTGCTGCATTTCTCTTTACCGGAGATGATGTTTTCAAGGAGATCTCCGCACTTTCCGGTGGAGAAAGAGGCCGTGTTTCCCTTGCAAAGCTGATGCTTTCCGAAGCCAACTTCCTGATCCTTGACGAGCCTACCAACCATCTGGATATTGCCTCCAAGGAGATCCTGGAGGAAGCACTGGTCAGCTACACCGGTACAGTCCTTTATGTATCCCATGACCGTTACTTTATCAATCAGACTGCGACCAGGATCATGGAGCTGACAAACCAGGCAGTGGTAAATTACATCGGTGATTATGATTACTATCTGGAAAAGAAGGAGGAGCTGACCAGTACCTATGCACCGGGAAGCACTTCTCCGGAGGCACCTGCCGAAGAAAAATCGGTTTCCGAGAACAAGCTTTCCTGGCAGCAGATGAAGGAAGAACAGGCAAAGAAACGAAAACGGGAAGCCGAGCTGAAAAAAGTCGAAGCCCGTATCGAAGAGCTGGAAACAAGAGACAGCGAGATTGACGAAACCATGGTCCTTCCGGATGTCTGCACCAATGTAGCGGAATGTACAAAGCTGAGCCGCGAAAAAGCAGCCATCGCTGAAGAACTGGAAGAGCTTTATGAAAAATGGGAAGAGCTGGCCTGACGGTCAGCTCTTTTTTATCCCCTTATGTTTTTACGGAAGCAGCATGCCGAGATGCTGTTCAAAGCATACACCATCGTTACGGTCTGTTCCTTCCTCCACCGCATCCCGGATCGATGCCGAGATAAAATCCACGGCCAGCTCTGCACAGGTTTTCATGGAATATCTTTTTACCAGCCCTGCACTGAGCACAGATGCAAAAAGATCTCCTGTCCCGGAATAGCTTCCTCCGGATTTCTCTGCAAATATCCAGGAGCTGTTTCCGTTTTCCAGGACAAGATTCCCCATTTTCAGAGACTGCCCCTCCTCCCTGTGATCCACTCCGGTGATCACAACGGCAGGAAGTGAAAATTTCCGGGCAAGTCCGCATCCGATCTCCCGGATCTCTTCCATCCGCCGGGCCTCTGATGCCTTTTGCAGTTTATTCCAGATCTCCTCCATTTTTTCTTTTCCGTAGAGAAGAAGGAGGGCTTCCGTAAGGTTCGGTGTGATCACATAGGAACGACGTGTCAGTTCGCAAAACCGGCTGCGAAGCTCTTCTGTATAGATCGGATAAACCGCGCCGTCATCCCCCATCACCGGATCTGTAAGGATCAGAGTATCCTTCCCTGCAAACGCATCCATAAATTTCAGGATCCTGTCTGCCTGCTTATCATCAGAAAGAAATCCTGTATAGATCCCATCCGGGAAAAATCCTCTTTTTTTCCACTGCTCCATATATGGTTCCATATGCTCTGTGAAATCCTCACAGAAATAACTTTCATAACCGGTCTGGTTGCTTAAAACAGCGGTGGGAAGTGGACACGCCTGGACTCCCATCACCGAGATCACCGGGATCGCTGCTGTCAGTGAACATTTCCCCAGCCCGGAAAGATCATTGATCACTGCTATTTTTTTCATGGTAATTCTCCAGTCTTGAGTTTTTTTCTGTAATATTATAGAATGAACTGTCAGGTTTACGCAATCATTTTTGGAAGGAAATCATCATACTTATGTTAAATATATCTGCAGAACACAAAAAAGAACACCTTTATCTGGAGGTTTACCACTATTACCGGAAGCTGATCCTGGAAGGCCGTCTCCTTCCCGGAAGCAAAATGCCCTCCCTTCGCAAATGCGCCCAGGAGCTGAAGCTGAGCCGTACCACCATCGAAAATGCCTATCTTCTGCTGGCAGCAGACGGCTATATCATCGCCAGGGCACAAAGCGGCTATTATGTCACCGGCATTGCTTCCAAGCAGCATCTGCTTACCCCCGAAAAACAGGATAAGGATATCACGCCCTGCCTTTATGATTTTGCCTCTTCCGGTGTTGACCGGGAAAGCTTCCGTTTTGATCTGTGGCAGCGTTACATCAAAAGCGCCCTCCGCCAGGGCGACCGTATGCTTTCTTATGGCGAACCCCAGGGCGAAAGCGATTTCCGGGAGGTTCTCGCAGACTATATCCGGGAACGCAGAAATGTGATCTGCTCCCCGGATGACATTGTAGTAGGGGCCGGTCTCCAGCCCCTTCTCCAGATCCTCTGTCCTCTGATCCATGAACGGAAAACCGTTTCGTTCCCCACACCGTCCTTCACCACATGCAGCACCATCTTTCAGGATTACGGCTTTGATGTCCATTACCGGGACAAAAGCTGCGATGTGATCTATGTTTCTCCTGCTCACATGACGAAATGGGGCGAGATCATGCCGGTAAAACGACGCCTGGAGCTGATCCGTCATGCAGAGATCAATGACCATCTGATCATTGAGGATGATTTCGAAAACGAATTTGTTTATTTCCAGAAGCCAACGCCTTCACTTTTCGGTCTTGCAGGTGGTGAAAACGTTGTCTATATCGGTTCCTTTTCCAGGCTGCTGCTGCCCTCCATCCGTGTCAGCTTCATGGTACTGCCGCGCTCTCTCCGGGAAAAATATACAAAAAAAGCAGCCTTTTATAATCAGACTGCTTCCAAGGCAGAACAGATCGCGCTCTGCCAGTTTATCCGCGACGGGCATCTGGCTTCCCAGACAAGAAAGCTCCGCCGCCTTTATTCCCAGAAGCTGAAGGCTCTTTCCCAGGCTGTCCGGGAAACCTTCGGCCAGGACTGCCAGATCCAAACAGGAGCCGCAGGAACCAGCCTTGCCCTTACTCTTCCCTGTTCTCTCACAGGCAGTGAACTGACAGACAGAGCCCGGAACCGTGGTCTGGGACTGGAGGTTCTCAGAGAAAACGGAGCCGAGGTCACCCTGGTCCTCTCCTGCTCCTCCATTCCATCCAAGGATTTTCTGCCTGCCTGTCAGCTTCTGAAAGAGGTTACCGGCTCCTAATCTCTCCGGTTATCGATCATGTAGAGCAGGGCATTTACAATGCACGCAGCGATGTTGCTTCCACCCTTGCGTCCTTTTGCCACAATATAAGGCACATCTGCGTGCATGATCAGCTCCTTGGACTGCACAACATTCACAAAGCCTACCGGCACACCGATGATCAGCTCAGGAGAAAGCTTTCCATTCTCAATAAGCTCATAAAGACGTACCAGTGCGGTAGGTGCGTTTCCAATGGCAAAGATCAGCTTTTTATCCATCTCTGCTGCCTTGTCCATGCTGGCTGTGGCTCTGGTAGTCCCGTTCTTTTTTGCAAGGGCAGCCACATCCTCATCGGACATGAAGCAGTAAACCTCACCGCCGTAGCGGGCAAGTGCACGCTTGTTGATCCCGGCCTTTGCCATCTGGGTATCTGTGACGATGCAGGCACCGTTGCGGATGGCGTCCATGGCCATCTCCACTGCCCCCTCCGAGAAGCAGAGATTTTTTGCATAATCAAAATCTGCGCTTGTGTGGATGCAGCGTTTTACGATCAGCTCTGTTCCCGGGATCAGGGGAGTATCCCCCAGCTCTTCTGTGATGATCTCAAAGCTTCTTTTTTCAATCTCCATGGGTTTTACATTTTCAAGCTCAACTTTCATTTCTATTCTTCCTCCGTAATCCCGTTTTCCAGTATCTCATAGATTTTTTTCATATCCAGATGCTTCCGCAGCTCTGCAGCCAGGATATCATACTGCTGTTCCTTAAATGCCGCAAAATCCACGCCTGTCATATTTTCCACATCAATACCTTTTTTCTCGCCGATCACGCGGATGATCGCCTCTGCAGATGCTTCCTTATCGAAAACGCCGTGGATATAGGTTCCGCACACATTTCCCGCAAAAGCACCCTCTTCTTTTTTCTTACCGCTGACGCTGTCTGTGATCCTCGTGACTGTTCCTGCATTGTCCTTCAAGATGCTTTCGCCCATATGGATCTCATAGCCCTCGATCTCCGCACCGGAAAGAGGAGCAAACACACCGGACAGCTGACCGAAATGCCCCTGCACCCTGGTCCTGGTTTTCTTTTCGGCAAATACCGTTTCCATGGGAAGAAGTCCCATTCCTTTCATGGAACCGCCATTTTCAACTCCATGAGGGTCGCTTAAGGTTTCACCCAGCATCTGATAGCCGCCGCAGACACCAAAGATCAGCTTGCCTCTGGAGGCTTCCTTGAGAACCGCTGCCTCCATTCCGCTTTCCCGCATCCAGATCAGATCGCCCATGGTGTTCTTGGTTCCAGGAAGGATGATCATATCCGGAGAGTGAAGATCTCTCGGGTGTTTTACATAGCGGAGAGAAACTCCGGGAATGCTCTCAAAAGGATTAAAATCCGTAAAGTTGGAGATCCTTGGTGTACGGACCACTGCGATATCAATGACACCGGCTTCCTGCTTCCGGTCAAAACGCTCCGTCAGGCTGTCCTCATCCTCCACCTGGATATCCAGATAAGGCGCCACACCCACCACCGGGATCCCGCTTCTTTCCTCAAGCATGACAACACCAGGGTCCAGAATAGTCTTATCTCCGCGGAATTTGTTGATGATCAGCCCCTTTACCATAGCCTTCTCATCGTCCTCCAGAAGCTCCACCGTACCGATCAGCTGAGCAAAAACACCTCCACGGTCAATATCTCCCACAAGAAGGACCGGTGCCTTGGCCATCTTTGCCATACCCATATTTACAATATCCTCATCCTTGAGATTGATCTCGGCAGGACTTCCAGCACCTTCGATGACAATGATATCGTTTTCCGCTGCAAGAGCGTTGTATGCCTTCATCACATCCGGAACCAGGGTCTTCTTATATTTGAAATAATCCCTGGCACTCATGGTTCCAAGAACTTCTCCGTTTACGATCACCTGGGAGCCTACATCATTGGTAGGCTTCAGAAGAATCGGATTCATCAGGACAGACGGCCTGATCCCGGCTGCCTCTGCCTGCATGACCTGGGCCCGCCCCATCTCAAGACCATCCTCTGTAATAAAGGAATTCAGTGCCATATTTTGTGATTTAAAAGGAGCCACACGATATCCATCCTGCTTAAAGATCCTGCAAAGTCCCGCAGCCAGCAGGCTTTTTCCGGCATTGGACATGGTTCCCTGTACCATTATTGCTTTTGCCATAATATACCTCCCTCAAGTACTTCAATCAGTTTTACATTTTCTTCATGGCGCTTTACCGCGATCCGATAATACCCCTTTGTAAGTCCCGGATAATTGCTGCAGTCACGGATCAGGATCCGCTTCCGCAGACAGAAGTCAAACAGCTCCTCCGGTCCTTTAAAGAAAATATAATTTGCTTCCGACGGAAATACTTTATACCCAATGCGGACCAGCTCATCCTTCAGCCACTGTGCCTCCCGAAAAACAAGCTGTCTTCCCTCCTCTACATATTCCGTCTCTGTAAGTGCCTGGAGCCCGGCTGCCTGGGCCATTGTGGAAACATTCCATGGCTGAACGCAGAGCTCCATCCTTTCCATCAGCTTTCTGTCAGAACAGAGGCCATAGCCCAGCCGCACCCCGGCCATGGCATATCTTTTTGTAAATGCCTTCAGGATAAAAAGATTATTGAACCCGGAAAGAGAACGCTTCAGAGAATACTCTTCCGGGTCCTTTACAAAATCAAGAAAACATTCATCTACCACCAGCAGGATATCCAGTTTTCTGCATTTTTCCAGGATCTTTTTCAGAAGCCTGTGGGGGATCAGCATGCCGGTAGGATTATTGGGGTTACATAAGAAAGCCATATCCAGTCCCTTATGGAGGATATCCAGATATGCCTCACTGAACACAAAGCCGTCATTTTCCGTCAGCATGTAATATTCCAGTTCGCAGTCTGTGCTGGCCAGAGCCTGTCCGTATTCTGCGAAAGTAGGCGCCGGGATCAGAGCCCTCTTTGGCTTTACTGCGTGACAGAGCGTGAAGATCACTTCTGCTGCTCCGTTACCGCATATTACCTCTTCCGCTTTTACACCTTCCGATTCTGCGATCCTTTCCCTGAGAACGCCGCATCCCACCCGGGGATACTGTGCAATATGATCCAGACTGTGGATAATGGCCTGCTTCACACTTTCCGGCGTTCCCAAAGGATTCAGATTTGCCGAAAAATCCAGGCAGTCTTTATATTTATATACGTCTCCTCCATGTATGTGTTTTGTCATTGGTCATTCTCCTGTCTGTATTTATTGTTACCTTAATAACCCGAACCGGATCCCCGCACTGAACAGTCCAAAAACCACCACACCCAGTATGGATGCTGCGTACATCAGCCGGTTAGCTCTTTTGATATCCTCGGGCTCCACCGGACGGATCGGATCCCCGATCGTGGGTTTTTCATATAATTTTCCGAAATAATATGCATTTCCCGCAAGCTGTACATCCAGCGCTCCGGCCATGGCAGCCTCTGTCTGGGCTGAGTTGGGGCTTGCATGATTTCTCCGGTCACGTTTGTAAATCTTTGCCGCGTTTTTTGTATCCATTCCTGTAAAAACAGTTCCTGCCACCATCAGCCATCCGGAGATCCTGGCAGGGATATAATTGGCCACATCATCCAGCTTTGCCGCAATACGGCCGAAATAAAGATATTTGTCATTTTTATATCCAAGCATGGAATCCATGGTATTGATGCCCTTGTACAGAAACATCAGCGGCACCCCGCCGATAGCCATATAAAGCATGGGGGCGATCACGCCGTCGGATGCATTTTCCGCAACTGTTTCCACTGCAGCCTTTGTCACGCCTGTTTCCGTAAGCTCTCTGGTATCACGGCCTACGATCATGGACACCGCATAGCGTGCCTCCTCCAGAGTTCCGTTTTTCAGCCGGTCATAAACCTTCATACTCTCGTCTTTTAAGGAACGGGTAGCAAGAAGCTGATAGCACCAGAACACCTCCAGCACAAATCCAGCCACCGGCAGATACCGGTAAAGATAGTGAAGCACCAGAAGCGGCACCCCACCGCTGAACAGACAGACAATCACTACGATCAGAAAGCCTCCTGTCAGCTCACCGCCGTGATTTTTCGGAAAAATCTTTCGGATCACTTTTTCCAGCACTGCGATCAGATTGCCGATGACGCAGATCGGATGATAAAGCCATCTGGGATCTCCGATCAGAAGATCCAGCACAAATCCTATGACCAGTGCAGGAAGACTATATTTCAGCATCTTTTTTCTGCCTCCGTTCCTTCTTATATTCCAGTGCGTTCTTCAGAAAACGTGCCGGAACCCTGGGATTTCCGTAATAATAAAGATGAGGAAATCCTGCCATCAGCCTGCCCCGGTCATGGATACAATCCCATCCTCTTTTAGATGCCGGCTTTGCCGCATGAAAATCCTCTCCGCAATCTGTGGAATCAAAATAATGGAATTCATGAGCCGGGATCTCACCAAGTCCGGTATCCTGTTTTTCCGTAAGGGTGATATAACCGAACCGGTTCAGCTTCGGTGTCCGGTAAGCCCTTCCAGGGATCACCCCGCAAACCCTGCGCTGCTTTCCTTCCATATCCTCCATTTCCTGATGAAGATACATGAATCCGCCGCATTCTGCCAGACAGGGCATTCCGTCCAGGATAACTTCCCGGATCCGGGTGCACATTTCCTGATTTTCTTCCAGCGCCTCCCCGTTTAATTCCGGGTAACCGCCGCTTAAAAGAAGCCCGTCCAGATCCTCCGGAAGCTCTCTGTCATGAATGGGTGAAAAACGCACCAGCTCTGCTCCCATCTGCTCCAGAAGATTTAAATTATCCGCATAGAAAAAGCAGAAGGCTTCATCATCTGCCACACCGATCCGTACCTTTTCCTCTGTCCGGTATCCGAAGGCAGTATCCTTCTGTATAAGCATTTCCGGCTCCGGCGCCGCAAGCTCCGGTGCTCCCCCTGCAAGCTCCAGGATCCCATCGATATCCAACGTTTTCTCCAGCACCTCGGAAAGCTTCTGCAGACGGCTTTTCAGCTCCGGGATCTCCTCCGGAAGCACCAGCCCCAGATGACGGCTTTCGATCACACAGTCCTCCACCTTCGGAACATATCCCAGTACCTTTACGGAAAGCTCCTCTTCCAGAAGCTTTTTCATTCTGGGATACAGCATGGGAGACATCTGGTTAAAGATCACGCCGCAGATATGGCTGTCCTTTTTGTATTCCAGAAAGCCCTTTACATAGGCAGCCAGGGAAACACTCATGCCACGGCTGTTTACGATCAGGATCACCGGTGTATCTGTGGTGGAGGCCAGATCATAGGCGCTGGCTCTGGAGGTGATCCCTCCTACACCGTCATAATACCCCATGACTCCCTCCATCACTGCGATCTCACAGTCCGATGCGTTCTTTGCCAGAAGATACCGAGTCCTGTCTCCATCTGTAAAAAACGTATCCAGATTTCGGGATCTTGTACCGATCACACGGCTGTGGAACATGGGATCTATGTAATCCGGGCCGCATTTAAAAGAAGCTACCTTAAGGCCACGGTTCACCAGCGCCTGAAGAAGCCCGCAGGTGATCAGGGTTTTTCCGCTTCCGCTGGCACCTGCCGCAAGAAGTATTCTCGGGATCTTCACCTAAATCTCCTCCCCTCTTCCGCTGCAGGAAATGATATAGATCGGATTCTCACCCATCATCATATGATACCTTCCGATAGATTTTGATCTTGCCGCAGACAGCTGTACGATATCCACATCTGTCAGGCTGAAATCTCGTATGGCATTCATGGCTTCCGTCACGGTCTCCAGAGTGATACAGTTGATCACGATCCGTACTTCCGGATTTTTGTCCAGAAGAAGCCGGATGATCTCATTCATATTTCCGGAAGACCCGCCGATAAAAGCATGTGTCGGAGCAGGCAGCTCCACCATAGCTTCCGGTGCAGTACCCGGTACGATCTCCAGATTATCTGCGGCAAATTTCCGCTTGTTCTCCTTAAGAAGAGCAAGGGCATCCTCCTTTTTCTCGATGGCATAGACCTGCCCCTTCCAGGCACGCAGCGCCATCTCAACGGAAACCGAGCCTGTGCCCGCTCCCACATCATAGCAGACAGAATCCTTCTGAAGACGAAGCTTGGACAGAGAAACCGTACGCACCTCTTCCTTTGTCATAGGCGCCTTTCCACGGAGAAATTCCTCATCACAGATCCCGTGAACTGCGGGCAAAGGTTCTGCCTTTTCATTGCACGCAGTTACCACGCTTAATGCATCTCCCCGGTATTCTGTAAGATCTGCTGCCCTGGCATGAAAGATCTTTTCATTTTCGTAGGAGAGATTTTCGCCTACATAAAGAGTCACATCACCCATTCCATACTCAACCAGACGAGAAGCCAGACGAGCTACCCCATCCTCTGTTCCCAGAATGGAAAAGACCTTGGGGTTATGTCGGATCAGGGAGATCAGATTGCAGTCTCTTCCATGAGCGCTGACGATCCTGGCATCATCCCAGGAAAGACCGATCTTCGCCATAAAATAAACAACAGAAGAAATCCCACAGATCACCTGGACATCTCCATCCAGAAGATCCATCAGCTTCCTTGCGCCGCTGTAGAAACCCACATCTCCGGAAAGGGCAATGGCAACGGTACGATACTGCGGATGTGCCTTGATATACTCCACGATCTTATCACTGCGGTACTCATGGAGAACCATCTGCCCCGGCCTCTGTACGGCATCTGTCATACGCTTTGCACCGATCAGAAGCTCCGCCTCATCAAAGGCCTTCTTTCCTTCCAAAGTCAGGGTTTTTTCCGCACCCATGCCGATGCCCACAAGAGAAACCCTCTGTGACAGGGTAAGGCCGAACAGCTTTGCCAGAAATACCCTTGCTTCCGGCAGGGACAGCCCCTCCTCCTGCAAAGGTCTTCCGATGATCACAGGTGTGACGCCGCAGCGCTGACAGGCCTCCATCTTTTCCGGGAATCCACCTGCCAGACCGGTATCCTTGGTGACCAGATAGCTGCACTGGAACTGTCGAAGCATCGCTTCGTTGATCTCTGTGGAAAATGGCCCCTGCATACCGATGAGATGTTTTCCCTCGATCCCCAGCTCCGCACAGGAGCTGATCACAGAAGGGATGGACAGCACCCGGGCAAAAAGCCTCTCCTGGTAATCCGGGATCACTGTAAATTTAGACAGCTCCTTGCTTCCTGTGGTAAGAAAAATGTTCCCCTCTGTGCCGGAAAGAAATTCTGCCGCCTTCTCCGTGCTTTCCACATAGATGGCTTCACGGTTCTTCTCTCCCTCCGGGCGAAGAACACGCTGATAACGGATATTTTCGTTCTCACAGGCAGACCGGATATTTTTTGTCACCTCTGCCGCATAGGGATGAGTGGCATCCAGAACGATCTCCGGCGCTTCCCTCCGGAAAAGCTCCTCCATATCTTCGGTTTTCAGCCTTCCGGCGCTGACATGGAGAAATTCATTTTCCTTCAGAAGGGATCCGCCATATTCCGTAGCTGCACAGGCATAGACCGGAACATGATTTTCCGCAAGGAACTCACAGAGTGCGTAGCCCTCGGTGGTCCCTGCAAAAACAATGGCTTTATACATTCTTATATCCCCTTGGTGTTACCATCTTGCCGTTTACATTCTTAGTCTGTGAATTTCCCACAAATACGGTAGTAAACATATCCACTTCTGTATCACGAAGCTCCTTCAGTGTCATAACCTGTGCAGTCTCGCCGTCACGTGCGATCTGGGCGACCGTGCCGCAGACAGTGTCCGGGGACTTGTATTTCATCATCAGATCACAGGCCTTCTGAAGATAATCCTTACGTTTTCTGCTGGACGGATTGTAAAGGCATACCACAAAATCCGCCTGTGCTGCTGCCAGAAGCCTTGCCTCGATCTTCTCCCACGGAGTCAGAAGATCACTTAAGCTGATCAGGCAGAAGTCATGGATCAGCGGTGCACCCAGCACTGCGGCGCCGCCTGTAGCTGCTGTCACACCCGGGATAATGATCAGCTCCACATCCGGATAGTTTTCACCTACCTCATACATCAGACCTGCCATGCCGTAGACACCGGCGTCACCACTGCAGATCATGGAAACGGTTTTTCCTTTTTTTGCCTCGTCAAAAGCAAGTACACAGCGGTCTACCTCTTTTTTCATCGGTGTGGTCATGAACTCTTTACCAGCAAAATACTCCTTTACAAGATCCACATACACCGTGTAACCGATGATCACATCACTTTCATTTAATGCACGGATCGCTCTTCCAGTCATCTGGTCATACGCACCCGGGCCAATTCCTACAACATAAATCTTACTCAAAACGTATCCTCCGATTTCCGGCTGCAAGGGCGGTGGTCACACCGTCCCGGCCTGTTTTTTTTCTGATCAGTGTACCCTGTCCGCAACCCAGAACCGCGCTTCTCTCACAGACATTCTCTACACCTGTTATCTTTTTTACAAATTGTGACGGGGTAAATTCCCCCTGCACTGCCTTCAGCTCTTCCTCGGTAAAGGTCAGAAACGGAAGCTGCCAGGCTTCTGCCAGAGAAAGAAGTCCCACCTCTTCTTTCTTCAGATCGATACTGGCAATGGCTTTCAGTGCTTCTCTGTAAACATCTGATTCCTTCAGACATTCCTCTGCCGCCTTCTGGATGGAGGCTGCATCCTTTCCCCTGCGGCAGCCCATTCCCAGAACTGCAGCGGGCGGCACCACATGGACTGTATTTTTAAAGGGCAAACAGCCTCTGTGGATCGTCACCGCAATACCTGTTTCCGGTGCCTCACCGGCTTTCTCACCGTTCTCCGGATCCGCTGCTGCTGAGGGCCTTCCGTCTTTCCCGCAAAGCACCAAACCCTCCGGCAGCTCTCCGTCCCACGGAAACTCACTGTAGAAGCCAACGCTCTCTCCTGCAAGAAGGGCCGCAGAAGCCTCCTTCGCAGCCTTCATATGAAAAATAGCACAGCCATTCTTTTTTGCAAAAACATCCACTGCAAAACGACTGTGAAGATCTGTGGCTGTTGTCACAACCGGTACTGCCTTAAGATATCCGGCACAGCGAAGTGCCAGCTCATTGGCTCCGCCAAGATGTCCGGAAAGAAGAGCAATGACAAATTTTCCGCACTCATCGATCACCAGCACAGCCGGATCCGTCTTTTTTCCGACAATGTAAGGTGCGATACTGCGCACTGCGATCCCGCAGGCGCCAATAAAGATCACGCCCTCTTTTCCTGCCCGGAACTGTTCCCCTGCCCACTGAGAGGTGGAGACAGAGATCGGATCCGGAAGGTAACGGCTCTTTTTTGCAAGGGTGACACTCTCACCCTCTTTTTCCAGAGCCCTCTGAAGCCTTTCCCCTGTCTCCAGCCCTGTCATACTGAAGCAAATGATGGAAATGTTCATATTTTACTTCGTAGCCTCACGGAACTCTGTGGTAAAGCCCGGATCATACAGCTTGGATCTGTCATAGCTTGCAGCATTGACCGCATCACCTACCAGCATAAGAGCTGTTTTTGTGATCTTGTTCTCTTTTGCTGTCTGGGCCAGAGTACCCACTGTACAGATAAACTTCTTCTCATCGGGCCAGGTTGCCTTGTAGACGATGGCAGCCGGTGTATCCTCACGGTATCCTCCCTCCACCAATCTGCGGCTCAGCTCCTCCAGCATGCCTGTGCTCAGGAAAATGACCATAGTGGCATTATGAGCGGCAAAGGACTGAATGCTCTCTTTTGCCGGCACCGGTGTCCTTCCCTCCATTCTTGTGATGATCACACTCTGGGAAATATCCGGAAGTGTATACTCCAGGTTCAGTGCAGATGCAGCTCCGCAGAAGGCACTGACACCCGGGCAGGAATCGTAGGGGATCCCCTTTTCATCCAGGATATCCATCTGCTCACGGATCGCACCATAGATACATGGATCGCCGGTGTGGAGACGAACGGTCATCTTACCTTCAGCCTCTGCTCTCTCCATAACAGAGATCACTTCCTCAAGGGTCATCTTTGCACTGTTATGGATGGTGCACACATCCTTGGAATACTCCAGAAGCTGGGGATTTACAAGAGATCCCGCATAGATGATCACATCTGCCTCTTCCAGATACTGTTTACCTCTTACTGTGATAAGATCCGGTGCTCCCGGACCTGCTCCTACAAAATGTACCATAATCTATTCCTCTCTTCTGTCTTTATTTTCTTTGATAATGATCAGGGAATAATATCCTGCATCCTCAGGGATCTCCTCCACGGTCCGGTAGATCTTTTCATCCGGCATTCCGCAGTTTTCGATCATCATGGCCTCTGCCCCCTGGGAAAGAAGCTCCGCCTTCACATCCTTCATTTTCTTTCCGGCCTTCATAAGGACCTTGGTACCGGAAAGCTTCAGCGCATCCTCGATCTGATAGGAAGCCGGGATCACGTGAAGAGGCTCTGCCTTCTCCACAAGTCCGGTATTCAGACGTGCGGAAACTGCACAGAAGGATGTGATCCCACAGACGATCTCCGTCTCATAACCCTGAGCCACAAGTCTGTGATGAATATAGAGATATGTGGAATACACGGTAGGATCTCCCAGTGTGAGAAATACCACGTCTTTACCCTGGTCCAGGACAGCCTTGACTTTTTCTGCTCCTGCATCATGATAGCTTTTCAGCACCTCAGGATCCTTGGACATTGGAAAAGGAACTGCAAGAAGCTCCTTCTTTCCAAGCTCCGGATAAGCACCCTCCACGATCTTAAATGCTACCGTATCCTCCGGAACCTGTCCCGGAAGCGCGATCACCTCTGCCTCCTTTACAAGACGAAGTGCTTTTAAGGTAAGAAGCTCCGGATCTCCCGGTCCAACACCTACACCATATAATTTACCTGCCATATTTCTTTCCTCCTAGCTATATTTTCCAGACAGGATAAAACCTGTCTGTTATTTTTATCAAATTTTGTCCTGAAATTAAAAAACTTCCATCCGGACCGGGGTTTCCTGTCATGAAATATCATTCACCCCGACTGCCTGCTCCTGTATCTTATGGATCAGCTCTTCTGCATCCCGGGTCTGCCCCAGCAGTCCGTATACATTGGAAAACACCACAGCACCCAGAAGGATCTGCTCATAAGATCTGTGGTCCAGATAAAACTGGATCTTCTCCATGACCACAGCCATAGTCTCTTTCAGGATACCATAGCTGTCAAGAACAGCCAGCGCCTCATCGGTAGTCCCCGCCTCCAGGATCTCTCTGGCACATTCCAGAGAGCCCCCTGCACGGATGGCACTTGCACAGAGAACCTCCATCCTTCCGTCAGCACAGTGGGAATGGGTATTCATGATCCCGGCGGCAACCTTTACAAACTTACCGATATGAGCCACAAAAAGAATGCCCTTTACGCCCATATCAATGGCCATGTCAATGGTCTCTCCTACATAATTGCTGCACTTGATATTGTTCTCAAAGGGAATGGACATATGCTCCCTGAGATAATCCGCACCGTAATTCCCCGGTGTCACCAGGATATAATTTTCTCCCTGGCAGAAATGCTGCTTCATCTCCACATGGATGCTTTCGATCAGAGCCTTCTCACTCATGGGTTCTACGATCCCGCTGGTTCCAAGTATGGAGATCCCGCCAAGAATGCCAAGACGGGGATTAAAGGTTTTTTTGGCGATCTCCTCCCCCTGTGGAACGGATACGGTAAGCTTCAGACCACCCTCGTAGTCATATTCCTGGGCCGCCTCTTCGGCCTCCCGCAGGATCATAGCTCTGGGAACCGGATTGATCGCCGCCTCGCCCACGTTCTGGGAAAGTCCCGGCTTGGTGACACGACCCACCCCGATTCCTCCGTCCAGGATGATCTGAGGCCGGGATTTCTCTGTTTTTCGCTGCTGCCCGGCCTGTTCTGACGCTGAAATAGAAAACTTCTCCGCTTTTACATAGACCAGGATCCCGTTGGTGGTATCCGGATCATCCCCTGCATCCTTCTGTACAGCACAGGAGACATACGTTTCGCCTCGGGTAATATCGTGAAGCTGTAATGTGAGGGTGATCCCCTTTGGGGTATCAAGCTCTACCTCGGAAAGAGTCTCTCCCGAAAGCAGCATCCGGACTGCACCCCTGGCTGCCCCGGCTGCACAGGAGCCTGTTGTGTAGCCGTAACGGAGGCGCTTGTTGTTTTTTATGACATACTGATCTTCCAGTCCGTTCTTCATATATACGACGCCCTCCTTTTTAAATTACCTTGTGCTCCAGCCATTTGCGGCTGTGGAAACGCCAGGTAAAAATAATCCCACGAACAGTCCAGTCCGCAAACATTCCGATCCAGACCCCCATAGGCCCGAAGCCCAGGACACGGATCAGGAAAACACAGAGACAGAACCTGCACGCCCACATGGTACAGCAGGAGGTGATCATGGAAAACTTCACATCACCGGCTGCACGAAGACCATACCCCGGCACGAACGCCATTGTCCATACCACAGGCTTTACAATGGTGATCCAGGTGATCATGTGGATGCACATTTCCGCACTGGTACTCTCCATTCCGCCAAGGATCGTCACTGGTCTGACCAAAGCATACACAATCAGACAGCTTACGATAATAACTGCCTCTGCAATGACGCAGAGTTTTTTTATGTAATAGACCGCCTCATCCTTTCGACCGGCACCAAGACACTGGCCTACGATAGTCATCAGGCCTACACCTACTCCGATGGCTGCGATACCATTCAGGTTCTCAAGGATATTGGTCATTGCCTGAGCTGCGATAGCTGCTGTTCCCAGTGTGGAAACCGTAGACTGGATGGCAAGCTTTCCAAGCTGAAACATACTGTTCTCAATTCCCGAAGGGATCCCAAGTCCCAGGATACGTCCGATCATGCTCCAGTCCGGACGGATCTTCAGATAATCCTTCACAACGACAGGCTGGCGATCCTTACGCAGCTGCCAGAGAACAACCACTGCACAGAAAATACGGGAAACCAGTGTGGAGATCGCCGCTCCTGCAACACCAAGGTGGAAAACCCAGATCAGAACCGCATTTCCGCCAATGTTCATAATATTGGAGATCATGGAGATCGTCATAGGCCCCCTGGTATTCTCCTGGGCACGAAAGATCGAAGCCGCAGAATCATAAGCCGCAATAAAGGGGAATGACAATGCCGTGAAAAAGAAATATGTTTCCGATGCACGCATAACATCCGCATCCACTGCACCGAAGATCAGCCTCAAAAGCGGCTTCTGAAAGATCAGACAGACTGCAGACACCACTACAGAGATCGCTGTGATGATAAAAAGCACCTGTCTGGCAGACATGTTCGCCTTCTCATAATTCCTCTGTCCGATATACTGGGCGCAGACAATGGCGCCTCCCGCTGCCAGCGCCGAAAAAGCCTGGATCAGAAGCACATTGATGGAATCCACCAGCGATACCGCAGAAAGAGCCGCAGATCCCACATTGCTGACCATCATGGTATCTGCGGTTCCCATTATCGAATTCAAAATCTGTTCCAGCACTACCGGCACCAGAAGATTACGGATCATCCGGTTGGTAAACATATGCTGCTGTTCCATTGTTACATCCTCCGCCTCACTTATTTATGACCTGACAAAGCAGAAAAAAACGTCTGTATTTTATCAATCACACTTTCTCTGACATTATACCCTTTTCCCGCTCTTTTTCCAATATATTTTCTGTGTTTTTTGTACAAACTGCAAAATGCCGCAGGCGCGAAACCTGCGGCAGTCTTTCTATTTTGTGTTTTTTTATTATACAATTATGTTCCAAAGTCACTCTTTTTCATATTTTTCGATCAAACATTGATGTTCCTTACTGGTTTTATCATAGTTGATCCCAACGAGCAGGATTTCACCTGTGTAATCCAGAATTGAAGAAGGATATTTTTTATCTTTAATCTGCATCACGGCAGTCTGGGCATTTTGATTCCACTTCAGCTCTACGATCAACGCCGGATAAGATGAACAGTACTCTATCTTTGGGATAAACACAAAATCAGCAAATCCACGGCCTGTCGGCAATTCCCGGACAGGTTTAAAATAGTACTGCATTGCACTTAAATATGCAATTGCCAAAACACTGCTCAGCGAATTCTCATTGTTATATTGAATGGAAGACGCATACTCGTTGTGGATTTTTTCAATCTGTGCAGCAACTTCTACTCCATCCATGTCCAACGTAGCATCAAGTAAATGTTCCGAATTTTTCTGGAATTCCAGCATCTCATTCCACTGCTTACTTTCAACAGCAGCTGTAAGTTCTTGTCGAATCTCTTCATTCGGCACGAAGGCAGTCTTTAATTTGGGGTTATATCCAAAATAACCCAGGTGAATCATGTATGTTAACACATCATCCTTACTTTTGATGCTTACCGTATCGTTCTTAAAGGTTGCTGTGTTTACTTTAACCTCTGCCCCAGAGATCATTTCAATAATAGCTGTTTTCAAACCACCATAATTCATGTTGATCAGCGGAACAATCACGTCATACGAAGCTGTTTCTGACCAATAGCTCTTGAATTCTCCCCGAAGCATCACGCCAACAACTGCTCGAGGATTATAAACCTGATGACCATTCAGCAGATATCCATCATACCAACGCTTTACCTCATCAAAATCCTGATGATATTCTTCTGCCAGTTTCTGCACTTCATTCTCAGTAAAACCGACATACGGTGCGAGACTGCCTGGGCTCAGCATAGAAAACTCATCAAAGTTATTCAGAGCTGACTGTGTTTTTTCCTTCTTTATGGGAAGAATACCTGTAAGGTACGCCAGTTGAATATACTTTGTAGGTTCTATTCCTTTGAACATTCCTCGCAGGAAATTTATATAATCTTCCTGTGCTTTTTTATTGGCCGCCTCATCACGAATCAGTACGTCCCATTCATCAATGATGACGATAAACTTCTGTCCCACCTTATCTTTGATTCTTGAAAGTGCATCCGGCAAGCCAGATACTTCAAGTGGCAGAACATCCGGATAAACTTCCCGCAATTCATCCAGAACCGCCTCCGTGACATGCTTCACTATATTATCCGCATCATCACAGTTTGCCAGAAACCACTGAATATCGATATGGATCACATCATACTTGTTAAGATGCTTTTTAAAGTCGGCCGCCCTGCTTATCTGCAATCCAGAAAACATCTGCTCAGAATCTGCGCCTTTACTATAATACGCAGCCAACATATTAGCTGCATAAGATTTTCCGAACCGACGCGGCCGACTATTGCAAATATAGGCATTTGTTGTATCAAGAACACTGTTTGTATACTCGATCAGGCCAGTCTTATCCACATATATTCTGGAGTTAAGAGCAACCTGAAATGCACTGTTGTCCGGGTTCACAAATCTTCCCATGCTTTTCAGACTCCTTTCTGAAGCTGTTCCTCAAGCACAAGGTTACAACTCACCTGTTTTATTTTGATTTTATCATTTCATAGAACAAATAACAAGTTGATGGCTGTTTTTCTTTGTGCAACATATGCAAATCCCACTCGAACAGTACGCTCTTTCCCGGTTCTGTCAACCATTATTTCATTTTGATCTCGCTGTTATACGAACATCTGCTGATCCTTCTTCTGTTGGGGCATTCCTCCACCGCTTCATCGCTCTGTACCTCCGCTGCCGTTCAGCTCCAACACTGATCTTATCTGCCGGTGCTGTACCTGGAAAATACACACCCTTTTTGTACGGAAGATATGAAGTAACAGAGGACCTGGACAGGCCAAGAGTATTTGCAGTTGAAAGGACAGCAGCTTTATGATCCTGTGTTTTTCTGAAATCATCAAAGGTCTCCTGCACCTTCTCCGCCACATCCGATGCATACACACCGGCCGTGATAAGCAGCTTCCGAACCTTGATCGGGTTCAGCCCCAGCTCATCTGCAATGGCCTGCAAAGACATTCCCGCTTCATAAAGCACAACAGCAGGATCCATCAGTTCCTTAAGGATCTTCCCGGCATCATACTCCGGCTTAGATTTCCTACGGCCACCTCCGGGCCTTCTTGGTTTATACGCTCTTTTCTCACCCATAGATTACAAAACCAGCTCATACATTTTGAAGGTCATCTCGCCGCCATCTGTCAGAACATACAGTTCCTTCTTATCAATACTGTTACGCAGCATTTCATCAAAAGGATGGATACCTTTCTTCCAATGTGGAAACGATGGATCACCCTGCTCTTGATTGATCAGCTCCCAGTACAGAGATTTTATGTTGTCAAAATCATCTTTTACTGCCTTACGAAATATCATTTGCTCCATTTCCTCTTACTCATGCAGCTCCAGTGGCAGTCCGTCCGGGTCATGAAAAAATGTCATCTTCTTGCCGGTAAAATCATCCACACGGATCGGCTCACATTCGATCCCAACCTCCGCCAGCTCTTTCACCGTCTGCTCCACACTCTCCACACAGAAAGCAAGATGACGCAAACCACAAGCCTCCGGACGGCTCACCCGTTTCGGTGGATTTGGTTCTGCGAAAATCTCCAGCTCCGTGTGTTCATCCACACGCAAATCCAGCTTCCAGTCCCTGCGCTCCGCACGATAGTTTTCTCTGATAACGGAGAAGCCAAGCTTGTTTACGTAGAAATCCTTTGCGGATTCGTAGTTGGATACGATGATGGCGATGTGGTGTATTTTTGATAGGTTCATTTTGGGGTGCTCCTTTTTAGTTTGTCTTATTTTCGTTATAAACTATATAGCGTTTTTTAAAATATACCGTGTGTGCTTTAGCTCTGAAGGAGCACATGCATCACACACGGCATTATTTTTATTTCAACCTTTCACTTGCATTTTAGTATATCACAAATCTGCAAATAAACCAGCCTTGTACACGTATTTTTTACTCCACTGTAACACTCTTTGCAAGATTTCTCGGCTTATCGACATCCAGACCCTTTGCAACAGAAACATAATATCCCAGAAGCTGCAGAGGAATCACTGCCAGACTGCCCACGAAATGCTCATCTACCTTCGGCACATACACAGTGAAGTTCACCTGATCCTCGATCTCGTATTTGCCATATGTAGTCAGCCCCATCAGGTAGGATCCGCGGCTCTTGCACTCTAACATATTGCTTACAGTCTTCTCATACAGTCCGCTCTGAGTCAATACACCAATGACCAACGTTCCCTGCTCGATCAGACTGATCGTGCCATGTTTCAGCTCACCTGCTGCGTATGCTTCAGAATGGATATAGCTGATTTCCTTCAACTTCAAACTGCCCTCCAGGCAAACTGCATAGTCAATACCACGGCCCACAAAGAATACATCATGGGCATTAGCATACTTAGCAGCAAACCACTGGATACGTTCTTTATCTTCCAGGACCTTCTGCATCTTCTCCGGAATGGTCTGCAGCTCAGAAATATAGTAACCATACTGCTCGTCTGTGATCTTTCCTCTGACTTTTGCAAACTGAACAGCCAGGCAGTACATAGCCACAAGCTGTGCGCTGTATGCCTTAGTCGTAGCAACTGAGATCTCCGGACCAGCAAGTGTGTAGAACACCTTATCTGCTTCACGGGCAATACTGCTGCCAACCACATTGACGATCGCCATCGTAGCGATACCCTTTTCCTTTGCAAGCCGCAATGCTGCCAGTGTATCTGCTGTTTCACCAGACTGGCTGACAACGATCACCAGAGCTTTCTGGTCAACCGGCATTTTACGATAGCGGAACTCTGACGCAAGCTCCACACGTACCGGGATATCTGCCATATCCTCCAGTACATATTGAGCAGCCATACCAACATGCCATGCAGAACCGCAGGCAACAATATAGATCTGCTCAAAGCTCTTAATCTCATCCTCATTGATCTCCACACTGGACAGGTCGATCGCACCATTCCTGATCACGGAATTAAGGGTATCCTGGACAGCCTTCGGCTGCTCGTGGATCTCTTTCATCATGAAATGCTCAAAACCGCCCTTTTCAGCAGCCTCCGCATCCCACTTGATTTCTGTAGTCCGCTTCTCGATCTCGTCACCGTTCAGATCATAAAAATGAGCTTCGCCCGGTGTCAGCTTTGCAAATTCAAGATTACCGATATAATATACATTTCTCGTATATTTCAGGATTGCCGGGACATCGGAAGCCACATAGGTCTCGCCATCTGCAATACCAATGATCATCGGACTATCCTTACGCGCCACCCAGATCTCGCCCGGATAATCACGGAACATCAGCTCAAGAGCATAAGAACCGCGGACACGGACCATTGTCTTCGCAATGGCATCGATAGGACCAAGGTTGTACTTTTTATAATAGTAATCAACCAGCTTAACAACCACCTCTGTATCGGTCTGACTATAAAAAGTGTAGCCGTGCTTCAGCAGCTTCTCTTTTAATTCTGTGTAATTCTCAATGATACCGTTATGTACACCAACGACCTCAGACTCCACAGCACCGGAACCTGATTTACTGCAGTTACCAGAAACATGAGGATGTGCATTGATCTGGCTGGGTTCACCATGGGTAGCCCAGCGTGTATGTCCAATACCACAGGCTCCTTTTAACGCTTTACCTGCATCTGTTTTCTCGACCAGATTCGTCAGGCGGCCCTTTGCCTTCACGACCTCTGCCAGAGCCTCTCCATCACGGACAGCCAGTCCAGCTGAGTCATATCCTCTATATTCCAGTTTCGACAGACCGTCCAGCAGGATCGGTGCTGCCGGCTGTTTTCCTGTAAAACCAACGATTCCACACATAGGTTTATCCCTCCCGTTATTTAAATCTCTCGTCTATTATACTTCCCTATTATGCAAAACGGCTCTGGATGATTGTCCAGAGTCGTCATTGACCTTATGCTTTATATCCTTTTTCACAAATTACGTTGACCACTTCATCAACATACTTCTGGCAGGTATCATGGTCAGGTGCTTCAACCATAACACGCACGACCGGCTCCGTTCCGGACTCACGGACAAGAATACGGCCAGTATCACCCAGTGCTTCTGCAACCCTGGACACCGCTTCCTGTACAGCAGGATCATTCTGTGCAGCCTTCTTATCGGTCACACGGATATTTTCCAACACCTGCGGATAGATCTTCAACGGTGCTGTCAGCTCACTCATCAGCTTCTTCTTCGCCAGCATGACTTCCATCATCTTCAGACTGGTCAGGATACCATCGCCGGTGCTGGCATACTTGGAGAAAATAATATGCCCGCTCTGTTCACCACCGATACGGCAGTCATTCTTCACCATATACTCGTAAACATACTTATCACCGACAGCAGTCTTGGCATAGCCAATACCCTGCTCATCAAACGCCTTATACAAACCAAAGTTTGACATGACCGTAGTTACAACTGTATTATTCAGCAGCTTACCACGTTCTTTCATATAACAGCCGTAAATATACAGGATATGATCACCGGTAATGACATTACCCTTCTCATCCACGCACAGACAGCGGTCTGCATCACCATCGTAGGCAAATCCAACATCCAGACCTTTCTCCACAACAAGCTTCTGCAGTCCCTCGATATGGGTAGATCCAGCATTGTTATTGATATTGGTACCGTTTGGCTGGTTATTGATAACATAGGTATCTGCACCAAGAGCATCAAAAACAGACTTTGCAATATTCCATGAGCTGCCATTCGCACAGTCCAGACCAACCTTGACACCTCTGAAAGAATAGATACCTAAGGAAATCAGATAACCCATGTAACGATTTCGACCTGCCACATAATCCACCGTACAGCCAACATGATCGCGGCTTGCAAATGGCAGTTCCGGCCAATCCTTATCGAACACATGGAGCTTACCATCAAGGTAATCCTCTATCAACAGCAAAGTCTCTTCCGGCATCTTCTCACCGTAACAGTTAATCAACTTGATACCGTTATCATAGTATGGATTGTGGCTTGCAGAAATCATAATGCCACAGTCAAAATCATCCACACGGGCAATGTAAGCCACGGATGGAGTGGTGGTAACATGCAGAAGATAAGCGTCTGCACCAGAAGCCGTCAGACCAGCAACCAGGCTGTACTCGAACATATAAGAACTGCGACGAGTATCCTTACCGATCACGATACGAGCAGGGTTGGTATCACCGTTTCGCTCACGCAGAGCATTATAATACCAACCTAAGAAACGACCAACCTTATACGCATGGTCTGATGTTAATGTAATTCCAGCTTCACCACGGAAGCCGTCTGTTCCAAAATATTTTGACATTTTGAATTCTATCTCCAACAGAACAATTTAAAATTTCTCTTCCAAAACATCTGCGATTCTTTCACAAGCATGACCATCTCCATACGGATTACTTGCTTTACTCATCGCATCATATTCCTCTCTATCAGAAAGCAGCCGGCTAAACTCATTGTATATCGTTTTTTCTTCTGTGCCAACCAGCTTTAACGTACCCGCCGCAATGCCTTCTGGACGTTCCGTAGTGTCACGCATAACTAAGACTGGCTTACCAAGAGATGGAGCCTCTTCCTGAATTCCACCAGAATCAGTCAAAATCAAATAACTTCTACTCAGGAAATTATGGAAATCAAGAACATCAAGCGGCTCAATGATATGAATACGGTCATCATTGCCCAAATACTCATTGGCAATTTCACGAACAACCGGATTCATATGAATAGGATAGATTGCTTTAACATCTGGATGTTCATCCATAACACGACGAATTGCCTTAAACATATGCCGCATTGGCTCACCGAGATTCTCACGGCGATGTGCGGTAATCATAATAAGGCGACTACCATCTGCCCACTCCAATTCTGGATGTGTATAACTTTCTCTGACGGTTGTTTTCAACGCATCGATTGCAGTATTGCCCGTAACATAGATACTTAACGGATCTTTACCTTCTTTCAAAAGATTTTTCTTAGAAAGTTCTGTCGGAGCAAAGTTAAATTTGCTAATAATTGAAACTGCCTGACGATTAAATTCTTCAGGATAAGGGCTATTAATATTATAAGTGCGCAAACCAGCTTCTACATGACCAACTGGAATCTGCAAATAGAAGCAAGCCAAGGCTGTTACGAACGTAGTAGATGTATCGCCATGAACCAGCACGACATCTGGCTTTTCTTTTTCCAAAACATCTTTAATGCGATTCAAAATATTAGTTGTCACATCAAATAGAGTCTGCTTGTCTTTCATAATAGACAAGTCATAGTCTGGAGTAACATCAAATGCTTCCAAAACCATATCAAGCATTTGACGATGTTGTCCTGTCACGCACACTACCGTTTGCAGTTCTTTTCGCTTTTTTAGTTCATTGACAAGCGGACACATTTTAATAGCTTCCGGTCTAGTACCGAAAACAAGCATAACTTTTTTCATAATCCAATTTCCTTTCTATTCATAATATTTATCACATTTTTTAAGCCAAAAGCCCAAAAGAAGTGTTGTAATTAAAATAGCCAAAATATTTACACCTGTGCAATTAGTTAGGTGCATCATAGTCATAGGTCCAAGAACAAAAAACCGATGTACTAAATATCCCTCATAAGAATACTTATCTGATAGTTTGACGATAAAATCTACAATCTTCGATGGAGTTCTTCTTTCTAACATACATTTAAGAATACATCTCAACACAACAAAAATTGCTATTCCCAAAAAGGCATGCGAATAACCTCAAAACACTTAAAACAATACATTACTACTTTCATTCAATCTTATTCACACAATATAAGTTAAAACAATTTGAATTGTATTAAAGATTACAACTAGCACTAATATAACTTTAATCAGTAGTTTCTCCCATAAAATTCAACATTATCGGTAACATTCTTCCCTCCATATAGAAAACCTGAACTAACAGAAAATCTGAACGCCGACATTAAACCACCAACATAATCCGTTTCCTAAGTATTGTTGAATATGACAAGTTACAATACAACAAAATGCAATTAACCTAATGTAACTAATCGGTCAGTCGACTAAATTATTCCTGTTTTTATAGTCGTTGTCAATTTGATTCATACTTCTGCGTATTCTCTTTCTCCAATTTAGTAACTTCTTTTTTTAGCATAATACACAAAACCATCTCTGATAATAATGGAGCCATGCAAGCTCCGTCACCCTTCAACAAATATACTAATAAAAAATTAAGTACAACCGTTACCACAACTCCAATTTGAAAACATCTACTGTACTCCCTGTCATGCCCACTCGCCAAAAGTGTTTGTATTCCGGTAAAATTATTATATATTGCCATGACCATCCACAGTAATAGCGGAATCATCCAGTAAAACTTTGCTGCATACTCCACTCCAAAAGCAATAGTCACTAAGAATTTTGAAACAACAGAACAGCCAACTGCAACCAAAAGGAAAAGCGGTACAAAAATCTGCTTCATCCTATTCACAAATAACTTCCCTCGCTTAAATGATTCGTTGAATCTCTGACTTGAAATTGGATAAAGTACTTGTGTGATAGGAGTCCATGCTAAAATAAGTATATTTGGAATTTTTTGGATCGCCGAATAAATTCCAACCTCCTCATTTGTTGCAAATAGGCCCAAAAGTGTAATTCCTATCGCTCCAAATACTTTAGAACTCAGCTGTGTTGTAAATACATACCAGCCACTCTTTAATTCGCTTGCAATCTCATTCAAATTAACTTCAACTAAATGTATATTAAAGGTTTTACAAGCAAATATCAGTCCAAGCATGCCACTAATAACAGGAGAAATAGCATATAATAAGCAATATAAAAATAAATCGTTAATAGATTTGACAAATACAAAAGTCATGATAACTGTAATAGTTCTGGAAATCATGCTGACAATTGTTATGTACTTCATCTGTTGCATACCTTGAAAAAGCCAATTCAGTTGGATACAATTTCCAAATAGCGTAATCATTAAAATCATTAAACAAAAACACTGTGACAACTGATTTCTATTTAGGAAAATATACCCAACAGTTATACCAAAGCATACCATTAGCAGAATACACCTAGAAAAGAAAACCGTTGAAAATGTTTTACTTAGTGAATCACTATTTTTATCCGATAAAGCCACTTTCCGTGTGGCAGACATTGCAAATCCATATTCAACAACAACTTGATAGTATCCAATAACGTTAATGGCAATAGAGAAAATTCCGTATTGCTTCGCTCCCAAGATTCTTGTTATATACGGTAGCGTAAGTAGAGGAACAACTGTATTAAAGATCTGCAAGAGATATAGCCATGCTCCATTTTTCACCGATTTTCTTTTTAATATTTTTTTTATCATCTCTATTCCGTTCATATCGCTTTTTCTTTCTCAATCTTTAATATGTTATTGTGAACAGCACAAGTGAATGCCAAGACGATTGGCACCATAAATATTCTCTGAATTCCAAACGAATTCAACGGTATAGAAACAATTACAATATAAAAAAATTCACCTAGCAAATACAATGAATATTTATACTCCTTTACTCGATTACATTTAATTACAACATAAATCATATATATAAGAAGTACACCATATAGAAAAAGTGAAAAAAGGCCAAATTGCAAGAAACATTCAAATATTCCCAAATCATCAAGATACATTTGTGTATCCAAATTTCCAAACATAAGGATCTTGCCATTTGCATTCATGGATGTTAGTATACCTAATCCTGTTTTCCATTTTCCATTGAACAAAAGAGAGCTATAATATGCAAATTCATACTGTCTATATCCAATTGAACTATCAGAGATTGTGATATTCATTTTATTCAATATAGTATCCGCGAATCCCATATTAACTGCAATCACAAAAATTGCAAGTAATAATAACTGGACAATCAATTTTTTTGACGAAGAACGTTTTTCTAGAAAAAACATTGATATAACACAAGCTATCGTTCCTAAAATTAGCGACCTTGTCTGTGACACAAACACTAAATATGCAGCAACAAACATCAAAGCTACCACATATCTTTTTTTCTTATATTTTTTATATAAATAGTACAATGCGGGAATTAGCACTCCGATTAATGCTGTTGCATCAATACGCAATTTACCACCTCTCCCCCAAGAGATACCGTACTCATATAACAAACTATTAAAAATCGTAATTCCAAGATAGTTTTTGCATAGCCAGGTAATTGTTCTTAGACTCAATGAAGCAATAATAATTCCTACCGTTTTTTTTAAGTATTTATCGAAATTTTTGTCTTTAATAATTTCATAATACAATGGTATTGCAAAAAATATCCATAAATACTGTCTTCCCGCATAAAAGGTCTCATAATTAGAATACGCATATAACTTTCTGCCTTTCATTAACTCGAAAGTAACAATACAAATTGTGCCTAGTATGTAAACCCACAAAAATCTGTCTGAATACGTTTTCTTTATTCTATGAGTTATAATATATAAAAGCACCAACATCACAATTGCTATTGTAAGTATGGTTCTCCATGTATCCAATACCCCACCCAATATTAATGGGATTCCCACGCCTAAAGCAATTATCACCTCAATCAGTGATTCATATAATCTTATCTTCATTCTCTCACATTGCCTCTTCGCTTTAAGGTTTTAATAATAGTATCCACTCTGCACTTCCAGCTATTCTCCCTTAAAAAAGTCTCTCTATCATCATTACTGTATTTCACATCATTGCTTTTTTTCAAGTTTAGAATTTGCTTTATAAATTCATCATATCCAGTATAAAAGTAAACAAATGGTTCAAATCGTTCTATTTCTTCATATCTACAAGTTAAAATGTTTTTATTGAAATTAATGTATTCATATAATTTCACTGGATCAACTGCTTCAATAATCTCATTTATCAGAAAAGGCATAATTAGGCAGTCCGCATCTTTTATATTTTCCAACAGCTTTTCATGTTCAATTGTACCATGGTAGTGAATTCGCTCATGTTTTGGAATTTGCACTCCGGCCAACGGCCCAAACAACTCATATTGTATATCTGCACATTCCTCTAAACTTCTAAGTATATAATCAAAATTAAACCATGTACTTATTGTTCCAAAATACGCAAACGTATACAATTTATGTTTCTTTTCCGAAACGGTTTTTGCCTGATCCAGAATAGCACCATTATATCCGTTTCGTACCAAATTTATCTTTTCCTCAATCTCATTACCATACCTACTCTTTAAGATATCTATGAGGTGATTACTCGATACTAAAACAAGACTTGCCTTTTTTATCAAATTTTCTTCTTGTCGTATTATTATTTCCATTTGACGTTCATCATTAACAAATGCTGGATGATTGTCCATGCAATCATAAATAACAATTCCTTTATAGTCATTTGGAATTGTATCCACTTGATTTGGAAAAGTTAAGTAGAGTATATTAGCTTCTGTTTTCTTGATTTTCTTTTTTACAACATTACATTTGATAGCCGCATTTACCTTTGACAAAAAAACGTATCTATCACCACGAGGAATTACATAAATTGGATTCAAATTCACATCCACATTTTCTCTTTTTTGTAGACCGGTTCTACCATATCTATGCTGATACATAACATGCACATTAAATTGGGTGTTCAAAAGTTCTGCAATAAAATGTGGTCTTTGCTTTATCCAATTCCAGTCAACATTCATTACATAAACTAATTCGTTTTTATTCATATTTTTTCCTCATCTGCTTTTTGTTTTCATGAACTTAATACATTCCTATAATAATTCTAATTACATATGACCTTAGTGCTTCACTATTTCCTATATTCTTTGTTGCATTTTTCAAGAGCCACAGCCGATGTTTTCGATATTCAGATATACGTTGCAAAAAAATTTTATCATTTACAGGAATATCAGGAACATTTCTAAGCATCTCTCTTGCAACGCTTGACATTGAATTTACCTTACTATTTTCCCAATTCCAAATTGTTGTCTTTATCTGTTCAAAAACAGATTTATTATTTTTTGCTACGACATTATTTGCATGCACTCGGTATCCAAAATGCGGATTTACATCCCAATATATTTTTCCCCAATATTTCGCATACAACATGAGAACTACATCATGCATCGGAACACAAGTTAATTTAAAACTTTTTATGTAATTACGCAAACTGTCAGTAAATATCATTGAACACCCTTGCGTACATCCAGAGATAAATAGATTTTGTACATCCATATTAGGAATTCCAGAAACCCTGTTCTTTTTAATTACGACGTCTTTTTCATCTATGATGCGACAATTACATGCATATAGTTGTATACTACCTTTGAGCTTTTCAATTCCTTTTTCAATTTTATCCTTATCCCAAACATCATCTTGATCACAAAAAGCATAATAGTCTGCTTTTACTTCCGATTTCATTAAAAGCTGCCAAAAACTCATTGCCGGACCAGCATTTTTTTCTTTATACAACACAATGTTAATTTTATTTTTCCACTTATCAATAATGTCAAAAGTATCGTCTTTGCTTCCATCATCTCTAATATAAAGCGTCAAATGATTTACAACGGTTTGCTCTGCAATACTTTTCAGTTGTTTATCCAAATACTTATGACCATTATATGTTGACATTAATACTGCTATTTTCATGATTTCTCCATTACAAACAGCTGAATCATAAATTGTTCAGCACTTTTGTGATATCTATATACTTATTCTTTCCAAATGGCTCATAAGAAGCCATTATAAACTCATGCTTGGGAAACTGGCGAATAACTGTGTACCCCTCATTTTCATTAGTCCAGTGCTTACAAGTAAAAAATACTTTATTTTTAAAAGGTAACTTCATAAACTTGTTCACTTCTGTCTCTGTACAACCATTTTGATCGTTAAACTTCACTAGTAACTTATTCCAATTAATTCTTTTTACACGCCGTTCCCATTTTTCTCTTACTTCTTGTTCACTGTGATAATGCAAGAAAAAAATCTCGATTGAGTTTTTTCCATTAGACAAGACACCAACAGGATAGGAACCAAATCTTTTATCTTCTGAAATCTGAGGTATATCTTTCCATCGAGATTTTGTCGGACTGATAAAAGTCAATTTCCCATTGACATAGCCCTTTAAGTCAGACAAAAACTCTATATAATCCTTGGCTATAAAAAACATCCCAACTGTAGGAGATTCTTTTGGCAAATTATAACTTTCATAAATCATACCACCCCAACAGTTATTCGAGATAATTGTAAAATTCGTAGACTTAAGCTGTTTTTTTCTATAATTTGCCAAGCCAAGTCGCCAGTATTTTAATATCTTCAGCCTTAATCCTTCATATGTAGGCATAATAATTCTCCTTAATAAACTATAGGCGATTTAATGGATATACTTTATTCTCGATTTTTTTTCTTTCGCAATTCGCAATCATAAATATTTTCAACCAATTTTACAGATTCTCGAATATCATAATGTGCAATTTGTTTCGCATGTTGTAAACGATATTGCTTTCTCTGTTCATCTGTCCTCTGCATCATTGAGAAAATGGTATCCGCCCATGTCTGTGGATCATCCTCTATTGATTTCCAGATAATATCCCCAAAATCTACCTCTCGTGTTACTTTATCCGATACAATACAAGGCAATCCAGAAATCTGCGCTTCGAGAAGCACAACAGGTAACCCTTCAAACCTAGAGGGTAAAGCAAAGATATCCATAGCATAATATAAACTTTCCGGATTCTCAGTTGCTCCCCAAAAGATAATACGATCTGCGCAGACTGTATGCTGCGCCTGATTTCTTATCTCTTCCAAATCTGGTCCATTTCCCACCAAAAGCAGTATCGCTTTATCATCTTTATACGACAGTCTCTCAAAGGCGCGAATCAAATAATTTTGATTTTTCTGATTGTTAAATTTACCTATATGTCCAATTACTAAATTATCGCCTACACCTAGTTTTTTTCTAATCGATACTCTAGTTTCTGAATTCAAAACAAATGTATCCGTCTCAAAAGCATTCGGAATAATCTTAAACACTCCATCACCGTACATCCACTTTCCTGCAAGTTCACCACATGCCAAATAACAATTTGACACCACTTTCAAAAACGGTTTTAGTGTCTGATGTAACAGCGGATGTGAGCAAATTGTATTATGACTATGTGAAACTCGAACAGGAACTCCTACTAACATAGCAATTAGAAGTTCTGCGACAATTAATGTACTGCTACCATGTACATGAACAATGTCTGGTTTCTTTTTTTTTAGAAAAGAATAAATTGTCCTGTAATACGCATATGCATTCTTATGTTTTTGAGGCAACTTACATAATTCTATATTATTCTCTTGGCACATTTTTTCATAGCCGATATCATAAGGCTCTCCGGCAGCAATCGATAACTGAAATTTATTTTTGTCCAGATTCGTAGCATAATTTATTACTTGGGATGTCACCCCATTTCTATCAAAGTATGAAGTTATCATTACCACTTTAACTTTTCTCATAAACAATCTCTTTTCAAATAATTTCTAGCTTTAGCAACTCGGTAGAAAAATCAATCGGATGTTCTTTCAAATACTCAACAGTCTTTTCCATTTGAGTAGGATTGTTATACAAGTACTCAATTTTATCTGCTAGAGCTTCCGCGCTTAATTCCGCAACATATCCATTGATACCATCTTGTATCTGCTCTCTTGCCGATGGAATGTCTGAAGACAGAATTGGCAAACATAATGCACGTGCCTCTACTAGAGTAATTACATACCCCTCATGGCGAGATGGTTGAACATATAAATCGCAGTGTTTCATATAAGGATACGGATTTTTCTTACGACCTAGAAACACAAATTGATTTTCCAGGCAGCACTTCTCCACTAATTTCTTTAGCTTTTCTTCATCTCTGCCACCGCCAATAGCATACCATGCAAAATTGATTTTTCTTTTTTTCAAAATGCTCGCTGCTTTTATGGCAATGTCATAGCCTTTCTGTTCTGTCAATCGACCAACTGTTACAATATTAAAGCTATCCTTGAACGGTATTACCTCATCTTGTTCAGACTTTCGCTTGATTTCTTCAATATCAATAACATTATAAAATACAGCAGTCTTGCCTTTATAATGCGGATACTCTCTGCAAAACGCATCAACAACTGCCTGAGACACACCATAGACCTTGTCATACTTACACAAGTATTTTTGGACACTTTTCATCCAGTACGGTTTTTCATCATGAAGCCATGTTGCCTTTTTCTTTGCTCGTATTTTTGTCGCCAAGAAAGCCGTCACAAATGAACCATATCCGTAGAAATCAATAGCAATGTCATAAGTCTTTTCAAAGACATTTGTCACACAATTCGAAACAAAATCGTAATATGGAATAAATGAATTAATCGATAATTTTTTCAGCACCTTTGCTGGAAAAGCATACATTGATACTAGTGATTTTGCAAAAGAACTATTAAAGGTCAGCTGAACAATATTAACATTCTTTTTTAGACGGTAAGCATATTCATTGTCCGAATCAAGCAAAACAAGTGTTATATTATAATGCGCTTCGGGAAGTGCATTAATTAATTCTATCAAAGCCACTTCAGATCCGCCGCCACCAAGTGACTTTGCCATTATCAATAAATCTTTCATCAGTTTTCCCCACAAAACAATTCGTCTACCATTTTTTCAAATTCTTCATTAAACTTCTCATTATTGCTACTCATGCCATGCCCCATATCAGCAACAATCTGGTCATAGTTCGTTATGATGTCTCCCAATGATTCAATATCTTCTACTGGGATAATCGTTCCCATTTTCTGGGCCACATTTCTTGCAAATTCAACCTGATGGTCATTTACATGCTCATTGAACTGGTGCTGCCGCGGCACAACAATGGGAGTCTTACCAATCTGCAGCGGCATAATAAAACTTGCCGGACCTCCGTGGGTAATCACAATGCGGGCCTCCGCCACATTCTTTACCATCTGCTGGTATGGAATCAGCTTACTCCACTGACAATATTTCGGTTTATATGTACTAAAACCCGTCTGGATAATTACATCATCCTGAATTATTCCGTCTTTTTTTAGTTCATCTACTTTTTGAATCAACCGATTAAACGGCTGCTCATGTGTTCCTACTGTCACAAAAATCATTATCTCGTCCCCTACTTAGAATATGCTACCAAGGTTAATCGCCTTTGGATAAACTTTTTTCTGTTCCTCCCATTGCACAACAAACTTATCCACAATGGGATAAACCATTTTTCCCGTCATTGTAGGCTTATCAATTCGATCAAAAACCTCAATATAAACCAACTTTGCACCCATCATCTTTCCAATGTAGAAGAACGGAACCGCAACTGCTGCACCGCAGGAAACAATCAAATCCGGCTTTTCTTTATGCAACACAGTCCACGCAATTTTTGTATTTTTGACAAGAGCCCTCAGGCTTCTGTTTGTTGGGTAATAGCAGGGATACATTTTTTCGCCTTCAAGAAGACTTCTTGCATCCTTCTTATCAAAAGTAACCCAGAAGTGTTCCTTATCCTTCCAAAACGGTTTTAGCATATAAAGGTGCGTCAGGTGTCCTCCTGATGACCCAACTAAACATACTTTCATGTTTTCTAAACTCCTTCATCCTCAAATTATCCATCTATATATTCCTAAGGATGGAATCTTTCATCCTCAAATCCCTATGTATCTGTATTTACTAAGTGTCGCCTTATTCATTCAACTCTTATCACTTATATTAATAACATTTCACATTCTTATAACTTCGAATACACCCCGCACCACAAGGGCACAGTTCTTCGGCGACGCCTGCGTTGGGCCGCCTGGCGGTATTCAACCGGAAAGGAAGCGTCACTGGCGCTTCCTCTCTTGCTGATTGCTCAGCATTTATATATAAGAGGCATTTCTGCCGCTTATTAACTTGATTTGTTGTTTTTCCGGAAGCTTTCCTGGCATTTGCGGCCCAGATTTCGGGCGCCGTTCAGGAAGCGGTTGACCTGATGGCCATTCTGGCAGATGAATACACTGCCTTGTTTTTTTCCGGTGGCTCCGCAGATGGAACATTGCTTTTCTGTTCCGTCGGTGCGCAGCTCAAGTACCAGGATTCCTTCTGCCCAGGCTTTGTATTTCAGATAATTCCGGATGCGGATACTTAAGTGAAGGGGCGAATAATTGCCGCTTCTGTACATGGATATCCTGGAAAAATCTTCATCATACTCCGGCAGTACCAGTATCCCGGTCTGATTTTCTTTGCAGAAATCCATGATCTCCTTGCTGACCTGATGTGCATAATGTTCATTCAGGTGCTTGAGATGCATGTAATATTTCCTGTTTGGCTGACTGACGTTGTCTTTATCGGTAAATGCCCTGGATGCTTCTACTTTTTTCAGCAAAGCTCTGCAATGATGACGGTATGCATTTCCACCTCTGCAGTTTTTTACAGCCAGCTGTCCGGATCCTTCATCCAGAACTGTGCATACTGCAAAGCTGTCCGTATTGGTAAAGCGGACGCTGCATATTCTGGCGCCTTCCTGCATTCGTTCCTTTGCTGTCCGGGCATCGGAATTTTCCTGCTTGACAGGTACATGGAACATGAGCCATTTTTCCTCATGGACCAGTGTCGGTGAAAGGATCGCTGCTTCCTTGGGGAAGGGGCGTCCTGTAAGTCCGCAAGGTACCCAGATCCATTTCTTTCCGTTCCAGAGCTTCAGCACTACGGAGGTGTCTGTCAGGTCTCTGTACATTCCCTTAAAAAAGGTGATGTTGGCATCGATCTTTTCGGGGAAGCTTTCTGCGCTTGCTGCGGTTTTTACTGCCATTGCAGCTTTGTTCATGGCAGATCTCCGAAAGTAAACGGGGAGCTTTCCGCCTGGCGGGATGTACTTTGGTTCTCTTCCGTCTCTTCCGGGAACGGTAAGCTTTTCCAGATGTCCCTGGATGGTCAGCAGATTTTCGGCCCAGAGTTCTTCTCTTTCCTTCAGGAGCTCATAGTAAAAGGCTACTGCTTCCCGATACAGGGCTTCTGTTGTTTCGATCATCTGCTTTTCCGGACAAAAGAGCCGCATTTTCCATGTTTTGATACTGTATCCTGTTTTCATGGCATCTCTTTCTGCTGTCAGGTATCGCTTAATATCTTCATTAGCGAAAAAAGCTTAAAACACTGTTAAATGCTGGCTTTTCTGGCACAGCTGACCACGATTTTGACCACTAATCATTGGAAAGAAAAAAGAAAAAATACCTGAAAAGTATTGATTTTACGCGGATTTGCGCAAGAAAAAAGTGACCACTTTTTGTGACCACTAATGTTAGATTTCGATGATTCTCAGACGATTTATTCACTTTTTGATACAAAAATGCTGCATATCTCGCTTAAAAAGCGACATTATTAGCATGCTGCATACCTTGGCACGCCTTGACAAAGGGAAATATCAATGGTATTCTTTAAAATGGCTGTGAAATATGTCTTTTTAGGTCTGTGACTAATGAAGATAATAAGCGACACAATTCCCATAATCCACGAGCTGTTCAAGGATGTTTTCTCTTGTACCGGCTCTTTTTTTATGTCTGTTCGACATTTCTCTTCCCAAATGCTATACTATACTCGCAGGCTGCGCGATCTGGCTTTTGGCCTGCCAAATTTCAGAAAAGGATTTTTTTCTATGGAGAGAATTATTACCTATACGATCTCAACCGGGGAGTCCGGGGAAAATGTTCTTGGATTTCTTCGGAAGAAGGGTTTTTCCAAACATATATTGACGACTATGAAGCGGGCGGAGCAGGCGATCCTGCTGAACGGGCAGCCGGCTTTTGGCAGAACGGTCCTGAGGGAGGGGGATGTTCTTCGGATCCTTGTTCCGGAAGAGACCGGGGACGGAACGGAGCCTTCCATTATTCCGGTGCCGCTGCCTTTGGATATCCTGTATGAGGATGAGGATATCCTTGTGCTGAACAAGCCTGCTGATATGCCTGTGCATCCGTCTGCGGGGAACTACGAGAATACGCTTGCCAACGGTGTTGCCTGGTATTATAAGCAGCAGGGAAAAACTTTTGTCTACCGCTGCATCAACCGGCTGGACAGGGATACCACCGGGGTGCTGGTGCTGGCCAAGAACCCTCTGAGCGGGGCTCTTCTCTCTGCCCAGATGAAGCAGCGCCAGATCCGACGTACGTATCTTGCACTTACTGACGGGATCCCGCCGGAAAGGGGGACGATCTCCGCTCCTGTTGCGAGAATGGATGCTTCTGTGATCACAAGGGAGGTTAATTTTGAGCGTGGGGAAGCTGCCGTGACTCATTATGAGCGTCTTGCAGTCAGCAATGGATATGCTCTTGTGGAGCTACATCTGGATACGGGGCGGACTCATCAGATCCGGGTGCATATGAAGTATATCGGCTGTCCGCTGCCGGGGGATTTTCTGTATCATCCGGTTTTTGACCGGATCGGACGCCAGGCCCTGCATTCCTTCCAGCTGGAATTTGCTCACCCCATCACCGGGGAGCCTATGTGTTTCCTGGCACGTGTGCCTGAGGATTTCCGCAGAGCATTTCTACAGTAAAAAAATCAGCTGTCCGGTAGGTGTTTCCTGCACCGGCAGCTGATTTTTTTGTTTTTATTTATTTTTTTTGTAGATCACAAGGAGTCCCTTGAGCAGAAGATCCTCATCCAGAATGATTTCTTTCTTACAGTGAGAAATGATCTTTTTTGCAAGACCGCCTGTTGCGATCACGGTTGTTTTCTCACCAAGCTCCTCTTCCACCCGGTCTATGATCCCGTCGATGGCTGCTGCATTGCTGTAGAGCACGCCGCTTTTCATGCATTCGATGGTATTGCGCCCGATCACATGCTTCGGGGCATCGATGCTGATCCCGCTGAGCTGGGATGCTCTGGCTGTCAGTGCATCCAGGGATATTCCGATGCCAGGAAGGATCATTCCGCCAATGTATTGCTTTTTGCTGTTGACAACCGAAACTGTAGTGGCGGTTCCCATATCGATCACAATAAACGGAACCGGATATTCATTTAATCCTGCCACAGCGTCTGCCACAAGATCCGCGCCCAGCTGTCCGGGGTTGTCCATCATGATGTTCAGACCTGTTTTTACTCCTGGTCCCAGGACCATGACTTCTTTTTTGAGGATCTTTTCTGCTGCCAGCTTGGCAATGTTGGTGATCTGCGGGACTACAGATGAAATGATACAGCCTTCTATGTCTGCCTTTTTGATGTGGTAGATTTCCAGTAAGGTTTTCAGGTCTACGGCATATTCCAGTTCTGTTTTTGTTCTTACGGTAGCAAGTCTCTCGATGAAGTATGTTTTCTGATCATCGATGCAGCCCACGACTATGTTGGTATTTCCAATATCAATTGCTAATATCATAATTTTATTTTCCCTGTCTTTATGCTTTTGTCTTCTCACGGCTGATCTGTGCGGATGGGATCAGATGTGCCTTGGAAAGTGCAGCTCCCACTGCTCCTGTGATCACTGTGGAGGAAATCATTTCGCATACTGCGTTGATCCCTACCATGAGACAGCAGCCGATGATGATGTTATGACCGCCCATCAGATTTTTTACATAATCGGTGTTTCCGAACAGTCCTACAAGTGCTGCCATGAAGAACAGTGTATTCAGGAATGCGGAAAAGAATCCGGTTACTGCACATGCCACATAGGTATTGCTGACCTTTCGCATGCCTTTAAAAATATATCCAAGGCAGATACCGTCCAGAAGACGTGGGATGAAGCGCTGGATAAAGGCAAATACCGGATTGATACCGAAAAGCACAACTCCCATTGCACTGGAGCCGCCTACTCCGATGCACTGGAGAAAGCTGGTCAGGCCGAAGATCGCACCTGCCACGGCTCCTCCTACGGGTCCGAGGACGACTGCACTGATGGCTACCGGGATCACGTTAAAGGAAATGGCCAGTGGCCCGATGTTCAGATATCCCAGTGGTGTGTAGGCCATCAGCAGAAGGATCGCTGCCATCAGGCCCAGTAATGTAAGCTGTGCTGTTGTAAATCTGTTGTTTTTCATTTCTTCTCCTCCTTGTTACCGTTCCGCTCTGTGAATATTTCCGGAAATACAGCATTTCCCGGCGTTTTCTGCGGATACAATACGGTGATGGAAAGCGGTGATCTTTTTGTTCCGCTTTTCGTTGTTAAAGCCGGTTCCCTGACCGGCTCTGTAGCTATGCTTCTGCCTTTGTAGTAAGCAGAAGGATCTTATCCAGGATCTTTAACGCTGCATCCTCCTTGCTCATAAGCGGGAGGGACACTTCTTCATCCTGTGTGATAAGAGTCAGGACATTGGTATCTCCCTGGAATCCGGCGCCCTCTACCTTCAGGTTGTTGGCTGCCACCATATCCAGGTTTTTCTTCTCAAGCTTGGCTCTGGAATTACGGAGCATGTCTCTGGTCTCCATGGAAAATCCGCAGAGGAACTGACCCTGCTTTTTGTGCTGGCCCAGATATTTCAGAATGTCGTCTGTCCTCTCGAGCTCTATGGAAGCCTGATCGTCTTTTTTCTTAACCTTGTCTTCGCTGACCTGCTTCGGACGGTAGTCTGCCACTGCGGCAGCCTTGATGATGATATCCTGTTCATCACTTAAACCGGTGACTGCCTCGAACATATCTCTGGCGGATGTCACAGGTACGACCTTCACAAAAAGGGGCGGCTCAATGGCAGTAGGTCCGCTTACCAGCGTAACCTCCGCTCCTCTGAGCATAGCCATTTTTGCAATGGCGTATCCCATCTTTCCGGATGAATGGTTGGTGAGACAGCGGACCGGGTCGATGGCCTCCTGGGTAGGTCCTGCCGTTACCAGGAGCTTTTTGCCGGCAAGGTCTTTCTGGAAAGCGGATTCCTTCAGGATATATTCCAGAAGGGTTTCCGGCTCCGGCATTTTTCCGGCTCCGGTGTCCCCGCATGCCAGGTAGCCACTGGCCGGTGTGATCACCTCATATCCGTAGGTTTGCAGCTTCCGGATATTGTCCTGTACCACAGGATTCTCATACATGGCGGTATTCATGGCCGGTGCAAGGATCTTCTGACACCTGCAGGCCATTACCGTAGTAGTGAGCATATCGTCCGCAAGGCCGTTGGCCAGCTTTCCGATCACGTTTGCACTGGCCGGTGCGATCATCACAACATCTGCCTTCTTGGCAATGGATACGTGCTCTACCTGGAACTGAAAGTTCCGGTCAAAGGTATCCACCAGGCATTTATTCCCGGTCAGTGTTTCAAATGTGATCGGATTGATAAAGTTCGTTGCATTCTCTGTCATCAGTACATGGACATCTGCATGAAGCTTATGTAATGCACTTGCCAGATATGCGATCTTGTATGCAGCAATACTTCCTGTGATGCCAAGAAGCACTGTTTTCCCTTTCAGCATCCTTGTCCCTCCTGTCAGTCAACCATACGGATACTCTCGATCACCGGCTGCTGATCCTTTGCAATGGTTCCGTTGCCGTCTGTCGGCTTGGCATCCTTGCAGATCTGATCTACAATGTCCATCCCTGAGGTCACGTGTCCGAATGCAGCATAGTCGCCGTCCAGATGTGTGGAATCGGACTGTACGATAAAGAACTGAGAGCTTGCGCTGTCCGGATCTGTGCTGCGGGCCATGGAAATGGTTCCTCTTACATGAGAAATATCGTTCTTCACTCCATTGCTGGAAAATTCGCCCTTGATGGTATCCTCTGCTCCGCCGGTTCCGTCTCCGTTTGGATCTCCGCCCTGGATCATAAATCCGTCAATGATCCGGTGGAAGGTCAGACCGTCATAAAAATTGTCCTGTACCAGCTTTACAAAATTTGTGACTGTGATGGGTGCGGTGTCTGCATCCAGCTCTACATCGATCTCGCCATAATCCTTTACGGTGATGGCAGCATGATGGGTTCCTGTCAGCTGCTGGCTGGTATCGATCACAGTTGTTCCTGCCATTTGTGCATCCTCGGAACCATCGGAAAATTCTCCGTCTGCGCTGTCTGTATCCTCTGTACTGTCTGCAGAAGCTTCGGTTTCATGTGAAGTGTCCTCTGCATCACCGGAAGCCTCCTGATCATCGGTACTTTCTTCATGGTCTGAAAAGCCTGCCGCCTCAGCCTCCTCCTCGGACACTGCATTGGCTGCTGTCTCTTCATCTACGCCTGTCTGTCCTTCTGAGGTTTCTTCCTCCAGAGATTCTTCCTTCTGGTCTGCTTTTTCAGAAGTACTGTCTGTGCTTCCGCATCCGGAAAGCATTCCTGCGGTAAGAGCTGTCGCAAATAATACGGCTAAAACCTTACGTTTCATATTTATAAGTCCTCCTTATCAGATCCCGAAAACGCCTGTTCCGGCATTTTCAGGTGAGCTTTTCACTCTCCCCCTGTAAGCTTTTCTCAGTTTAACATCATCTTTTCATAAAGTCAACTTTGCACGGAACCAGGTGCAGGATTCCCTTTGTTTTGCCTTGTATCTCTTCCGGTTCTCTGCTAAAATCATGTATGGAGCTTATTATGGGCTCCGTACATATAAGAAAGTGAGGAATCAACATGGAAAAGATCACAAGTTTTACCATTGACCATATCAAGCTTCAGCCTGGCGTATACGTTTCACGTAAGGATCCGGTTGGAGATCAGGTGATCACTACCTTCGATATCCGTATGACTTCTCCCAATGAGGAGCCTGTTATGAACACAGCCGAGCTTCACGCCATGGAGCATCTGGCAGCTACCTTCCTGCGGAACCATAAGGAGTTTGGCCCGAAGGTCATTTACTGGGGTCCTATGGGCTGCCGTACCGGAAATTATCTTCTTCTTAACGGGGATTATGAATCCAGAGATATCGTTCCGCTGATGATCGAGATGTTTGAATTTATCCGCGATTTTGAGGGTGAGATCCCGGGAGCTTCTCCCAAGGACTGCGGAAATTATCTGGATATGAACCTTGGCATGGCAAAATATCTGGCAAAGAAATTCCTGAACGAGGTTCTCTACGATATCAAGCCGGACCGTCTTGTTTATCCGGAATGATCTGCGGATACGATCCGCTGGCATGATCCTTGTGTTCTGAACGGACTATATGCCGAAACAAAAAAAACAGGCTGCCTGTATCGATGTATTTCATCGGATACAGCTGCCTGTTTTTTATTATATCAAGGAGATATCTGCAATTAAAGCAGGATCAGGATTTCCCTGATCTGGTCAAAGCCTGTAGTCTGTGCTCTACTGTGCTGCTTCTGTGGTAGTATCTTCTGCGGTAGTATCTGCTGCCACTGCTCCTACCGGCGGGGTTGTGCTGACGTAATCGCCGGATGCGTAGCAGGTCTGGCCATTATAATCCACACGGATCCATCCATTGTCACAGACACCGGTACACTTCAGGGATTCTCCGGAAAGGACACCTGCCACAAACTCTGCCTCTGCATTGGCGTCAGAACGTAAATTCACACCCTCCACTGCATAGTAGGTGGCATCCTGAGCCTGTACGTTGATGCCGCTTGGGGTCTGCTCCGTAGCTGCTGTCTGTGCTGCGGGATCTGCTGCCCCGGCTGTGGTGGAGTCTGCCGCCGCTGCCGCTCCGTCCGCTGTGGAATCAGCTGCCGCTGCTTCCGGTGTGGGTGTTGCAGTTGCCTTCGGCTTCTCTGTGGGCTCCGGCGTCGGTGTGGAATCTACTACTGTTACCACTGCATCGGTTCCTTCCTCATATCCACAGCCCTGTGCAAGGAAAGCCGCGCCTATTATCAAAGCCATAATACATTTTTTCTTCATTTTACCTGTTTCCTCCTTATACGCCGGTAAAAAATTCTCTGCGTTCAATATACACGATTCTGCAATATTATGCAAGTCCTGGCCGGTTCTTTCACATATTTACCGGCTCAAAAAGCACCCGGACAGTTCCGCCGCAGATCATTCCCAGATCTCCTGCTCCCTGCCCCAGCTCGTAAACCTTTGTTTCCGTATTTCGGATATTTACTGCGTGTTTTCCGGCTTCAAACTCCACTTTTCCGCCGCCGATGCTTCCTGCCGTGCTTCCGTCCCGGAATACGAACATCTTGCTCCCGGTTCCTCTCGGAGAGGAACCCTTCTTTTCGATGATCGTAACTATGGTTCCCGGTGTCCTGCGGCATACTGCTGCCTCCACCTCCTCATCACAGTAGGTACGGAAATGCCGGTTTTTCTCCTGCACGATCTCCGCCATGATGCTCACGGCGATCTCAGCCGGCATCTGTCCTCCGATGGGAAGTCCGATGGGGGCATGGATCTGATCCAGCTGTTCCTCCGTAAATCCCTCTTTCAGGAGCTTTTCCCTGGTGATCCGCACCTTTGTCCTGCTTCCGATCATTCCGAAATATGCAAAGGGTCTCTTAAGGATCGCTCTTGCACAGGCAGAATCTCCCAGATGGCCTCGTGTCACCACTACATAGTAGGCATTTTCATAGGGAGGGATCCTGTCGGACAGGGTATCAAAATCTCCAAAGATCCTCTCATCTGCCATGGGAAATCTTTCCTCAGTCACAAATTCCTCCCGGTCATCCATGACTGTTACATGAAAGCCCAGCATCCTGCCGATCTCTGCTACCGGAAGAGAAACATGGCCGCCACCCAGTATGATCAGCCTGGGATTCTTCTCGTAAGTTTCCACAAATATCTCCCTGTCTCCGTTTTTCACAACGCCGGTTTCCACGGCTGCTTCCACGGAAGCCTTCAGGAATTCTTCTGCTTCTTTATTTCTTTCTGCTCCCTCCGGATAAAAAAAGCTGCCTTCTTCCGAAAGATATTTCAGCCCGGCATCCTTTCCGTTCAGAAGGATTCCTGTTTTTACACGCCCTCTTTTTTCTACCACATCATATATTGTCTGATACATGTTTTGTGTCCTTTCTGTCCGTCTTTCGCCGCTTATTCCAAAGCAAGCTCTTTTACCGCTCTGGCAGCCACCTCCACCTCTTCTTCCGTATTAAAATAAGAAAAGCTGAAGCGGACGGCTCCTGTTTTTTCGGTTCCAAGTGCTTTATGCATCAGCGGTGCACAGTGGCCGCCGGCTCTTACACTGATCCCGTACTCTTCATCAAGGATCATGGCCACTTCTGCCGAGTCCATCCCTGCAATATTCAGAGTCACCACAGGGGAGCGTTCTTCTCCGGAAAAATCTCCGTACAGGGTGACTCCCGGAATTTCCTTTACCTGGTCATAAAAACGCCACATCAGCTGCTGCTCTCTTTTTCGGATCTGTTCTGTTCCGGTTTCCCTGATCCAGCTGATTGCTGCACCAAGACCTGCAATCCCGTGGCTGTTCAGGGTTCCTGCCTCCAGTGCCTCCGGCATATCCTGCGGATGCTCCCTCTGAAAGGTGAGGACGCCGCTTCCGCCTACCTTCAGAGGCTCCACAGCTACCCCCGGCCGAACACAGATGGCTCCTGTGCCCTGAGGTCCCATAAGGCCCTTATGTCCGGAAAAGCAAAGAATATCTATATGATCTTTTTTCATGGAAATCGGAAATACTCCTGCTGTCTGGGCAGCATCCACAATAAAAAGCTTCTGGTGCTTCTGTGCGATCTCACCGATGGCGTGGATATCATTGAGATTTCCTGTCAGATTGGAAGCGTGGGTACAGACGATCACCTTCGTCTCCGGACGGATGGCTGCCTCAAGCTCCGTAAGGGAGATCCGTCCCTTGCGGTCTGCCGGCAGGATCGTAAGCTTCATGCTCTTTTTTTCCAGACGGTACAGCGGACGGAGCACACTGTTGTGATCCATCTCAGTACAGATCGCATGGATAGTTCCCTCCTCTGGATGAAGCGTTCCCTGCAGGGCGATATTGAGCGCTTCCGTGTCATTGAATGTAAAGGCCACACATTCCGGTCCCCATACGTCAAACATCTCTGCGATCTGGCATCTTGTATTAAAAATAAGCCTTGAGGCTGCCATTGCTTCGCCGCTGCTGCCCCTTCCGCTGTTTCCTGCATGCTGCATGGCTTCCACCACAGCACGCGGCACACAGTCCGGCTTATGAAAGCTTGTAGCCGCGTTATCCAGATAAATCATTTCATTCTGCTCCTTGTGATTTTTATCAAATGCCTTTATAATAAACTCTGGCTTTATTTTATACTATCCGAGGAGGTTTTTCCAATGAAAAAAACATCTTTTTTCAACAGTCTGCCATTTAAGCTGCTGGTCGCTGTGATCCTGGGGATCATGGCCGGGCTTATCCTGAACCGGTACAGCACCAACGGAATCTCCATGGCAGTTCTCAATATCACAGTTACTATCAAGTACATTCTGGGCCAGATCATTACCTTCTGCGTACCGCTGATCGTGCTGGGATTTATCGCTCCGTCCATTACCCGGCTTGGCAAAAATGCTTCGCTGATGCTGGGAGTTGCGGTTGTCCTCGCTTACGGCTCCTCTGTTGGCGCAGCGCTTTTTTCCACAGCCTCCGGTTTTCTGATCATTCCACATCTTTCCATCCATTCCTATGCTGCAGGACTGAAGCAGCTGCCGGAGGTGATCTTTGAACTGGAGATCCCGCAGATCATGTCCGTTATGAGTGCTCTTGTTTTTGCAATGATGCTGGGCCTTGCCGCTACCTGGACAAAAGCGAAGCTGATCACAGGACTTCTGGATGAATTTCAGAAGATCGTTCTTTCTCTGGTTGCACGGATCATCATCCCCATTCTTCCGCTGTTCATCGGCACTACCTTCTGCAGCCTTGCCTACGAGGGAACCATTACCAGACAGCTGCCTGTTTTTCTGAAGATCATCGTACTGGTCCTGGCCGGGCATTTTATCTGGATGGCTCTTCTTTACATCCTTGCAGGAATCTATTCCGGAGAAAATCCTCTGGAGGTTGTCCGCCATTATGGCCCTGCCTACCTGACTGCCGTAGGGACCATGTCCTCTGCTGCCACACTGGCCGTTGCACTGCAGTGTGCCTCCAGGGCAAAACCTCTCCGCAAGGATCTGGTCAGCTTCGGGATTCCTCTTTTTGCAAACATCCATCTCTGTGGTTCCGTTCTGACAGAGGTTTTCTTCTGTATGGCGATTTCAAAGATCCTGTACGGCTCCGTTCCAACACTGGGTACCATGGTTCTGTTCTGCCTTCTTCTGGGTATCTTTGCCATCGGAGCTCCCGGTGTTCCCGGCGGAACTGTCATGGCATCCCTTGGCATCATCACCGGAATATTGAAATTCGACAGCTCCGGCACTGCATTGATGCTTACCATCTTTGCACTGCAGGACAGCTTCGGAACTGCATGCAACGTGACCGGTGACGGTGCGCTGACGCTGATGCTTACCGGCTATGCAAAACGCCATCATATTGAAGAACAGCAGCTTGATGTGGAATTGTAAGTTCGGAGCTAAGTCAGGCGGATATTTGCGATCCGCTTCGTTGCTTGCTCATAACCGGATATCAACTGTTTTATGTCTTTTATGAGAAAATACTGGCTCGAAATAAATTTCCATTGTGACCGTTTCAGGAGTACGGCGGTAATTTTCTGTTCCGTCTTTCTCCTGCGGTTCTGAGATAACGATTTTACTGTTCAGCCGGTGGAAACGTTCTCTGTGTTCCAATATTCAACACCATCCGGATATGCATTCATTTCAAATATGATATCCTGTTTTTTTTAATTCTTCCCTATACAATTCAGCTATATATGCCGGACCATTACACCACAGCTTTGTTTTCTCATCATACAGTGCTTTTCCTGTCTTTGAACATAGAAAATCTGTCA